>OGZA01000187.1_pt1 | contig 49664 bp, 79 predicted proteins | sample 1576591 | NCBI WGS metagenome assembly OGZA01 (sample SAMEA3541565, study PRJEB24748) | human gut metagenome | biome: human gut; feature: human-associated habitat; material: faeces | place: China | collected 2012
ACACCCCCTATTACTAACCCCCCTATAATCCCCCCTTCCCAAGAAAAGAGAGAAGAAGCACTAACGGGCGTGTGCGCGGGCGCGTGTGAGGACGAGCAGATACCCTTCTTCGAAGGCTTTGAACCCCTTGACCCGCCGGAATCCGAGGTTAAGCGCAGAAAACCGACGATTGAAGAGCGTTTTGAAACTTTATGGGCGGAGTACCCCAAGAAAAACGGCAAAAAGAACGCTTTTGAGAGCTATCAGAGAGCTATAGCAGCCGGAGTAACCGACGAGACTATAGCCGACGGTATCAGGCGGTACAAGGACTATATAGCCGCAAAGCGCACGAGCGAACAGTACATACTTGCAGGTTCGACATACTTCTACCAGTGGCGATGGCAGGACATATACGACATGAGCACAGCTGACGGAAAAGACGAAAACGGAAAGCCCGCATGGATGTCGCAGGAAGACTGGGAGGAAATGAATGCAGTATTCGGATAATCCGTTCGCAGACACACTTACGAAAATAGCGCAAGCCGCAAAAGAAGCGAATCCGCGAGAAGACGGAGACTATACCGAAAACGGACTACTGTATTGCGGGAAATGCCACACTCCGAAAGAGACAACAGTCACACTTGGAGGACGCGAAACAAAAGTCTCGTGTATGTGCAAATGCCGCGAAGAACAAGCGGAAGCCAAGCGGAAAAAGTTCATCCACGACAGCCGAGCGGAAGCACTCAAAGACAGCGCATACGGCGACAAGGCACTGCGTAACTGCTGTTTTGAGAACGACGACGGAACAAACCCAGAGCTGACAAAGAAATGCCGGAACTACGTTGAAAACTTCGAGAAGTTCAACGAAAGCGGAAAAGGACTTCTGTTCTTCGGCACTTGCGGGACGGGCAAAACATACGCCGCCCTTGAAATTGCCAACGCGCTGATGGAAAAGCTCTACTCCGTCAAGTTCGCAACCTTCGCGGCGATAGCGAACGAACTCTTTGATAATCCCGAGAAGCAAGGTTACATAAACCGCCTTGCACAGGACTACGACCTATTGTGCATCGACGACTACGCGGCAGAGAGAAACACCCCATGGATGAATGAGCAGCTTTTTGCGGTGATAGACGCACGGTGCAAAGCTCACAAGCCGCTCATAGTCACCACAAACCTCACGAGAGACGAAATGTTTGACAGAAAGAGCATAGACCGATACCGTATCTGCTCCCGCCTGATGGAGCTGTGTATCGCGGTAGAGGTAAACGGCAAAGACCGAAGAATATCGGACTATATCAAAACCAAAGCAGAGTTTGAAGACCTGCTGAACCAATGAAAGGACAAATACCATGACTGATAACATAGAACTCACCGAATTTGCACTCTCCTCTTGGAATCTCCCGAGCAAAAAACCGAAAGTGTCCGGTGATTACCTCATTTGGACTTCCGGCGGCATAGCAACCGTAGCGAACTACTCCGCAAAGTACGACGGATGGGGAATCACGAGCGACGGAAGAAGAGATTACGAAATCAAAGACGTTGAGAGATGGGCAAGCATTATCCTCCCGACAATGTACTAACCGAAAGGACAAGGCAATGAGACAAAGGCTGATACAGAATACACTGGTATCGAGCGGTGTGACAATGCTCGGAGTTATAACCTCATGCGGAATGTGGTATTACACCGTTCCCTCATGCGTCGTGTTCGCCGTAAGCGCATTGACAATGTGTCTGCTCACCATAGCAATAACAGCCGCCAGAGAGCTTTTCAGAGCGTATGAGCGCACACTGCCGAAGAAGCGCAGGAGAATCCGCATGAGATACGACAGCCGCGGAATGCACACCGACAGTCAGCGTCTCGGCTACGTATCGGCGGAAACAATCAGAGAGGTGTGCAGAAGATGAACACCTCACGGAAGCGGCACAGAGCAAAACCAAAAACGAAAGGAGCAAAACAATGACTGACGCAGAAAGATGCGTATCGTGCGGGGCTGTGATACCCGAAGGGAGACAGGTATGCCCGATATGCTATGCGAAATACCACAACGACTACTCGGAAGAGCTGGCGTACCTCTGGAAGGTGCTGAAAAAGACCGAAAGCAGTCTCAAAACAGCCGACAAGAGAAACGCGCCGAACGAAGAACGCGCAAACCTCCGCAAAAGGCGCGATATGCTGTACACGATAATCAACATTGTGGAGGACGCGGGAGCATGAAGTGTCTGGCGAAGAAAACGCAGTACCAAAAGGCGGAAAACGCACTCACCACCGAATACGGAATGTGGCTTCTCGAATACGTTGACGTTGCTTTCGGCGTAACGCTTGCCGAGAGCTACGGCTTCCGCGAGAAGAGACTGCAAAGGTTTTACGACGGCAACCGTAACGGGCTTTGCGAAATGGTGAACGCCAATATGCCGACAGCAATGTTTGTTGACAAAGGCAAGGGCAGACGCAAGGGAGACAGTTCAGACCTCATTGACGATGGCGTAGACACGACGGAGTACATGATAAAGCGCGAACTCCGAAACATAGGCTTCTCCGACTGCGATTTTGAAGCACTGTCGCCGGAGAACCGCTACAACGAGAGCGAACACCACACACAACTCGATGTCATGTCTCATAACGTGAGAACGGCATGGTATGAAGCAAACGCAAGGCGCGCTGTAAGGCTCTACGCGGCGTATACTCTGCTTTATATGCACGATACCTACAACTACGGCGCGGAGAGATTGAACCGCCTGTACGCGCTTGTAGCCCCTCAGATAAAGTCCTACGTCGAACGCTTCTTAATAGGCAGCCGCCGCGTCGACAGAGAGCTGCACAAGGAACTGGACGAGATGCACGAGAAGCTTGAGAAATGCGGGCTGCACCTCGAAGAAGTTGTAAAGGAAGACGCGGTAGCGGTAAGCCGAAAAGAACCGCCGAAAGAACCAAAGAACCCGCCGATACACCTCGACATAGGCGAATACGAAAAAATCATGAAAGAAGTTGCCCGAGTGGCGTTATAAGGAGATTCACATGAACTTTAAACTTAAAGCAGGAGCGTTCGCACCGATAAGAGCGCATAAGCAGGACGCGGGAGTAGACCTCTTATCCCCCGTCACGGTCACGATTTACCCGGGAGACAGCGCAACGATAGATACAGGAGTGTGCGCGGAGATACCCGAGGGATTCTGCGGTCAGATATGGTCAAAGAGCGGACTTAACGTCAACCACGGCATTCTCTCAACAGGAATGGTGGATAGCGGCTACGGCGGCAGTATCAAGATAAAGCTATACAACCACTCTCACGAGATTTACACGGTAAAACGCGGAGACAAGATATCACAACTTGTGGTAACAGCCTGCGACATAAGCGATGTATTTATAGCAGACGAGATAGCAAGCGGAGAGCGCGGAGAAAACGGCTTCGGCAGCACAGGAAGATAACCGCAACGGAACGGATAAGCTACGACACGATTAGCAACGGAATAGAAACGCATTGACTGACAGGCGGCGAAACGGAAAAGCAAAAATGCAGGGAGAAATCGAAATGAAAACATCGAAGCAAAGCAAAACGCCAATTTGGAGAAAATCAATGTTGAAAAAGTTGGGATTGAGCGATATAAAAGAACAACTTTGGGAAATCAGCGACAACGGCGATGCTTATGGTTATGATAGCGGTGATGAGAGCGGCTATTATGCCGAGTACAAAGACCAATTTGACGAACTCTCAGCGCAAGCTGGGATGATGCTTGAGGCACTCGATAGCATGGAAAATGAATGGTATGTCGATGAATATGACGCGGAAGAACAGTGGAATGACATCACGGTCGGAATGCTTGGAGAGTTATACACCGTGTTGGGCTATGACGGAGAAGAGTTAGATTACTACAACATTTTAAGCCATGAAGAAGACATGGCGCAAGAAGAGACGATTAAAAGATTGTCGCGATTAACTAAGCCGGAGCTGATTAAACGTATGCAATACTGTCTGAAAATGATTGTGTTATTTTACGACCTCAAAGCAGCGCACGACTGCTTGACAAGCATCGTCGAGACTCTTGACGAAAAAGGCGCGATATTGGAGCGAAAAAATGACGAAATTGACAGAATATACGAAGATATCACCGGCAAGGACAGTGACAACTTTGACACGATTGTGGCAAGCTTACCACAAAGAATGTGGGTGGAATAACCGCGCCGGACGGAATCCGGCAGAAAGGAAGAAAATATGAAAATCGACACAATCACAAAGACGAATACAGCGAGAAAGCCGCCGTTGAAGCTATCGTGAAGAAGATTTTCGGCGAGGACGATAAAGAGAACGAAGCAAACAAGCCGTACAATGGTAAGGCAGTATGGATAAGTGATAAGAATGGCTTTTATACAAAAGGAAAAATATACGAATTTGTTGACGGACGCACTAAACATGATTTGGGATTTACAATTGGCGGATATACCCTCGCAAATATGAAACAGTCCGGTTGTTTTCTCCCGATAGTGGAATGATGGAGGACGAATGAAATGAGAGATTACGAAGACCTCAAAGATAAAGAGATTCCGCGCGAACAAGAAATGACGATGGTGGAAATCATGCATGACTCATACGAAGAATGTAGAGATTTAAACTGCATCAGCTGTCCAGACGGAAAAAGAAAACGCGCATTTAATAGTATGATGAGTTGCATTCTGTATAAGTACGCGCGAAAGCTTTGCGAAGCAGGATTCAGACAGACGGAGAAAGGAGCAGAGTGAAAGTGAAAGCGTGGCTTGCAAAAGAATATTGTGATGAATATATTGACTGGATGGAATCAGGCGAAGGAGCAGAAAAGGATGAATAACTTTATCGAACTGCACAATTGCAAAAGAGACGGTTTTCCGAAGATGCTCATAAACGTAAGTCATATTGCGGCTGTTGAAAGAATGGGTGGAATGTCAGTTATATGCTTAAGTACACCCAAATACAAGGAAATAATCGCCATGGAATCCTACGAAGAAGTAAAGCAGCTGCTTGCGACGGTCGAGTATGTGTACAAGGAGGAAGAATGAGCTTCGCAAGAAAACTGAAACGTAAAACGCAAAATAAAAGAAAACATTCAACTGAGGACGATAAGATGATACGAAAAAGATATGGACTCTTAATCAACTACCAAGACCCATTTCTCAACAAAATGATAAGACCGATTGACGATATGCAAGAGCGAGTTTGTTGTGATTGCGCTCATAAAGCAGAATGCGGACTGAAATACAGACAAATCGCCACTTGCCCACACGTTGTCGAGAGGTATCTGAGATGAACTACAAACGCTACTGGGAGCAAAACAGGACTCGCCGACCATTCCCGCCATTATATGAAGCCGCAAAAGCATACGGGAACGAGATATATTATCCAACACCCGAATATATCAAATCAGGCTTATGCAAATGGTGTGGGAATCCGATCACAAACAAGCGCAGGAAGTCATTTTGCTGTGATGAATGCCGAGATGAATTTGAACGAATGACAGTGTGGAATCGTGGCAGAGACGCATATTCTTTGCGGATTCTGTACCGCGATAACTTCACTTGTCAGGACTGCGGAGAATTTCACGCGCGCAAAAACGAGTTCGGAATTTTCGTTCCAATAGACGACGGAAAATTAAACGTACATCATATAGTGCCTGTATCAGAAGGCGGCGGCGATGAACCAACAAATCTTGTCACGCTCTGCGTAAACTGCCACCTCCGAAGGCACGGAAAGGCAAAACATGAGCTTCGCAAGAAAACTGAAACGTAAAACCCAAAATAAAAGAAAAACACGCTGTTGCGGACAGCAAATGACACACAAAGCCGGATACGGTTATGTATGCGAGAAATGCGGAAAGGTAAAACATGACTGAATACGAAAGATTACAAGAGCTGCTGTATAGGCTGCGCGAGATAATGCCGGAGATAGGCGAGAATCCCGTTGTCGACGAGATGTACAACATTGTGTTTGCGTATGCTGAGAACACAGACGAAGATGTTGTAGAGGTAGTGAGGTGCAAAGACTGCATCCATCACAGAAAGCTTGACCGCAAAGACGGCTACGAGGACAGCTTCATCGAGGGCTGCCTTTGGTGCATGCTGGGGCGCGGAGATGGCGTTATGCCGGAACAGTTCTGCGATGACGGCGCGATAATGGACGAAAGCGAGGATGAATAATAATGTCAAGCAAAACAGAAATAAGCGCGCAGGCAATTTTCGTGAAGGAACTTGCCGCACGTCTGCAAAAGGACATCGAAAGCAATCAGGACAAGCCGAGTGTCTATAACGGCATGGCTAATCACACACAATTACGGTCCGACATAAAGCGGCTCAGACGTGAGCTGATGGAGCTGTCGAACATGATAGGCTATCAGTACGGGAGGTAAGGTATGACAAAGAAACGATTCATTAAACTGCTGATGGGAAAATTCCGATTTTCCCGAAATAAGGCGAGACTGTTCGCAAACAAGGTAGTATTATGGCACGAGATAGACGACACAAACAACGCCACTTTTAAAAAGTTGGGAATCAAGTCGCGAGAAATGCCATCAACATATTCGGGACTCTATGCATGGATTCAGATAAACGAGCTGGCGAAAAGTCTTGCGGAAAGCCTTGTCGCAAACAACGGAGGAAACAAATGGAACAGTATAACGAAATCCTCAAGCTGAAAACGATGCTCGAAGAAGCGGGAATAGTGTTCGACTTCTACCCGCGAAAGGTAATAAACGACGATTGTGACGGCTATAAGATATGTTACCCCGCCGCCGCAGGAAGAGTGTGCAGTGTTATAGAGGGCGCATTAACCTACGGCGGAGTGTGCGACAGGCTTGAAATAATGGGTCTGCTGACAATGGAAGAACGCAAAGACGGCATCGTTAAAGGATGGCTGACGGCAGAGGACGTTTTCGCGAGAATCAAGAAACATTGGGAGGGAAACTATGGAAAGCGGTATTAATGGTTGGATGAGCATCAAAGAAATGATGCCCGACCCCGAAGAAAGAGTGCTCTTGTGTACAGTGAGCACCGTGCGCGGAAAAAAGTATGAGCATATCACGATTGGTATATATGAGGACGGCAAAATCAACGAATATGACAGTAAATACTGCTGGGATGATAATGGCACGGATTGGTATGACAACGAAGATGTAGCAGAGGATGGCGAAAAAGGCGGATATATCGTGCCGAAAGGATGGTGGGAAGTCGGCGTGTATAGTGAGGTAATCAGCGGGATTGACGACGAAGTCATTGCGTGGATGCCGTTGCCCGAGGTTTACGAAGAGATAAATTTCGTATACGACCAAAGCAAGTCATTTGTGTTCCCACCGTTTGCACAGTGCTGCTGTTGTGGAAATACGGAGGAAGAAGACGAGGTGAAACAAAATGAGAACAACATCCGATGAACTTCTAAAAAAGTGCGGAGCTATGTTCGTTCAGCCGGAAGAAGCGCGAGAATTTGCGAAAAACTCGCCTTGTTTGGATTGTGCGCGAAAAGAATGCGAACTCAGTGGATTCTTTGAACTTGCAAGGCGGCAGTTGTTTCTCTACGCCGTGCTCGAACGCAAGGAGCACGAATACGACTTGCTGAATGTGTTCGCCGAAGCACTCCCCGCACTGGTGATTGACTGCAAAGAAAGGATTGCAAAGAACAAATGCACTGCAAATTAAGCGACTGCTTTAATTGCCCTTATCCCGACTGCATTAATGATTCGTTTTATGATTATAAGCTGTCGGACAAGCAAAAAGCGCGTCACAACGAACTGGCACTCGGACGTCTTGAACAGCGTAGAGCAAACGGCATTTGCACTTATTGTGGAAAGAATCCCGCGGACAAAGGCTATAAAACTTGTGCAGAGTGCAGAAGAAAACTGACGCGGCATGCCCACGCTTATTGCAGGGCGAAGAAAAACAGAACCGCACGGGAGATTATGGACGGAATAAGCCTATGCAAAATGTGTGGGAAAAGACCGCCTATAGAGAAAAAGAAACTATGCGAAAAGTGCTATGAAATCTGCGTGAACAATCTACCCGACGAACGCGGCGGCAAGAAACTGAACAACGACTTTGCCAAAGGAATTGAAAACTACTATTTGAGGTATAGAAATGAAAAGAGATGAAATTATCACGCTCTTAAACGACGCGGCAAAGCGGTACAATCAAATGTACAATGAGCTTGCCGAAAAGACAGGCACTTACGACACAAAAATGTGGCAGGAGCTGAGAGCAATATCAGAAGCGCGGTATATCCTCTGGCGATTACCGCAAGTCGTAAATTGCCCCGACTGCGGGAGAATGTACGATACCGATTATCTTCACTTCTGCGGAGGTGAAGAGCGTGTGGTGAATGGAGGTGGTACGCACGAAAACGGTAATGTTTAAAATCGACTACCCGCCGACCAAAGCCGGAAAGACCGCATGGAACAGACGCTACGGACTGAACGCATACTACGCGGGTAAGCATTGGGCGGTACGCAAAAAGGACGCGGAATACTGGCACACAATAACCCGCGCCGCAGTCAAGGAGTGCATTAAAAAGCCTGTGATGCTCGATAAACCAGTTGCGTTTACATATTGGTTCAACTCTCAATTAGATTTGTCAAATTGCAGCTCGTTTGTGAAACTCATAGAAGATGGTACGAAAGACTTGCTGATACACGACGATAGTCGCAAGTATGTGAAACAAATCAATATGCTGTGGCACAACGAAGACTATATTTTAGTAAAGATACAGGAGATAGACGCATGAGTAAAGAAAACCGCGAAGCAATCCTTAACGAAGTAAAGAAGATAATCTGCAACGACCGCAACGAGCAGTACGGCGAGCCGGAAGACACATTTGAGCTTATAGCCGACTACTGGAGCGCGTATATCAAGCACAACTGTCTGCCGCCTGACAGCGTGGGAGATATGAATGTAATCGGCGCGGACGATGTAGCAATCATGATGGTGCTGTTCAAACTGGCGCGGATTGAATCATCATACCGCGAGAGTAGGGACAGCTACATAGACGCGATAGGCTATATGACGTGCGCGACAGACATAGCGCATCCAGCAAGCGAAAAGGAGAAAACCAATGCAGATAATTAAAATAATCGTCGCAATACTGCTGTATTTGTGCGCTATACTTATTTACGGCGCAGTTGAAGTTCTTAGGGCAAAAGGCGTGAAGTCCGCAAAAAACGCGAAACCAATAACACTGTTTGTGATTTACGCTTTTGTTGCATTGCAAGTCATAGCCGCTACACTATTGCTTAAAAATTGAAAGGAAGTGTTGACTTATCGCTAACTTTAACTTTAACCGCGTTATCCTCGGAGGACGTTTGACGGCAGACCCCGAACTCAAAACCACACCGTCCGGAATTTCCGTAACATCATTTACCGTTGCGGTCAACAGACGTTACTCCGGCAAAGACGGAGAGGAAACTAAAGCGGACTTCTTCTGCGTTACAGCATGGAGACAGACGGCTGAATTCATCACGCGCTATTTCAGAAAAGCAAGCTCCATCTGCGTAGTCGGAACCCTTCAGACAAGAACATGGACTGACCAGCAGGGACAGAAGCGTTTTGCTACAGATATTGTCGCTGACGAAGCACATTTTGTTGATGCAAAGTCGGAAATGCCGCAAGCCGCCCCACAGTCAAGCTACATCCCCGACGCATACACCCAACCGAAAACAGTTGCCACCACACCTGTATTCGAGGACATAAACCCCGATTCGGAAGAACTGCCTTTTAATTGAGGGTTACGTCTCCCATACAAAAGACGAGAAAAGCGAGGTGCATATGAAAGAACTGCCAACAATAGAACAGATGCAAAATCTATTCCCCGACTATCCATGCGGACGCGAAAAATGCAAATATCAAGGCAATCAGCTTTTCAGAGCGCGTCGTTGTTCAAATGTTGATTGCCCGCATTTTAAAGCATGGTTCGTAAAACACTGGGCTAAAATTTGTGGAAGAAAAGCCGAATAAAAAAAGAGAGCAAGGAATCACTTCCCTGCTCTTTTCTATTTTGCGTGTCTTGCAATGCTTAGTACGGCTTTCTCCGAAAGTCCCGCTGTTTTGTCGGTCGCTGTGGCGAGAACTGTTACAAGTCGTACAATCAGCCTTAGTCGTTCCTCGGAGTAGCTTTGTAGTATCTCGGCTATCTCGGTTATAATTTGCTCCTTCATTTTGCACTTCCCTTCTTTATTCTGCTGTCGATTATATCACACGAACGCTTGTTTGTAAATAGCTTTTGTAAAGAAAATGTGTTTATTTGAGAAGTTTTTTATTTTTCTCGAGAAGTTTCGCGAAGCGCAAAAGAAGGATTATGCCTTTGTCGTTTAGTTTGCTTACGATATTTGCTAACTCAAATCTGCAATGCTTCATCTGTCTGTCCCTTCTTTGTTGGAAATATTTTCTAATTCAAGTGTAACATGCTTTTCGAGAGAAGGCAATAGCCGAGTTTAATATTCCGTATTAAAATCAGATACAAAAATATATTAGTTTTACATTCGACAAATTTATGCACTTATCGGCGCACATTCAATGTTGACAAACATTTAACAACGTAAAAGAGCACCCCATCCAGAAGAGTGCTCTTTTACACAGCAAATTCATAAACAAAGGAGGAACATGACAGAAGTCACGAAAGGAAACGGAGGGATTTGAACCCTCAAAGGTAGCCTTTTGACCGCCATACAACCGATTCGCCGTTCCCGTGCGCGACAGCCCTTGCGAACCGCCGCCAATAAATGAAAAAACAAGACCGAAAGGAACGCGGTCATGTCAATTCGCGCCTTGCGGAGTTGAACCGCCGTTGTACACGTTATGGTATCGTCTGCCGTTGAACGTATAGGCGCGATATCCGAGCGGTTGCACAGCGGAATCATCCACGTTGCTCGGATATTTTAAAAGAAAGGAGTTTCAATACGAAGAACAACCAAAGTTCATTGTTCCACAACAATATTATAGCACGTTTAAACGCGTTTGTCAACATATCTGTCAACGTTTAGTAACATATTATTTGTCACGTTTAATGTTTACTAAACAGCCTTGCAAACCAATTCAACTTACGCTTGTTTTCTTGTTCAACATCGGATTCGTTTGTTGATTCAATGTTATTCTCGGCTGCAACTGTTCCATTACCTGCTGTGGCGTTCTGTGAGACGTTCTGAGACGCATTAACAAACTTATCAGATTCACTGACCGCATGAAGCGTTTGCGCCTGCACAGCGGTTTGTAACGCGTTGTGAGCGAGTTCGGCAAACTTGCTGGCGTAGTCTGCAATCTGCTTATCACGTTCGTCAAGCATTTCCGTCTTCTGTTTCAGTTCGTCTGCCTGTCTGTCAATTACGTTTCTGAGAGCTTCTACAGTCTCCTGTAGGCTCTTTATTGTTTCTGCGTTCAAACACTCGTGTCCTTTGTTTTCTTCGCTCTCACAATCCTGTGGTGCGTCACACACGTTTTCCGCAACTGCTTCGTGTTTTTTTGAGTAGCTATATAATTTTAATGCATCTTCGGAGATTCTTTTTACTCCGTCTTCGCTTGTCACTATATATTCTTCAAGACCGTTCCGCTTAATTCTTTGATATACCGATTGACTTGTCACTCCGGCTCTGTCGGCGAATTCGGCTATTGTTAGGTATTTCATGGATTACTCCTTGCTTTTGTGATTGAGAATTTAATGTGAGTTATACTCCTTCCCGTCCGTGTCGGCTCATAGGCTACACGCAAATCACTAACGGCGTTAATTTCGTCAACGGCAGTGTCGATTACGCGCTTGCGAAAATCAATAAAATCCGAATAACCGCCTATTTGCATAAGCGTTTTCAAATTTTCAACTGAAACGGTGTACTCGCCTATATTGGCATAGCTTTTAAGTATCTCGTACAAACGTATAGTGTGTTTCGATTCCATGTTTAACACGGTTTGAAGCTGATATGCCGTATACGATTCTTTGAGTTCAAGCAAATAAGGTGCCAGCCGCTTGTCAAGCTGAATCCTAACCCGCGATTCATTTTCGTATATTTCCGCACCCGAAATCCATGCGCATAGTTTTCTTACATTTCCGTCCACTATCCAGAATGACTTGTCGCGTATGGATTGAAGCGTTTCACGGAGATTCTTGTAATTCTTGCCGTTTTGAGTAATTCCAAGTGCTTCACACATATCTTGCAGATTGAAATCATACTCATAAAGTTCTTTATCATCGGGTTTTACCTTGCTTATCGTATACAATATGACTTTTTGCTCCTGTGTTGTCATTCCGTATCTTGACTTTTGAATTAGTTCGTTCTTTTTGACAACTAAATTATTAATATTTTTATCGCTATTTTTCATGGTTACTCCCTTCATGTTGAAAACTCTGTGCAAAACTATGTTGAAAACATTGTTGAAAACTGCAAAAGAACAATTTTCCCATGTGTTTTCTCGGTTTTACAGTTACCAAATGTCCTGTTTGTCGTTACTAAGTGTCCTGTTTTACAGTTACCAAATGTCCTGCTATCCGTTACCAAATGTCCTGTTTATCGTTACCAAATGTCCTGTTTAACATTTCCCTACTTTAATTATATAAAAATAGTAAAATAATAAGTATCTCTTATAAAAAGTAATAAGTATGTTGTTTCACGAACTAAAGCGCATAAATTTTGCCTGTTGAAAACTCAAAAGCGAATACGCGGTCAGTAAGCAGAAAAAGAGAAAATATTTACCATAATGTAATTTTAAACTATCCGTCCTGCCTTGTCAAGGCGTTATCTCAATATTGACAAACGTCTAAACCAACATTTTCAAAGCATTGATAAACCAATTTACAAACACATTGACAGGGAAGTGCATTTTAGGCAAATGTCGAAAATGATTTGATGAACAGTATTTGTAAATTTAAAGAAAGATTGACAAACCTATTGACAAACCACGCTAAATAGTGTATACTGTTGAAGGAAACGAAATTAATGTATCTCAATCACGTTCCGCAACCAACTGTAAAGAACTCCCCATTCTTTACAGTTTTTTTCTTGCTATTCTTAAGTTCTATTATAGCACCACTTATAAAGACAAGCGTGTTTATTGCTCATGTCCTTAACGATTAAGTCAACTTGCAGAAGAATAAACAATAAAAGAGGGTAGTTTTACAACTATCCTCTTTTAAAATTTACTCATGTTTACACAACATTTGTCAATGTTTCTCAACTATGCATTCATAGTATTTTGCAAGTTTATCTTCTCCCGCATCCTCATCGTCAAGGAAAGCGTGAGCCATTGCCGCGTAGAAGTCAACAGAGTTGAGATTAAACTCCTTGCCTATTTTGTAGTAATCGGAGTACATCATGTTAATCGCAGCGTAAAATTCGGCAGGGTCGCAGTCATAGCCGTGCTGCCGTCTCACCTGCTCCGTCTGCTCAAAATTCCAGTGTCTCCCGGTCGAGCCGTCGGCGTTCTTCATTTTCTCCGTCCATTCGTCCGCGTCCTCACGGGTAAACTTGTCGTGCTTTTTCTCGCGTCTGCCGTAACTCTCACGCTCACGTCCGTCATAATCGCGGCGGTCTCTCATGTCGTACTCGCCGTAGTAGTCACGCTTGCCGTAGCCGTCGTACTCGTCATAATCGGGCTGACGGCGGCGGTCATAATCAGGGTATCTGTCCTCGCGTCTGTCGTATCTGTCATAATCGCGCGGTCTGCGGTCATAGTCTCGCTCGTGTCTATCGTAGCCGCCGTATTCACCACGCTTATCTTTGCCGCTCGACATCATGAGCAGCCAGTTTGGATTCAGCTTTTTCATACGGTTTCACCTCCCGGCGTGGTGGTAGTCGGCGCTGTGCCGTTGATTGAGCGCAGGTCGTTGTTAGGCGCGCAAGCCGGTCTGCCAAGCAGTCTAAAGCTGCCGCCCGTCGGTGTGGTGATTACAACTGCGCTGTATCTCGTCCGCGTCCTTATCGAGCAAGCGGTCAGCTGAGCGCAGCAGCGGTTAGTCAGCGGATAGAGCGTAGTGCCGTCTCCGATTGTGACGTACACGGGAGCGGTGATTGTCGTAGCTGTCGGGATTGCCTGAGCGACTACTATGCAATATTTTTCTCCCGCGTTATACGCGCCCGCCGGGAGATTGATTATCAGGTTGCCGCCGGTAAAGGACACCGACTGCGACAGGATAAAGCGCGGGCAAAGTCTGCATACATTAGTACAAGCCATTTTATACCTCCAAAAAATCAAAAGGGAAGCGGTACGCCGCTCCCCCGAAGTTGGTCACGGCTTAGAGCCGGAGTTGTGAATCAATAGTTGCCACAGCCGGAACAGCCGGAATTACATCCGTAGTTGCCGTACTGCCAAGGCGCCGGGACATTGAATGCGGGTACGGGAGCCTTACAGCCGAGCTGTGAGACAAGATACTGATTCTGAGCCTGCTGTGATGCTGCAAGCTCTAAGCCAAATATCTTCTGTGTCTGAGCTGCAATCTGAGCGTCCTTCGCCGCTATTTCCTGCGCCGTCAGTCTGTCGGAAATGCCGCGGAATCCGCTATTCATCGCGTCAATGATGTCGCGAGTGTTGTTAGCGGCGTTGGTGTTAATCGCGCAAGTGTCGGTTGCCATGCGGTAGCCAACATCGGCAAATCCGCGCTCCATTGCTCTGCCGTTGTCGCAGCAGCACTGCTGGAGCTGTGTCGCAAGAGCCGCCTGTCCTCTCTCGACGCCGTTAAATCCCTGCATCATTGCGACGTTATTTGCGTTAAATCCCTGCTGTGTCTGATAGCCGAGGTTGCAAACCGCGTTGTCGACGCCGTGGAATCCGTTGAGGATGGACGTGTTAAGTCCGTAAAATCCGTCACAAAGTCCCTCTTGTACGCCGCGGACGGAATTCTCCAAGCCGTTGAATCCAAACTCGGACTGGAGGTCTGCGCGTGTTAATCCGCCCTGAGTGCCTGCCGCCATTACGTAGGGGAGCGCGCCCATGCCGGAGCCGTCACCGTTTCCGCCGAAGCCGTTGCGACCCCAGCCGAAGATGATAGCGAGGATGATTACTGCCAATTTGTTCACGTCAAAGCGCAACCCTTGACGCAGTCTTGCCGTTATAGGTAGACTTCTGACGTTTTCACGCCAGTGCAGACTATATCTTCACCTGTATTTCTACAGGGCAACATTTTTCTTCCGTCATTAGCTTACGGTTTTACTCTCCGTCAAGGAGATAGTCGTTGAGGGTCTTCCATGCCTTAAAAAGGTTTAGGACTGTCCCTGCTAAACACCCATTGTAGAAGCACTTAGGACTGACACCGTGCCAGTTTTTTTATTTCGCCATATGCCATCTCACTGTTTTTTCTGCTTTCGCGCCGTTCAGTTTGCCGTTTCCGACTGCTGTTTAGGTAGTGAGCTTTAGGGATTAAAAGCATTTAACGTTGAGTTTACACCGATTACTCGATATAAAGGGTAGCCGTAGTTATAATCCTACTTTTGCCCAAAGCCCTTCATTTCCAAAAAAACCACCATCGCGATTACTATTGTCTCCTTGTCCAGCAAGGAAACCTGTTAAAAGTTCATTTCCCATTCCGATAATCTCCTGTTTTAAATTTTATTTATACAAACAGGTCGTACGCCCCTGTAGTATGCTTGACTTTTTATTACGTTTGCGCTATAATATGTATAAGACATAACAAGCAAAGGAAAACGTGATAAAATGAAATTTGTTCCTAAATACGAATTCACAGACTTTAAGGGAATCGCAATAAACTATCTCACTCCAATAGCGGAAGTGAAAGAAAGAACAAAGCCTGGATACATACAGTGGTTATTTCGTTGTATTTGCGGGAAAGAGGTTATTCTTCCTGTCGCAAAAGTGATGAATGGATGCATTAAATCATGTGGGTGCATGAGATATAAAGATATCAAGCATAAGCCACATAACAGAAGCAATTCTTCAAAAATCAATCCAGAAGACTACATAGGCAGAAAAAACTACAAGCTTACGGTAATCGGATACGAAAAGCCTGAATCCGGCGGTCGTTTGAAACTGATATGTAAATGTGACTGCGGAAACACCACTCAGTGTTTCCCATATCAATTTAAATCCGGCGATGTAAAGTCTTGCGGTTGTTTGCCCAAAGGAAAGAAAGGCAAGCATGAATGGGTGAGTAATCAAACGCACGGACTAACCAAAAATAGATTTTACAAGCGATGGAACGATATGATACGCAGATGTTACAATACAAACGAACCTGCTTATAAGCATTATGGTGCGCGTGGCATTTCGGTTTGCCATGAATGGAGAGATACGCCCAATGCATTTATAGAATGGTGCGAAAAAACATATCCCGCAGGTAATGGGTGGAGCATTGACCGAATAGATGTTAACGGAGACTACTCGCCTGAAAATTGTCGTTGGGCTACTCAAAAAGAACAAATGCACAATATACGAAATAACAGAAATGTTATCGTAAACGGCGTGAAGAAATGCGTCACGGACTGGTGCGCCGAATTGGGCGTTTCCACAGGAACGGTTTACGAAAAGGTTCGCAAAGGCATGAGTTTTGAAGAAGCTATACTTGATTCCAAGAAATAACCATTTTGGACAGTTTTTTAATCAGGTCTCCAGTCAAACCGAAAAGGGAAGTGTTATTTGTTGATATTTGTTGTTATTTACTGATACCGAGTGAGCGCATTAAATCGCCAATGTCTATACCGCGCTCTTTCGCCATATTTTGTGCCATGGTCTGGAGCTGGTGCGCGTCCTTGCCCTTGATAAGCTCGACGGCTTTTGCGTACTGCGTTCCTTGTCCCGCGAGATTGCTGAGGATGTTGTTAAGCGGCTGACCTGCGCCGAGAGCCTGCATTACGAGCATTGCGGGATTGATATTAGGCATTTTCCGTTACCTCTTTCTTTCCCTTAGTGGGATTTTTCATTTTTTCCACCTCCGATTGGAGAGCGGCAAAAGCTGCGCAAAGTTTGTCAAAATCCGCACGGGGAGTGTAGTCCGCCGTGTCCTTAGCCGGAGCTGTCGGAGGTGTGTATGCAAAATCCGCAAAATCTGACGCGCCGGTTTGCGAGTTGAATCTCTTAAGATATATCATGCCGTGCGCCATATCGGGCATAATCACTCCCGCCGCCATAAAATCACAAGGTGTCGCGAGTGCTTCCTCACGGCTTGTGACGGGTCGGCAGATAAATCCACTCTGCACCTGTGGCTGTGGTGCTGCCTGCTGCGGTTGTGGCTGTTGAATTTGCGGATTATAACCCGTATAGTACGGAATTTGGTTATAGCCAAAGTTGTACGCCATATATCCTCCATACAAAAAATATCTCTGTATCTGATACCATTGTACCATCGCAGAGAGATTTTTTCTTTCAAGAGATTTTCAGTTTATTTGCACTGTTTTTGCATTTAACTTGCCTATAACTTGCTTTCAAACTTGACAAACTTGATTTCAAACTTGATTTCAAACTTGATTTCGCATATTGCAAACTAAATCCAGTCCTATTTTAACTTGCCTATAACTTGCCGGACTTATGTAAGATGTATACGAGCTTCGCAAGAGCCGCCTTGTGCCACTTTGAGACGGTGGTGTATTCGCGTCCTACCGCTTCGCACACGTCCTCCAGACAACCGTTGTCAACGTACAGTATCTTGAGCAACCGCTTGTACTCCGGTTTGAGATTGCATCGGTCAATAGCGTCCGCTATGTCCTGAGTATCGCCGACACTATGCACCGCTTGTCTGCGCTTCGCATGGTCGGTCAACTTTATCCCTCCTTGTTGTCCTCCTTTTCGGCTGTGTCAATAATGCCTTTGATTCCCTCCGCGTCAATCCGAGCCGCGTCAACCTTTGCTTCACCGTAGATGTAGCCGATGATTGAGGATATCGCCGTAATTGCACCCGCAACCTTGCCCGCAATCTCGCCGTAGTCGCTCTCACCCACGCCAAACGACATTGCCACACCGATAATGATACCGATGATTGTCACCCACAGTTTTCTTGAGGTCAGTTTCTGCTTCCAGTTGATTTTGTTGTCCATATTATTCTCCTTTTTCATCTTCATAAGTTATTTCTTCTTCTCCATAATCGGAGTGATATTCCTGCTTGATTTTTTCGCGGTTTTCCATCGCCGACTTGATGAGATATCCCACCACGCCGCAGCTCATTGGTGCGCCTATGTATGTCAGCAGTCCGTCAAGAGACGCCATGTCGGGAGCGATTATCAGCTGCACCACAAGATAGCACATACCAAAAATCGCGCCCGCAAACCACAGCTTCACAATTGCAGACAGCGTTCTCTTTGAGTATTCAACGTCTTTCTTTTTCATGAGTTTAGTTTGAGTTTAGTTTTAAATAGTCCGTTAATGCGTTGCTAACGCGTTAAAACGCGATAATGTTGTTTACCGCACGACTGCCGCCCGTTGACCGTCTCTTGATTCCCTCGACACGGATGTACGAGCCGCCGCCGTCAAGAGCGATAACATTCTCAAAACCTTCGCCCTGTATCTTCTTCCAAACCTCACCGGACTTGATGTAGTTTGCCGAGGTGGTTTTGAGAGTGAGTACCCATATCTCGCCGCTCCTGATGCCGAGCATGTTTCTCGACGTGCCGTAGGTGGTTGAGCCGTCCCAGCCCTCCGCGCCCACGTAGCTCATATCGACAGGCTTTTTGTCGACCACTACAGGCACGCCACTGACAGCGTACTTGATTCCCGACGGAATTTTGTCAACACGCTCGATTGTCGGCTTGCCGGAGTACGGCACGAGCAGCGTTGACACCTTTTTGCCCGCAAACTGCTTCGTCGCGTTGTCGGCGATACTGTAGACAAGGTGGTTTCCGTAGACGTGTTCAAAAAGATTTTCCTTAGCCGCCGCCGGAATGTCCTTGATATCGCAGGCAAGGTTAGCGACAGGGAGCGTGTACACCTCGCCGTCCTCCGAGCGGTAATTTGCGAAGAAGCCGCCGTTGATGTATCTCTTCACGCCGCCCTTGCGCTTGTCCGCGTCGTGATAGAGGATTGCAAAATTCTTCGCGCGGGTGTACGTAATTCCGTCCTTGTCGTAGCTGTCCTTGACGTTGGTATTGCCCTTTTTGCCGGACACATCGAGACTGATGTTTGTGTTCACGTTTTTTTCTCCTTTTGATATAGGTTTTATGTTGTACTGCCCCCACTCGTTAGGTATGCCGAGATATGGAGTAGGGTCTACGGACACGCCGTTTTTGCGGACCTCAAAGTGACAGTGACTGCCGAAGGAATAGCCGGTGTTGCCCTCAATTCCGACCACGTCTCCCGCCTTGACCTTTTGTCCGACTTTAACCTTACGCGCCGCCATGTGGCACATGAAAATCTTAAGTCCGTCAGCCGTGTCAATGCGGATGTAGTTGCCCCACTGCCATGTGAGATTAGACTTGTCCGTGATGATTGTCGACGAGCCTATCACTCCGTCACAAGGCGCAACAAGCGTTTTGTCCGTGCCGCTGAGGTCTACTCCCTTGTGGTAGTCGCGCTGTCCGTTGAGCGTACGCCAGCCAAAGTGTGACGTGAGCGTGACTTTGCCGCTCTTGTAAGGCAGATTCATTTTCATTTTGCATCACCTCCGTTGTGCGGTTCTGTCGGCAGTGCCATGACCTCATTGTACAGCTGTGTTGCAACGTCGTTGCCACGGAGCGCGTGATAAGCCGCATAGGCGCGTTTGAGTGCTTCCTTTGCATATATCGGGCAATATCCCCTATCGAGATACTTGTCGTGATTGCGGATTATCTCTGCGCGGAGAAGGCACTTTAATCCTTCCTCGAGCGCACTTTCACGTTTTTTTCGCAGTTTGATGTATGTAACAGCCCATGTTACCGCACCGCCGCATACAAAGGGCACCGCCCACTTGATAATTGTCTCTACTATCATTTTTTCTCCTCATTATTTCGTTATTAAGAGAGCATTAAGTTCCCTGCTTCTTCGATTAGTATCCAATACACATACATTCTGCGGGCTGTTGAAAAAAAACCAAGCTCTTTGTAGCCTGTTCCGCCATTAACAACAAAATAATTCGATTGAGACGCAACGCAAATGACAAGCATATCGCCGACATTCACTTTCAAAACAGCTTCGTCTCCGTCAGCTTCAACAGGCGTTTGTCCATCTTTAGTAAAAGCGATGACATTTACGCTCGATTTCACAACAAACTCAACTGCTTCTCCGCCCCCACCCGAGGGAATCGCACGAATGCAAGCAGGCAAGTCCTCGATTTTCGCTCCGCTGGCGACAGTGCCGCCTTTTGCGGTTATGGCGGAGATAATGTCGGTTTTTGCTTTCGATATCCGCGTTAGATTTGTTTTAATTGCAGTTATACTTGCCATACATCACCTCATATAGCCGCCAGTGCCGCGCGGATATCATCTGTGAGTGATACCGTGCCGGTGCCGTCGTGATAACCTGCGGGGATGGTTGCGCTCAAAGTAGTAAGTCCGTCGATGGTGAGCTTCTTTGCACCCTGATTAACCATAGTACCTTCAACAGCCACGCCTGTGCTGTCGACAAAAACAGCTCCGTCAAGCACCTTGTCAGCGGTTGCCGTAACGCCGGACACGTCCTTGTACTTAGAGGGTATGGCGGCTACTGTAACCTTAGACAGCACCTTTCCCGCAGTCGGCGTGATGTCCTGCGCCTTTTCTGTCGGAGTAGCTGTTTTTGTCTCGGTTGTGATTGATACCTTGCCTGTACCGCTGTGATAGCCTTTGGGGACGGTATAGGACGTGTCTGTCGTGCTGAGCGACTTTTCAACGGCTCCGTTGTTAGGCATTGTTCCTGCAATAGTGGTTCCGTCTGCTCCTACGATAGTTTTGTTCGCAAGCACGTCGCCTTCTGTAGCCGTCACCGCCGATGTGTCGTTAAAATTGTCCGGTATTGCGTTAACAGTCACGCCTGACAGAGCATAGTAACCCGAGTCGGGAGTAACCTGCTGCTGCTTTTTTGTCGGCGTGACGGTTTTCGCCTGTGTGTTGTAGTTGCCGCCGCCCGAGACACCTTGCACAGTGCCGCTGCCGTTGTGATAACCTTTCGGGATTGTGTAGCTTTCGCCTTCCTTTACCTGCGCCGACACAGCACCGTTATTGTCTATGCCGTCGATTGCCGTAGCACAGTCCGCAAGTTTTGCTGTAGCCGCCACAAGCTCGAGTGCAACGAGTTTTGTGCGTATCGCGTTTCGCGCGTTGGTGAGTGCCGTCAAAAGTTCTGATGTTGTTGCTGCCATTTTTCAAAATCCTCCGTTAAATAATCGCAAGTAATGCGTTAATGTTTCCCACGACGAGATTAACCCCCGCCGATGTGATAGGTTTGGTGTTGTCCTGCTCGGCGCTATCGGTAGTATCTACTGACAATACGCCGTCTTTCGTAATTGATAGGTTTTTTCCGACAGTGACAATGCCCGCTTTTTCCGTAGTCGCGATATCTACGCTAATCGGATTTTCGGTGAGATAATTGTCAACCGCTTTTTGGATGTCTTCGGGCGACACCTCGCCTTTCTTGATGTCTTCAAGCATTGCTATAATCTGCTGGTATACGTCGGGTGTCGGGTCCGGTATAGGCTGACCGAGGTAGTCCGCGATACTATCTTTGACTTTGAGGCAGCACGGACGTGTGGTTTTGAGTATACTCGGTTTTTCCGCCGCGCCCGCCTGCACACCGACAAATATACGCCTGTGCTCGCCGTCAAGCATAGGCACGCCGCATGAGTTTCCGCTCATCACAACCGCCTGATAGCTGCCGTCCTCGCAGACAAAGTACACGGTCTTGACCTTGTCCTGCCACTCTTCGTCAAACTCAAACTCCGCGACATAGTCCGAGTTGTGCGATATAACGTCCTCGCCAGCCGTGATTGTCGGCACTCTGTCACGCACCGTGATGTGTATTGTGGTTAGCATTCGTTTTCACCTCCTGTGAGCTTGATGAATTTCCTAAGTGTGGTTAAGTCACTGTAGGATAACTTTATATCCTCGTTTTCCGATATTTCTATCGGCAGTTCGGTGTCTCCGAGGTCAACATCAAGGTTCATAAGCTCATTGAACCTTTGGTTGAACTCAGCTTCCGTTTCCGCAATAGGTTCATATCTGCCGTTTTCGAGCCTGCAATACTCGCCGAGAATTCGCATTCGCTGAACGTCGTAGAACTTCATCTGCGCTTCTATCTTGTCGAGAAAGCCGAAGAGCCTATATAACGTTTTCAGCGACAGGTTCTGCGCACAGAGTTTTTTGAACGCTTCCTGCGCATAGATTAAATCTGACATTTTCATATTAATTACCTAACGTTTCTTGTTTATTGTAATATATCGTGTCTACGTAAAGCCGATTGAAGTAGTTTAGCGTGCTTCCTATATCCCAAACTCCCTTTTTTCCGGGGACTATACATTGGTTGGAGGTCTGTACTTGAAGTTGATAGCTTGCAGATGAATTGTCTGGGTCTTTGAAGTAGATAAACGAACCGTACAATTCAAGGAACGCCGCCATTCCCGATATTGGAGACTGTACACCGACTTGAACAACGCCGTTTTGTGCGCTCATCTTTGATGTGACAATAGTGTAGTTCTCGTTTTCCGCAAAAAATACCTTGTTGACATAAAGGTTGTCTGTGATGACATTGCCGCCGTCTATTGTTGTTGCACCGCTTGTTGACAGGTCTGTAAACGTTACAAGTCCGTTGAAATTGATATCAGCCGACGAAATTTGAACATTTCCGCTTTTCAGAGATATTGTAGCCTTGCCGCGTGACTGCGTTGTTGTGAAACATTTGACTTTGAAATAGTCTCCGTTTTTGTCGTTCGAACCGTCTTTGATGTACTTGAACGACACATAATGATTTCCTGCTGGAATTGTCATTGAAAACGTCTGTGGCGTTGCGCTCGATTCTCCTTTGAAGCTGTGGTAAACTCCCGTTGAATCCGCAGTGCTATCTTGCGATAGACTAGTGTCAAGGTTGGACATTATGCCGTAGTCATAATTGCTTTCGCCGTAGGATATGCAACGGAATTTCACCTGCGTCGGCTTAGTGAAAGTGAACTTAAATCCGCCATATGCGTATGAATTTGCAACACCCGCATTCTGAGAAGTGTAATATCCGTCAGAGGTCAGCGTGAAATCATATGCTTCCTCGGGAATTATGGGTATGCCATCACCGAAATGCCAAGGTGTATTGCTCCAACTTCCCGCCGAAACTTCTGATGTACTTCCCGCAGTTTCCGTAGCAGTAAGGTCAAGCGCGTTCGCAGAAAGACGTATGGATGAACTGTCGGCGTTTGCAAACAAAGTCAGCAGCGCGCGGACGTTTGAGCCGATTGTCCCCGAACCGTAGGAAGCCGACAGGGATATTTTTGATTCAATGCCTTCCTCGGTTTTTTGTATAAGCTGCTCGATTGCCGTTGTTGTGGTTATCGTACTTCCGCTCGATACCTCAACGAATTTACCCTCTACAGCAGAGGTAATAGAAGCTTTGCCCTCCTGCGTGTTCAGATAACTCTCTACAGCTGTAGACAAATCTGTGCCGCGTAGCATTGACTTCTTGATTGCTTCAAGTTCGCGTTGCTGTACCGGCTCAATCTCGCGTACCAGTCCGCCCGTTGATTCATACTCAACCTTGCCGAATCCGTTCCATTTGATTGTTTGGGAGAATATCGGGAGCGTTTTCACCTCGTCATAATCATTAACTACAGTGATAATGTCTCCGCATTTAATTTCGGGATACCATTCGGCACGTACCGCAATAGGAGAATAAGCAGGGAAGAGTGAAGCCTTTGCAAAAATCGCGTTCACATAAGGCTGTAGCGCAGATATCTCCGTGTCGTTCTCGATGTACAGAAACGGATTGTCGCTGATAACATAAGTATTTGTTCCCGTACCCGCAGTCACGAGCTGGTCTCCGTATGACGTGTAACATTCGAGCTTGCCTATAACGGGAGTTTCAAATTCACTCTCGCTCATCTCAAATCGGTCTGTTTTGAGAATTTTGTAGGAGTTTGTTGTAAATGTGTTTAACTCAACTTTACCATCCGCATTTACTCTCGCGTAACAGCCCGCCGCTTCCGCAATCCACGCAAGCACTTCACGAGCCGTGTAGTCCGAGGTTGAGAACGGATTGAAAGTAAAGTTTTTTGTAGAGTTTGTAAACGTTGTCGTGATAGGTTCAACACCCACTGCGGCGCAAAGGGAAGAGAAAACCGCGCCGAGAGTGACGGGGAACGTCATGTTTTCGATGAAATCCGAAGCAGAAACTTCAAACTTCTGCATACGGTCATAAGCGGTAAAGTCTATGAGCTTGCCGCGAACTTTGTCGGGTCTCTCGCCTTTGAAAACGCCGACCGTCACATATTGAAATGCCGCGCCGACCTTAACACCTATTTGCAAAGTAAATTCCTGTGTAAAATCGAAGTTGTTAAACTTGTTGTCAACATTGAACAACGTCATTTCAACTTGTTTACAAACAGCTTTGCCGAAAGTATAGTCAGTGTCTCCGTTCAGAATGTCAGTAATCTTAACACCATCACCCGTTATCGCAACGTCAGCTTTTCCGAGAACCGTGTTGTCGGCAAATGTTATCTTGATATCCTGTTCGGTATGAGCGCGTATAGCTTCAAGTAAACTCGCGACAGGTTGAGCAACGCTAATCACGTCCGAAGTCTTGTAGTCCGAACTGTTGTTGTTTGAATCGTAAGCGCATACTCTATACTGTACTGTAAGCCACGCAGAGCCTACTGTGTCGACGTAAGATGTGTTCTCGCCCCGATATACCGTCATGTAGCTTGCGCCGTCCACAGAACGTTGTAGCGCATATCCCGCCGCATTTGAAACGCCCGCCCATGTGATTGTCGCCGATTGCCCCGCAGTGAGGGAAGGAACGGTTATAGTCTCGGGCATTGACGGGATTGTCGGTTCGGGTTCTTTTGCTTCAACAGTTTTCTCTACACTTGTAGTCCAGTTGGATGAAACATTGTCTTTTACGGAAGCAACTCTGTATTGAACCTTGCTCCATGTTGCGAGGGCTGTGTCCGTGTATGAAGTCGCTATGCCGCTGTATACTTGAGTAAAGTCACCGCCGTTTACAGAACGTTCAAGCGTGTAACTGTCTGCGCCGGACACAGCACCCCACGAAACCGCTATGCTGTCTCCCGCCGTTATTGCCGAAGGAACAGTAATAGTCGCCGGAGCTGGAGGTGTTAAAGTGCTTGCAAACACGACCGTATAGCATCCGTCTGAATCTGTAGTGTCCGAAACGAGCAGGGAAGAGGAAAGATTCAAAGCGGGGCGAACGCCAAAGTAACCAATGAAAGCATAACTGAAGTTCAAACTGCCATCCTTGACGACAAGCCGAGCGCCGTTGGCACTCGAGTAGTAAGGCGTTCTCAGCCACCAATACCAAGCCGCAGTCTTGGTTGACGGCTTAGAGCTTGACGGCGTATTGCTGAAACACTGCTGCGTGACATACCCGACACGAGCGGAATTGCTTGTGTAGTAGCCCCACGCACTACCTTCGACGATGTTGTTCTCGTTGGAAAGACCAACTTCCGTAGCAGACGGTAAGAACACCTTGCGCTGAATATCCTCATAAGAGCCGCCGTCCACACTCGGCTTTACCACCCGGATTGTGGTAGAGAGAATAGCATTGATTTCATCGGTAGTAAAACCATTCAGAAAACCGGGACGGTTTGCATACTGCGTGTTTGCAGAGACAACCGTTGAGCTGTTAGGCGATTGGTCTGTCGTATGAGCGGCAATATACCACGCATTAGCAGCAGCATTTTTGTTGAGCCATTGGTCGAGGTTGGAGACGGAATAGCGGTTGTTACCATATTTCTGCCTATCAGAATTGCTGTTTCTCGGCTCTTCGGCATCGAAACATCTTAAGTCAAGGATTTCTGCGGCGTGAAGAGTTACCGAGTTCGAAGGATAAGTGGGAGTGGACACATGATTTTTCGCAACAATAGTCCATATTATAGGCTGCGCTTCCTCTGTGTTCACTTGATACTTGCCGAACTTGACTTTTGAGCCTACGGCAAGATTGGATAAAGCCTGTGACACGTTATCCCCCCCTAAAATTCAATGATGTTGAACGACAAATCGAACCGCGCAACCTCTTCTTTGTCAATCCAGTAGTATTTTGTTGTTGCCGACCTGTCGCCCGCGTAATATGTGCCGGAGCGCGTCCCTCCTTTTTGATACGGGTCTGGGCAGACTGCCGTGAAACTGTCGGAATTGACGGCGTTGAGTATTGAAGCCATTTCAGCCCATGTCAGACAGTTCCACTTGAAACCGAAGTTTATCTTCTGCCCCACACGGTTTCTGTGCAAAACAGAAGTCGCGTCTCTCTCTGCACTTTCATCAACGTCTGCTATTGAGGGATTCCATTCGGAAGGGTCTGGAATACTAACCCCCCCGAACTTTATTCCCATTGTGTAATTGAGTAATGATATCATGTTTAACCACCCGTAACCTGTTCAACCATCTTCTGGGAGCGTTTTACCGCGCGTCCCAAAGCGACAGACGGAGAAATCGAAAGTTCCTTGTCAGCAATCTTTTGTAACAGCCTGTTCTGTTCTCTGAGAAGTCTGTTTTGCTCCACGGTGTCCTTGTCCGACCCGGAACTGTTCGCGCGGAGTACGCCGTTCATAGCGTTTGTGACACCCGCCTGAATGCCCGCTATAATCTGACCGTTGTTCGCAACAGCGTTTCTGCCGCCTATAGTGCCTACCAGTTCGGGTCCTGCTTCACGCGCAACGAATAACTGTCCCATAGTCGGGAAACCGCCATCCGCAAACTGATTATCGAGAGAGCCGAACAGCAAATCATCAACAATGGAATCCGTCTTAGTCTTGCGAATCTTTTCTCTCGCTTCCTCAACCTTGCTGAAATCGGCTTTTACATCAATAGTGACACCTGCGGTCATACCGTCAAGGTCTTTGACTTTTCCGCTGAAATAATCGACTTTATCCGCCGCGTCTTGGAGCGCAGTTTCCGCATTATTAACCGCAAGTGATGTATCTTTAACGGCTCCTTCCGCGTCTGCGAGGTCGTCCATCCATGATATAAATTGAGTTGACAGTTCTCCGCCTAAAACGCTTGCAAGTTCTGCGTTTTTTACGCTTAACCAGTGTATGCTGTCGGTTGTTATATCACTCGCGCTTGTAATGTCCTGCAACGCTCTTGTGTTAAGCCCGAGAGAATCAAGGAAACCCTTGTTGTCGCTTTTGATAAGGTCATATATCTTCTGTTGTGCTTCTTTCTGTCTCTCCGTAGCTTCTATATTATCTTGCTTTAGTTCGATAAGTTTATATTCAGCGTCCGATTGCAGGATGTATGCGTTTTTGATTGATTCATTGTACGCTTCAAGCAGAAGTTCCTTTTCTCGCGACTTGATGAGCTTGTCAAGTTCGTCGCGCGTCTGAATGATAGAACCCTTGTCGTCAACTTCAATTTCTATAATCCCCATTGAATTGATTTCGTTTACGAGAGTTTTCAAAAGTTCTGCTTCCGTTGTGGTTCTTTGTTCCGCCGGAATGTTGTTGAGTTTGAACGCTTCGTTTATAAGCTTTTTAAGTGTAGCCATTTTTAGCTCAACCTCTTTTACCGGAGCATCGAGCTTGTCTACACGCAATTGCAATTCAGCCGCTATTTCAAGGTCTATCTTTGCCTTGTCTGCAATTTTCTGGATTTTGGCGTGAAGTTCCTGCGTGTCGAGAAATTTTTGTTTTTTCTCATCAAGTCCAACCTTGACAGCTGCAATAGCCGTAGCAATTGTAGCTAGTATGCCTATCACAAGTCCAGCCTTGCCCCATTTAACGGTAAGTCCCGCTATAGTAGCAAGCGAACCGAGAACCGCTTTAAGTATATTTTCTTTCGTCACTTCGCCTGAAACAAGATTCTTTATTCCATCAAACTCAAACGCAAGTCCCGCAAAAGATATAGCAAGCGTAGCGGATGTGCCAAACCCTCCTCCGAACAGCTCCGATACCTTTATACCGACAAGAGCCGCCACAATTTCTGTTGCATACTCTTTGATTTTCGCCCATGTGTCAAGAAGCCTGTCCGACCACTCCGTAACGCTTGACGAGATGTTCTCCATTGACACCTCTTCAAACATTCCGCTGTAGTCGGGTGTGGTCTTGCCGGAAGAACTGCCAGTGCTTGATATAACGTTCAGCTCGTCAAATCCCGCAAGGAGCTGTTTCTGAGCAGCCGCCGAATCCTTAGCCGCTTCCGCATATTCTTTCTGCTGGCGAATAGCCTTAGTCCACGAAGAAGCACCAGTCATTTTCGCGAAAAGCTGATTCAGCCAGTTTACACCCTCGACTATTCTATCAATGAGCGAATCGAATACGGGAATGAGCGCATTGAGTATCGGAGCTGTCATAGCACCTACAGAGTTTCGGAAATACTGCAGGGAAGTGGCGGCACTGTCCATACTGCTTGCAAAGTCCGTCCCGACCGCCTTACTGTATTGGTAAAGGTTGTTTACGCCCTCGCTGAATGCCTTGGCAATCTGTTTCAAGAACTCATTCACGGTACGATAACGAAGGATTCTTTCAAGTGAACCCGCAACCTTGCCGATAGTTTCGCCGAAAACCGAGTTCTTGAAACTCTTGCCCATCTGTTTGCCGAGGTCTTTTATAGACTTCGCAGCACCCTTTGCTTTGGCTTTGAGTTCGCCAAATTTCGCCGATATCGAAGCAAGCGGTTTTTCTACGGTGTCGAGTTGTTCCGCGTTTTTGATAAGGTTTTCGAGTATGTCACTTTGACTTGTCTCTTTGCCCGCTGACTTGAGTATGTCGTTAAACTGCTTCTTCATCGCCGCAGTCGGTTTGGCAAACATGGAATCAAGCGTTGAATCGAACATAGCTTTTTGTATTTCAGCTCTTTGCCTTTTCGCTTTGGCATTGAACTTTTCCCAATCAAACGGCACAGACATTCCGCCGGTATTAATTCCGCTGCCGCTCATCTTGGCTTTTCTCGCGTCCATGTATCTTTTGACAGCTTCCGTTATGCCATAATCGTCTGTGATTTTCCCGCTGTTTGATTTCAACTTTTTGCTCATCGCAATAAGTTGCTTATAAGAGCCTACAGTAACTTTGTATTGTTTAGATACCTTCGCGGCTTCTTCACTCATTTTTCTAAGTGCAGACGTGCCGTTCTTGATACCGTTTGTGTCCACCATCTTGTCGATGCCGCTTGCCGAACCCATTTCGCTTGCAAACTTTTTGAACGGTTCGAGCGTTTTCACAAGATTTTTCAGCGCGCTTTCCGCCTTCTTTGTCTCGGCAGTGACTACTATTTGCAGATTGTCTATTGTTCCGTCAGCCATTGTTTTTGTTCTCCTTTCCACTGAATTTTTGTCGCATAGCGGAAAGCCACGAGAACGCTTGATTTTGTACTTCCGCTTGTTTTTTAGCTTTTTCCGCTTCTTCCTCGGCTTTTCTCTGCCTTTCGGTTACGGAATACGGCTTTTCGGGATATTTGCCGGGCTTTGTTCCGCGCTTTGCAAAAGCATGAAGAATAGGAGCGAGACAACCTACAGCCTCGTATACATAGATTCCTTGTAACCACGCCGCATAATTATCTCGCTCCTGTCTGTATTCTTCTGCCTCTCGGTAGTAGCGAAGTTCTGTAAAGTCTCCGTTCCAGTATGTGTCATAGGGAACTCCTATAGACATATAGTAGGAGCACATATTATCCGCATACTCCGCAAACCACGGCTTGCCAACTGTCGGTTCAGCGTCAGTTATGCCCGTATCGCCGGAAGATGGTGTTATCCCTTCACCGTCTTCCACTTCACGTTTCCCTTGGGAGACATTTCTTCGATTACCTCATTTACCATTCTGAAGAGGATGTCGGAAAGAGTGTTTGCAGTTTCGCCTTCCTCTCCGTCTTCCGAATTGGCAAATTCCTTGTAAATAGCCATTCTTTCATTTCTCGGTACATTCTTGTGGAAAGCATCGAAAGCCGCACAGAAAAGGTCTTCCTGCGCCGTCAGAAGATGGTCTTCAAGGTTTCCGAAAGAAAATCCGCTCTTCTCAAGTCGTTTGAGCGATGCAATTGTGTAGCCGAGGGTATATGCTGTTCCGTTGTATTCAAACTGAATTGTAGTTCTGTTAGCCATGGTTTATATTTCCTTTCTTTAATCAGGTATCGTCTGAAAGTGAGGGAGCTGTCAGTGCGGTTACGGTGACGGTGCAATGAACAACTTCGTTTACTCCCGCGCCGTTTACTTTAAGAGAGTACATTCCCTTAAAATTGAACTTGCCGTTAACACCTGTTGCCGTGTATGTGCCGTCGTTCGCACTTGTACCGCCAAACCATACGGAAAGGTCTGTTTCGGTGTTCTGACCTGCCTCAAGAGCCTTATATTCCGTCTTGGTGTAGTTAGCTTCAAACTCAATGCTTTCCTGCTGCTGAATGCCGAGTACACTGACAGATACGTAATGCGAAAGAGTTGTAGCATCAAGCGTTTCGGGAGTACCGCCGAGGTCGCCGAAAGAGTTTATATCAATGAGCTTTGTGTATGTGCTTCCTGTGTCTTTCTTCATCAGGAATACGCCCATCGAGGTTACAGGGGTAGGTATAGCCATCTAAATTACCTCCTATAGATAACATTATTCTTGTCCGCACATCCTGTATAACGTGCGATAATTCTGTAAATCGTGCCGTCGTTTAAAGAAACAGGCTGCGCCGCAGTCCTCAAAAATCCGCGCATGGTGAGCTGTCGGTCTATTTCAGCAAGAATTGCTTTCGCTTCCGTTTTGCGTTCTCCCGCTTTGTTGGAGTAAATATTCACCTCATAAAGCAGATTCACGTGATTCTCGCGATTAGAGCTGTCAATCGTGTCCGAACGCACAAGATTGTCCGCTTCCACAACGCTCACAAACGGAAATGACGAGGGCAAACGCTCTTCAACGCCCGATATAGACAGAGCAGGAAACTTCTCTTTGAGCGCATTGTAAAGCTCCGTGTAAAGCACGTTTTCAATGTCAATCATGAGAACACCTCCTTTGCGATATCGTATATTCTTCGGCGCATTTCCTCGGAAGCGTCCCACATGCAGCGGTTGGCATTGTTGCCGTGAGTTCTTATTCTTCCGTTGCCGAGGTCTTCACCGTTCGTTCCGGGGTCTCCGCGATAGTACCATGTGTAGTTTTGACCGTAGCCCTTACCGTATGCACCACGAATCATGCCGAGTTCGTCAGCCTTGGGGTGCGTCACGGGATTATATACGCCGGTTCCGAATTCGATAAACAGTATTGATTCACCTGAAGCGTTGATGGCAAGCGTGTGTTCGTCAAGCCACGTCGGTGAAGAATCAACCACAACATCATTTACGCCGTCATACTCCGCACTTTGGAAATGGATTGCCGCCTGCGTTATGCCTATGTCGGCGAGTTTTTCAAGAAACGTGTTCAGCTTTGCACCGAGACTGCGCGTGTAGTCCTTTATCTGACGCGCGACTTTCCACGTGTTTCTTATTCTGATGTTTATCATCCGTCGACCGTCACCCGCCTTATCGCATAGGAAACGCTGTTTAACGACCGTGCAGCTTTTGTCACAATGTAGTCGTATTCCATGCGCCCGTTCGTGTCATAGGTTAAAGGCTTGTCGATGCACAATACGGTGTGTTCGTCAATCTCGAAATTTGGTTCATCTATCACAATAATTTTGTCGTACTGTATATCCGTTCCGAACGTTTCAACTATAACGTCGCCATACATCGAAGCCGACTTAGCCGCCGATATGTTAGCCTTATACTTCTTCGGAGTTGAGTATTTCGCAGTGTGTTCTCCCGTGTACAGTCCGTTTTCGTCTTTTCCGTCCTCGTTTCCGAGATAGAGTGCATACCAAAATTCACGCTTGTTCTTTTTCAAACATCTCATGTGGGTCTGCCTACTTTCGGAATGATTTCATTTAGAAGCTGTTCGGACACCCATTCAGAACTCCACTTTCTGTCAATACCGTTTTCGGAATGAGAGAGCTGTCCAGACGCGCCGAGCCTGTTGTACATGTCTTCCGCTATGCGTATTTTGAGGTCTCTGTACCGTTCTTCAAATGTAGCATTATCTCCCCCAAAGGGGAAACGGCGGGAGATTATGATATTTTCCGCGCTTTCAAGCAGCTCATAGAGAATGCGTGTATCACTTTCTTCCGTTCTGATTTTCAAGCGTTCAATGTCGGTCATTTTCTCCCGCCTTTCTCATTTCTTTTTGCGTGTGTTAGTTGTTGTCTTCGGCTTTTCTTCCGCTACAACAGTCTTTTCTTTTTCTTCGGTTATCACTCCGTGCGCCGAAAGTTCCGCAGTATCGGAGGAAGATATCTCAAACTTTTCTCCCGCATTGTGCCACACACCACGGTAATTAACCGAATATTTAGGTGTGAGGTAAATCATCAGGCAGTTACCTTGAGAGTTACAACTTCGTTCATTCTCTCGTAGGAAGGAAGAACGATTTCGGAAGCGTAGATATCTGTGACGGCGGGATGAATTTGTACATTCTGTGTAATTGTGATGCCTGTATCAACAATGCTGACTTCTGTGTTCGCTCCGGAAATAAGTCTCGCTTCCTCGGGAGTTGTGCCGTACCAAGTTCTGCCCAGTGCACCTTCGGGAATGAATGTAACATATCCGTCGGGAACGAATGATTTGGTTGCACCGCTTTCGTTCTTATACTTCTTCGAGTAAACAATAGGTCTGATTCCGGTTTCGTTTTCGATAACATCGGAAGCTCTTGCGCCTGTTACATAGCTCTGAACAACGCCCGATGTTGAAATAATGGAGTTCTTAACAGCGGAAGTGGCTTTCAGTAGGTTGAATGTTGCAGAAGACATAATGGCATATCTTATTTCAGAACCTGAAACGTCAGCCGCCTTGTTCTTCATATCCTCAAAGTCCTTAATCGGGTCTGCCGTGGAAGCCGCTGACCAAAGAGCTGTAGAGGTAAGTGCAGAATAGTTGTTAGTCTTCCATGTATCGTTGGGGTCGTAGTCGTATTCATAGGCTACACCGTTCGCTTTTATTGAAATAGCCATATCGCCACTTTCGGGGAAAAGAAGAGACATTCTCATACGTTCAGAGACAACGTGAGCGCCGTCAATGAGGTCTCTTAAATAGTCAAAAGTGCGATTAAGTATAGCCAGTGCGTAAGGCTCATTGGATTCTCGCACCTGAAGGAATTCCTGAATGTCATTTTCAGAGAGCTTATGAGCTGCGCGGAAAAAAGGCATTTCTGTTTCGAATCTTGAAAGTTCGCCAATCTCACGATAAGTTGCCTGAGCGTCAAAAGCTGAAGGAGCGAGAGAAACAGGAAGTCCACCGTATCCTTTTATCCAAGCAAGACGCAGTCCTGCCTTCTTTTCGGCAGGGAAAAGTCCTTCGCCGAAATATGGAATTCTGTTAGAGGCTGTCTGTTCATAGTTAGCCGCAATTGCGTGCGGTGTGATAAATTCGCTAAGATTCATTGTTCAAGTCTCCTTTCACATTAGGCGTTAGTCTCTGTGTCGGTTCTTATAACAAGTCCCGAAACAGCAGTGCCAAGAGTTGAAATGTCTATGCCGGAGTGAGCCTTTGCTTTAACGCCGTCTATAACACCCTGTACAACGATTGCACCGTTGGGATTGACTGTCGGGTCTACGTCATAAAGAAGTACGCCGACAGCACCTGTAACTCCGCTTGAGGGAGCTGTGCCGTCTGCTGTGAGCGGCGTTCCGGCTTTAACAAGGGAAGTGCCGGCGACGGTAATGGGGATTGCATTGTAGTTATTAGTCGCAAGAATAGTGAACATCTTGCCGGATTTTGTTTCTTTTACCTGCATTTTCTATCTCCTTTTTTAAAATTTTTTAAAACTTCAAATAATGTTCAAGTGCATTCTTATTGACTTGATTAGCTTCTGCGGTACGTTTGCCGAGCTGCTTAGCGAGAGCAATTTCAGGACTGTCTTTTTCAGTGTTGCTCCCACCGTTCGGATGAAGCCCGCGTTCAATATTTTCCTTGAACCTCTTTTCACATTCGGCGTTATATTTCTTCTGATTTTCGAGAACCGCATCCATGTCACCGTTGAATATTGCTTCTGCGGTAGACTTTGCAAGTTCGGGAGAGTATCCGACTTCCAGGTATTTAGCGGTGTTCTCGGCAATAGAGGTCTTTTTCAGCAGTTCATTGTATTTGTCCTGAAGTTCCTTCATTGCTTCGTCGGACTGAGCCTTAGCCGCTTCTTCGGAGGTCATTTTCTCTTTAAGGCTTCTCTTTGCCGCCGCGAGGTCAGACGCGGTCTTGTCAAGCAGCTCTTTCTTTACATATCCCGATAAGTCGACTTTTTCAGGGATATCAAGTCCGAGAAGAGCCTTGACCTGGTCTTCCGCGCTCATTGCGTCAAATCCTTCGATTGTTGAGGTGTCAATGTTAGGCATAATAAATTCTCCTTGCGTTTTTCGGTCTTCTCTGACCTGATATTTTTTGCGCTTTTATACTGCATCTCCGCAGTCTGCGAATTTTATAAAGCGACTTCTCTGCCGCTGATATATTAAGGCATGAGCCGTATATCCGTTATTTTCTTTCTATAGGTGCGAGATAACATCTGCAATGCCAGTGTTGCTTGTCGGGTGCTTCGTTAATAGGGAATATCTCTCCGTCAAGCGGCTTGCAAATCTCGCATACCTTTTCATCCTCTTGCGTCACCCACATCACATACTCAACTCCCGCGTCCTTGTATGCTCTGAGTGCCATCTCGTCAGTCACTATATCGGCGTATTGGGCGGTCATATTCGACCATAGGCTTACTGCACGTCTCCACTCGCTGTTAACGTCCGAACGCGCCCTGAGAGCTTCTGAAAGCCTGTCGCGCTTTCTTAAGACTTCGTTCTCGTATTCGTACTTTGTTACGGAATTCGGAGACGAGAGGACAGTCTCGGCAAGGGTCTTTTTTGCTTTTGCGGAAATTTTTCCGATGTCCTTGTAACCGTATCGGCTTACTTCTTCACCTATTTCTTCATATATGGCAAAGGCAAGTTCGAACATCGTTTCCCGAAAATCGTTATCAAGGTTCTTGTAAAGCGTCGCGACGGTCTTTATAACGTGAAGTTCGTCGAATTTAGCAAGCCTTATTGAGGACTTAGCTTTTTCAAACCGCCGTATTGTCTTCTTCCGCAGTATTTCTATCGCTCTGTCCGTCGTTATGTACCGTTCTTGCATTCTCAAGCTCCTTTTCTAAGCTGTTTTCAAGCTCGGACTGTGCTTCTTCATACCACTCCATACCGCGCTGATATGCATTCTCTACATCTGTAAACAAACCGGAAATGTCGTAAGCGTCGCGCGGATGAACCTTTTCATTGTTGAGCAGTTCGCAAAGAACCTGTGCTTTCGATTGAATGTCGGTGAGGTTTTCGCGGGTAAACTGAATCTTAACATCGTTCGGGTCGAGGTCGAGAATGCCCTTGTCTTTGTAGATTTTGAGAATCAGCTTCAAAATCTCTCTTTCCGAACGCGCAAATAGCTTTTCAGTGTCGTTAGCTCTCGCGGAAGCGTCCTGCCAACCGTTGCGGAATCTCGTTCCCATGCCCGTGTCTGCTGCGGCTGAATCTCCGGCTCTTGTCGGCATACCCGTTATTTCATCAATGTAGTCATACAGCGCGTCTATTTCCGTCTGAACGCCCGTCTGCGAGATTTCAGAGGATATGCGGTAAACCTTTGCTTCCGTTCCCTGACCGCTTCTGATGCAGATACACTGACCGCCCCTTGCAAGCTCCTTGTATGTGTTCTCGTCGATTTCGCAGTTTTGGAACACGTCATAGGCGTTTACAAAGTCAACAACATTGTCAACACGAGCGGACTCAAGAGTGTTTATCATGTTGATAGGCGAGAGAACCGTCTCAAACGCTCCTAAACGAGCTTCATTCAGCGGATATTCCACTATCGGAACGCGCCCGAAGTCGTAAGCAAGCCAGTCTACAACGTCATTACCCTTTACGGTGTATCTTCCTTCCGGCACATAAACGTAGTAAATGAGATTATCGTCCTCGTCGTACTGTTTCAGTACACCCGCGAGAGGTTTTCTGCCAATACCGGAAGAGTAGATAACAAACGCTTCTCTCGGGTCGAGGGAATAAAGAGCTGCGGGACTTCCGTCTTTCTCGTTGTCGGGGTCGGGAAGAACCATCCTCGGTTCAACTCCGCAGATGTGCATCCAGTCGGAACACTCTTTGTCCTTTGATTCTTTTCCTTCGGAAGTCATAAGAACGTTCAGATAAGCTACCTTGTCGGATATATCCTCTTTTCCGTTAGCCGCTACATACTGAATGGGAGAGCTGAGGAAGAACGAAGATTTAAAAGTGACTATCTTGTTCGGAAGGTTGATAGTGACCTTGTTGTTGTTGTCGGGTCTCACGGATTTGTCTTTATAGCGGATATCCATTATTCCGCGATAAACGTCATATAAGTAATTTATTTCCGCGACATTTGCGCTGTCAAAGCCGAGCGAATCTTCAAGCACGGACACAACGTTGTCGCTGGTTATTTTTTGTTTGTTCGTTAGTATCTTTCGCCGACCATGAAGGCTATCACAAGTAGTAAGGCGAACAATATCATTTTCAAGCACGTGAAAAACCTCCGTGTAAACAAAAATAGGAACTACCCGTATGTTTTCCACACGAATAGCCCCTATCGGCTCTTACTGCAACCCGATTGTTACAGCGTTTTTATAGTGTATTTAGCTTTTCTCGAAGCGGTTATTTCAAGTATAGTGACCTCTTCGCGCGATTTCTTTATTTTAACGTCATTACCACGTTCTAAAATCTCGTTGATTATAATAAGCGCGTCTTCTTTGACGTACTTGAGACGGTGCGCGTGTTTCTCTTCTTCCATAGCCACCTCAATAAGGTCTTTGTATTAATCTTACCGTCTGCGTCTCAAATGATTGAATGAAGTCTGAAAGCATTGAGAATGCGTCGGGTACATCGTCATGTGCGTTTCTTCCCGCCATAGTATAACTGCAAAGCATGCCTATAGCGCGTTTATACTCTTTGTTGTTCTTTATAACGCTGTTGTCCTTGAAAAGGAAATGCTCTTTGACAAATGGAGAATCAACTATAATTCGCGTAGCCTTGTTTGCTGTCGAATATTTTGTAGTAATCCTTGTGATTCCGCCGCGCGATTTTACCTCTTTTTGAACCTTTTCCGCGATTTTTCCGCCCGCAGAGTTTGATTCAAAACGGCTCAATTTGACTTTGTGCCGTAAAAGAACCTCAACAAGCCTTGTTTCAACTATTTCGGGATTACTGTTGTCGCAGATTATTTCTTCGATGTAGAAGTCATTGCCGTACTGGTAAGCAATAGGCATTACACAGTAGTCCGCTCCTTTGTCCTTTGTGTCACACACAGATATAACAGCGTCCGGCGAATCCGATGGACGTTCAAAATAACGTCTGAGTTCGTCCTCGTTGTAGAGAAGTCCCTCGCGCTCTATCGGCTGATTCATAAACAAAGCCCGCCATGAACAATCGTCGAGGTTGTTTTTCATGTCCTCGAAGTACGCCTTATCAAAGCCTACACCATATCGGTAATTGAAATTGCTTTCGCCGTCTTCATCAACCGCAGGCATTACGAGAAACTGAGCTTTCGGAGAATCCGCGTACATTGTTTGCAGTCTCCCTATAGGGTCATGCACCGACCATCTTGTAGCAATGTGCAGTTCTTTACAGTTTAGTTTCTTTCTCGATTTCAAGTCGTTCGTGTAAGCCGTCCAAAGCTTGTCAAGTCGTTCAATACTCAATGCTTCCTCAATGCCAGACACAAGGTCGTCGGCGGTCAGAAGCTTTTCACAACGTGTAGCACCTGTAAGGGAAGCACCTATAGCACGGCAGGTAAGAGACGAAAAGCGGTGTTTCTTACCGAGGTCTATTGTCTGCTCCTTTGCGTTGGTTATGATTGTTCCGGCAGAGGGGTACACATCGTGCCATAAATAATCAGGGTCTGAAAGAATGCTGTTTACGCCGTCATATATTGAGTTAGTAAGCGTTCCCGAATGTCCCGAAGCAAGGGAACAGCTGTCAGGAAACGCGCCTATCATCATCGAATGCAGGAAGATTTCGAGAGTGCTTTTGCCGCAACCGGGCGGAACAGATATAGACAATATGTCAAGTTCTCCGTCCACAAGTTTTTGCATTGCGCGGCATACAGGCTCGAGCTGCTTTCTTCGCGGAATCCAGAATCTTTTCTCCGGCTCCCGCTGAAGCTCTATATACTGCATATAGCTGTCGAGCCTTAATCCCTGCGCTTCAAGCAAAAGCACAGCCTTAAAAAGAGAACTTGCGTCTTTCGATTTATTTTGTATAATTCGCTCGGTGCAATATCTCTTCAAAGTCTCCGAATACCACCACTTTTCAGCACAGCTATTCATCGAAGACAGCACCGAATACATAGCCGTATAATGTTTCATGTTCTCAGGCTCGGCTTTGATGTGAGAAAGAATATTTTCTGCTACGTCAATATAACGCCTATCAGTGTGTTCGCCCGCCATTATCTCCGCTTGCAGTGCTTCCATTCTCGTTCACCTCTTTCGTCCGCCTGAAATAATCACGAAATACAGATTTTATCTTCTGATACCACCTATACTGTACCGTGTGAACAGCCGCAGAATCATCTATTACCATCCACAAATCCAGATTGCTTTTCCTTCTCCATCCGACTTCAAACGTTTTCGGGATAAAGTCACATTGTGTATATACCGTAACGTTACACGGTTCTTTCAATGCTTTCAACCCTTCGGCTATAGCTACCATCGTACATCGTATTGAGTTCCATCCGGCGATTCTTCCGCTAATGTATTTCTCGCGCTTTCCATACCTCAACAGTGTCTGCCAATACCCAATTCCGCTGTCTTCAATAAAACCTCCGAAAACGTATATATCGACATATCTCATACACACCTCGGAGGTCTTTTTTGTTTTTGCGCGATTTTTGGAAAACAGAACAAAGCCATTTACAAAGTCCTGATTACAAAAGCCCTAAGTTTTTTAACTTTTGAGAATATTTGAGGGGCTAACACGCGCCCGCCGCTCTACAGCTGTCAACCACCCAGTGTCGCATATAGGGTATCTCTTCCCCGAATTATACAAAATCTTCATTTTGCCTAATTTGATATGTGCATGTCTGGGTGTGTATGTACGCTCTCATAATGCTTTATACGCTTAACTAAGTCCTTCCCTGCCCTGCCGCAAAATCTTGAATATATCGCTCTATCGGCTTTGTGGCGCGTCTCAAACGTCGCTTGTGTCCTTGCTGTCGTATATCTCTATAACATCATCAAGTTTTGGCGCGTCGATTTGCTCTGTGGGCGTTTGTGCGACCTCTAAGCGCGTGTTATTTGCAAAGCCTTGAGAACTGTTGTTAAGTAAAAACATCGCGTATACGGGATTGAGAGAGCCGTCCGCGCCCTTTTGGACGGTGTTTGCGGCTATGAGCGTCTTCATTCTTTTTATAATTGTAGAATGACGCTGTCCTATACGCGACTTAGTCCCCCACTCTATAAGTGTAACACGGTCGACTCCGAGAGCAACGGCGAGACTTGCCAGCGAGGGGAAAGCGTGATACCGGCTGCACCATTTTATATAGTCGCTGCAACGCTGCTCTACCTCGTCGGCACTGTCCAGGTCAACAGCCGGCAACGTCATAAGCTCTTGCAGAGCGGTAAGCGTATCGGGGTTTACTTCTGTAAGCGGCGTTCTCGGGTCGGAACATCCGTTTAATTCACACTCCAAACGTTCCCTTGCCGCAATCGCTTTGTTGTGATTGCTTGTCTTGCGTCCTTGCTTCTTCCGCTTCTTCGGCTGTTCTACATTTGTAAGTTCTTCCGCTGTCTCAAAGTCTGCTATATGCTCAACTTTCACTATGCTTTTCTCCCTTCCGCTAACTTTATTACATAACTATATTATAACAATAACATTATATATTAACATAATCCCAATTATTACTATAATTTAACTATATTGGTATTAGTGATATATTAAGGCTGATTTCCTTCTTCTTTCCTTTTCTTCCTCTCCCCCCTCCCCCAGATTGATTATAGCACTAAACTATACGTTTGTCAAGTGTGGAATGGGAGTAAATTATGTCTGAAATATTAACAACAAAAAGAAAAGAGGCTTGCGCCCCTCTTGCTTATATAAGACCCTGCAACCGCTTTTTTATGTCCTCGTCAAAGTCTGATTTGTCCGGCTGCTTGTCCGGCTTTAGTGCGTCCGCGACTTTCGCCAGGACTTCCCGCCGCGCTTCTTCTTTTGCTTTTTCTTCTACCTTTGTAAAATTCTCTATCCCTGCATAGTTGTCTACCGCTCTTGTAATGTAAGCATTGAGCGACAGCCCCGCCGCCTTCGCCTTTTCGCTCCACTGGGATTTTTTTCCTTTTTCCGTCATTAGGTTTATACGGTCATATGACTGTTTGTTGTATTCGTTGTTATACTTAATTTTGTTAAATTCTGCCATTTTTTATTCCTCCCATTTTACTATATTTTACAACGCCATTGCTCCATAAGTCAATAGGCATTGTGCATAAAATACTGTCTCAAACATTGTGCAATATTTAACTCAAAATCTTGCTAAATACTATTGACAAGTATTGCGCAATGTGGTATAATATAAGTGTCAAAGGGAGAGCAAAAGCAACTCCCCAAAAAATAAAAAATGAAATAAAGGAGAAACAAAAATGAAAACCATCGAAGAAATCACCAAAACAATGAAGCTCCACCACATCGCCAGCCGCCGCGGCTACATCTCCCGCAAGTCAGCCGGAGAGGTCGAATCTTACAAGGGTAAGTTTGGCAAAGGCTACATCATTCTCCGTCCCCGCTTCGACACGACAAACTATATCTACGTTGAATATTACATCACAGACTAACCTCCGCCCGATGATGGCTGGACGGCAACCAGCCGAAACCCCGCAAGGGGTCGCGGAAAGCCAATGAATGAAAAACGAAAGGAAACATAAAATGAAATTTGAAACAATATCTGAATACGAAATTTTGAATCATGCCTACTATCACATCTTGGATAAATGGCTTAAAAGAATCGAGCGGAATGACGAATACAAAAAAGAATACGGCAGAGAAAATAAAATCGAACGACACTGGATTGAAAAATACAACGACCAATTGAACGAATTACACGAGGCAATCCTCAAGTTGGAGCAGGCGGAAACAAGAGCATAGCAGAGTGGCGGGAGAAATCCCGTTAATGCGGTCTGGCAGACGGTCACAAACCCCGACAGCCGAAAAGAAAGGAATTAACAATCATGACAAATTATAAAATCTGTGAAAATAATCAGTACAACAGCCGCGAGGTGTATTTTGACGGCAAGCCGTCCCGCGCAACTCTCGACGCGATGAAAGCTCTCAAGATGAGATGGAATCATGTTAAAGCGTGCTGGTACGGCTACGCTCAAGAGTGCGACCTTATCAACGCCATCATCACCAACGACAGAGACGGCGAGGACATCACCGGTGAGAAGACGGAGGGCGCGACGGTCTACACAGACGGCTACCTCGGCGGCGGCGCGGTCTACGGCTCAAAGTCCGACAAACACCTCTACGGCGCGGACTTATCAAAAGCCATCCGCGAGGACATCAAAGCGGCGGGCATTAAGGGCGCGTCTGTGCGCTGTAAAACTTACAGCGGCGGGCAGTCAATCACTGTCACGCTTTCCCTCCCTCAATCCGCATACGTCACAAAGCAGCATTTTGCCGTTGATTATCAGATTCCCACGTCCGCAAACTGGATTTATTATGATGACGAGGACGGCAAAAGTCAAACAATATCTGTGGGAGAATACTACAGCAATCGAACATCAGCCGAAGAACAGGAGAAAATCAGAATCAGCGCGGCAGCCTCGGAATACCATCGCGAAGCGGAAATCGAGAACGAGTTGAACGTTTACCACCTCGACAAATATAAAGTATACACGCCGGCAACGATGGAAACCATCAAAAAAGTGAATTCCATCATCAACGCGTACAGATACGACGAATCAAACGCGATGGTTGACTATTTTGATACCAATTTTTACTATACAATTTGCACAAAGCCGATTTCAAAATAATCCCTTCTCCCGCTTCGGCGGGAATCGTCAGCCGGTAAAAGTCCGGCTCTGAAGAGCAAGAGCGAAACGAAAGGACATCAAAAATGAAAGCTATCAAAAGTCATTACTTTGTATTTTCCCAATGCGTGGACGGTGAGCGGTTCGCATTTGCCGAAACAATCCGCGAATCAGAGAATATTTTAGCTTTCGCCGCGCGTTACAATGCTGATTATTGTATGGCTTGCAGCAGTCGCACGGAAGCTGAAAAAATCGCCATTGCATGGAACGAATCATACAAAAGCAATGGCACATATCCGAAATGGAGAATAGAATCATGAAAAAACTAACAACATTGTCGCTCATCATCTTGCTGGGAATAGTCTCCTGCTCCCCCATCAAGCAGGAGCGTTACCAGAGCGGCACATACGTTACCGTCAACAGCGGCTGCGGCTACATCGTCACCGACGACGGCAACGTGTGGAGTTATTTCAACCGCACAATCCCGTCCGGCTCTTCCATCCTCGTCACCATATCCGACGAGGGAACGGAGGAAATCGAAGACGACGTAATCACAAACGTCGTCGAAAAATAAATCAAAAAAAATAAAAAAATTTCTCATAACCTATTGGCAAACGCGCCAATGGGTGGTATAGTATAGGCGTAAAGAAAAGAAAGACAAAATCAAAAACAAAAAAGGAGAAAACATCATGAAAAATTATCGTATCAATTTTAATCACAACTATTGGATAAACGGCAGCGGATGGAGCAGCTCCGAGACCATGGAGACGTGGGAGGAAGAAGCGGAATCTTTTGAAGACCTCGAAAAGAGTCTTTGTGGACTTGACTTTGAGGAAGCCGAAATGATTCGCGAAGCTCCTGACTGGCAGCTTTTAAAGCTTGCAGAAGCAGAAGAGAGCGACACGGAAATCGAAGTCGAAGCTGTTGAACTTGACGAAGACGGCGACGAAATCGAAAGACGAACGATAGTCACTAAGTGGCTGTCCGAAATAATCAAAGAGAGTTGGAGATACAAAGACCTCTCAACGAGCAAGCCGACCGAGCGGCTATAAACAGGATTCAGGCTCGGTGCGTTCCCTCTTCGGAGGGAGGTATCAAAAAAACAAAGGAGAAGACAAAATGAAAGTACGCATTACCGTTAGAGGAGACAGCATCTGCGAAGGCAGACCTATGGGTTTCTCTGAATTCAGGAAGGAAAACGGCAAGTGGTCCTACACATGGTGGGGGGCTGACGAAGACGAACTCGAGGACTGGGAAGAAGAATTCCGCTCCTCCGCCGAAATGTGGGAGCGTTTTGAAAAATTCGACTGGTCGGAAATCATGGGCTTTGACGCCGACCCCGAATACGCTCACAAGGTAGCTGTCGAAGGCAAAGGCGACGTTAAAACCTTATACCGTCTTATCGCGACTGTGCTCGGCGACGACGGTCGAATGATTTTAGACGCCGACTGCCAGCCCGTTGAATTTATCCTCGCGCGGGCATGGGAACGCGAGGAAGCTATAAAATTTTGCAGCAAAGCAGCAAAGGAGAATAACAAATGATTTATTATATCGACACAACCAATCACGAGTGGTGGGGGCGCACCCTCGCGGTCTACCGCAACGCAGCAGAAATTCTCGGCGTAGAAATCTGAGGGGAACATCCATGGAAAGGAAACAACTCGCGATATATGAAGTCACACGAACCGCAATAGCCAAAGACGGCTCGGAGCGAACCTCGACAACGCTTCTCCTCATTGAGGAGCACGCGAAAATCGCCGAAGAGCGCGATATCCTCAAATCAAAGTTGGATATCAAGCAAGGCGATACTGCGAAATATCGCGTAAAATACGCTGAGCACACCATCGCAATACCCCGCCGCGAATACATCATCACGGGAAATCAGCTCGACCAGCTTTTGAAAGACATCAAGCGCGGAAAAGTTGAATGCGATGGCTTTAAAAACCCCGCAACACTCGACTTTGACAACGCCGAGAACGAGCGAATAACGGAAATCAACGAATGAATCACGAAAGGAGATAAACAATCATGCTACTATCAGATTTCCACCGTCTCCGCATCGCCGCGGAGGACTGCTCATCGCTTGATGAATTTATCGCCGAGGTAGGCGGCAGCCTGCCGGAGGAATGCTATCCCTCCGACATGAGCGCGGAAAAACCCATCAAAATCATGTCAATCATCTGGGAGCTGGCGCACGATTTTTGCGCATCAAAAGTCCGCGCCGTCAGCGGCATGACGCAAGCGGAATTTGTCCGCGAGTATCGCATCCCGAGAAGAACCGTCGACCATTGGGATGTGGACGAGCGAACGCCGCCGTCCTACGTCCTCGAGCTGCTTGCTGCGGATGTTGTATCGGCGAAAATAAAGGATGAAATCGAATAAAGCAAAAAAAGAGAGCCGAAAGGCTCTTTTTTATTTTGTATCCGTTTTGCTCATTTGTGCATAAGCAACAAAGCAAAGTATCATTTGAGGCAATATAAATAAAAGTTCGGTAATGCGAAAGACAACAGAAACCGAATATAAAATACCCGCAACAAGAGCGTTCCTGCTCATTCCGCTTGAAACGCCAATCCAACTAAAGATAACTCCGATTATAGTCAATATGACTTGCGGGGCAGTTATCATCGTTCCTAAAATCTGCCCTAACCCATATAAACTGTTTTCGGCTGTTGTAAGGTTGTTTATCAAATCCCAAAGCAAAATCCCTGCGTAAATATTGCCTATTATCGACGAAATCAAAAGCAGTGTATTTGGTTTATGCTTTTTCATCAGTTTATGTTCCCGCTAAATTGCACATCGTAACTGTAGTAAAAATAGCCGTCTTGGAAATGTACAGTTTGCGAATCATCCCAAACATCCAGTTTGCCGCTGATTTTAGATACAGTCATAGGGAGTTCGACATTGTTATCGGAATAATATCTTATATATCCCGATGAATCAGCTGCTATACGATAGGAATCATTACTCACATCATAGCTAAAACCGTTTATAGATATGGCAGATGAAGTTGCTTTCAGTTCAACACTTGTTTTGTTGGTTGCCAAAAACTCAATGTAGTATTTCATCTCGCCCCAGTAGTTTTCTTCGGAGTAAACACGGCTGAACGAAATAGTGATAAAATCATCATCATACAGCACGTTGCTCGTATTTTGATAACCGATATCATTTTCATATCCGTTGTAACCGTCGGAGCTTGACACCGTAGCCATGCGCCTATCAGAATCATAGCCTACTTCAAGTCCGTATGCTTCGGCAAGCGCGCGGAGCGGTGCGTAAGTCGTGCCGTTGTAGGAAAACGTCATTACATCGTTTCCGTTCGCGTCCTTCGGGTGGAACTCTTCCCCATCAACGAGAATCTTTATCGACGGGTCTACATCAATCGTCATGAGCTGCCCTGCCGCGAATATCGAGGTTGACATAGCGGTAACAATTCCGCAGGCTATAAGTATCTTTGTGCTGTTCTTCACTGTTGTCACTTCCTTTCTGATAAAGGGTATCACAAAATCAACCATCAGTCAAGAGTTTCGGCAAAAGTTTATCATCTCATCGCAAAAAAATCATCAAAAAAGCTTTCAAAAACCCCGCTGTTACGAGAAAAGAAAACAGAGAGAGAAAGAAGAAAGAAGAAAAAGAAAGAAAAGAACCAAAAGAAAGAATAAAGAAGAAAGAAGAAATAGAGAGATAAAAGAAAAGAGTAAGGGTGAGTGCCAGCACTCCCCCCAGCCCCCACCCCCCAGAGGGGTCCCCCCTCACCCTTGCGGGTGAGTCCACATGTTGAAAAGAAGAATAGTATAACTATATTTTATAGAACTAACTATAGATTTAAATATATACTATCAAATATAGTATTACTAAATTTAGAGTATAATCATAGTATGCCTAAAATTTATAGAATATACGCAGTTTTCGGCGTTTTTCTTTTTTTTGCCGCCGCATTGTCTTTTCTGCATTTCCACTTTTGCGGCTTGTTTTTCGCCCGATAGCATTCCTGCGCCCTTGCTGTACATTCAAAACGCCCCACAACGCGTCTGAACCATCTGTGACGCGTGTTATTTGTTTTTTTAGTGTATTTACCTGTCTTTAATAATAACACGCTTTAAACAGCTTCTGTGACGTTCAGAACACGTTCCGTGAAATCAGTTTTCCGCAAAAGTTTTGCCGGATAGTGAGGTTTGACAGTCAAACGGAAGTCAAATTGACGTCAAACGGAAGTCAAACGATGTTTAACCGTTAATTAACAGTGATTTAACCGTTAAACAAACCGTTACAGTAACAGTTACAGTAACGTTACAGAAACACCGTTCCAAGAACAGAAAGTCTCCGTGACTTAACCGTGACCGTCACCGTGACCGTCACCGTGACCGCTTAATCTGACAGTCAGACGAATGTAAGACAACTGTTAGATGTATGTAAGACTGACAACATTCTTACAGTAAGACAAAAAAGAGCAAGGAATCACTTCCCTGCTCTTTTTTTATTTGCTTTACTTATCGTCTGCTTCTTTCTGACGTTCGACTACTTTCCAAGCAAAGTTTTCTATTGTCTTCCACTCTTCAGGCGTAAGTTCTGCAAGTGCCGCCACAAACTGTTTAACAAACGAAGAATCCGCTTCATGAGCCAGTTTGCCGAATGCATCAAATATCTTGTCTTCAGCGACTTTCAATTGGAACATATTGCCTTCGCCAGTTTTCAGCCAAGATTCATTTACGCCGAATTCAACGCATATGACATTTACTATTAGCTCAGTTGGTTCAACTCTTTTCAACTCGATATTGCTTATGACATCGCGCGAGACGTAAATTCTTTTGGCGAATTCCGTTTGTGATAAGCCGAGTTCTTTTCTCAAAGTTCTTATATTCTCAGCTATCATATCATCACCTCCTTCGTGTAATATTATACTCTTTATTTAATGTGTTGTCAACACAAATGAGCAAAATTTTTTTTATTTTTTTATTTAAATAGTGTTGACAAACACAACACGCGGTGATATAATGTGTATGTACCACAAATTAATGAGTGTACAACACATGGAGGTGATAATATGAAAAAAGAACAGCTGAAAGAATTCGACAATTCTATTCTCGAAAATATTGAAACAGCTTGTCTCGAAACCGACAAGGAAGGGCGCGCGCTTCTCCTCGCGTATGTGCAGGGATATGCTGCGGCTAAGAAAAAGTACCACAAAGACAACAAGGCTGACGAAAAGAAAGAGGACATCAAATGAGCAGCCCCTACAAATTCAGCGAGTGGACATACGTCGATAAGGCAATCGCCGAAAATCACCACATATGCACCCGCTGTCACAGTGACATCACATCAGACCACATCGGAAAGCCCGTCCTCATCGCATACGACGGAGACAATATCGAGTATATATGCCCCGACTGCACAGCAGACTTCTTCTTCTACTCCCTCGGCAAGACGCTGGAAGCACTGAACTGCGACCCCGTAGACACCGAGCAGGACGAAGAAGACCGAAAGGAGCGGATGAAGAATGCCGAGATACCTTTATGATGTGTCCAATCTGCACACCCAGCCGCCGGAAGAGAAGCCGGGCAAGAGACGCAAAGTCGCATCACATAACAAAATAGACCCGACAGATACAGCCGTCTGCCTGACCTGCACCAAGAAGAAATGCACAGGTGCATATGTTTGCTTTAAGAGAAGAAAAAAGGAGACAACCAAATGACCGAGACAAACGAGATAACAGCTCTCGCCAATATCTACACCGAGGATATCATTCCCGAAGGCGTGAACCTCGTCGAGATAAAGAGCGAACTTGTCCTTGAAAACCACCTTGCAGACCTCATAGCACCGATAAACGAGTTCTGCGACAGAGTAGAAAACGTGCCGATATCGGAAGATACCGCAAAGGACTACCGCAAGGCACGAACAAAGCTCCGTAAAATGACGGCGAATTTCAGCGACTACGTAGCCGGAATAAAAACCGCAGTCCTCGCCGGATATATCGACTTTGAGAACGACGCAAAAAACATCAAAAAACGCCTTGAAGCCGCCGACAAGCACATGAAGGAAGCCCTCGACAGCCTAAAGGAAAACACGTCAGAAACGCCCACAACGCCGTCAGAGGACGCTAAGCTCTATAGGCTCACTTATATTGCCACAGGCACTAAGGGACAGCTCGTAAAGCTCAGGAACTTCATGGAACAAGAAGGCATACAGTACGAAGATTATAAACCGTACAGGGAGTATTGATAATGGAAAACATGGATATATACAACAAGCTCCGCGCAGTACCGCAGGAAGCGATAAAACCAATAGCCGCAGGAAGACTTAAAGGAATGTCGGATATCAACCCGATGTGGAGAATCAAGGCTCTTACAGAGGCATTCGGAACGTGCGGCTTCGGATGGAAATACGAGATAACAAAACAGTGGCTCGAAACAGGTACGGATAATGAGATACGCGCTTTCGTCAATATCAATCTTTACGTTAAGGTTGACGGAGAGTGGAGCGAAGCAATACCAGGAACGGGCGGCTCTTCGCTCACTACAGTTGAAAGAAACGGCGCGTATGTATCAGATGAAGCCTACAAGATGGCTCTCACAGACGCTCTCAGCGTGTCCTGCAAGGCTTTAGGCATGGCGGCAGATGTATACTGGGCAAACGACAGAACGAAGTATACAGCCGCACAACAAACGAGAGCCGCACATCAGCCGCCTATTGGCGAAATATCAGTAAGCGAACTCGACAACATGGCGCAGAAGCCTAAAGAATACAAGTGTGCAGTGTGTGGAAAGCCGTTCGAAGCCTTTACCGACAAGAGCGGCAAGACATGGAACGCCGGACAGGTATACCACATGGCAGAGAGAGCGAATACAGACGGCGTAGCGAGATGCAGAAACTGTTCGACAGCCGCAGGAACAAAGAAAAATGCCTAAGCGCGGAAGCGGAAAACTGTACGAGCTGAACGGCGAACGGCATACGCTGACGGAGTGGTGCAAGCTCTACGGCGTACCCGTGCAGAGGACGCAGGGAAGAATCAGCCGCGGCAACTATACCCTCTGCGAAGCACTCACAATGCCGCAGGAGAACCCCATACAATCACGCAAACGAAAGGAGGCACGGAAAAATGAGAAAGGCAACGGAAATAATAGACGAGAGACACCTTGTGAGTGAGCTGCACATCAACTGGAAATCGCGCGGCTTCACCGACGGCGGAATGGCAGACCTGCTTGAAATAGAACCGAAAACAATAAGCTATAAACTCAGCGGTATCAATCCCGCCAATAACGGCAGAAAAGCGCATTTCAAGTTGAACGAGATAATGCAGATAATACATTATCTCGGCTTCAAGCTCTATCTTGTGAGAGAGGATGGAGAACATGGCATTAATCAGTGACAAGTGGAAAAACGAACTCAACTCACTCTCTCAAAAGGACTATATAACGCTGACAAAAGCCATTTTGTTTGACCTTCCAGAACCACAGATATCCGCGAACAATCAGTACATAGCAGACAGGATATATGCAAGTCTGAAGGAAAGGACAAGAGCTAAAGAGGGAATGCAAAAAACGAGAAGGGAACGTAACAACTCCGTAACGTTACAAGAATGTTACAGTAACAACTCCGTAACGTTACAAGAACCGTCTTACTTTGCTCCATACGCCCAAGACTGACAAGGGATATACTTATCAGGAC
>OGZA01000194.1_pt1 | contig 48950 bp, 38 predicted proteins | sample 1576591 | NCBI WGS metagenome assembly OGZA01 (sample SAMEA3541565, study PRJEB24748) | human gut metagenome | biome: human gut; feature: human-associated habitat; material: faeces | place: China | collected 2012
TCCTGGGATTCCCGCACGGACTTGATTTTGGAAACGGTCAGCTGGCTGCCGGGATAAACCTGCATGGGCTGCTGCATGGTTTCCAGATACTGGGCGCGGGCTTCCGGCGTGGTCAGATTGGCCGGCACCTTGGCGGGCGTCTGCTGCAGAGGAGCCACATGAACGCGCAGGTAGCCCACGTTGTTCAGGGACGTGGAGGTTACTTCCCCCTGTTCATTGGAGGAGATGACCTGCTGGTTCAGCTGGGTGATGAGCATTCCGTTGTCCGGAATGTTGGCGATGAGGGCGCCGAAAGCAATGGGAACCATCAGGAGAGGTTCGTATTGCTTGGCTACACCCAGATACAGGAGCAGGATGGCAATGCCCCACATCCCTACCATTTGCCATGATAGGGAGAAGATGCCCATCCCCTGTAAAAAGGTGATTAATGAATCAAAAAGACTCATACGGAATGTTATTGTAGCGGTTTGTTATCTGAGTCGGAGCCAGGAACTGTTGGAGATTCCGGGCGGTTGCCGCCGGGATTAACCAATTTTGGCCAGAGCCTGTCCTTCCTGAACCGTATCACCCGGGTTTACGCAGAAAGCGGTGAGCGTGCCGGAGGCGGGAGCGTAGATGATGGTATTCATCTTCATGGCTTCCAGCGTCAGAATCTGGTCGCCGGCCTTCACGGAGGCGCCAGCGGCCACGTCCAGGGAAACAACCTTGCCGGCAAGCGGGCTGGGCACGTCTCCGGCGCCGGCGGCGGCCGGAGCGGGCGCAGGTGCGGGAGCCGGAGCCGGAGACGGGGCGGCCACGGGTGCGGATGCGGCAGGAGCGGGAGCGGCCACAGGTGCGGGGGCCGGGGCTGCGGTAGTGGAGGATACCTGGTCCAGGAGTTCTACGGATACGTCAAATACCTTGCCGTCTACGGTGATGCGAAGTTTCTTCATGATAATGTATGGTATGGAGTATTAAGTTAAATGGTTCCCGCCGGGGCGGGGGTAAGGGTGAATAATGCTGTAGTTCAACGGGAAGGCCGAATGCGGTGGGAGGCGAAGATTTCCGCCCTGCCTGCGGCCGCATAGCCGGAGCCCGGGGATTGCTTGATTTCCACAATGCGGTGGCTCATGCCGTCCAGGCCCGCGTCCACGGCGGCGGAGATGACGGCCACCATTTCCGGCGTGAGCTCCGTCATGGCGGAGTCCACCGCTGCGGAGAGGATGGCGAGCATTTCCGGAGTCATGCCCGGTTTGCCCGCCGCAGCGGGGGCGGCGGCAGGCGCGGCCACGGGAGCGGCGGTTTTGGCTTTGGCCCTGTTCTGAATGGCGGCGGCGATGGAGCCGCTGATGGTCAGAATGACGGCCAGGCCACCCAGGCACATCATGACCACCATAATGCCGACAATCTGATAGTTCAGATTGTTCATGACGTTGGCGATGCCCTGTGCAAAGGCGAGTGTTGTGAGTAACATATGATCCGTTGAGATGGATGTTAGAGCGGAATGTTGCCGTGTTTCTTGGCCGGGCGCACTTCCTTCTTGTTCAGCAGGGTGCGCAGGGCGAAGGCGATTTTGGCGCGGGTTTCTTCCGGATTGATGACTTCCGTGATCTGCCCCATGCCGGCCGCCACATACGGGTTGTAGAAGGCTTCCCGGTATTCTTCAAGGAGTTCTCCCTGTCGCTTGGCTTTTTCCGCCGGGTCTTCCACAGCCTTCAATTCACGGCCGTAGAGTACCGGAACGGCGCCTTCCGCGCCCATGACGGCGATTTCCGCGCCGGGCCAGGCGAAGACGGCGTCAGCGCCCAGGTCCTTGCAGCACATGGCGATGTAGGCGCCGCCGTAGGCTTTCCGCATGATCAGGGTGACTTTGGGCACCGTGGCCTGGGAATAGGCGAAGATGAGTTTGGCGCCGTGGCGGATAATGCCGCCCCGTTCCTGGTTCTTGCCGGGCAGGAAGCCGGGCACGTCCACCAGGTTCACCAACGGAATATTGAACGCGTTGCAGAAGCGGATGAAGCGCGCGGCCTTGTCGGAGGAGTCGATATCCAGGCAGCCGGCTTTCACGTTGGGCTGGTTGGCGATGATGCCGACTACTACGCCGCAGATGCGGCCGAAGCCGACGACGACGTTTTTGGCGAAGTCCTTATGCACTTCCAGGAAGTCCCCGTTGTCCACCAGGCGGCTGATGATGGGCTGGACGTCCAGCGGCGTGCGGTTGTCGCCGGGAATCAGGTCGCTCATGCCTTCGTCTGCGCTCAGGTCAAGCGGGGTGTCCAGTTTGTGGGGCGGTTCTTCCGTGTTGTTGGAAGGAAGGAAGGAAAGCAGCCTCTTCAGGATGTCCATGGCGTGCGCGTCGCTGTCCGCTACGAAATGGACGTTGCCGGATACGGTGGCGTGAATGGCGGCGGAGCCGATGTCATCCATCGTGCATTTTTCATACGTGACCTGTTCAATCACCTTGGGGCCGGTGATGTACATGCCGGCGTTGCCGGAATTGCGCATGATGATGAAGTCCGTCAGGGCGGGGGAGTAGGCCGCGCCGCCCGCGCAGGGACCCAGAATCATGGAGATTTGCGGAACCACGCCGGAGGCAAGCACATTGTTGTAGAACACCTGGGCATAGCCGGAAAGGGCCGCCACGCCTTCCTGGAGGCGCGCGCCGCCGGAGTCGTTCACGGTCACCATCGGGATGCCGGCTTTCAGGGCGTACTTCTGGGCATCCGCAATTTTCATGGCGTGCATGTAGCCGAGGGACCCGCCCTGGGCCAGGAAGTCGGAGGCCGCGCAGGCCACCGGACGGCCGTCCACCAGGCCGAAGCCGGAAACGACGCCGTCGCCGGGGATTTCCTTCTTGCCCATGCCGAAGTTGTGGCAGTTGTGGCGCACATGCATGCCGATTTCCGAGAAGGTGCCTTCCTCAAAGAGGTACCCCATGCGGTCGCGGGCTGTCATTTCGCCCTTTTCATGTCTCTTGTCGATCTTTTCCTGACCGCCGCTGAGGATTACCTTCTTGCGGCGGCTGTTCAGATCGTCAATCAATTTGGGATCAATAGCCATTGGTATAGTGGTATGGTGAATAGGGAGAATGTTACTTGCCGCATTCGCAGCCGCCGGGGTGCTGGCAGAATTCGGTCAGGACGCCGAAGGTGCATTTGGGATGCAGGAAGGTGACCTGCGTGTTGTGGGCGCCGGGGACGGGCGGGTCGTTCAGCACGGTAAGGCCCGCTTCCTTGGCCTGGGAGATATTTCCGGCGATGTCATTGGTCTTGAAAGCGATGTGGTGGATGCCTTCCCCTTTTTTCTCAATAGCCTTGGCGATGGCGCTTTCCGGAGAGGTGGGTTCGAGCAGTTCGATGTGGACGCCGGCAACGTCAAACATGGCGACGCGGACCTTTTGAGTGGGGACTTCCTCAATGTGGGGCTCGCCGAGCCCGAGCGCATCGCGGTAATAGGGAACGGTGGCGTCAAGACTCTTGACGGCGATGCCGATATGGTCAATTTGCTGAATCATATGCGTGTGATGGTTATAGGGGAATGCAGGGGGGAGGCCTGCAATACATCAAGAGTTATTAAAGCGGATTTTTTTAAGATGTGAAGCGAAAAGCGGAAAAATGGCGAATTCGCGGCCGGCCTTTTCACCTGCTTGATTGCCCCGGAAGATGAGGTATGGTAGGGGCATGTTCAAGAGTGGATTAGCCGTGTTATTTCTGCTGGCGTCATGGTTTTCCGCCGCGTGTGCCTATGAGCTGCTGCCCGCTCATGTGGCCGTGGTTTATAACGGAAAATCCGAGCTGAGCCGCCGCATGGCCAGGGAATATGCGCGGGTGCGCGGCGTTCCGGAAGGGAATCTCGTTTCCCTGGATTGCCCCATGACCGGCGAGATTTCGCGGAAGGAGTATGAGGAGACGATCCGCGTCCCGCTGCTGGAGACGGCGCGGAAACAACGGTGGTGGGTGCCTTCCGGCATTGCGTCCTCCCCCTTGATGAACCGGAAGATTTTTGTGCTGGTGCTGATGGCGGACCTGCCGATGAAGATACGGCATGAAACGCCCGCTCCCCTTCCCGGGAAAGGCGTCAACCAGATGCAGACGGATCGCGCTGCGGTGGATTCCGAACTGGCTCTGCTGGCGGTGGGCGGTTATGAAAGGAAGTCCTGGCAGGTGAATCCCTATTTTAATAAAAGGGAGGATTTTGTGGGTTCCGGCCTTCCTTCGTTTCTGGTATGCCGCCTGGACGGACTGACGCCCGATACCTGCATGCGGCTGGTGACGGAACCGGCGAACGTGGAGAAAAAAGGTTTATGGGGGTGGGCCGTTGTGGACCGGGGCGGCCCCTATGCCCAGGGGGACCGGTGGATGGACGACGTGTTCGAGCGCGTGAGGGAGGCGGGCATTCCCGCTTATCTGGATGACTGGCCCCAGACCCTGCCGGAAAAATTCCCCTTGAGCCGGGATACGGCTCTTTACTGCGGGTGGTATGCGGGGAATGCGAACGGACCGTTTTCGGATCCTTCGTTCCGCTTCCGGCCCGGGGCGATAGCCATGCATCTGCATTCCTTCAGCGCCGCCGATTTCAAGGTCCCCGGCAGGGGGTGGAGTTCCGCCCTGCTGGAGAAGGGGGCTGCTGTGACGGTGGGAAACGTGTATGAGCCGTTCCTGGGCGCCTGCCACCGCTTTGATATTTTTGTGGACCGCCTCCTGGACGGCTATACCGTGGCGGAGGCTTCCTGGATGAGCATGCCTGTGCTGTCCTGGCAGGGGGTGGTGTTCGGAGACCCCCTGTACCGTCCATACGCCCGCATGAAGGATATGGACGTGGAGCCGACGGAAGAAGACCGTTATTTCCAGGGGTGGTGGGCTTCCTCCGTGCAGTTCGGAGACCGCTGGAAGGAGCGTTCCGCGCGTTTGATGGAGTCCGCCCGGAAGGCCTCTTTTTCCTGCCTTTATGAAGCTCTGGCGCTGGAATGCCTGTACCGGAAGGAACCGGCCCGCGCCGGAGAGCTCCTTTCCTCCGCTCTGGACGGCGCGGCTGACGCCCGCACCCGCGCGCGCCTGTTGCTGGAAATCCTGATGGCGGAACGGGCCCGGGGCGGTAACAAGGCTTTTCTGCAGCGGGCGGACGGCATCCGGGGCCTCATGTCTTCCTCCGCTTTTCTTCCGGCGCTGGAGGAATGGCTTGCCAGGGTGGCTCCGCCGCCGGCCCCGCCGAAAAAATAAATTAAGGACGTACGGCAAATTTGGATTGCCTTTTAGGGGATTATGGCTCATATTCTGCGTCCCGTAAGTTTTCCTTTTACTGATATTCACCAGCAATAGATAACACAAGATGAACATTATCAACAAAATCGAGCAAGAGCAACTCAAGGCGGATGTGACCCCATTTAACGTAGGTGATACCATCAAGGTTCACACTCGTGTTATTGAAGGCGGCAAGGAACGTATCCAGATTTTCCAGGGCATTGTGATCGCCAAGCGCGGTTCCGGCATCAATGAAGCTTTCACCGTCCGCAAAATTTCCTACGGTGAAGGCGTGGAACGCGTATTCCCCCTGCATACTCCCCGCATTGCCAAGATTGAAGTCGTGAACCGCGGCAAAGTCCGCCGCGCCAAACTTCACTATCTGCGCGGCCGCATCGGCAAGGATGCCATGATTGTGAAGTCTGCCAACCGGTAATCGGAAGAATTGCTATTTTGCTGGCCCGGCCCGCCGTGAGGCGGCGCCGGGTTTTTTATTTCCGGAGTATTGTTTTTCCTGAATGGGAAAGAGGTCCACAGGAACAACAGCCACTTCAAGATATTTCTCCGGGAGCCATATGGGGATGAGAGCGTTTTTCCGGGGTGGGGAAGGTGGAGAGGGGCGGCTGTTTCCGGTCCGGAGCAAATACGTTTTTCGGATTTTCCTCCGTCCGGGCCTGGATGGCTTCCGGAGAATGGAGCAGAAACCGGAAAATTTCATACGCGAATCCAAACCCGGAACTTAGCGCGTGACATTCCATCAGGCCCTGCCCCAACCTGATTTCCGGGAGGGGGAAAGGAAACGGGGTTTTCAGCATGGCCCCCGGAGGGGGGGCGAGCGGGTGCAGGGCTGCGCGGATAATTATTACTCCGCAGGTGCGGGAACCGGTGTGTCCTCCGCATCTTCCGGTCCGTACGCTTCCACTTCCGTCAACGCCAGGGGCTGGGAGGGATTTGCGGATTCCACGCGCAAGGCGCGCGCCTTGACTGGAGCGTCCAGTTTCCAGGAAGTGACGTTGGTGGATTTTTCCGAAGGAGTGGTGCTGAAGGTTTTTTCCGCCAGCACGTTTTTGTCATTGCCGTAGAGGATTACCTTGAATTTTTCCATAGTGCCCAGCAGCGTCAGGTTGGCCGGCGTGTAAATGACTACCTTTTCTATGGTGCGGTTGGTCTCCCTGCCGAAGTCAATGCCGAACCAGGCGGTTTTCCCTTCAACCACGCCTGTGGCGCTGATTGAAACGTCGGAAATCCTGGAGCTGGTATTGCCGTCAACGGCCTTTTTCGGACCGTAAGCTCCCAGCATGTTGCGGTTGGAACTCTGGCGAACCTTGACGCCGGGCTGAAGGCTCCAATTGATTTTGCCGGGTTCCGCGGAAACTTTGGGAACTGCCGGCGTCTGCGCCGGACGCGCGGCCGGAACAGGTGAAGGAATGGCCGCAGCGGTGTTTTGCGCGGTGGCCGGAGCGTGGCGGCGCGCGTCCCTGTTCGCTTGTCTTGCCGCTTCCGCTTTCGCGTTATTTTCCTTCTGCACCTGTTCATTATAGTCATTGCGCATTCTAACGACATCCTTCTTATACAGGATGCAGGTATAGGTCAGCACAATGCCCACGATCAGGGCCGGAATGAGATAGTAATAGATGTTGGACTGCCCTTTTTGCATGTTCAGGGCCGGAATGGCCGGGGAAGATGACGGTGGAGGGATGGAGGCCGCATTTCTTCCCGAAGGATTGGCAATGGCTTTATCCAGATCCGTGATGAAATCCCCCAGGTCCCGGTAGCGTTCCCGGGTATCCGGATTGATGGCGCGGGAGACTGCCGAATCCACGGCATCGCTGCATTTGATTAGTGAGGAGGGCATGGCAAAGCCCGCTTCCATCGGCGTTTTGCGGGTAAGCAGAATGTAGAGCGCCAGCCCCAGTGCGTAAATATCCATGCCCGGCGTGAACGTGGTTTCCGCTCCGGTGACCCACTCCGGAGAGGCGAAGTCCCCCATGTCCACCGGAGGTTGGGCAGGATAAATATTGATGGGCAGCAGCAGGGCGTCTCCGCCGTCTTCGCGCAGGCAAATCAGCTTGGGCGTGATGCCCCCGTGAAAAATGTTTTTCCGGTGCAGCGTCAGCAGTCCTTCCGCCATGTTGCGCACCAGGTTGAGCGCCGCCTGGGGAGATATTTGGGGAAGGGTTTCCATATCCGCCATCCGCGGATAGGGGGGGTGTTCGGAGATGATGAAAGTAAACGGCCCCGCCTGTCCTACTTCATAAACGCGCAGGAGCCCCTGGTGGGATTGTTCCACGATGGTGAGGGAGCGGACGATGAATTCAGGATCCCAGCCGAAGATGCCGGCTTCTTCCGTGGGAACCACCCGCAGCATGACGGGAGCAAAGTTGGATTTCAGGGTAGCTGTGAAAATTTGCTGGGGGCCTTTGGCTCCGACAAGCTGAATATTTTCCAATTGGGGAAAGAGAGAGGAAATCTGGTCCATGGGAAAGGAATCGTCGGCAGACATGGAAAAGGGAGGTGGAATAGTATTGATTCCCACTCTACCTTAAATTCCCCTACGGAAGCAACTCTATAAGCGGGCATATTTTGATGGCGGGACGCCCTGATGCTGAACGGACGCCAATCATGCCCGGATGGAGCGCGCCTTTTTCCGTAACCGGCCAGTCAAATCAGGGCAGCCAGGAACAGGCCGTAATGAGCGGGGAAAATTTCAGTTGTTTCAACCGCCGCGGCGGCATGTTGCCGCAGATGCCCGCGGCAAGGTAAATCCTGTTGGGTTCCTGTTTTTTTCCGGGAGCGGCAGGGAGGGTGGATGAACGAGGGCGTTCCAACCGTTAAAGCCGGGACATACAGGAACCCGGAAACAGGATCGCCGAGGCGTGGCCGTTTGACTGGAAGATGGCTGCTGTTATCAGCAGGAACAGCAGAAGGGGGGAAGGGAAGGAGGCCTTGCATGGACAAGGAGAAACAGTCCCCTGCATCAGGGCCTTTTCAGGATGATAGGCGGCGAGGGATTGGCCTGCCATACGGGAGTGGCGGCTTTCGCGTCCGCTTCTTCGAGCGTTTTACGGCCTTTGACCTTGACCAGGTGTTCCCGGAGGATGCGCCGCAGTTCCAAGGCGGAGGCCGGGTCATCCTGCACGCTGTGCCCGGACGGAACGATTTTTTCACTGGCGCTCCAGTCCAGGTGGGATGAGTGGTACTTGACCACTCCGTCGGAGGAATTGGGAGTGTCGTTCCTGCCCCTGTCTCCAATGATGGAATGAACGGGAACATTTGGGGAGCCGCGCAGCTCCGACATGTATTTGACCAGGGATGAATTCGGGGAAAGCTGGCGGATGCTGGTCAGCTCGTCCTTCAGTTGCAGGGGGTTGAGTAGGAACATGCCGCGGCTGAGAGTGGCGATGCGGGTGACTTCTTCCAGCATGTCCGAGGGGAGGTCGATCAGGCGCTGGCCCAGTCTTCCTATCCAGTTGTCCGCGAAAGTGGAACCGCGGTGCGGGGTGGCCATGTACACGATGCGCGTGACTCCCTGGGGCGGGGAAAAGATGAAATTATTCTGGAGCCGTTCAAGCGTTTGTTCATCATAATGGAGGGGGGCCATTCCTTTCTTCCAGTTTTCCAGCGTCATTCCCTCAAACGTTTCCGGAGAAAGCTCAAATACTCCCTTCATCAGCGTCCAGGGTTTGGTGGAGTTATTGAAGCGGGTGATGAGGCCGCCCATGGAGTGTCCCACCATGACGATGTTGTTCATTTCCCTGGATGTTCCGCGGGGATTGTATTCCTGCATGAGCTCCTTCAGGGCCTGCCGCTGCCTGCTGGCCGGAATGGTCCAGGCCAGCCCGGACGGATAGCCGAAGAACCAGAATTGGTAGTTTTCCCGGATGACCGGATCCACCAGGAGACGGTTGGTCAGGTTAGCGAAGGTGGCGGGGCCGGACATCAGGCCGTGGGTGAAAACCACGGGTATTTTCCGGGGGTCATAGGGTTCGGAAAAATAAAGCCCCATCGTATTGATGGCCTTTTTGGGGCGGAATGCCCCCAGCAGTTCCGTTCCGTCTGCGTCGGAAAGCTTCCAGAAGAGAGCGATGGGGACGGAAAAATTGGCCGCCAGAGGCTGCCGCACCTTATTTTTGCCAATGAAGATGTGCTCATTCATCAGGCGCGGAATGGTGCGGAGGGTTGGTTTCCCGTCCACCATGCGGTCAAAGTCCAGAATGGCCGTCAGCGTGTGCACGTTGCCGTTGTCCTTAAGCACGTTGGCATGGGGGCGGGAACCGCCCCGGGGCGCCAGCCCCGCCAGCGGTATGCCCATTCCCTCTACCGTCACGCTTTCGCGCAGGCGGAAGGTGGGGTCCACTTCATCGGACATGAAAATGGCCTCATAGAACCACGGATTGCTGTCCCTGGCATAGGGAGATTTTTCAATGACGAAGGGAAGGCTTAGGAGCTTCTTCTCATCCATGCCGCCTTTGCGTTTGGCTTCCTTCAGGTGGGCGGCCAGCTCCCGAATGCACGCATTGTATTTTTTCCGGGCTTCCGGCCATTCCCGGCTGCGGTTGGGAGAGGAAAGAATGAGCCATGCGGCATAGGCCTCCCGGATAGCCGCGGCGTCATCCTGGTAATGGGCGTACTCCATTTCCTGCCGCTGGTGCAGGGAACAGCCGGAAAGGCTTATGGCCAGTCCTAAGAGAAGGATGGAAACCGTTTTCATGATGCGCGGTGTAAATAAGCAGGGAAGGGAGGGTTATTCAGGAGAGCATGTCCAGCGCCCGGTTCATGGATTTGAGGAAGGTCTGCACTTCCTCTTCCGTATTGTACAGGGCAAAGGAGGCGCGGGTAGTCCCGGTGGTGCCCAGGGCGCACATGAGCGGCTGGCAGCAATGGTGCCCGGTTCTTACGGCAATCCCCATCTGGTCCAGCAACGTACCCAGGTCATAGTGGTGGATGCCCCCCGCCAGGACGGAGACCACGGCGCTGTGCGGCACGTCCGGGGCCAGTACGGTCAGGCGCGGCATGGCCTTCAGGCCTTCCACCGCCATATCCGTCAGTTTCTGTTCATGGGCGGCAATGTTGTCCAGGCCCAGCCCGGAGACGTAGCGGATGGCGGCCGCCAGACCCACTGCCCCGCCAATGTTGGGCGTTCCCGCTTCATATTTGAAAGGGATGTCGTTGTAAACGGTTTTTTCAAAGGTGACTTCCTTGATCATTTCCCCACCGCCCATCCACGGCGGCAGTTTCTCCAGCAGCTCCCTTTTTCCCCACAGCGCGCCGATGCCGGTGGGCGCGTACAGCTTGTGGCCGGAAAAGGCGTACAGGTCGCAGCCCAGTTCCTGAACGTCCACATTCATGTGGGAAACAGCCTGGGCTCCGTCAATCAGCACGATGGTTTCCTGCCTGTTCTCCTTGGCGAGCGCGGCCATTTCCCTCACGGGATTAACCGTTCCCAGCGTATTGGAAACGTGTCCCACGGCTACGATGCGGGTGCGTGGGGAAAGCATGTTCCGGTAAGCTTCCATGTCCAGAGTCTGGCCCGGCGTCAGGGGAACCGCTTTCAGGACGGCGCCCGTGCGTTCGCACAGCATTTGCCAGGGAACGATATTGGAATGGTGTTCGGAAGCGGTTACGATGACTTCGTCTCCCGGTTTGACCATGCCGGATCCGGCGATGGTATCCGCCGCCAGGTTGATGCCCATCGTACAGCCGGAGGTGAACAGGACTTCCGCCGTTTCCGGCGCGTTGATGAACCGCGCCACCGTTTCCCGCGATTCTTCATGCGCTTCCGTCGCGAGCTGGCTCAGGTAGTGGGAGCCGCGGTGCACATTGGCATTCTCCGTATCGTAGTAGTGACGGATGGCGTTCAGCACGGCCAGAGGTTTTTGCGTAGTGGCCGCATTATCCAGGTAAATGAGAGGCTTGCCGTGCACGCTGGTTTCCAGAATGGGGAACTGCGGGCGAATGGTTGCTGTGTCAAGCATGGCTATGGTACTAGTGAGGGTTCTTTGCGCAATTCATCCCAGCCTCCTTCCAGAATGAAAATGGGCGCGCGGATGCCGTATTCCGGCTTTTTCAGTTCATTGGCCACGGCCGCGCTAGAGGTGCAGTCCCTGCTGCAAAAGATGACGATGCAGAATCCCTTGTCCTCTGCCGTCATCAGGGCTTCCATGGCATTCGCCAGGAGTTCCTGGTAATTGGCATCCGCCGGACGGATGGGGTAAACGGGGGCCCGGGTGACGGTATGGCGTTCAAAGTCGTCCTGCTTTCTGGCATCTATCCAGAGGATTTTTCCCGGCCATTCCTTTAATACCTGGGAGAGGCACACGTGCCCTTCCTCCAGAGTTTCCGGGTTGCAGGGCGGCGTGCGGAACGGCTGGATGACGCGCAGATCCAGCGCGGCGACGCCTACGGCCAGCAGAAATACGGCCAGCAGGAGTTTCAGAGCGGAGGAAAAGGCGTCTCTCATGGAAAGAAGGGCGGATGTCAGTTTTCCTTGATGGCCAGGAACCCCATTTGGCGTTTGTAGCGCGGCACGGCGGAATCCGTGCGCACCCAGATGGTGTTGAAGGCCGGCCTGGCCGTGGATTTGGGAGTGACGATGATTTTATATTCCCTGCCTTTTTTCACGGTCACAGGCTCGTAGTCAAAGGCGTCTCCCGTCAAATCCACCGTGGTCAGGTTGACGGGCAGTTCTTTGGAGATGGTGATTTTTATGGTTTTGGGCGCGGCGGCCTCTCCTCTGGCCCATTCCAGCTTGCGGGGTTCCATCCGGATGATGTCCGGGATCTGCGCGCGTATGACCAGCTTGTAGGCGGAGCCGTTGGCGTGCACCGTCATGTCCTTGTCCACGGTGCCGGAAAAGTTGCCGGTTTTCATTACGGCGCTGATGACGCCGGATTCCCCCGGGGCATACGTCAGCTTGTTATCCTTCGCTCCGGCGGTGGTGCAGTCGCAGGAAACGTGGATTTTACTGATGGTGACCGGGGTGCCGGAAGTGTTGGTGAAGGAGAAGGATGCCGTGATGCTGTCCTGGTCCGGAGCCACCTTTACCGGAACCACCGTTTCCTTGAAGGACAATTCATTTTTGCCGGAGGCGAGGCTCCCGCACAAAAGCAGTCCTGACAGAATAACGAGCCGGGTGGTCATGGGCGTTTCAGGATGTTTTTTCTTCTTTATTCCTGGCGGAGAAAATGCTGGCGATGAAGAAAATAATTGCCGCTACGAAGATGCAGGAGTCCGCCACATTGAAGGCGGGCCAGCGGTAGTTGAAGAGGGGGATGGTGACGTCAATGAAGTCCACCACGTAACCGTTCATCAGCTTGGTGAAGAAACCGTGCTGCTGCTCATACGGAATCAGGAAGCCCTGAATCAGGCGGTCCGTCAGGTTGCCGGCTACGCCCGCCAGCAGCAGGACATAGGCCAGCTTGAGCCATGCCGTGTGGAAGAAGTTTTTCCGGTAAAGCACGACCAGGACCACGATGGCGAGCACGGGAACTGCCAGAAAAAGATAGCTGGACCAGACGGTGCCGTTCCCCAGCCCGAAAGCAACGCCCGTGTTGTGCACGCGGGTAATGTTCATGGTTCCGTCCAGAAAGGAAATGGGTTCCAGTTCCCTCAGTTTGTTCAGGGCGTCCACCGTGTTTGGATTCAGGTCCGGGAGCCGCGCCAGTTCCGCCTCCGGCATGCGTCCGTTCGTGGCGAAGTCCAGCGTGCCGTCCGCATTGATGTGCTGGAAGCCCGGAAAGTCCGGCAGATAGGCGTACTTATGGAGCTTTTCGTTCAGGTAGTTCAGCGGGAAGCGGCGGATAATCCACAGCTTGCTGGCCTGGTCCAGCACATACAGCCCTGCGCCCAGCAAGCTCCACCAGAGCCAGCCGGGGGGCGTCTTTTTATGGGGGGCGGGTTCTTTTTCCGTCTGGGGGTCCATATAAAGGTCGGAAAATGGAGTGGATGCGGTTCAGGAAAGAACTTCCGCGCAGCGTTCGCATACGTCCCCGCCTTCCGCCGCCGGTTCATACCGGCGGCAGCGCGGGCACATGGCATGTTCTGTTTTTGCGGCGGAGGCTGCCAGTTCCGGACCGGTTTTCACGTCAAGGTCCGCGATGATGAAGAATTCCGTGGCAAACGCCCGGTCTTCCAGAAGCGCCACGACGTCTTCGCTCTCATTCACGGGAACGGTCAGGGTAATGGATGCCTCATTATTTTTGGAAAACACCTTGGCTTTCACCTGTTCTTCAATGGCTACCTGAATGACGGACTTGATTTCCTGGAGACGGGAAATAACGGAGGTCGCCTCCTGGGTATCATATTCCGGCATGGGGGCGGGGAAGTCCTGCTCATGCACGCTGCCTTCATATCCCGCGTATTCCCAGGCTTCATCCGCCGTGAAGGCCAGGATGGGAGCCAGCAGACGGCACAGAGCCTTGAAGATGATGGTCATGGCCGTTTGTGTGGCGCGGCGGCGCACGGAGGAAGATGAGTCGCAGTACAGGCGGTCCTTGGTGGTGTCCACGTACAGGGCGGACAGGTCGCTGGTGCAGAACTGGTTGATGGCGCTGAACGCCTTGCGGAAGTCATAGGCTTCATAGGCCTTCAGCGTTTCCCTGATGACGGCGTTCAGGCGTTCCAGAATCCAGCGGTCCAGGAGGGGCATGTGTTCCGGGGCGACTGCCTGCGCGGCGAAATCGAATCCGCTGATGTTGCCCAGCAGGATGCGCAGGGTGTTGCGGAGGCGGCGGTAGGGTTCCGTCACCTGCTTGAAGAGGTCTTCCCCGAAGGGGACTTCATTTTGCCAGTCCACAGAGGCGGCCCACAGGCGCACGATGTCTGCGCCGTATTTGTCGTAGTAATAGGCCGCGTCAATGGGTTTGCCGCTCTTGGCGTCGGATTTGGAGGTTTTTTTCCCGGTGTCCTTGTCCACGACGAAGCCGTGGGTCATTACGGCCTTGTACGGAGCCTTGCCGCGCCAGGCGACGGAAAGCATCAGGGAACTCTGGAACCAGCCGCGGTGCTGGTCCGTAGCTTCCAGGTAAAGGTCCGCCGGCGCGTCCAGCCCGGGGCGGTTGTCCATGACGGCCATATGGGAACTGCCGGAATCAATCCAGACGTCCAGCGTATCCTTGCCCTTTTTCCAGGTCTTCGGCAAGCCGAGGCGTTCGCACAGGTCTTCATCGGAGAGTTCAAACCAGATGTTGGAACCGTGTTTCTCCACCATATCCGCGATTTTGCGAACCAGAGCGGCGTCCAGGACGGCTTTGCCGTTTTCGTCAAAGAAGACGGGCAGCGGCACGCCCCAGGTGCGCTGGCGGGAGATGCACCAGTCCGGCCTGGCTTCCACCGTGCCGTAAATGCGGTTGCGGCCCCAGGAGGGCAGCCACTGCACCTTGTCTATTTCTTCCAGGGCCTGCGGGCGGAGCTTGTCCATGGAGATGAAAAACTGTTCCACGGCCCGGAAAATAATAGGCGTCTTGGAACGCCAGCAGTGCGGATACTGGTGGCGGTATTCTTCCACGCCGAAGAGGTTGTTGCCCTGTTCCAGCATGGAAATGATGTCCTTGTTGGCGTCAAAGACATGTTTGCCCACCAGGGAGGGCACGCCCACTTCTTCCGTGTATTTGCCGTCGTCGTCCACGGGGGAGAGGACGGGCAGTCTGTATTGGCGTCCCACGTTATAGTCGTCCGCGCCGTGGCCGGGCGCGATGTGGACGATGCCGGTTCCGGTGTCCGTGGTGACAAAGTCCGCCAGGATGATTGTTGACGTGCGGGAAAGGAAGGGATGCCGGGCTTCGCAGTTTTCCAGTTCGGCTCCTTTGAATTCACGGATGGTTTCCGCAAGAGCCCAGCCCGTTTTCTGAGCGAAGGCATCCAGCAACTCCTTGACGATGATGAGGTTTTCCGTCTGGCCGTTCTTCATGAACCTGCCTGCCACGTAGGTGAAACGCGGATGGAGGGCGAGTCCTACGTTGGCGGGCAGCGTCCACGGAGTAGTGGTCCAGATGACCATGGAGGCTTTCAGCCCCAGGGGATTGTCCAGAAGCGGGAAGCGCACGAAAACGGAGGTGCTGACCTTTTCCTTGTAGTCGATTTCCGCTTCCGCCAGCGCCGTATAGGCCCCATAGGACCACTGGACGGGTTTGCGGCTCTGGTACACCGCTCCGTCTTCCACCAGTTTGGCGAACACGCGCAGGATGTTGGCTTCATACGCCGGCTTCATGGTCAGGTAGGGATTCTCCCAGTCGCCGAACACGCCCAGGCGGCGGAAGGAAGTGCGCTGAATGTCAATGAATCCTTTGGCGAATTCCGCACAGCGCCGGCGGATTTCCGCCGCATCCAGGTCACGGGCCTTTTGAACCACCTTGAATTCAATGGGAAGGCCGTGGCAGTCCCAGCCCGGAATATAAGGGGCAGCATAACCGGCCATGGTTTTTGATTTCAGGACCAGGTCCTTGAGAATTTTGTTCAGGGCCGTACCCATGTGCACGTCCCCGTTGGCGAAGGGGGGGCCGTCATGAAGGAGGAACCGGGGTGCGCCCTGGGCCATCCTGCGGGACAAAATGCGTTCGTACAGCCCGGTGTCTTCCCACTTTTTCAGGCGTACGGGTTCATTTTTCGTCAGATCCCCTCTCATGGGGAAACCGGTCTCCGGCAACAGGATGGTGTCTTTATAATTCTTTTCGGGCGCACTCATGCCCGGAAAAAGTATCACCGGACCCGGTTCCGGTCAACCCTGCGGTGCGGCACACCTGGGGCCTAGCGCATTCATTCCCGCCGTGTTCCGGAGGAAGTGCCCGCTCCGGAGGGCGCACCCCTGCGGGCAGAAGCCGGGGAAGGAAGAAATCCCTGTTCCCTGAGCCATTGTTCGGCGGCTTCAGGCCATTGATCCGTGGGATGCCCGCGTTTTTCCATGCCATACCCGTGGCCTCCCGTGGGATAGAGATTCAGGCTGACGGGAACCCCCTTATTCCGGCAGGCCTGTTCCATCAGCCTGCTGTTGGCGCAGGAAACGCCGTCATCCAGAGCGTGGACGAGGAAGACCGGCGGCGTCTGTTCCGTTACCTGTCTCTCCGCGGAACACATCTCCTCCAGGGCAGGGGATGGATGGGCCCCCAATATTTTGTTGCGCGTTCCCCCGTGGGTAGTATGGGGCGCCATGGTAATGACGGGATAAATAAACATGGAAAAATCCGGACGGGCGGAAATGTTTTTCAGCGGATTTTCCGCTTCTTCCGGCAGGGTGCGGTTCCACAGCGTAGAGGCCATGGCCGCCAGATGGCCGCCAGCGGAAAAGCCCATGACGCCGATGCGGAGAGGGTCAATTCCCAGGGAGGAGGCGTTTTTCCGCACGGTCCTCAGAGCCTGGCGGGCGTCCAGCAGGGGACCGGGAAACTTCCCCAGGGCATTGCCGGTTCCTGAAACGCGGTATTTCACGACAACCCCCACCATGTCGTGTTCCGCCGCCCAGCCGGCAATGCGGCTCCCTTCCTTTTCAATGGCCTGGATGGCATACCCCCCTCCCGGAAAAATACACAGGGCCGTGCGCTTGTCCTGCGGACTCCATCCGGCGGGAAAGTGAAGCTGGATTTGCGCTTCTCCTACGTCCGTAATGTGTCCGGCGGAGGCTTGTTTTTCTTTCAGGTCCGCCGCTTTGAGCCCCAGGGAAATCCATTCGGAGTGAAAGGCTTTTCCCTCTGAGGGAGGGCAGAAGGCGCTCAGCGCGGACGGCTCAGGCGGAACGGCCCCGGCTGAAGCGCAGGCGAATGTCAGAAAAAGCGCGGAGAATAATATCTGTTTCTTGTTCATGGTTTGTTGGCCAGTGAAATGACGAGTTTGGAAAGGCCCTGCACCACTTCTGCAAACTGGGGATAGTCCAGCTTTTCAGCCGTATCGCTGGTTTCATGGTAATCGTCGCAGCGGAGGAAGGCCGTATCCGTGGCGGCAAAGGAGGGGATGCCTTCCTTCATGTATCCCCAGTCGTCAGACCAGGAAACGCCGCGGGTGTAATACGGGAACACGGCGGAACGCACCGGAAAGCGGCTCAAGGCGGAAAATTCCTCCGCGCAGGAGCGTGCCAGTTTGCGGCCCGTGTTGGTGGAGAGGAAAGCAACATAGTCGCAGCGGTCCGGCAGGCCGGCCAATCCGGCAACCACGGCGGATTGGCGTTTTTTATTCACCCGGGGGGAATAGCAGCCCAGCGTTTCCAGGGCAATCATGCCAATGATTTTTTCCCTGCCCGAATGATGGGAGACGGATTTGGCATGTACTGCGCTGCCCATGGCGGGCGTCTGGTAAAAAGGAGGCTCTTCATTGGCGTAGGCCACCAGGCAAACATCGTGGAGGGTGGAAGTTGCTGCAAGGGCACGTGCCGTTTCCAGCAGGGCGGCTACGCCGGAAGCGTTGTCATTGGCTCCCGGAGTTCCGGTGCGGGAAGGCCGGGCAGGACCGTGGTCGTGCCAGTTGTCCATGCCCACTTTGGTATCGTAATGCGCGCCGACGATGAGCATTTTGGGCTGGGGGGAGGTTCCTTTCTTGATGGCGATGAGATTATATGCCGTCCAGTCCTTTACGGCGCCGAATTCTCCGGAGGGCGGGATATGGACAGCCTGGCGCGTGACGGCATAACCCATTCCCTCCAGTTTTTGTTCAATGTAGCGGGCGGAACGCTCCATGGAGCCGGGGTGGTAGACGTTCCGTTCACCGATGGTATCCGCCAGGTGGAATACATGCGCTTTCAGGAGCGTTTCCGTTTGGTCCGTATCCGGTATTTCTCCGCTTCCGCGGGGAGAAAAAAGCTTGGAACAGGAGCTGAGGGCGATGCAGACCACCACTATGAGCAGACCGAGCCTGAAAGTCATGGAAAAGAAATGCATAGCGGAAATTGAAGAGGTAACGCAGAAAGGGGAGTCCTAATGGGAAAGCGGAGGAAAATCAAGACGCACCGTTTCTCCCTTATTCATGGACAAATCCTTTTTCCGGCCCTGATGCATGAACCGGAATTTGCCCGGACGCGCAGCGGTAGCCGTGGCCTGCACCCGGCCGTCTTGCCAGGACAAGTCCACCTTAAGCCCTCCCCGCGTGCGCAATCCCGTGGCAGACCCCTTCTTCCAGTCGTCTGCCAGGGCCGGAGCCAGCAGGATAACCTGGAACCCGTCCTGCATGATCCGGCTCTGGATCAGGCATTCGGCCACGCCGGAGGAAAAGCCGAAATTCCCTTCTATCTGGAACGGGGGATGGAGGTCAAAAAGGTTGGAGTTGATGTAGTGCCTCAGCATGGTGTACATCCTGTCCTCTGCGGCGTTCCCGTCGCCAAGGGCGGCATAAAGATTGATGAGCCACGCCGTGCTCCATCCCGTCCTGATGCCGTTGTTTCCCATATCCGCGTACTTGCGCCGGAAATCGGCTGACTTGCGTACGGCCTCCGCATATTCCGGAGTATTGAGAACATCCCATTCCGTGCCGGGGAACAGGCCGTAAAGGTGGCTGATGTGCCGGTGGCCCTTCTGCATTTCTTCAAAAGGCTGCCTCCATTCCTGCACCCTTCCGTCGGGACCGATGGCAGGCTGGGGGATTTTCCTGAGAAATTGGACGGCTTTAAGCAGGGTGGGAGTCCTTATGCCCAGCTCTCCGCAGGCGTAGATATAATTGCGGAGAGCCTCCCTGCCCAGAAGCTGGTCATGGGACGTGCCGTTGGAAACATAGGAAAGCACGTTGGGGCCTGTGCCGTCCGGCGCGTAAAATCCGGTCTCCGGAGACACCCCCGGGCCGGAGAGGTAACGGCCCTCGCCGTCGTCTTCAAACCAGGACATGATGAAACGCGCGTTGGATTCCAGAATGGGCAGCGATTTTTTAAGGTCTTCCCGGTCTCCGGTAAAGCGGTAACTGTCCACCAGGTGGGCGCATGCCCATGCCCCGTTCATGAGGCTGGCCCCCCATTCCGGGTTGTTGCCTGAAAAATAGGTGCGCTTCCAGCAATCCGTATAGTGGCCGAAGCAGAAGCCGTCCCGTTTGATGAAGCGCGCAAACTCCTCTCCGTGGGGGCGCAGGCTGCGGACAAAATCAAGATAGGAGCTCTGGAATTCTCCCAGCCCGGTGACATGGGAGGGCCACTGGTTCATCTGGCTGTTGATGTTCAGGAAATAGCAGCCCATCCACGCCGCCCTCAGCTCCGGATTCCATAATCCCTGCAAACCGCAGGGAAGCTGCCCCGGCCTGGTGTGGGCAATCGTGCAGAAGCGGCCGAACTGGAAAAGCTGTTCCAGAAGATCCGGATCCTTCTTTCCCTGTTTGACCCGCTCCAGCCTTTGGGCGGTGGTCATGGCGGAGACCCCGGCCGGGGAATCCCCCAGATCCACCTGGCAGCGCGTCATGAGCCGGGAAAAATAATCTTCCGTTTCCGCCGCCAGTTTTTTCCATCCCGCCTTTTGCGCTTTTGCCAGGATTCGCGCGTTTTTAGCCGCCAGGGAATGCGTCAGGGGAGCTTCCGGCTTCCGGATATTGTAATCTGTGGAAATGGATGAAAGCACCAGCACTTCCCGGGCGGAATCAAGAATAATTGTTGAGCCTTTGCGGGTAATGGAGGCTCCGGGAGCCAGAATGGCCACCGTATTTTCAAACCGGGTGCCTCCGTTGCTTCCCTGTCCTTCCAGCGCCCAGCCATTCGGCTGCGCAACAATTCGGGAAGCCGGATCCGGGTGTTCCAGATTCAGGGAAACGCGGCATCCGGACGGCATCGTACAGGCAATGTGGTAGGCGGCGCAGTCGCTGGACGGGGCCGCCAGGATTTCTGTGGTCAATTCCCCCGTGCCGAATTGGGCGCGGGTGGTTGCCTTGCCCCGCCGCATATCCAGCGTACGCTGATAGGAGGAAGGTGAGGGAAGCCCCTGGAATTCCACCTGAAGACGCCCCCCCTGCTGGTAATCCCCCGCAATGTTGCCGGGGGGAAGGATATTCTTACGGAATAGCTGGTCCGCACTGCGGTATTTTCCTTCTTTGCAAAGTTCGCGCGCCTTGTCCAGAGCTTCCGCGGCGCCTTCCCTCATTTGGAAATTTTTCTTTGCGAAAATACTTCCTTCATTGAGGACGACGGTTTCCTTCGGAAAAACGCCGAAAGAGAGGATGCCCAGCCTTCCATTGCCCGTGCCGTATCCTTCCGTCCATACCCGGGCGGGGGTGGCGGCGGTGACCTGCATGGGGGCCGGAATGGCCCAGAGTGGGACGGCTGCCGCGAAAAGGCAGAGCAGGAAGGAATGTTTCAAGGTTGCAGGGACGTTCATGGGAGAAGATAATGTTGCGTATAATAAAAGTAAAAGAAAGCTGGTGTAAAAAACGCTATTTTTTAAATCGTCTTCCGGTGCCGGCGTAAATGACTGCAAATGCAATGCTTCCCACCAGAAAGTACAGGGAGGCGGACAGGAGCACGGAGTTCTGGAGAATGATGCTGGCGAGCCAGAGCAGCATGGCGAAGGCGAGGCAGTACATGATCTTCCCCATGAACCGGCACAGCGCCTGTTCATCATACTGCTTTTTCTGCCCTCTGTTCATCATGTTGCAGCCTGCGATGAGAAAGGAACATTTCCCCATGGAAAGAATGGCTCCAAGAATCATGAAACCTGCCATCATGGCGACGGGTATCGGAACAGGTGCATCCATAAGCTGGTAAAATGAGGGAATGGGAGAACCTGGTCATTCGACCGGGCGGGCATGCGGGGCGGCGTTTTGCGGAATACGTTGGGGAAACTGTGTTTCTTTCAGCAACGGAGAAACTCCGTTGTTCCTGCCGAAGGCTTCCGCAGGGTACGGTTACAGTTTTTTTTGACATTAAAACAGGAAACAGCAGGAACAGAACCAGGCGATGATGAGCAGGCCGCAGGTAAATTCCAGCAGCAGGCCGGCAAGCATCCCAAGCGCCGCTCCGGAACCGGCCCTGAAGGCGTCCATGATATCCTTTCTGGCAAAGATAAGTTCCGCCAGCAGCGCCCCCAGGAACGGCATGAACAAAAGGCCTACGATGGGGGAGAAAAGGAGGCTCCCCGCGACGGCGCCGATGATGGCTCCCCAGATGCCGGCGGCAGTGCTGCCGAATTTTTTGGCGCCCATGCCTCCGGAAAGCTTGTCAATGACCATGCCTCCCGCCACCAGCAGCGCCAGGACGGTCCATTCCCACCACGCCAGGTTTTCTCTGCCCATGGCTCCCTGCCAGACGCACCCGGCCGCAATGATGATAATTCCGGGAAGCATGGGGATGAGCGTGCCGATCAGCCCCATGCCGAATAACAGCAGGGTGACGCACCAGACGAGGGTTTCCGAAAGGAGATGGGGCATGCTTTCCTTCTTATCAGGAAGCCGGACAGGTGGCAAGGTTTCTGCCCGGCTTGCGGATGACGAAGAAAGGAAAAAAAGGGGGAGAAATTATTATTGCGGTTGTTGCGGGCGTGGTATGGAATGGCGCCTATGACTTCCACCGGTGTTTATCTATGCGGTTGCATCATGTTCTTTTGCGTTTTTTCTCAGGGGGCCACGTCTTCTCCGCCAGCCGTTTCCGCAGCGGATTCCTCCGCCGTACGCGAACTGGCCCATTCCCTGAAGGCCCGTGTGGGCATGGCTGCGGAAATGCTGGATACGGGGGAAACCGTCATGGTGGGGGATGAGGCGGCCTATCCCATGCAGAGCGTCGTCAAATTCGTGCTGGCCTTGTCTGTCTTGAAGCGGGTGGACCAGGGCGCCATGAATCTGGAACAGATCATCCGCATACGTCCGGAACAACTGGTGAAAGATACCTGGAGCCCCCTCCGGGAGCGTTTCCCGCAAGGCGGCGATTTCTCTCTGAAGGAACTGCTGAGAGTGACTGTTCAGGAAAGCGACAACAACACCTGCGACCTCCTGTTTGGCCTTATTGGAGGGCCGCAGGCCGTGCAGAAGGATTTGAAGGAATGGGGAATTGACGGCATTAATGTCCGTTTTACGGAAGAAGAAATACACCGGAATCATGATTTGCAATATGTCAACTCAAGCCGTCCGTCGGCCATGAACTCCCTGCTCCGGGCGTTTGACGAAGGTAAAATTCTGGCAAGGGGTACACAGAATTTTCTTTGGGGTATCATGGCGGGGTGCTCTACAGGCCCTGAACGTTTGAAAGGGCAGCTGCCGCGGGATTACGTGGTGGCGCATAAGACGGGATCCGGATTCACGCTGCCGGGGGGTGGCGTTACCGCCCGCAATGACGTCGGCATCATTGTTCTTCCCAACGGCCGGAAAATGGCGGTTTCCGTGTTTATCAGGGATTCAAAGGATTCTGAATCCGCTTGTGACCGGGTGATTGCCTCCATGGCCCGCTGGCTGTGCATGGAGTGGAGACCTGCCGCCGGAAAAGAATAACGGAATGATGCAGAACAGTCTTGGCGTCAGATTTTCAAAGGATTCTGGCTTTTGATATTCAGCACATTGCTTGGATGAGCAATAAAGTAAACAATCCCATTTTTAATATTAATCACATGTTCTACATGTTGAGAAACGAATATTATTGTTTTTATTTATCTTTTTCTATAACAGGAGATGAAATCCTTTCCAAGAACTTTTCCAATTCCAAATACAGCGGTTCTAATTCAAATACTCGAACTTCTAAACCACTCTTGTTGTCCCTTTCTTGTAACCAAAAGAGCTTCTTCGTATATTCTTCACCTCCAATTTTTTTCTTGTCAAAAAGATGAATGTGTTTGGTATTATATGCCATGAACAATAAATAAGGTTTTTTATTTATTATAATATGAAATATACCCAGATTCCCTATAAAAGGAACGTCTGTTTCCGTTTTTCCATCCCGAAATAAATTGTATTTGTTGATAATTTTCGCTAATTCCTTCTTTTGTTCCAAATTTAATTTTTTAACTCGATGTTTTTTATTCTCTTTAAGAAAAGATGTTTCCGCATATAAATCGATTTGTTGATATTCTTGATCTGCTGCCCCTCTTTTTGAGGTAAGGCAAAAAAATAAAAATATGATTATAATTGATTTCATGATTAAATAAATTCGAAATTATGTGGGATAGTCCCGCTGTAAAATTCTCAAAATATTTTGGTTTTTGATATTCATAATATTACTCGGATGAAAAAACAAGAGTAAACAATTACGAATTAAAATGACGATGAATAGAGACTCATAACCTGTTTAGTACATAGAAAGACATCATTGTATTCAGATTGAACTAACCAAGCCATCAGTCTGGAATTTACAGTAAGCGAATTTGATTGATTATATTACTCAATTTAACAGTAATATTACCGTATATAGTAGGATCCACATTGAATTTTTGCATATTTTCCGATATATAATCTAGAATTCTAAGAGCAGGAACTAGACATCCTTTGATTGATTGGGGATCTTGCTTCAGACGGATTTGTAGCGTATTCGCCAATGCATTAATTATATCTGAATCATCTTCACTTGCTTCCGACAAAAGATACGGTTCCATAGAAGGAAAGTAAAAAGCGAATGCTTTACTTCCCATCCATTTTAAATCTTCTTCATAATATGTCGGACATTCAAAAAAAAGATTTGCGGCTTCGCTCTGGCTTTTTCCATGGAAATGTTTCAGGGCTGTTAACTCGTCAAGATTTCCTGGTGTAGGATTAATATCTTTTTTAGTTGGAATAGTTGTCATATTTGAGGGAGTGGTGGGAGGTTGTTGCATCCTGCCTTTACCGCATGTTTTGCGCATTTTGAAAAGGCTTTTATCTTATTTGTCAATTCATTTTTGTGACTGGATACGGCTGCTGCGCTCCCTTTAGTAATACTATCAGGAAGAATATAGTCACATTTTTTCTTAAAATATAACGAGCAGCCAGTAATTTCCGCTGCCCTAGCCGCCAATAATTTCAAATAATCAGGGCATTTGAGGCAAGCTTTACATCCCGCTGCATTTTTATCGGCAGCTTTGTATCCATCATAAATCGCAAGACATTCGGCTGTTTTTTTACTTTTTCTTTAGCATCTTTTACTGCAACTTTTTTCGCTGCTTCTTTAGTTGCAATTTTTGCTCCTGTTTTCATGCCTTGCAAAGCTATGGCAGGCCCTATTCCTTCCCCTGTTGGTCCTCCTAAAATAACATCTCCTACAACAAGGGCTGCAGATAAAAGGTCAATCCCGAAATCTCCCCAACTATATAAACCAAGAATATTAATATCAGATTTTGGTTCGTTGTTTATAAATACATAATTGTTTGCTATGAGATTCTCACTGATTTTATCTTTCCCAATCCATCTTTCATCATGGAGGTTATAATGGCGGTAATTGCATCCAAATATTTTTAGCTCGTTATGCACCAATAAAATACAACTAGGAATGGAATTGAGGATACAATATTCCCAAGAATGTCCAATCGAGAAATTTTATTCACATGATTATACGGAAATTCAGCAAAAGAGGATAATATAAATGATATGATCCATTGGACTGCGAATATAAAAGAAATATAATAAGCATCCGTTGACGGTCTAAAAAATCCAAAACACAAAAAACACGTTAGAATGCAACATGTAAATAAAAAATGTTTTTTTGTTTTGGAATTAACAGAAATGATAATTATGGATAAGATAAATGATAGCGAAATTAAAAATGCTCCTCCACAAAATGGAAACATCGCTAATTCTAACAAACTCCAGAATATTAGAGAAATACATCCAATTATTAAAAATCTATGGTTCATTTCAATATTAAATTTCAAATTAATTTTTCATAAATATTTTGAACAATATGGATTGCAGTCCAAAGCTTTTTGTATTTCTCTTCCTTGATTTTCAATTTGTTTGCTTGTTGGTTCAATAATTTTTGTCTCAATGAGGTCAGGTAAAAGTTCTTCAAATCCCATCTTCCATCCACCTTCCGGAGTGCCTATTGCTTTAGAAGAAATCAGATAAAATCCACAATTAATATAGCAAGAAACATGATTAATTAATCTTTGCGTATTTCTATCTTTGCATCTACCTATCTTTTGCATTCCGGCTTCCGCTTCGGATAGACATTCTGCTACACATTCGACAGGTTTAATCACCTTTCCATTTTCCGAATATTTGTCAACAAATTTGTGGCACATGTCACAAGCTTTGGGTATATAGGGGTCTGATACCATTCTTCCCTCGCCATCACAACATTTAGAATCCTTGTATTTATTGTAATTATCACAATATTGGTGAGCAGCAGAGTTAACAATACGATCTCTGTCCTGTATTTGATTGATAATAGCAACAGTCAAAGCACCTTCGTATCCAGGAGCCTGAAGACCAATGATATCGTAGGAACTTAAAGGCGCCTGATAAACATATGAGTACACATTCCATCTTCTTTCGTCTATAATCGGATCTCTCGAAGTCCACCTTCCATCCACGGGATTATAGAACCGAAAGTTATAATATACCATCCCCAGCTCGGCATCATATGCCTCGCTGCTCCATTGGAGGGGATTGGTGATGTTGCCCCTTTGCGTGACTTCTCCGAAGGGGGCGTAGGAGTAGGAATTCGCGATGGTTCCGTTGCTCTTGTAGAGTTCCATCACGTTTTTGGTCAAGTCCCAGCCGTAGACAAACCAGCTGCCCACCGTCTGGATAGCCAGCGGGCGTGTGGCGACAGGTTCCGTCGGGTCCCACAGGATGTACCATAAGGCGTTGAGCGTCGTTCGCGTGAGGTCGAGGGCCGCGATTTGCAGATAGCCCCGGTAAAGGTAGCGGTGGTTCAGGATGACGGATGTCGTGCTTTCTCCCGTTTCAGGGTCGGCGACGGTGGTTTCCACTTTTTTGAAGATCCTGCGTCCCATGTAGTCGTAGTCGCCGGTGACGGTGGTCACCGTGCCGTCCTCCGCCGTGCGGGTGAAGCGCACGGGACGGTTGAGCGCGTTGTATTCCGCCGTCCAGACGCCGGTAGCGGTCCTGATTTTCGTCTGGTTGCCGTCAGCGTCATAGGTGGGGACAAAAGGCTGTTCCCGGGGGGAGAGGGAAGAGTTGGGAATGGATTGCTCAATACTTGTGTACTGGTTGAGTCCGTTGGCCGTGTAAGCGAATTCCTCCTCTATTTCCCGCGCTGTCTTGCGGTTGCCTATGTTGTCATAGTCATAGGCGTAAGCGTCCGTGCCGAGGGTGGCCGCTGCAAGCTCGCTTCTCCCGTTGTAGCATAAAAACTGCCAGATGCTGTTTTCCGCTACTACGTGCGGCTTGCCGGGAACCCCAGCAAATCATAGTTCGCATACAGAGAACAAAATAAAGGCATTATTAAATCAATCATAAAAATAAAACCTTAGTATGAAAAAATGTAATATATATTGTATTTTTTTTGAAATAAACTATTTTTTCCATTCCTCAAAAATTGCATTCATATTACAATCATACCTTTCAAACAATTTTTTAAGATCAGAAGATTTATGATAATCGTTATTTTTTATTTTCTCCCACTGTTTTTTTACATTCTCCCAATTATTTAAGATAAATTCATCCTTATATGGAATAGAAGGAGAATTTATATTTTCGGTCATGATACCTTCTGTTATCAAATATTCCATTTGACTGCACACAGTATTAAGAAGTTGAATACTGGAATGTGTGGGTTTTTCTGCATTAATTAGTTGAAGAGTTTGCAACAAAATCTTTAGTGAAAATTTAAATCTAGTCACACAACGATCATCTTCAACAGAGAATTCTTGACGCATGTTCGTTTGTTCCTTTTCAGCAAATGAAAGATCATTTGCAGAAAAGAAAGTAAGAACAGTTAAAATAATTATTTTTGTTTCCATGATTTAATTTAAATTATTTCGGTATTGTTTACTTTAGCCTTGTTTTATTTGTTTTCTCCGTTGTTTGTCGGGCAATTTGCTGAATATCAACAACCAGATTTTTTGAAGTCTTACGGCAATATTATTCTATATAATTCCGAATTAGATTAATTTATTTCCGAAAAAACGGATAGAAAATTTGATGATTTTTTTTAAAATAATTACTAATATTTCAATAAAATTAGTAATGATAGACCATATAAGATCACCAATCATATTAATCAACAGGGAAGTGTGCTAATCCATTTCGCAACAGCCTTCCCTCCTGTTTTTAAGGCTAATTGCTTAAGTGCTGCTAAACTGGTTGGAATTAAATTCCCTGGTATGTATCCAGCGGCACATCCAATTATAGCAGATACAACAACAGAACATACATTTATTTCTGGACAATTTTTAGTTTGGCACTTCCATATTCGCCATCCTACTTGTTTATAACAACATTGGCATTTTTGAACTACGGCATCTGATACAGATCCTATAGCTGCACCTTTAAGACATGGAAGAATTATGGCCCAAGCAATATTTCCCAGCAGGTCAATATTTTTTAATGGATTGTTTTTGTATGATTTGTATAAGTTCACATCAACATCTAATTCCCCGATAGGATCCTTGCTCGTCCATCTTCCATCAAGAGGGTTATAATGGCGGTGAGTTATAATTATCTATTTATATTTATCTCCATAAGGTTGTTTTCTAAGAATATAATAAAATCTTTATTGGAAAATTTAATGTATTCTGCAAAATCTGTTCGATCCCATCCATTTTTGAAAAAATCAAATATATCCATATATTGATCACTTGGAAAGTAAACAGTTATCTTGTTTGTATCTATATTGAAAACTATATTGTCAATTTTTTTATCTGAAAATAATTTTTTTGTAAACGGAACATTATCGAACAATGTTTCTCTTGAGATTATTTTTTTGTCATTGAAATAGATTGCAATACAGACAAATATCAATAGCCCTGAAAAAAAGACAACGGATATAATTTTCCACATAATTTTCCACATAATTTTCTATATTGTTTTCTATATTGTTTTCTATATTGTTTTCTATATTGTTTTCTATATTTTACAATCCATTCACTTTATATTCATTGCAACAGCATTCACATGTTTTTTCTGGTGGGCAATCTATCCCCTTTCTATTTGCCTTCATATCTTCTAAAGAATCCAAAGCGTGTTCGATTTCTTCAAGTTTTTTCCCTGTCTTTGAATCTACTGCTCCTTTAAATCTACCTTTTAATAAATCAACTATCTCACGTAGCACACCTAGAGAAAGAACTAAATTTGGAGATTTGCTCTCTCTCGTCGCTTTGCACATATACAAGCAATGAAACCATTTATCTGCCCCAATAATATTGGCTTCCTTGAGGGCTTTATACCCTTCAAGCAATTTTTGGATTGCTTTTAAGCTTTCTTCTGTTCCTTGCTTAATAAAAACGAGATCACTTGGATAGATTCCTGTGTTTCCCCATCTATCGTATGCAGTAGCCGGATTGTTTCTCACAAATGCATACAAATTCAATTCTTCTTGTTCGGCGATGGGATCACGACTGATCCACCTTCCATCATGGGGGGTATAATGGCGGTAATTGTAGTAAACAAGCCCTAATTCTCCGTCGAACATTTCGCTGCTCCATTGGAGGGGATTGGTGATGTTGCCCCTTTGCGTGACTTCTCCGAAGGGGGCGTAGGAGTAGGAATTCGCGATGGTTCCGTTGCTCTTGTAGAGTTCCATCACGTTTTTGGTCAAGTCCCAGCCGTAGACAAACCAGCTGCCCACCGTCTGGATAGCCAGCGGGCGTGTGGCGACAGGTTCCGTCGGGTCCCACAGGATGTACCATAAGGCGTTGAGCGTCGTTCGCGTGAGGTCGAGGGCCGCGATTTGCAGATAGCCCCGGTAAAGGTAGCGGTGGTTCAGGATGACGGATGTCGTGCTTTCTCCCGTTTCAGGGTCGGCGACGGTGGTTTCCACTTTTTTGAAGATCCTGCGTCCCATGTAGTCGTAGTCGCCGGTGACGGTGGTCACCGTGCCGTCCTCCGCCGTGCGGGTGAAGCGCACGGGACGGTTGAGCGCGTTGTATTCCGCCGTCCAGACGCCGGTAGCGGTCCTGATTTTCGTCTGGTTGCCGTCAGCGTCATAGGTGGGGACAAAAGGCTGTTCCCGGGGGGAGAGGGAAGAGTTGGGAATGGATTGCTCAATACTTGTGTACTGGTTGAGTCCGTTGGCCGTGTAAGCGAATTCCTCCTCTATTTCCCGCGCTGTCTTGCGGTTGCCTATGTTGTCATAGTCATAGGCGTAAGCGTCCGTGCCGAGGGTGGCCGCTGCAAGCTCGCTTCTCCCGTTGTAGGAGAAGACGTCGCGGCGTGTGGTTCCCTGGCGGAGGAGGGTGCGGACGGTTGGCCGCCCCAGGGCGTCATAGGCATAGGCGCGGCGGGAGACGAGGGTTGTTCCGCGGTTATAGTCCATGTCCGCCAGCAGGTCACGTTTGGCTTCATAGCTTTGTTCCAGCGTCATGCCGTTGGGCATCGTCAAGGTTTCCAGCAGATTGCTTCCTGCCAGATAGTTATATTCAAAGATGCGGTTCTGGCCGCTGTGCATGAAGCCCGCGCTGTTGATGCGCCCGTCCGGCGCGTAGCCCCAGGAGGCGATTTGGGCATTGCCGCTGGCGCCGCGTTTGAGGATGTAGCCGATGCTGCGACCGTAGCCGTCCAGGGTTTCCACGAGAGGGAAAACGGCGCCATTCACCGTGACGCTGTCCTGTACGGGGTCGCTGTATTCATTGTAAGAGAAGGTACGTATGCCTGAGGCGTCCGTCACTTGCGTGAGCTGGCCGAGGATGTTGTAGGAGAAGGCCTGTTCCGGCGTGCCGTCGGAAAAGCCGATTCCTGTGAGAAGGCCTTGCGCCGCGTTCCATGTATAGGTAGTGACGATGCCGCGCGCGTCCGTTTCCGTGGCAAGGCGGTTGTTGGCATCGTAGGTCCGGACGGTTCCCCGGCCGTTGGCGTAAGTTTTTTCCAATTCCAGCCCGGTAGCGTCATGGTAAGTCCAGACGGTAGTGTCTCCGCCGGAAAGATCGGATGGGTCGGAAATGATCGTTTCTTCGTCTATGCGGAAGGTGGTGAGGCTGATAAGGCGGTCTGCGTCATCCCAGGCGAACAGGGCCGGCTGGATGGCCGTGCCGTATTCCGCTGTTTTACGGTTCCTGACATCGTAGGTATAGTTGGCCGTATTGCCCAGGGCATTTGTGACGGCAGAGGTATTGTCGCTGGTCGCGCAATAGGTCGTGGTTGTCGTATTGCCGGCAGCATCAGTTACGGCAATCGGGCGGCCGGCAATGTCCGTATGAGTGGTGGAAGCGTTCCCCCTGCCATCCGTGACCGTCCGGACGAGGCCGGTTTCCGTGTAACGGCGGGTGAAGGCGGTGACGATTCCCCGATTATCCGTTTCTGAAATTGTGAAGCCGTCCACGACGGTAGCGGAAGCTGTAATGTCGGAGGTGGGCACGCTGCTTTTTTCCACGCGCACCGCGCCCTGCCCATATTCGGTCCACCGGATGCTTTCATGGCCGCGTTCGTCGATGGTGATTTGCCTGTTTTGCAGAACGGCGGATTCCGTAACCAGGCGTTTGACAGCGCTGCTTAACATGTTGCCCGCTGTATTGTTGCGGGCAGCGGCGACGTTTTGATAGACGCCGTCTTCACGTTCTTCCCAGGCTGTCTGGAAAGTCTGGATGCGGTTTTTTGCCGCATCCGCCGGAGACGCCGAGTCGAGCACAACGGTTTGTCTGGCCGGATTTCCCATGCTGTCATACTCATACTCCACCGGAGCCTGGGTCCCTTCCGTGCGGCGGGTGAGCTGGCCCAGCGCATTGTAAACGCTGCGGGTATAGAGATAGGTGTTTTCCAGGGTGGTGGGAGAAGTCAGCGTAATGGTTTGTCCGAAGCCGTCCCGAATCTCCTGTTTCAGGATGGTTGTGTTGTCCGCCAGCCGGGTAGTGTGGCGCAGGCCTCTGATAAAATCATAAATGTGGTAGAGCTCCCTTTGCCCTGTGCCGGATTCATGCGCGATGCTCCCGTCTGTGTTGTATGTATTGACGAGCGTCGCCCCTGATGGCGTGGTTGTCGTAGCCGTCAGTCCGTCTTCGCTGTAACTGGTTGTTGTGACGCGGCCCAGCACATCGGTTTTGCGGGTCACGCGACCCAGCAGGTCATAGGCAGTTTCCTCGGTTGTCCGCATCGGCCCGATGTGGGTCGTCGCGCTTATTATCTGCCCTGCCGCATCGCGTTCATACGCCGTGATCGTTTCCGGAGTGACGACGTCAGTCCCGTCGTTTATTTCGCTGCGCGTGGTTTCAATGAGCTGCCGGGCAGTGTTATAAGCGTAATCCGTGCGTACGCCGTCTTCGTCAACTTCCCAAAGGGGTTCTCCTGTGCAGGTCAGGGCGCGGGAAGAAGTGCGGCCATTGTCGCGCACCGTTTCCACACGGCGGTTGAGAAGGTCGTAAGAGTAGGAAGCGCCGCCGGTTTGCCTCCACTCGCCCGTGGGGAGCAGGACGAGGTTTTCTTCCCTTGCGGTGTTTCCTTCAGCGGTGATGTAGCTGACGCGGCGGGTTGACTGGCCGGGAACGGGTTCTCCGTTGATGCGCGTTTCCGCCGTGACGCTGTAGAGGGCCCCATGATCTGTGGTTGGGGCGTAGGTATAATGAGTCTGTACGCCGTTGACGGCCTGTTCCATCTTGAGGCGTCCCGCCGCGAAGGCATTCGGCGCGCCGGCCAGCCAGGTTTCCGTAACGCTGAGCTGCGTGACGGAAGAGCCTGCCGCCGTTTCACGCTTTTCCACGCGTTTGACATGGTTTTCTTCCGTATAGGTATATACCTCAAGGCTTAATGTGTTGACTGCGGAAACGGTAGAGAGCTGGATTTTTATTTCAGCCGGTTCACTGGTGTAGCCTGCGGCGCTGTCACGGTACTTTGTGCTTACTGTCCGCAATCCGTTGGCTCCCCATGGGCTGTTTTCCAGCACCGGGCGTCCTGCGGCGTCGTAGACGGTTTTGTGTTCCCCCGCGTTGGGAGAAGCAGAGGAGATAAGCCGGCCGGAGTCATCATAGGAGTAAACAGTAGTCAACGCCCCTTCGGCTCCGTACCCTTCCGTGCGGCTCAGCAGGTGTTCTCCGGTGATGGTCGTTTCATATTCCTCAAGCGTGCAGGAGGCCACCACATTGTTTTTCATCAGACGGGTGAGGACGCGGTAGCGGTTTTCCTGCGAATCTTCCTCCGGTTGAAGGCGTTCCCTCCGCGTTTCAACGGCATCTTCTCCTGTTCCTTCCGCCATGCTCCAGGCTTCTTGCGACCATGTCCATTTGGTCACGAAGTCGGGTACAGTGGCCGGCAACGTGTTGTCGCGTTCAGAGATGACGAGGGTTTGCAAAGCTTCGTCTCCCGTCACGGTGAAGATTTTCGCCGGAGTCCCTTCAACGGTGAATAGGGCTCCTTCTTCCTCCGGTTCCATGACCTGCGCGGGCGGATAAATGCTGATGGCATACCCTCCTCCTTCCAGGGGGAGCACATCCGCCAGCCCATCCCAGGTGTTCCATATTTGACGGATAACGCCGTGTTCGCCACGAACAATCGCTAGGTAATTTTCGGCTTCCGATGCGGTCATCAAATACCCGCCCGCGGAGATATAGCCTTCGCATTGCCCTGTGGAAAGAGAGTAAAAGACGGAGCCTCCTCCCGCATAAGAAGCGCGGATGAAGGCGGCCTGCTCAAGGTTGCATGCCTCCGCTTCCCTGCTCATGGCCGGGACGGGGGCTAGGATGGTCGTTGTGATGCCCGATGCGCCTACCGGGAAAAACGCGCTTCCCGTGCCGTCAAGCATGTAGTTGGTGTAACTGGCCCCATCCAGCAAAGCAACCAGCGTGTTGGGCGCCATGCCCCCTTCCGGCAGCGCGAGGAAGGTGGCTAGCGGATGCCGCAGGGCCAAACCTGCCGGGGAGGATAAATCCGGGGAGAAAGAGCGGTGGGCTGAAATTTCCAGACGTCCCGCCGGCATGTGGGATATGCCGCGGAACGCGCCGAACTGCGCTGACCAGGCCATGCCATTAACGGAGGATTGCCGCATCACCCCGCTTCCTCCGGAGGTTGTGGTCAGATTGGAAAAGAAGTGGCGCAGGGAGGAGCGGCCGCTGACTGGGGCGCTGCTGCTGGAGGGGACGCCTCCGGGAGTAGTTTCACCGTCCGAATTGCAGGAGCACGGCGGGCAGTCACAATCGCATTCCTGCGGCGGGTCGTTCTCATCAGGCGTGATGGAGATGGCGCTGGCCGGGCCTACGGTGCAATTGAGGAAGGATACATTCCCCCTGGGAGGATAGTCAATGTTGATGTGGGAGACGGATACTGTATAAAATCCGGCCTTGATGCCGGGGAAGCTGCCGTTAATTCTTACTCCGGCGCCTGAGGGTGACGTATAGCTTTGCCCCGCTACTGAAATCGTGGCCTGGTCATCCACCGTGCCGGTGGCCGTCAGTACGTACAGACGGGTATCCCCTCCGCCTTCCCCTACTTGAATTTGTTTGGAGGTTTCCGGCATCACGTCTCCGGGATAGGACGGAGCTGCATGATTATAGGAAAAGGAGACGGACGATTCGCCCTCCCTCTTCTGTAAAACCGGCGTAACGGTAAAACCAAGATGATGATTGCCCCGGACGCTGTTGCAGATGGAAAAGTTAGATTTCATTCTAATTGGCTATCTTTAAATAATTTCTGTTTATCAACAATAATTTTGTGATAAGGTGCGCCATTTAGCAATTAAACCTATGGATACACCTATAAAAATAGAAGTCAACAAGATATGATGATTTTCTCCTGTTTTTTTCCATCCTTTTGCATGCAGAAAATATATTCTGGCGCAGGATGTTTTCCGGGCGCGGGGCACAGGAAAGTTCCCAACGCAGGAAAAGATGGGATGTCCCTTTTCTGCCTGATTGCGCGGCAGAAGAAAGGCCGCCCGTTTTCCGGAACATGTTTTAGGCTTGGAAAGGGGAGCGCAATCAGGCAAGGTGTGCCGCGTTATTCATGAAGAACCTATTGAGCCGGTACATCAGCCTGAGCCTGGCGCTGCGGTATTTGAACCCGTTGCGGACTTTCTTTTCCATTATTACCCTGATTTGCCTGCTGGGCGTTTCTCTGGGGGTAATGGTGCTCATCGTCGTGTTGTCCGTCATGGGAGGACTCCAGAAGGAAATTCAGGGGAATCTGTTTGCGCACTCCCCGCACGTCCAGGTATGTTACCGGAACGACTTCGGCGTTAGGGAAGTGATTCCGGACTGGCTGGATTTGGGGGAGAAACTCAGGCACGTTCCCGGCGTCCAGTCCGCCTACGCCCTGATAGAAGACTATGCGCTGGCGGATGTGCAGGGGCGGCAGAGGCCCTGCTTTTTCCGGGCCATTGATACGGAAAACGCCGCCCAGTTGGAGGATTTGAAGCGTTTGGTGGTCGCCGGCGATGCGGAACTGGACATGGGGGAAAAGGCTGTGGTTTCCTCCATCGTGGCGGAGAACATGGGATTGAAGGTGGGAGATGTTGTTCGGGTTTACACGACCCGCAATTTCCAGGAAATTTCCCACGCCTACCAGCAGACGGAGCTGCCGATGCTGGCGGAGAAAAACGCGCGGGAACTCAAGGATTTGAAGGAGTGGGGTAAATCCCTGAAGACGGAGGGAGAGCGTGAAACGGCCGACAGAGCCTCCGTGGACAGGGCCTTTTCTCTGCTTAACGGGCTGTTGTCCGTCCCACGCAGGGATGCGGAACGTTCCAGCCTGATGGATCTGCTTGCCGTGTTAAACGACGGAGAACTTGCGGACAACGGCAAGGTGGCCTTTCCGCAAGGAACGCGGAAGGAATGGGAAACCGTTTTGAGCGGTTTCAAGGCCGGGGCAAGAAATGAGGCGGATATGGAATGTTTCCGCAAGATCAAGGAGCTGGTGATGCCGAAGGACCTGGAGGTGATTGGAATTTACCGGGCCTCCCAGCATACGCCCAGCCCGGATCTTTTCATTCCGCTGGTCATCGGCCAGGAATTGCTGGGTTATGAGGATGACGTGGTGCAGGCCGTGGCCCTGCGCGTGGAAGACCCTTACCATGTGGAAACAATGCTGGCTCCCGTGATGCAGGCGCTGGAAAAGGAGAAGCCTTCTTCCGCATGGACGCTGGAAACCTGGCATGACCGCTTTAACGCGTGGTTTGAACTGATGCAGAAGGAGCGCATGATGATGAGCTTTGTCCTGTCCTTCATTTCCCTGATTTCCGCTTTTTGCATCATGGCGGTGATGTTTACCGTTTCCATCCAGAGGAAAAAGGAAATCGCCGTGATGATGGCGTTGGGAGCCACGCCGTTCCAGGTGGTGCGCGTTTTCCTGTGGCAGGGCGTCATCATCGGTTTTATGGGAGCTCTCCTGGGTGTAGGGCTGGGGCTTCTGGTGCTGGAATACCGTATGCAGATTCAGGGTTTTCTGGCGGGAATAGGCTTTGACCCGTTCCCCGTGGCCTTCCACGGCACGGCGAATATCCCGGTGGTGATTGACTGGGCGGAGCTGGCATGGCAGGCGGTGAAAGCTTTTGTTATGGTCGTGGTGGCATCCATCATTCCTGCCCTGATCACGGCGCGCCAGGATCCGGCCCGCTCCCTGCGCAGTATGTAACAGGAATCGCCTATGGATATTTACTGGATTCAGGGTCATGAACAGAAGGGGCCTCTGCCGGAAGTGGAGGTCATTTCCATGCTGGAGGCGGGCCTCATTCCGGAAAACGCCCGGGCGTGGCATGCCGGGTGCCCGGAATGGGTATGTATCCGTGACCTTCCGGCATTGAAGGGGGCAGGTGCCGTCAGCAGGGGAGAAGGAGAACGGCGGAACCGGGAGGAAGAGGGACTGGAAAACGCAGGGGAAGAGCAGTCCCCGGCGCTTGCCGCGGATGCGGATTGCCCGCAGGAAGAAGGGGGGACGGCCTCGGAGGAGGGAGCGCCGCTGGTGGTTCCGTATGCGTACGTCCGTTTTCTCGGCAGAATGGCGGATATCATGATGCACATGACGCTGTATTTGTCCGTGCTCAGAGTTTCCGGCCTGGCTTTCAATCCCGGTTTCCTTCCTGGTTCCTATGAAGCTCTGCTTTACCTCTGCCTCCCGATGGTTCTCGTTGAAACTGCCTTTCTTGGTACATTGGGAACAACCCCGGGAAAAGCCATGCTGGGCGTTTCCGTCAGGGACTACCGGGGAAGGCGCCTTTTTTTCCCCACGGCATTCCGGCGCTCCCTGTTCGTCATGGTGCTTGGCCTGGGGTGTTTTGCTCCTTCCCTGATGCTGCTGGCCCTGTTCTTTTCCTGGTGGTGGGTGCGCCGCTTCGGCTTCACTCCCTGGGACAGGAAGCTGGGGACTACGGATGTGCTGAACAGCCCCCTGACGCCCCGCAAAGTGGTGATGACGCTGGCGCTGGTCATTCTGTGCCTTCAACTCATCTACGTTCTGCTGATTCCCTGGCTGCCTGAGATGGAGGCTTATGCGGCCGCTTCCGGCCAAATGTGATAAAAAGGCGGCCGTGCGGGGTTTAGGCTTTTAATCACCTGAATTTGTTTCATACTTGTTTCAGCCATGCCAGAAATACACCCAACGGCAGTAGTGCATCCTGCTGCAGAGATCGCGGATGATGTTAAAATCGGTCCCTTTTGCGTTGTCGGGGAACATGTCAAACTGGGGCCCGGCTGCGTGCTGCACAGCCATGTGGTTATCGACGGTCCTTCTTCCTTCGGCAGCGGCAACGAATTTTTCCCGTTTTCCGTCATCGGCCTGAAAAGCCAGGATTTGAAATACAAGGGAGAGCCGACTTATCTGGAAGTGGGGGATAACAACGTCTTCCGGGAAAACGCCACCATCAACCGGGCTACGGACATTGGCGGCGCGACGCGGATAGGGAATAACAACCTTTTCCTGGTTTCCTGCCATGCCGGGCACGATTGCCAGATCGGCAATCATGTGATTTTCTCCGGGTTCGCTACCGCCGCCGGCCATGTTACGGTGGGGGATTACGCCATTCTGGCGGGATGTTGCGCCGTACACCAGTTTGTGAGCATCGGGGAACATGCCATGGTGGGGGCGATGGCTCGCGTGAGCCAGGATGTCTTGCCGTACACGATCGTGGAGGGCCACCCGGCCGTAACGCGCTCCGTTAACTCCATCGGCATGCAGAGGCGCGGCTTTTCCGAAGAAGACCTGAAAGCCGTGCGCATGTGCTATAAAAAGCTCTTCGTCAATAAAAAGCTGACCGTTCATGAAGCTCTGGAGGAACTGCGGCATTCGGGGTATGCGGAAAATGCCTGCCTGAGGAGAATCATCCAATTCGTGGAAACTTCCGAACGGGGGTTCTGCCATTGAATCCATGAAAACGGGTTTTGTTTTTGACCTGGACGGGACGCTGGTGGACTCCATTCCCGGTATCGCCCGCGGCCTGAACCTGGCCTTGAAAGCGCTGGGGTATCCGGAGCATTCCGTGGACGCCATCCGGGAAATGGTGGGCAAGGGGGCCCGGGAGCTTTGCCTGGCTTCCCTGAAAGGCTATTTCAATGGAAACGTGCCGGAGGAAGCTTTTGAAGCGGTGCACCGGGGATTCATGCGCGAATACCCGCACACCTGGCAGGAGGGCACGGCTCCGTACCCCGGCATCCGGGAAATGCTTCTGTCCCTGGCCGGAGAAGGCCATCCTCTGGGCGTTTTATCCAACAAGCCCCATGCGGTTACGGTGCCGCTGGTGCGCCATATCCTGCCTGAAATTCCCTTCCGGGAAGTGATGGGATTTTCCGAACGTTTTCCGCGCAAGCCGGACCCTGACTCCCTGCTGTCCATCGTCCGCTCCTGGGGCAGGGCTCCTGCGCAGGTGTGCATGGTGGGGGATTCCGCCCATGACGGCAACACGGCCGTGAACGCCGGAACACGGCTTATTCTGGTGGGGTGGGGCTACAGCTCCCGTTCCGCCCTGGACGCTTTCCGGGTGCCGGTGTGCGCCTCTGCGGAGGAATTATCTGCCCGGCTGCATGATGAAAGCAGCCTGCCGTTTCCCGTTGCCGCGCATAGGAATTGTTGAAAATTCCGGCTGGGGCAGAGTCCCGGAAACCGAATTCCTCTGTATTATCAAGATTTTTTCAGACGCACCAGATAATGATAATCCGAACCCGGTTCCAATCGGGGACGGATTCGGATTTTTAGTATATCTTGAGTGCTAAAGCAAAATCGGCGGTATCGTGGGTGATACCGCCGATTTTATTACTCAAAAATAAGGGTAGATTTTTATGAGAAGTTCCGTTATAATACAAGATATAGGCAGGGGGGTAATGTATGAGTACTATACTTAGTGAAGTATCAATACCTGCTGACGATCAAGGATTTGTTTTAATGCAATGTCCTCTATGCGGGGAATTTTTTAAAATAAAACCAGAGGATTATCATGCAGAAGATGTTATTGAAATATGGTGTCCAAGTTGTGGTTTAAAAGCGGAAAATTATTTTACTTATGACGTGATAGAGCTTGCTTTAAAAAAGACAAAGAATTATGCAAATGATTTAATATATAACGAGATGAAAAAGTGGGAGAAGAAATTCAAAGGTTCATTTATCTCGTTCAAGGCAGGTAAAAAGCCGCAACATGAAGAAGAATATCCTATTAAGTATGGAATAGAAGCTTTAGAAGTCGAGGAATATCCTTGTTGCAAGCGGGAAGCAAAAATCAAACCAATTTATAAAATGTGCGGGAGTTATTGCCCGTTTTGTGGAGTAAGGTATGAAGAACATTGATAAAAAACAGTTGAAAATAATTTCCATGGAATTTAGAACGATTGCTAACCGTTTGATTACATGCAATCATCAGACGGGAATGGCTTTATTGAAAAAATTTATGGCTTATATTGACGAAAACGAAATTATATCAGAGTACATAAAGCAGTATGTTAATCCAGACGATTTTCAGCCAGTTGAAAGAGGGACTTGCTTCTCCTCAATGGGCGATACAAAACAAGAGGAAATCTCTTATACATATCAGTATTTGAAATATGCTGTAGAGAGTTATCACAGTGTTTACCATGATATGGCTTTTCGTTATGCAAGGGAAGCGAATGATGCCGTAAAAGAATTTTGTAATCGAATAGTACTTCCTTTTGTCAACTATATTGAAGGGTATCTTACGGAAATAGGCATTCAGATGGGATATGATGAGGATAAAAAATTTATGATTAATGTAAATGGTGGCGTGGCACAGGTAAATGTAGCAAATGATAACGCAACAGTCCATGCAACTCAAAGCAATGGCATTGATGTTTCTCAATTAGAAAATATTATCTCTGATATTATGAAACACATGCCTACTGATATTACACAAGAAGAACAGGAACAAATAAGTGACAGTGTTGAGGTAATCCGAGCTGAGGTACAAAGTGCAAGTCCTCGAAAGGGGTTCATTAAAACAGCACTGAAAGGATTACAAGCTATCAATGGGACTGCACAATTCGGAGCAGCTATTGCTACATTAGTTCAATTTCTTGGAACAGTTTTATAATTGGATTATCGTTAAAAGCGGCGGTATCGTGAATGATACCGCCGCTTTTATCATATGCTCCTTTCCTTTTCCGTTTCCTTTGCCCTCTGTGCTTTCCATTCTTCAAATTCTTTTTTACCTTCTGTGCTTTCAAAGAATTTTTGAATTTCGGGAAGTAAGCACCGGGCAACGGTTTCTATTTCATGCTGGGGGATATTTGTGTCCGGTTGCTTTTTTTTCATATATCGCCTTTCTCTGTATTCAGTTTTCAAGGTATAGTGCCGCCATGCTGCGGCGTGAAATGTTTTCTGTCATCAATCACCGTTCCTTTGTATGCCGCTGTTGGCGTTTCAGTCCTGCCAGCTCCTCTGGTGGGATGCGGTCTACCAACCGCTGAATGTCTTCCAATTCGCTTTCCTGCTTTGCCCGTTCCATCGTATCTTTCATCTTGCCTTTTTCGCTGGCTTTGGCTCGTTCCTCTAGCTTTTCATTTTCTGCCAAAAGGTCGTTTATCGTGACCTTGTATTTTTTGAACTGCCCGGAGAAGTTCTCCATCTGTGGAAACCACTTTTTCAGCAGGGAGAGGGCTTCCTCTTTCTTCTTTCCGGCGTTGAACGGGGTAATACCGTCCAGCGTGGCTTCAATGGTTCTTGCCTGTTTGGAGAGATTGACAGCCTGCTTGAACAGACGGGTGGGGATATGCTTCCTGCCTGTCTTGCTGGCACTTTCCCCACGCTCCAAGTCAGGATATTTCTCCACCATATAGGCGTGAAAATCGTCCTGCCATTTTGTGAGGTTGGCTCTGTTCCCAATAATCTCCTTTGCACACAGGCGGTTGTCCTCTGTCAGAGGGACAAAGACCAAATGCAGGTGGGGCGTTTTTTCGTCCATGTGTACCACCACCGACACGATATTTTCTTTCCCTACTCGCCTGATTAAGAAATCAGCCGACCTCTGGAAAAATTCCTGTATCTCCTTTGGTGATTTCTTCTTGAAAAACTCCGGGCTGGCGGTAATCAGCGTATCTACAAACCGGGTAGGCGAGTACAGTTATCGTGATGTAGTCAAGGAGGATGGTATTCCGGCGATTGTCCCGAAAGAACTATTTGAACGGGTACAGGAACGGCTGACGAAGAACAAAAAGGCTCCCGCCCGTCACAAAGCAGAAGACGATTATCTGTTGACAACGAAGCTGTACTGTGGGAAGTGCGGCTCTTTCATGGTAGGGGAAAGCGGCACAAGCCATACGATGAAAGTACACCGTTATTATCGCTGGGTGAATACCAAGAAAAAGAAGCTCTGCGACAAAAAAGCGGTCAAGAAAGACTGGATTGAAGATTTGGTTGTCAACTATATCATGAAAGCAATTATGAATGATGAAGTCATGGAACGGCTGCTTGATACGCTGATGGAATTGCAGAAAAAAGAAAGGACCGACCTGCCCTTTTTGAAAAAACAGCTTGAAGTCAGCATTTTGCAGGAGGAAATGCACAAGCCCATGCTTACAAGAGAACAGATAGCTTTCTTCATTTATCGTTTCCGCAAATTTGATGTAACAAAGCGGGAACAACGGCAAAGACTGATTGACAGCTTTGTAAATGCGGTGTATTTTTATGAGGACAAGATAACCCTTAATTTCAACTATAAGGACGGTTCTAAGGCTATCACACTGGCGGAGGTTGAAGGTTCGGATTTATCCGTACTCGGTGCAGGAAAACGTCTGCGGGGGATTCCTTAGGGCTGTATTTTCCCGGCTTGGAAATGGGCAGGGGGGAAAGCCGCATAGTTGTTGCTCTTTCAGGACGGAATGTCCGCAGATTTGGCCTGTTCGGTAATGTCTTCCAGGGAGCGGGGAAGCTCCTTCGTGGAGGTGACGCCCAGGTTTTTCAACTTTTGGGCTCGAGGGATGAACCGGTGTTCAAAAGAAGAAACGGTTTTGTTGTACTGGGCTACCGCCTGGTTCAGGCTCTTGCCCAGAGAGGAAAAATGACCGGAAAGGATAGAGCAGGTATTGTACAGGTCCGCTCCCGCTTCCGAAATTTTCTTGGCGTTATCCGCCAGCTGCTCCTGCTTCCATCCGTAAGCGACGGCTTTCAGCAGGGCAATCAGGGTGGATGGAGTGGAAAGAATGACCCTATTCTCCGCGCCGAATTCAATCAGGGTAGGGTCTGCTTCCAGAGCCGCCTGGAAGAAGGATTCCCCGGGCAGGAACATAATGACGAATTCGGGGCATGGGGAAAACTGGGCAAAGTAATTCTTGGCGCTTAATTGCTGCAAATGCCTCCTGACGTCCGCGGCATGGCGTACCATCCACTGGCTGCGCTCTTCCGGATTCTCCGTCTGCCCGGCATTCAGGTAGGAAGCCATGGGCGCTTTCGCGTCAATGATGATGGAACGGTCTCCAGGAAGGTGAATGACCATGTCCGGCCGTATCCGTTCCTCCTCTCTGGAACGGGTTTCCTGAGTCGTGAAATCGCAGTACTCCACCATTCCAGCCAGTTCCACCACGCGGCGCAGCTGGAGTTCCCCCCATTGGCCGCGAACGCTGTTGTGGTGCAGAGCCTGGGAAAGCCTGGCGGTTTCATTTTTCAGGGCCTCATTGCCGGAAAGGATGTAGCGGATTTGCGTTTTCAGGTCCGCATAGGCGCCCACGCGTTCCTTTTCCATCTCTCCCAGCCGGGACTGGACCAGTTTCAGGGATTCGCTCACCGGTTTCAGAATGGACTCAATAGCCTGTTTGCGGGAATCCAGGTCATGATTGGCCTGTTGGCGCTGGCTTTGCAGCCGCGTTTCCGCCAGGTTCAGGAATTGTTTTTCCGAGTTCCGGAGGACTTCCGCGCTGATGCCGGCAAAGGAATCTTTCAGCACTTCTTCCGCCCGGCGGAGCATTTGTGTTCTGTCTTCCGCCCGTTCCTGCCAGGAATGGGATTCCGCTTCGAGGCGGACGGAGCGGTCCCGGTACCGCAGCAGCAAAACCAGCAGCGCCACGCAGGCGATCAGCAGCAAAAAGGCCAGGAACCAGGGAAAAAATGGGGAAATCATAGGGAAAAAATAAGCAATCAGATGGGGGTGGCGTAGGGGATGCCGTCCGTTTCTTCCACGGGTTCGGCCAGGGGGATGTTATCGTCGCTGCCGTCCAGCGGTTCCGCATAGGGAATGCTTTCTTCCGAATCCGGTTCCGCCATGGGAATGTGCTGTTCACACATGTTGGCGGGGGCCTGGTAGCCTGCGGATGTTTCAAAATACGCAGTCTTGGCGTACTGGCAGCCGGAATGGGCCAGTTGATTGGATTCCCGGCAGACGAGTACGGCCTGCCCTTCCGAACCGGGACGCGTACGGATGGCGTTGGCGGGATAGCCTTCCTTCTGGGCGGCAAGCATAATATCCACCCAGACGGGCAGGGCCAGGGTGCCTCCGTAGCCTTTTTCCAGAATTTTGGTGGAGGAGTCGAACCCTACCCAGACACTGCAGGTGAGGTTGGACGTATATCCGGCGAACCATGCGTTCGTATAATTATTCGTGGTTCCGGTTTTGCCGCCGCAGGGGGATTTAAAGCCCAGCGCGGTAATTTTTCCTGCCGTGCCTCCGGGCTTGCAGACCTGCTGGAGGATGGAAGAGGTTATGTTCGCCGCCCGCTGGGAATAGACGGTGCGCTTGCTTTTGGTGATGGCGAAGCGCGGCTGGCCCTGCGAATCCGTAATATGATCAATGATGTACGGCGTGGGGCGTACGCCTCCGTTGGCAAAAACGCTGTAGGCGCTGGCGATGTCCAGAGGGGACGCTTCCCACGTGCCCAGATAAAGGGCCGGGGTGCGGGAAATATTTCCGTGAAAGCCCGCCAGTTGTGCGGATTGAATGACATTGGACAAGCCGGCGCGGTTGCCGATGCGCACGGACATGGTGTTGCGGGAAAGGATGAGGCCGAAGGAGGCCGGCTTCATGCCCCGGTACGTTCCGTCCGAATTGCGGGGGGACCAGTTGGCGGCTCCGCGTATTTCCCCGTACGCAATCCGGTCATCCGAAATGCGGGTATCCGCAGAATTGCCCTGCTGGAAAAACGTGGCGTAAATGAACGGTTTGAACAGGGAGCCGGTCTGCCTCCTGGACTGAATGGCGCGGTTCAGCTTGGATTCTTCCGCGTCCCGGCCGCCGACGACGGCCAGAAGAGCCCCCGTGGCATTGTCCATGACTACGGCGGCGGATTGGATGTAATTGGGCATCGGCGGCTGCGTCTTTTCCTTCTGTTCCGCAGGGAGCGCCTTCCATGCGGCCAGGGAGGCCTCATATTCCGCCTTGGTGGTCAGCTTGTTTTTCAGGATGCCCCTTTTTTCCCGCCTGGCCTGCAGGGAGGCCAGGTGCTTCTTGAAATCCTTGCGGGCTTCCAGCGCGTCCATGTGCTTGTTGATGGCGTCCAGCGTGGCGTTCTGCAGATCAAGGTCCAATGTGGTGTGAACCACCAGCCCTCCCAGGCGGATGTCTTCTTCCTCCAGAATGGCGTCCAGCTCCCGGCGCACGAGACCCATGGCGTAATTTTCCTCAGACCGGGACTGGGGAGTCCGGGTGGCGATAGGCTCCGCCAGGGCCGCCTGATACTGCACTTCCGTAATCTTGCCTTCGTTTTTCAGCAGGCCAAGGACGATATCGCGCACTTTTTTGGCTTCCTCCGGGTGTTTGATGGGGGAAAAATCATTTGGGCCGTAAATAATGCCGGCCAGGGTGGCGCATTCCGCCAGGGATAAATCCCGGGGTTCCTTGTCGTAATATCCCCGCGCCGCCGCCGCTATTCCCAGGAAGGTGTGCCCCCAGAAAATACGGTTGATGTAAGTCTCCAGAATTTCGTCCTTCGTATAAGTGGCTTCAATGCGTTTCGCCAGGGCCACTTCCGTCAGTTTGGAATGGAGGTTGCGCTCCCGGTGGTTATATGTAATTTTAGCAAGCTGCATCGTCAGGGTGGAAGCCCCCTGCGTGGCTCTCTTGTGCTTGAGCACCTGCGCAAAGGCGCGGCCCACGCCTATCCAGTCCACGCCGCCATGGTCGTAAAAGCGGTTGTCTTCGCGCAGGAGCAGGGCATCAATAAAAACGGGAGGAACTTCCTGAAGGGATACCCGCTTGCGGTTTTCCCCGTGCAGGGTTCCGATGGTGCGGTTTTTACGGTCCAGAATCACCGTGCGTTCCGGGATGTTGCTCTTTACCTCGGAAATGTCATAGCGGTTGGAAATGGCGCCGTAAAGAAACACCAGGATGGCTCCGATCACGATGCCGACGAAGCAGCATCCCAGAAGGATGCGCAGGGGCCAGCAAATGAACCAGCGGATATTCCGCGTCAGGGAGCCGATGAAGCGGAACGGCATCAGCAGGACAAACAGCAGGGCTCCGAAAATCGTGAAACACGGCCTGCGCATGGTTCCTGCGCGTGCGGGACGGTTTTCTTCTTCTCTTTCCGGATTGTCTTCGTACTCTTCCTTCGGAGACGGGCGGGAGGCTCGTCGCTGGGGCGGCGTGTCATACCGGGAAGGACCGTTGCGGGAATTCCCCGTTCTGCGGGTAGGGCCGGGAATAACGGCCGGCTCAGGATCTTCCTGCGGCAACCCGGGATAGGATGGACGGGGCAGGGGCCTTTTTTTGCGTTCCGTCTGGGAACGGGAAGACATTTCTCCATCTTGGATGCGTTCCCTCCAGGAGGCGGCATTTCGTTTCCTTGATTTGTCGTTTAACCCCATCCGTGGGCCGGACTTTATCATAAATAATCGAAATGGTCTAAGCAAAAGATATGGCGCCATGTCGCAATCCATAGACAAAATTCTGCCGTTTTGAACGTTTATACAGTAGGGTATGTCCTATCATTCGATTATCGGTAATTTCATGATATCACTATTGAGAATGACGAGTTTTCGCTACTTGGTCGTTGGGGGGCTTGTGTCCCTGTTGTTGGGAGGGGCGGGTCTTGCGGGGAATGTTTCTTCCATGGCGGATTTGCAGAAACATGTGCATGAGGTGGCCTCCAGGGTTACGGCTGCTACGGTGGCTCTGGTTTCCGACGGGGGAGAGACGGGCAGCGGCGTCATTGTCACTCCGCAGGGCCTGATTTTGACTGCGGCCCACGTCGTGGGCGGCGATGAAATCATGCGTGTGGTCTTTGCCGACGGGCGCGTAGTCAAGGGCCGGGTGCTGGGAGCCAACTTCACGCGGGATGCCGCCATGGTGCAAATCATGGACGGAGGAAACTATCCCCATGTGGAACTGGGGGAATCCGACAGTCTTCATGTGGGGGATTTTGTGGTGGCTCTGGGCCATTCCAAGGGATTTGACCCGGAACGCCGCGCGCCCATCCGCATGGGAAGATTGTGCACGGACGGAAAGCAGCGCTTCCTTATTTCGGAATGCACGCTGATTGGCGGAGATTCCGGCGGTCCCCTCTTTGACCTGTCCGGCAAGTTGGTTGGCATCCATTCCTCCATTGGCCCTATGTTGAAAATCAACAACCATGTCCCTGTTTCCGTTTTCAGGAGAGACTGGGACAAACTGCTCTCCGGCAGGCATTGGGGCCAGCTGGGCCTTCATCCCATGGCGGACCCCGAATCTCCTGTGCTCGGGTTTGCCATGATGGATGTGCTGGGCGTGGACGGCGTGGTGGTGGAAGACGTTGTGGTGAATTCTCCGGCGGATACCGCCGGCATCCAGCCGGGGGACGTCATTACCCACATGGACAGCCGGAGCCTGCGTTCCGTGCGGGATATGCTCCGTGAACTGGGCAGGCACCGTCCGGGGGAAACCGTTCCCTTGGTGGTGGTGAGGAAAGGTACGGCTTACAAGGCGGATCTTACATTCGGCAGGCGCGGCGACCTGATGTCCGGCCTGAAATACCAGGAACAAACTCAAGGATGATGATGAAATATTTATGGGCGGCATTCGCGGCGGCTTCCGCGTGTGCCCAGGAAATAGCTTCTCCCCTGCCTCCGGACCAGATGATTGCGCCGGAGGACAAAAGCGTGCTGGACAGCCAGGCCAAGGAGATTTTCCGGGAATGGGACAAAGTGGCTGTTCCGGTGGGGCAGTCCGTGGTGGCGCTGGTTGCCGGCAATACCCAGGTGGCTTTGGGAACAGTGGTGGGAAAGGGAAAAGTCCTCACCAAGCTGAGTGATCTCCAGAAGGAACGGCGTCCGGTCATGCTGGTGGATTCTTCCGGGCGGGTTTATGACGCCAAGGTGCTCTTTGCCCTTCCGGAGCATGATCTGCTGATGATGGATGTGCCGGGGCTTCCCGCTCCCCCCATTGACCTGGATTCCTATGTGCAGGCGAAGGAAGGGGACGTGATTGCAGCCGTATCGCCCACGGGGCATGTGAGCGACTTCGGAGTCGTTTCCGTGGCTCAGCGCAGCCTGCGGGCGGATGACCAGCCTTATCTCGGCATTGTTTCCGATCCCCGCTGGGACGGGGAGGGGGTTATGATAGGCGGCGTGGAAGCCGGAAGCGGCGCGCACCGCAGCGGATTGACGGCCGGCGATGTGCTGATGAAGCTGAATGGAAAGCCGGTGGACGGAATGTACTCCATCCGTGCCGCCATGGTCGGGGTGCGTCCCGGTGAGACGGTTCCCGTGGAAGTAAGGCGGCGGAACCAGGTGATAGAAGGAAAACTCCTCACGGGGCCCAGGCCCAAGGTGATGAAATTCCCGCAAAAGCGTCTCGACATGATGAACTCCATGGGCAACCGGATGAGCTTGAAAAGGGATGAATTCCCTTTGGTTATCCAGTCGGACATGACCTTGTTCCCGGAACGGGCCGGATGCCCGGTCATTGACGTCAACGGAAAATTTGTTGGGCTGGCTCTGAGCCGGGCCGGACGCACGGAGACCTATATCCTGCCTTCCTGGATATGCAGGGAACTGGTGGAAGGAGTGCTCCCGCAGATGCAGCAATACCGGGCGGGACGCGGGGAAAACATTCCGGAGGCCCAGCCTGTGGATGATTCCTATGACGCCCGGCGTCTGGAGGAAAACCGGCGAAAGGTGGAGGATAAGATGAGCCGTCAGGGACTGGTGCCCAAAGTTTATTAAGCCTGCCCGGATGCCGGAAGGCGGCAGGTGAACTTTTTCGGCAAGCCGCATGGCTTCGAGACCTCTTTCTCCGCCTGCCGCATTGGAGCCGCGGGAAACAGGGTGGACATTGTTCCCGTGCCGGAAAAATGTCCGGAGTGGTTTATTCCCTCAATCCATGGCGTCAGGAGAAGAAAAATAAAAAAACGGGCAGCAATGTCCGTTTTTCTGAATAATCCGGATATACTCCAGAGCAGCTTCCGGCTTCCCGGATATCGGAAGAAAATTTACTTGTCAGAGGAAGCCGCTCCCGGCCTTTCCTTGAAAATCATCAGTTCCGTCAAAACGACGGTGCGGCCGGTGGAATCCGGGGAAATAATCATAACCACTTTTCGTCCCGGGTAGGTCGTCAGCATCATGCCTCTGTCCTTCACCTTGACGACTTTGCCGTTCTTTAAACGGGTCATGTACGTCAAATTGGCGGGGGTGGTGCGGGAAATGTTGCTGTCTGTGGAGTTCTTGCCGAAAATGTAAGTGGATTTGCTGGGCAGTTCGATAGCGCTCTTTTCTCCCGAGGGAGGTTTGGGAAGTTCCAAAGTGAACGTGCGTCCGGTCAGGTTCTGGATGTAAACGCAGTTCAGCGGCAGTTCCGACTCATTAATAAAATCCAGCGTCAATTCCCCTTTGCTGTTTTTGCCGACCAGAGCCAGGGTTTTGGAGCCAAGATCGGGCGGCAGGGGCTTGCTGACGAGTTTATTGGTCGGCATGCCTTTCTGGTCCAGGCCCCCGAACAGGGTAATGATCTTGCTCTTGGGGTAGACGCTGCGGCGCCCCGGAAGGGCGGCGCGGATTTCCACTTTTTCCAGCCTTTTGGAATCAATAGGCATGTAAATGGGAGAAGGAAGAGACATGGGCTCCTTCAGAACGAACCGGATGCCGTTGACGGCGGCTGGCGGCAGGGACTTGTCCACGGTATCGGCCGCCGGAGCATTTGCTGCCGGTTGGGCCGGTTCCGGCCTGGAGGGGGTGCGGCTCTGTCCTTGGGCGAAGGAAATGCTTCCGAAAAGGCAGGTAAAGGCCAAGATGGGTAAAATACGCATATATTCTGGGTTCTGGGGAATGGAAAAAGTTTTGATACATTGCATAACCCTTTGGCGGATAACCGCACGGAGGAAATGCGGAAGGGCATGGGTATCGGCCCGCGCAGCGGAGCGCGATGGCAGGCCCCTGACGGGCTTTTATCCCTTGTGAAGTACATGAATGGGAGTAAAGGTGCAAGCGAAAAATAGGGGATTAAGGGATAAAAATCCCTGA
>OGZA01000205.1_pt1 | contig 48077 bp, 35 predicted proteins | sample 1576591 | NCBI WGS metagenome assembly OGZA01 (sample SAMEA3541565, study PRJEB24748) | human gut metagenome | biome: human gut; feature: human-associated habitat; material: faeces | place: China | collected 2012
GGGCAGCCGGTTTTTTTCGATATCTTTGAAAAAGCATAAAAGGAGTTTTCCTCATGACGGATGAAATCTGCTGCGGCAGCAGCTTCGGCACCTTTGAAGAGCAGGACAAGGTCCTTGTCGCGCTTTCCGGCGGCGTGGATTCCTCGGTGTGCATCCAGATCCTGCGCGACCAGGGCTTTGACGTGCAGGCGGTGGTCATCCGCTTTTCTCCTGCTCATGATGCGGCTGTGCGGGCCGCTCAGACAGTGGCGCGCCAGCTGGGCGTACCGCTTATCGAGGAGGACTGTACAGAAGAGTTCGAACAGCAGGTGGTGGAACCGTTCTGCGCGCAATACTGCGCCGGGCGCACGCCCAGTCCCTGCGTGCTGTGCAATCCCCGCGTCAAATTTGCAGCGCTGGCCCGTGTGGCCGACCGTCTGGGCATCCGCTATATCGCAACAGGGCATTACGCCCGCGTAACGGAGGAGAACGGCCTTTACTATGTACGCGCCGCCGTCAGCCCGGAGCGCGACCAGAGTTACATGCTGTATGGGCTGCCCCAGAATATTCTGGCCCGCCTGTGCCTGCCTGTCGGCGAGTTTGAAAAGTCTGATATCCGCGAGATGGCCGCGTCCGCGCAGCTTGCCAGCGCGGATGCGCCGGACAGCCAGGAGATCTGCTTCATTCCGGACGGCGACTATGCCGCCTATATCGCCGCACGCGGCCTCGTTCCTCTGCAGGGCCGCTTCATCGGTCCCGACGGCGAAGACCTCGGCCCCCATAAGGGCGTGTGGCATTACACCGTAGGGCAGCGCAAGGGCCTGAATATCGCCTACGGCACTCCTCTGTTCGTGCGGCGCATCCGCCCGAACGGCGACGTGGAGCTTGCCCGCGGCGGCGATGAATTTTTTTCCGGCATAGTACTGACAGACGCCGCACGCGCGGACGGCAGACCCATCCTGCCTGGGGAGCGCTACGGCGTAAAGGTGCGCAGCCGCGCAGCGGCGGCGTCCTGCACTGTGGAAGCCGCGGAAAACGACAGCGTGACGCTGCGCTTTGACGAGCCGCAGCGTGCTCCCGCCCCCGGCCAGGCTGCCGTACTGTACGACGGAGAACTGGTGCGTGGCGGCGGTACCATCTGTGAAATGCTGTAAATTTTTCACCAGTGTCCCCCGTGTTTGCTTTGCCCCGTAATAAAAAACGCCCGCCGGCACGCGGGACACGCATGAATGAAATCACCCCGGCCTATAATAGGCCGAGGTGATTTTTTATGTTCATTTATCTTGGAGACAATGACTCTGTGTTTGAAGCAGCCCTGCGTGAGGATTCTTCCGTGCGGGCCTATTATGAGAGCCTGCCGGGCATGCTGCGGGAAAAGGTGCGTGCAGCTGGGCTGTATAGCGCACAGGAGATCGGCGCATATATCGATATGCTGATAGCCGGCGGAAACTGACGCGCACGCATCACGCGCCGCCGTATACGCGGTAGCATCCCTTGCCCGCCGCCTTTGCGGCATACAGCGCGGAATCTGCTCTTCGCAGCAGTTCTTCATAAGCGCAGGCTCCCGGCTTCGACAAAACAACACCGATGCTGCCGGAGACGTCCACGCCGCATTGCACGCTTACGGAGCGGCACATTTCCTGCGCGATCTTCTGCGCGCGTCCCACTGCCTGTTCGCCGCCCGCGCCCGGCATCATCATCAAAAATTCATCCCCGCCGACGCGGCCCACCACATCATCCCGGCGAAACAGCCCGGACAGATTTTCGCCCAGACAGCGCAGCACCACGTCTCCCTTTGGATGGCCGTAACGGTCGTTCGTCTGCTTAAAGTTGTCCACATCCAGCAAAAGCAGTGCAAATGGTTTTTCACCGGGGGTGTTCTCCAAAAGCGTACGGCAGCGCTGTTCTGTCGTGCGCTTGTTCAAAACGCCCGTCAGGCTGTCCGTCTGCGTCAGGCGCAGCAGGCGTGCCCGATCCTCGTGCTGAGGCGTGACATCCATGATACAGCCCACAGCACTCTCTCTTGCGCCGCTGCTGCCGCGCACTGCCACCAGTGAAACGCGCACCCATATCCCGCCGCCGGGCAGTTCAATCCGGCGTTCCGCACCGCACACATCATCGCCGTCCTCCTCCAGCGCCTGTGCGATACAGGCCGCATAAGATGCGAACGGCTGGGAAAAGCGCCCGGCATGGACCTCGGCGAGGAAAGCCGGCGCGCGCTCCGGCAGTTCCAAGCCCGATTCTGAAGCGCCGGCAAAGGTAAGCATGTCCGTACCGTATTCATATTCAAACAGGACCTGCCCCAGCACACGCGCCAAGCGCTTGTAGTGATGCACGAACCGTGTTTGAAGCGCATGTCTGTTGGTAAAATCCAAAAACACGACTTGAATAACGGACCCCTCCGGGCCGGACAGCATCTGAAGTGTCCCGGATACCCAGCACACCGAACCATCGCGGCGCACCAGCCGACACTCGAAGCTGCGCGCGTCGCCCGGGCGGCGCAGCCGGGACAGATTACCCAACGCACCGCGCCTGTCGTCCGGATGAACGCACGAGAGGACATTCGGGTCCGGCTGGCTCCAGAAGTCCTCCAGGCTTTCGTATCCCAGTATCCGTGCCCCGGCCAGATTCGTATGAATGGCATGGTACCGTCCGTCCGCCTCGGCCCGGAACTGTGCGACGGCACACGGGATGCTGCTGAGCATCCCCGCATAAAAATCCCGCTCCTCAGAAAGCTGCTTGATCTCGCGTGACTTTGCGGCCGTTCCCGTCTGCTCCCGGGTGATATCGTAGAAAAAGCACAGCAGATAGCGGCCCCATTCCGGACTGCCCGCATATGTTGCCGTCATGCGTACCCATATCACGCTGCCATCTGCCCGGCGAACAGGGAGCTTGGTGTCGCACCGGCCCGCCGTACCGAACTGACGGCGCATTTCCGCATAAAGGCGGGCCTTCTCCGGCTCTGTGGCAATATGGGCAAAAAATGCTTTCTCCATTTCCGCCATCTGTCCGCGCGGATACCCGCACAGCGAGAACAGCTGCTCGTTTGCAAACAGCAGCTGCCTGCTGGAAGGGTCCACTCCGGCCACGGCACAGGGCACTGCGTCAAACAGCGAATGAGTGATGGAACGCACGACGCTGTCCGTCAGGGCGGACGCTTCACAGTAGTCAGGCAGCCGCTGCGCGCCATCTGCGCCGCCCCACGGCAGCGCACAATAGCCGCCCGCCTGCTGTACGAACGCTTCGAACGCTTCCGCAGGCATCGGCTGTGCAAAATAGTAGCCCTGTGCCAGCGTACAGCCGAACGTATTCAGCCGTTCCACCTGCCCGGCCGTCTCCAGCCCTTCGCAGAGCACCGTCATGTACAGCTCATCCGCCATGCGGATGATATTGCGCAGGATTACATCGCTTTTATAGCCTTCCGCTGCAGCGCCCGAAACAAAGCTGCCGTCCAGCTTCAGGATATCAAACTCCAGTTCCTTGAGCAGGTTGAGCGCGGAATAGCCTGTGCCGAAATCGTCAATGGATACCTTGCAGCCCAGTGCGCGCAGGCCGCGGATTACAGCCGCCGCCTCTTCCATGGATTCCGCCAGCATGGTCTCTGTCAGCTCGAATTCCATTAAGGACGGATGCACGCCATACCGTATCAGCAGCTGTTTTACCTTTTGGACGAAATCCGTGTCCTTCAGATGGGCGCGGGACACATTTACAGACACGGGGACAACGATGCTGTCTCCCGCCTGCCTCCCGCACAGATAACGGCATACCTGCTCGTAAATCATGAAATCCAGCTGTTCCACATTTCCCGTGCGCTCCAAAAGCGGCACAAACTCCGCTGGGCCTGCTACAGTGCCGTCCGGTTTTTTCCAGCGGGCCAGAGCCTCCGCCCCCGCTACACGCCCCGTACGCAGGTTTACCTTGGGCTGCAAATAAAAAGTGAACTGCTCCCGTTCCAGCGCCGCCTGCAGGTCCGCCTGCAAACGGATGGCGCGCGCCATCTCGTCTTTGAGTGCTTCATCAAACACAGCGCAGGCAGTGCGATACTTCTTTTTTGCCTCCTTGTGCGCGATATTCGCACCGTCAATGGCCGCGGAAAGCCCCTCTCCGCCGCCCTCCAGCGCACTGATGCCACTGACGATCTGCGGCTTTGAACGCGGATGGAACGGCTGCTGGCCCACAAGAAACCGCTCTACCGCTCCTGCGAAGCCCAACGCTTCATCGTACAGGTCCACGCCGGGCGTCCGCTCAAACAGGCACAGGAAATTATCCGAAAAAATACGGCCGCAGACACGGGTCCGCGGCAGATGCTTCAAAAAATCTGCAAAGGCGCCCAGCATACGGTCTCCCTCCGGCAGACCATACAGTTCATTTACAGACTTGAAATCAATAATGTTTGCATAGATCACGCCCATGCTGCGGCCCGCACCTGCGCTCAGAAGATACTTGCGGGACGACTCGCAAAATGCGGTAAAATTATAAATCTTGGTCAGGGAATCATGTGCCGCGATGCTTCTTGTTTCTTCCTGCTGGCCCATTGATGCGTCTCCTCTTCCATCCCGGTGCCCGGGCTTTTCTCCTCTTTCATATAAAAAATAGTATACAACGCATCTTCACAATATTCAACTGTTTCCGGGAAAAGAGCCTCTCAAAAGTAATTTCGAGAGGCTCTTTCTTGTCTTTTTTGACCATTTAAAACAGTTGCCGGACCACTTTCACAGCGCCTTCAGAAAACGCTTTTCCTCCTGCGGCACATCCAGTCCCAGTGTGCCGCCCGGATTCATGATATTGTCAGGGTCAAAGTACTGTTTGAGCGCGCGGATGACTCCATATTCATTCCGCCCCACTGCCCCTTCCAGCCACGGACCGAACATTTTGCCGATGCCGTGGTGGTGGCTCATGGCCGCGCCGCTCTTCTGAATGGCGTCCAGAATTCCCGCATGGTAGGCCTTAAATTCCTCCAGGCTGCTCATCTTTGCCAGAAAAATAAAATACAGGTTCGCTCCCTGGGGGTAAACATGGGACATATGCGTCATGCAGATCGTGTTGGGGCGAGAATGGCAATAGGCGCGCACATCCGCATGTACGCTGCTCATATTGCTCCAGTTGACGCTGCATTCCATGGTCTCGATGACAAGGCCGAAATCCTGCAGCGTGTCCCGCAGGTATGGGTCGCTGAAACGGCCGTGCTCCCAGCTTTTCGTCACAAAGCCCGTCAGGCTCATACCGCCGAATTTGCGGCACACTCGCGCTACGTTCCGCGCGCAGTTTTTGGAAAACCCCTTCTCTCCGTTGGTGAAGCCCAGATACAGGCACATCTCACCCGTTTTGAAGCCCCTCATATCAAACAGGTGCCGCAGCGGGCTTTCGTCCACACCGTACATGCGCATCATGATCTCCGTCTCTTCCGGGTCCGACAGACGAAACACCGAAGGAAAACCCGCCTCGCTCTGCATGATCTCCCGCGCGGCCGCCTGGGCCGTCTCCCAATCCCGGAACATATAGGAAAAGCGCTTGACCGTCTCCGGCATATGGCGGAACACCTTAAGCGTCACATGCGTCAGCACGCCGAACGCGCCCTCGCCGCCCATCATGATCTGCCCCAGGTCCGGCCCGGTGGCCTTGCGCGGGTAAGTATCCGTTTTGACGTGTCCGATGGGCGTGGCATACTCCTGTCCCATCACAATATCGCTGATGCAGCCGTAGTAGGTGCTGTTCTGCCCCGCGCCCCGCGTGACGACCCAGCCGCCCACGGAGGAATGCTCAAAGCTCTGCGGAAAATGGCCGCAGGTGTACGCCCGCTTTGCGCCCAGCGTCCGGGGAGCGTTGTTGAGCGTGTCCTCCAGCTTCGGGCCGCTCATACCCGCTTCTACGGTGATGGTCTGGTCCACTTCATTGAAGGCGACCACTTTGTTGAAGCGCAGGCGCATATCCAGCGAAATACCGCCTTTCATGCACTCCACGCCCCGTGTGACGGACGAGCCGCCGCCATAGACATAAACCGGTATCTTTTCCTGCGCGCAGTAAGCCACAATTCGCTCGATCTGTTCCTTTGTATCCGGATAAAGCACGGCGTCCGGTACGTTTTCCACCACTTGATTGCGCAGGCGCAGGATGTCGTACATGGTCTTGCCGTATGCAACGGAAAGGCGCGCGTAATCGTCCGTGCGCACATATTCCGCACCCACGATGTCCCGAAACGCATCCAGGCGGCGTTGTTCCATGGTGCAGGGCAGATCGAACCGCACTGCGTCCAGGCCTAAATTTTCCGTATAGTGGCCAAAGTCCGCGTCCGTCAGGCCAAATTTTTCCTTCACGAGTTTATAAAGCGATTCCTTGGGCGGTTTGATCTGATCCGGCGCGCCCCATTTGAAAATGGAGCGGTAGGATGTGGGTGGTACCTCGCCGTGGTACCATTTGGGTTCAAAATCACGATATGGCTTGGACATGGTCGTCTCCTCCTTTTTAAAAGTGGGAAGTTCGTCTTGCGGCAGGTCTGCTGGTTCCCTTTATGTCGGATGGAACGGCAAAGAGTTCCCCTTTGTACCTTTTTCGAGCGCAACACGCATTCACAGGTTTATTTCAGCTCCGCCGCCTCAGGCGCCCAATCGTCCGTGGCAATAACGGCGCAGCCCGTGCCTAAAAGGTCCGGTATGAGGACGTCTCCACAGTATACAGGCACGGTCTGCGTATACGCGTTTAGTACAGCCATGGCTTCAAACAGGCGTTCCTTGGGCAATTCTCCCGCTGTGCGCACCGGCAATACCGGTGCGCCGCCCCCCAGCGTTTTTACCGTGGTGCACAAGCTTCGCGTGGGGGCGGTGCATTCCTTTTCGGCAAAATCGCGCCCTTTTGGGCAGCGGTTCCCCGTCACAGACGTCACCGCGCCGTTTTCCACTTCGGTGTGCAAGCGGCAGCCGTTGGGGCAGACGATGCAAGTAAATTCCCGCTTCATGTGTCCGCCTCCTCCATCACGAATGTAAGCCGGGAGCCTGCATGCAGCCCGGCCCCCGAAAGGTCCACCACCATCCGCTCCATCTCCGGCGGCTTAAGCTGCATATATGTCTTTTTGCAAAGTTCTCTGCCGTCCGCCAGCATACGAACACGCGTTTTTCCGCGTTCAGCAAGGGAACGGAAGAAGAAAGTTGTTTTCCCGGCAGGCTTTGTCGTGTCAATGCGCTGCGGCACCACATATCCAAACCCGCCGTCTGCCGACACCTCCGCCAACCCGCACGCCGCGGGAACATAGCGCGCGGCCGCCGCGCCCGCCGCTTCGCCGCTTTCGGAAACATAATCCACAAGGTCATTCACATGCAGCGCGTTACCGCACACAAAAACGCCCGGCACCAGCGTCATATAGCTCTGGTCACACAGAGGCCCTTTTGTTCGTGCATCCAAAGGCACGCCAAGTGCCTCGGCCAGCTCATTTTCCGGGATCAACCCCACGGATAAGATCAGGCTGTCGCATTCGAGCTCCTGTTCCGTGCCCGGTATGGGACGCATCCGCGCGTCCACCTCGGCCACCGTCACGCGTTCCAACCGCTCTTTGCCCGAAACGCGGGTGACGGTATGGCTGGTGTACAATGGAATACCAAAATCCTCCAGGCACTGACTGATATTGCGCGAAAGCCCACTGGGCGTGGGCTTTGCCTCATATACGCCCAACACCTGAGCGCCCTCCAGCGTCAGCCGGCGGGCCATGATGAGCCCGATGTCACCGGAACCAAGGATCACGCAGCGCCGGGCGGGCATCTCCCCCATCCGGTTAATGTAATGCTGGGCCGTACCTGCGGTGAGCACACCCGCCGGACGGGTACCGTGTATGGACACCTGCCGGGCTGTGCGCTCGCGGCAGCCTGTGGAGAGCACCAACGCCCGGGCCTCCACCTTCCGCAGCCCTTCCCTGCCCACCAGCGTGAGCACAAAGCCTTCCCCGCTTTTTTCGATGCGGGAAACGAAAGTCAGCAGCGCGGTCTGCGCGCCGCAGCCGCGTAGCATTTCAATGTACCGGTGGGCATATTCGCAGCCGGAGAGCCGTTCCCCGAAGCGCAGCAGGCCAAATCCGTCGTGGATGCACTGCTTCAAGATCCCGCCCAGCCGTGCCTCGCGCTCCACCAGCAGCGTTTTTGCCCCCGCTCGCCGGGCGCCCAGCGCCGCTGCAAGCCCCGCTGGGCCGCCGCCCACGATCACGACGTCATAGCGCTCCATCCTCTGTGCCTCCTTCCGTTCCCGTTTTTTGTTCTCTCTGTTTCGTGGGGTGCAGCAGTTGGGCGCTGCCCGCACCGGACTTGCGCACCTGTTCAAGCGATATGCCTTTTTCCTCCGCGATGATGGCTGTCACCAGCGGGCCGCAGAAGCCGCCCTGGCAGCGCCCCATGCCGGGGCGCACACGCCGTTTGACACCGTCCACCGTTTCGCAGGGCACCGGCCTGCGCAGCGCGTCCAATATTTCTCCCCTGCTCACTTCCTCGCACCGGCAGACGATCTCGCCGTAATCCGGGTTTTGGCGGATGAGCGCGGCCCTCGCCTCGTCCGGCAGCCCCGCCACATGCGGTATGGGCCTGCGTGTCGGGTCGTAGGCGGCATTGCGCGCGGGCGGGGTTGTCGCGGAAAGCTGTCCATAGGCCAGCCGCGCCACCTCCTGCGCGATGGCGGGCGCGGCCGTCAGCCCCGGAGACTGGATGCCCGCCGCATGGATGATATTTTCCGTGAACATCCCGGGCCGTATGATGAAATCCTCCTCATACGTCGCCGCTCGCACGCCTGTAAAATAGGTGATGATATCGCTTTCACGCAGCGCAGGTGCGGCATGGCGCTGCTTTTCAAACGTGGCGCGCACGCTTTGCACGCTGGTGGAAAAATCTTCTTTTTCCGGCGTTTCCACCGCGTCGGGCCCCACCAACACGTTGCCGTCCACCGTAGAAACGATGCCTCCGCCCTTGGAATGGACCGTCTTGGTGGCGGTAGTTCCCATGCCGGAATAAATGGTGCGTACCATGCGCTTCGCCTTTTTGTCCAGGATGGCATTTGTTCCCTTGCGCGGATGGATGGAGAAAAAATGATCCTGCGCCATCTGCGCTATGTCCTCACAAAACACACCCGCCGCATTGATGACGATGCGCGGGCGCACTGTACCCCGGTTTGTATGCACGGCAAGGATTCGTCCGTTCTCCACGTCCATACCCGTCACGCATGTATCCAGCGAAAGGTGCGCACCGTTCTGCACGGCGTTCTCCGCCATGGCAATGGTCAGCCCGTAAGGACAGACAATGCCCGCCTGTGGAAAAAACAACCCGCAGTGCAGCGCCTCATCCACACCCGGCTCGGCTGCATGCAGCGCTTTGTCCCCCAGCACGCGCACACCAGAGAGGCCCAGCCATTTCCAATAAGGCAGCGTAAAGTACAGAAGCGGGCGCATTGCTCTGCCCTTGAAGCACAGGTACTGTCCCGTGCGCCGGAAAGGCACGCCCAACGCGGCACACACGCCGCCATACATCCGGTTGCCCAAACGATTGTAATGATATTTGGCCGTACCTTTATGCAGATCTACACCCGGATGCACCATGCCGTCATTGCGGCTTGATGCATGCAGCGCCACATCGTGCTCTTTTTCCACCCAGAGCAGGTCGACATTCCGCCGCATCAGCTCCCGCGCGATGGCGGCACCTGTAACGCCCGCGCCGATGAGCAGCACGTCCGGCGCGCGTCCGGCCAGGCTTTCATCCGTCTGCGGCACAGGCTTTGGCTGTCTTTGCGCCGCACCCGGCCATGTTACCTCGTTCACCGTATACCAGCGGCTTTTGGGGCTGGCTGCAAGACGTCCCGCCGCAACCACGCCGTCCCAATCCTCCGCACTGCCGCGCAGCACCAGCACGCCGCGCTCCACCACAGCCTGCACCCGCCCGCCGAACCGCTTTTTCAGCGCACGGTTTATTTTTTTGAGCGGTATCCGCATTCGTCTCCCCTTCGCTTTCCTGCCAATTTTATCAGTCGGTCAACCGACCGACTTCTTCCGTTTTCAGGATAGCACCCGCCGCAGGGAATGTCAATGTACGGTTTGTACGGGAAATGTAAACTTTCTTTGACATTGTGCCCAGCATCTTTTATACTATTGTATTAGACGAAAAAGATGGGGGCGATCGCCATGGCTGCACCGCTTGGCACACAAATACGGGAACGCATTCTGGAAAGCGCGGCCGCGTTGATGGAGGAACGCTCGTTCTTCGACATCTCACTGGCAGACATCGCCCGGGCCGCGCGCATCAGCAAGGGAACGTTGTACTATTACTACAACAGCCGGGACGCTATTTTGTTCGATTTGACGGACCGGTATCTGCAAAAGCTCTCGGACGACCTTCTTGCCTGGGTAGACAATGAAGAAAAGGATACCTCCCTGCCCCGCCTGCTGCGCTATACATTTTCCCGCGGAGTATACGACAAAAGCGGCAGCATGCGTCTTTTTCTGATTGCGGAGGCGGTTTCGGGCAAAGGCGATGTGCGGGACAAGCTGCTGGAAAAGTATGCTCACTTTAAGAACGTACTGGCGCAGAAGATCGCGGCGCGTAAACCCGGTGCGGACGGTGAATACCTGGCCTGGCTGACGCTGACTGTGATGGACGGCATGCTGGTGCAAAGCCAACTGAAAAACCCGGCGCTGGACACAGACGCTTTTATCGAAGCCACCGCGCGCCTGATCACCGAATGCTGACGGCAGGGCATTGACAAACGCCCCGCCGGATTGGTAAAATAAATACATTGCGCGGGTATGGCGGAATTGGCAGACGCGCCAGACTTAGGATCTGGTGTCTACGACGTGCAGGTTCGACCCCTGTTACCCGCACCAAAAAGACGCAGCTTCCATCAAGAGAAAGCTGCGTCTTTTTCCATGCTTAAAACGTGATATGATTTTGATGTGAATTATTTATATTGAGCACGGGGAACTGCCGCGAAAAGAAAATGCACACAAGCAAAAGTCCGGCAACAAATGTCCGGAAGAATATATTTGTTTAGCAATGATTTAAATGCTTTTGTGCGAAGAAAAGGCATTTCCTCATGGACGCTGGAATTTAGGTAATGCATGGAGCCGGTTCATACTATATAACGGCTAATTGCTATTATGGCTATCATATAGTTCTTGTTATGGATATAATTTTACCCAACGCAAAATATTTTCCGCTGTTATCGCATATAAAAACAAGGCTGAAAGCAATGCTGCGTGCATTGCTTTCAGCCTTGTTTTTGCTGTATAGAGAACGTCCCGGCCTATGCCCGGAACAAAAGGGAGACAGGCGTCGGCGCAAAAGCTTTGTTTTCCAGCGCCAGCCTTCCGCTTTGGACGTCCCGTTTGAACACGGCAATACTGTCGCTGTCCTGGTTTCCCACAAGCACCCACCCTCCTGTGGGGTCCAGTGCAAAATTCCGCGGCGTCCTGCCGCCGCAACCCACGGCCTGCACCAATTGCAGTGTCCCGTCTGCCTGTACCGAAAAGACGGTAATGCTGTCCTGTCCGCGATTGGACACATACAAGAAGCGGCCGTCCGGTGCCAGATGAAGGTCAGCTCCGCTGTTGGGCACGCCGCCGGGCTCTGCCACGGAAGGAACGGCTTGTAAAAATTCCAGTCTTCCGTCCATGTAAGAAAAGGTCATAACTGCAGAGGATATCTCACAGAGCACATAGCACCGTTCGCCCCTTTGGTCGAACACACAGGCACGCGGACCCATCCTGCTGCCCACAAAAAAGCTATGAACCGCATCCGCACAAAGGACGCGTTTTTCCCGGTCCACCCGATAAACCGTCAGATCGTCCGTCCCAAGGTCTGCTACAATAACATATTTTCCATCCGGAGCCCAAACCGCCGCATGAGGGTGCGGGGCGCTTTGCCTCACAGGGTCTGCTCCATGCCCGTAATGCCGGATAATCACGCCCTTTTTTCCCAGTGAGCCATCCGCACACAGAGGGTAGCTGCATACGCTTCCTCCCGTAAAATTGGCTACTGTAAGACAACGCCTTTCCCTGTCAAGCCCAACATAACATGGGTCGGCACCACCGGTGGGCCTCTGGTTCAGAAAACGCAATCCACCGTCCGACTCTATCCGATAAACGCTCACGGCCCCGCCCGCTTTATTTTTGTATTCTTTCAATTCATTTACTGCATACAAATACTGTTTGTCAAAAGATAACGCCAGATAAGACGGGTTTTCGGCCGGCGCCGGAGCGGTACTTTCATACAACGTACCCGTTTTGGCATCAAAGGTATACCTATGAATTCCTTTTCCCCTGCCCTCCAGGATTTCCCCTGTACCAAACCGGATTGGCCTGCTGTATGTTCCTACAAATAGCTGATATGTCTCTTTCATCCATTATCACAGCTTTCTCTTTCCCTCATACGAAACGGAGAGGTACGCCCTATACTGGGGCAATGTACTATTCCATATAGCCGCCGCGCATGGGCGATACGGCGTGTCGGGTATAAAACCGGAGCACACCTTTTGTATATCGGGGCGGACGGGGACTCCACGCAGCACGGCGTGCAGCGAGGATCGCCTCCATCTGTTCCGGCGTTTTCTCGGCGCCGTTTGCTCCGATGATGGACAGGCTGCGCCCGCGGATGTCGATACGGATGAGGTCTCCCTCCTCCACAAGTGCGATCGGCCCGCCGTCCGCAGCCTCCGGGCTGACGTGGCCGATGACCGGCCCCTTTGAGGCGCCGGAGAAACGGCCGTCTGTGATGAGCGCAATGCTTCGGGCGAGCGCCGGGTCCGATGAAATCGCCTCGGTGGTATAGAACATCTCCGGCATACCGCTGCCTTTGGGGCCTTCGTAGCGAATGAACACCGCCTCGCCGGGATGGACGGCGTGCGTGAGGATAGCATGGATGGCGTCCTCCTCGCAGTCAAACGGCCGTGCACGCAGCGTTACGCCGAACATCTCGTCCGGCACGGCGGTGTGTTTGACCACGGCGCCTCCCGGCGCAAGGTTGCCCCGCAGAACAGCGATGGCGCCATCTGTGCCCAACGGTTTTTCCAGCGGGCGAATGACGTCCTCCGGTGCAACGCCCGTACCCTGCAGATACGATGCACAGCTTTCGTAAAAGCCATTCTTTTGCAGTTCGTCCAGGTTTTCGCCCAGTGTTCTGCCCGTGACCGTCAGTACATCCAGATGCAGCAGATCGCGCAGGCGCTCCATAACGCGCGGCACGCCGCCTGCATACCACACGTAGGCGGCGGGCCACCTGCCCGCCGGGCGAACGTCCAGCAGCCACCGCGCCCCGCGGTGCATGCGGTCAAACATATCGCAGTCCAGCTCTATGCCGTACTCGTGTGCGATGGCCGGCAGATGCAGCATCGCATTGGTGGAGCCGGAAATGGCGGCATGGATGAGGACGGCGTTTTCAAATGCCTCTTTTGTCACGATATCTCCCGTGCGGATGCCCGCGCGCGCCAGCGCTACCGCTTGTTCGCCCGCGCGCCGCGCATAGTCTGCCAGCAGCGGGCTTGCGGCCGGAACAAGCGCGCTGCCCGGAAGCGAAAGCCCCAAGGCCTCGGTCATCATCTGCATCGTGCACGCCGTGCCCATAAAGCTGCATGCTCCGCAGGACGGGCAGGCATGGGTCTTATAAAACCGGAACTGCTCCGCGGTAATCTCGCCGCGCTCATATTGGGCGCTGTATGCACCGATCTGCTCCAGCGTCAGCAGATCCGGCCCCGCATCCATCACACCGCCGGGCACAAATATGCCCGGCGTGTTCAGTCGGCCGGAGGCCATCAGGTTCGCGGGCAGGCCCTTATCACAGCTTGCAATGTATACCGTTGCGTCAAAAGGCGTGGCCATACCGTGGATCTCGATGGCATCCGCAATGATCTCCCTCGAAGCGAGCGAGTAATTGATGCCGTCGTGTCCCTGTGCCATGCCGTCGCATATATCTGTAGCAAAGTAGCGCGCAGGGTTCCCGCCCGCGCTGCGTACTCCCGCAGCGGCGGCTTCCACCAAGCCCAGCAGGTGTGCGCTGCCGGGATGGCTGTCGCCAAACGTGCTCTCCACCATTACCTGCGGTTTTTCCAGGTCGGCCTCCGTCTGCCCCATACCCATGCGCAGCGGGTCGATCTCCGGCGAAAGCGTCCGCACCTTCTGGCTGATCATTTCCTGCATTCTCTACACTCCTTTTGATGATTGCGGCGGCTCGCCGTTTTTTTCATACAGTCTAAACTTTCCCCTGAGAATTCTTATAAGTTTTCTCCATTTTCTTTGATAGTACGAGCATACCAAGCAAAAGAATCCTTTGGAATACGCTGCTGAGTGACAAAATCCACATAGACAAGCCCAAACCTATCGTTGTAGCCACGTTTCCACTCAAAATTATCCAAAAGAGACCATTCAAAATATCCCCGAACATCTATACCATCTTCACATGCCCGACGCAGATGCGCAAGATGGCGGCACAGATAATCAATTCGCTGCGGATCATGCACCTTCCCTTCCCTATCTGGCCAGTCGTGAGCAGACATGCCGTTTTCTGTAATGTAAATTGGTGTTTTATAGCGCTCATACAAAAATTTTGTACCCCAATACAGGCAGTCGAAATTCACATGCCATCCAATTGCCGTTCGCGGCCCCCCTTGAGGATAAGCAACTTTTTCCGGCTGACCGCCTGTGCCCATTCGCGTGGGAATCCCCCGATAAATATTTTGTCCGTAAAAGTCTAGCGGCTGGCATATGGTTTTCATATCCGCCGTTCCTATTTGGGGCAGATCCCGCTCCAGCTCATGCAGCCCATCCTCTGGGTAATGACCTAGCATTACCGGATCGCTCCACCACGTCACACTCCAGGCCCAATCATCTCCTGGAACAGATAAGTATGCCCGTCGCGCAGCCTCCACATCTGCAATATTATCTGTTACAGGCACACGTGCATTGGAGGTAGGTGCCCATCCAATTTGCGCCCCAGGCACCGTCGCACGTAACGCCTGCACCGCCTTACCGTGGGCCAGCAGTACATGGTGAGCCATTTGAAGGGCCTGTGCACGTGATGTACGCCAACCCGGTGCATGCATGCCCTGGCAAAATGCATTACCGATGAACACCTGCGGTTCGTTAAATGTCATATAATGCTTTACACGCCCGCCCAGCCGCTTTCCGATAATCGCGGCATATTCCGCAAACCACCCTGACGCTTCTGGTGAAAGCCAACCACCGCGCTCCTGTAGTGCCTGCGGCAAATCCCAATGGTACAGCGTCAGATAAGGCGTGATGCCTTGTTCCAATAGGCCGTCCACCATTTCCTCATAAAATTGCAGCCCTGATTCGTTCAGCTGCCCAATACCATTTGGTAGCACCCGTGGCCAAGAAACTGAAAACCGGTATGCCTTTATCCCCAATTTCGCCATTAGGGCCACATCAACAGGCCAGAGATGATAATGGTCACATGCCACATCTCCCGTATGGCCCTCGAATATCTGCCCTGGTTCTTTTGTATAGACATCCCAAATCGACGGGCCGCGGCCGTCCTGTCCTGAGGCCCCCTCAATCTGGTATGCACTGGTCGCTACCCCCCACACAAAATCTTTCGGAAAACTCATAGCATTCTCCTTCAGCTGCTTCAAGGTCAGCCGTTGAAATTCTTTCAATGCAATGCCGCGGCCGTTGTCACAACAAAACTGTTTTCGGCCGCGGCAAATATTTTTTACTAGTGTTTCAGTATGTGTCCGCCACGCTACGTACAAACAAACTTTTCTGTAGCTGCTCTGCCGTCACCTCCGGTGCGACACCATTCTTCGCCAATGTGACACATACCCCCTGCGGCGTGCATAAGGGGAAATCATTGTCGGAAAACGGGCTGTCTGTCAGCTCTGTCTCCAGTTCTACCTGATGGGCATAGCAATCGCTTTTCACATAGATAGCAAAATTTTCGTCTTCTTCCTCCACACGCACCGTATAAAAGGGTTGCGGCAGTCTCATCTGCTTCGGCCTACAGAATAGTACACTGGCATACGCGCTGTCAGCGCCCTCCACACATAGACGATACGCCGCAAATATGGTGTCCTGTGCATGTTCCTGCATCTCTCCTGCAAAATCTATCACGTCCAGCTGCTGTACACTAAGTGGCTGTATCTGAACCGATACCATAGTATGAGCCAAAAGCGTATAAGCGGTATCGCGCAGTTCTACTTCAACTAGTCCCTTCAATACTGCACGGCTGTCGTTATGAACCCACAAACGCAGTTCAGTCCCCTCCGCCTTGGCTGTTACCATACGCGGGGCAAAGAAGCGCCGTGCATAATAATGCAGCGCTTTCCAGCGGCCAAAATAGTCGATGCTCGCCCACGATGCTACAGGCCAACAGTCGTTAAGTTGCCAGTAAATAGCGCCCATGCAACGGCCTCTGTTGCGCCGCCAGTGCTCCACACCGTGCCTAATCGCTTCCGCCTGCAGAAGCTGTGAAATATAAAGCAGGTTTTCAAAATCTTTGGGATATCGGTAGTAGCTGGAAATATAGTACATGATCAAGCCGTTAGCCGCACCATTTTTTTGATGACTTTCCATCACAGGTGAAAAAATATTGTGGTCGTCGAATTCCGTAAATGTCTCCACCGTTCTTCGTCCGGGGAACGATTCAAAGCCAAACTCGGAACAAAAGCGGAAATAGAATTTTTCGTAATCTGTGAACGGCTTCATACCATGCCATACATCCCAGTAATGTACATCCCCCCGATTCTCTGCATTAGGTTCGTCGAAAGAACCACCAGAAGAAGGCGAAGATGGCCAGTAAAACACCCCCGGTGCATTCTGTTCCATCTCCTGCGGAATCACATACTCAAACTGCTTGATATAATCTGCTTTCAGCGCGGGGTGATGTGTCACCACATCAGGCCACTCCACCCAGCCGAGCTCCATCTCATTATTGCCGCAGACAAGGCCCAGACAAGCGTGATGCCGGATACGCACCAAATTGTCCCGCAGTTCCGCGCGGATATTTTCTTCAAATGCTGCATCCATTCGGTATACATTGCAGGCAAACATGGCATCCTGCCATACAATCAAACCTAAGCGGTCACAAGCATCATAAAACCAATCATCTGGATAATAGCCGCCTCCCCATACGCGAATGGAGTTAAAATTAGCTATGGCACAGTCCTTCAGAAGGCGTTGTGTCCGCTCCGGCGTTACCCGTGTGATTACATTATCTTCTGGCACATAGTCTGCTCCCATGGCGAATATCTTGACGCCATTTACCTGGAAACAGAACTCCTCGCCCCATTCGTCTTTTTCGCGGCTCACTGTCAATTCCCGCAGGCCAATCTGTTTTTGCCATACGTCCTGTACTTGACCGTTTTCGCCCCATAACTCTACCCGCAGGGTATATAACGGCTGCTCACCATAGGTGTTGGGCCACCAGAGCTGTGGAGCTGCCACTGTAAAGGATACGGATGTTTTCCCGGTATTCGGCTCTTCCTGTGCTTGCATCGTGTCGCCAGACGGTGACGTAAGCACACAGCAAACGGTATTTTTGTTCGAGCCGGGAAGTTCATCCAGCTGTATGTCAACCTGCAGTGAAACCGTCCCCTTGTTGTGCATCTGTTCCACATGCACGTCGGCCAGGCGTGCGCCTGAAAAAGCGTTCAACTCCACCGGACGCCAGATACCAGTATCAGGCAACTGGGGTCCCCAGTCCCAGCCAAACATACAATGCGCCTTGCGCAAAAAGTTATTTCCTCGGATACAGCCTTTTGCTACATAGTGTACTATTGCATCCTGTCCTTTCTCACGAATATACCGTAAGGAAGAGTGAAATACAATTTCCAGACAATTCTCGCCCGCTTTCAGCCTACCACTGACAGGGAAGTGCCAGGTACGATGCATATTATCCACCATTCCCAGAAATTCTCCATTCAGCCGTATATCAGCCAACGTGTCCAGTCCGTAAAATACTAACTCCGCATATTGCTGTGCCAGCACTTCCTTTTGAGGAGTAAAGTACAACGTATAGCAAAAATCCTGATCCAGCAATTCACGAACTTCATACTCATTTTTGCGGTAAAAGGGGTCGGGCGCCAGTTTCGCGTCCAGCATTGCATGCAGTACACTGCAGGGAATATCCGTCTTTACTTTCCAACTCTCGCCCATGCAGGGCTGAATATACCAACCTCGGTTCAGTTCCTGTGTTATCATGAAACTCCTCCGTTTTTTTGAATAAATCTGTTTTGATGTCCTTAATCCCGTGGGCCGAAGCACTGTAGCACCCGAAGCTGCCCGGCTGGGGCTGCACGCAAAACAAAGTCACTTGTGCCTGCCGGTACAAAGTACTGACCTGGTGCGTTCAACTGCAGAATCCCCCCCTTACATTCCAGCGTGCCTGCGCCCTCCAGAACGTAAAGCCCGCTGAATCTTTCGTTCTTTACTTTTAACTCGCCATCTGTACGCAACTCACGCATGGCAAAAAATGGAGTGTCCTCATAACCCACGAGTTGTGCAGAGTCCCCTGTCTGTTCCCCGGGGAACGGACGACGCGGCAGGAACCATTTTTTTCGCGCCGCATCACGGCTGAACCCTTGATAATGAAAACATTCAAACATTTGATTGAAACCAAGTCCCTGGTGGCACATCTCATCTGCCACAGCGAAACCACTTGGGGTAGTGCGCTCCACGCGGATCGTATAATCTGTCGGTTCCTGAATCTCTGCCAGAAAGCAGCCCGCACCAATAGCGTGCGGCACGCCTCCTTCAATGAGAATTGTCTCACCGGGGTGCACCTCATAACGGTGCAGACAATCCAGCATTCCCGGAATCTCCTGCTTTTTAAACAGCTCCTGCCAGTATTCCCGTGTCACACCTTCACGAAAGCCTAGATATACGCAAGGAGCTTCTCCCTCTACCATGCGACCGTCCAAAATATGCCAACATTCTGTCTTTCCGAAAGAAGACCCCAAAAGTCTCTGCGCAGTCTCTCTGTCAGGGTGAACCTGAATCGTTAATCTCTCTGACGAGTCAATAAGCTTCACCAGAACGCCCGGATGCGCACCGTGTGCCGCCGCATGAGTACTGCCCAGATAAGCAGCTGGATCTGATTCCAAAACCGACTTCAATGTAATCCTCGGAGTCTGCGCCAGATGAGAAAGCCCTTCTTCTGGAAAATCCTCCCTCCCGGAGTTTCGCGCTGCTACCACAGACATGATCCATTCCTCTGGGAAGTGTCCGTCTCTGCCCATGCCGCGCTGTACACCGTGCAGTTCATCCAGTCGTGCTCCCCCTAAATAAGTCCTCCAAGCACGGGGATAATCCAATTGAAACGGAAGATCAGTTCGCATCATATATCCCCTCACTTTTCATAAACATACACGGCATGGCTACACGCAGGCAATGTAAATACGGCCTGATTATCCGCCTGTACCGTATTTCCAGTAAACAACTCCGTCAACACGACTCCTGCTGGAAGCCCTGTCAGCGACACATTCTCGGCCTTATCGGAGAAATTCACAGCCAGTACCGCCTTCTGTGTTTCCGATTCGATATATGAGAGATGGACATGCTCATCCTTCTGCGCACGTATGCAGGATACCTCCGCTGTTACCTGAGAAATTATTTCCTTCAGCTCCGGCCACAGCTTTTCCAGCAGAACCAACCCTTCAAAATTGTTGAAATAAAGCGTCTTGCCCTTACCATATTCGTGCAGCACCACAGCCGGCGTACCATCTTCCATTACAGCCAGCACACGGGCAGACGGATCTGTCAGCTTCAGCTTCTGACTTTGGTAGCCTGTATGCAGTGTCCCCTCTTTGGTTTTCATTCCTTTACCGCTATCAACATCAATTTCTACCACGCCGAACAGCTTTGACAATGTTTTACCTGGGATTCCTTCTGGCGGTACACAGCCACGGTCATCCAGCGCCCCCATACGGCCGTCCGCAATGAGGACACCGCCGTTTTCCACATAGCGGCACAAGCTTTGCGCTTCTTCCTCACTTATGCGAATAGCGCCTGGCAGAACCATTACAGGCACCTGCCGCTCCCCCACGCCAAGGCGCGAGAGGTCTGTAAATTCAACCGACATTCCCCAGTTCCAAAACAGCTTGTACCAGCCCTCCATATTTTGTGCCCAAAAGCTTTTGCCCGCTTCGCCAAATTTCAGTAGACTGTCAAAGTACAGACGCACGTCGTAATTGTAAGCGATTTGCACTGAGGGACTCGAAATGCAGAAATTATCGAATAATTCACTATTGGAACGGATGACTCTCATCAAAGAACTCATCGCCTCAGCGCGCTCATTCGGGGTACCATCCATCAGTGTAAGACCTCGGCCAGTAGCTTGATACCCGTGCAGGAACGGGCGCCAGCGCCACAACTGCATACCTGAAAGCCCAGTGAATATACACATAAGTGTCCAGCTTACCAATTCCTCGCAGTTTACTTCGCTGCCTGGCGTCAGCACAGACTGAGTGTGCGTCTGCAGCTCGTTGACGAAATAGGGCTTGTGCGCCTTGCGCGCTGCGCCCGCTGGAATGGAAAAGTACATCGACAACGTCCAGGGTGTGTCTTTGTAATTGCGCCCCCAGCTCTTAGGATAAAACGTAGCCCCATAAATATCGGGCACATAAGCTGTTTCAAACTCATCATTGTTGCGCATAGTGACATCTTGTGCAACAACCGCAGATGATGTGCCGTCCACAATAATTGGATGCGCATCATCATACTTCCTTGCCGTATCATACAAAAAACGACAAATTTCTGTGACATTAACACTACGGAACTTTTCATACTCCACCGCAGGCAGCAGGCTGGACCAAATACTATATGGAGCGCGGCGCATCTCCGGGCGTACCTGCTCAAAGCTCTCATAGCGGCGATACCATTCCTTGTTCAGCTTCTCAATGGTGCCGTATTTTTCACGCAACCATTCCTGGTATTTGCGTGTTGTCCATTCGTCATCAGAGCGAAAATGTGCTTCGTTGAATACATCCCAGCCATAAACAGCGGGGTGACCCTTCAAGGCCGTAATCGCTTCGCGGAAATATGTATCGAAATAGTCTCGCACCACAGGATGGTTCAGATTCGCCCACATACAGTCTACATTATACCATGGCCCATACTGATCCCCATACTCCATCTCCGACGTACAAGCTGAATCTGGCATGAATTCCTGTGCCTGATTTTGGCCAAACAACTGCAAAATGGCTTTCATACCCAGCTCTTGGCACAAATCGAGTACATAGCGTGTTTTGCTGAACACCCACTCATGGCTGCTCTTCGCCAGCCACGCATTGCCGATAGGCCATAGGGTTATCAGGTTGAAGCCACAGTCCCGCATATTCGCAAGGTCTCGCCGCATTTCCTCATCTGTGTAGTCCTGCTCGATGATATATACTGCTCCAAAGAGGAATTTACTCATATTGCATGTCTCCTTTTCAATGGTTCAACTCCTTAAAGGTGCCCGGCGTATAACCCGTGTACTTTTTGAAGATGAACGCAAAATATTTGTAATCGTTAAAGCCCACCTTCGCCGCGATTTCATAAACCTTATCTCCCGGCTGTTGTAGGATAAGAGCCTTTGCTTTTTCAATTCGGAATTTATTCAACCATTCGGTGAAGTTCTCTCCCGTTTCCTGCTTAAATATTTTACTGAAATAATTCGGTGTCACGTATACGGCGGCAGCCACGTCCGAAACCTGAATACTCTCGGCATAGTGCGCCTGCACATATTCGATGCTGTCTCGTACAGTATGTCGGTAGTTGCTTCCTCTCCTCTCTTCTAGCGCCCGCATCGCACGTGAATATACATTTTTTACAAACATCCTGATTTCATCTAGCGTCTCGTAGCATTCAATCTCATCCACGATATGAGAATTTTGACCAAACGCCTCTTTCAATGTGATTTGGTCATCTGACAAAGCACGCAGTGCTGGCAACAACAATACAACACCGAACTGCCGTACTACTTTGCGCGTATATGCTCCACTGGAAAAATACGTTTCGAATATCTCATCCAATTTCTTCTGTACATCCAGATTCTTATTCATTGCGACAGCCTCTTTTAAGGCGTCTTCATCTGCACGCGCCAGAAGCACTGTTCCGTTTCCAGCATCCTCGGGCATGTCTCCTGCTAAAATCACCTGGTTTTTTCCTGTACATACTTTACGATCCAGGGCTTCACACGCACGGATACCTGAAGCACGCAATTCCTTCAGCGTATCTGCGCATGTACCAACGGCTGCTGTAACTGTGAAGTGGAAAAAGCGCTGAGTATAAAATTGGATCTGCTTGCAGGCTTCCACGACATCATCGAGCGTGCTCTGTTCCATACATATCACACCTAGGAGACTGCTTTCAGCCAACAGATAACCGAAAGCCGCAGAACCCAGTGCGCTCAACAGCTCTTCCGCAATATTCAGCACCGAATAGCGCATTAATGTATCACTGCCCGGCACGGGCGCACGCTGGCCCCAATCGTCAATATCTAAAGCCACAGCCATATACTGCGGCCCATCCAAGGGAATGCCCAACTCTTTCCCGTCTCGAAAAAAAGTCTCCTCTGTTATGCGGTCTGCCAAAAAATCGCGCAGGCATGCACCGCGCATCACTGGTAGATTGCGCGCTAGTACCTGCTGCGTGGCAATTTGACGCATTTTCTCTTCCCTCTTTGCGTTAATATCGGTGCACAGACGCTGCATCAATCTTTCCAGTTCATCCACACGTACTGGTTTGAGCAAATAATCCATTACACCAATCTGAATGGCCTGCTGCATATACTCAAAATCACTGTATCCCGTCAACAGAACAACCCGCGTGTCCGGGCGTTTCTTCAATAGTTCCCGCGCAAACTCTAGGCCGCCGATGATCGGCATTTTGATGTCTGTGATTACGATGTCAGGGCGCAACAGCAGTGAGCGGTTCAGTGCATCTCGCCCATTTGCCGCCTCGCCTACTACTTCGATATCCAAGACGCCCCAATCTACTACATTAGCAATGCCGCTGCGTATCACCGCTTCATCGTCAACAATCATCAATTTCAGCATTCGTTCTTTGCTCCTTTCTCAGCGGCTGGATAACGACCGCTGTCAGGCCGCCGGTTTCGTTTGCCTCAAAATGTAGACCATACTTCTTACCAAAGCACAACTGAATGCGGCTGTGCAGCCCTGCAATAGCAAGCCCCCGTTTCCCACTGGAATAGGATTCCAGCAGACGATTCACCTCTTCCACATCGCATGCGATGCCGTCATCCGACACGCGGTAAATCAGACACCCCTGTTCGCTATATATTTGCACACGGATACTCCCGGTTGCGCCTTTGGGCTCAATGCCATGGAAAATAGCGTTTTCAATTAAGGGCTGAAGTGCAAAATTAACTGTCTCACAGTTCTCCAGCCCATCTTCTGCCTCAAGCTGAAAATCGATGGTATCGGAATAACGGCATTCCTGTATCATCAGATAATTGTGTGTGTATTCCAACTCTTTTGACACGCTGACGACGCGGCTATCCGTTTCTACCGCAGAGCGAAATAACTGAGACAGTGCCTCCACCAAGCGGCAGGTCTCAGGGGCATCCTCCATACGACTCATCCAGCAAATGGTATCGAATGTGTTGTAAAGAAAATGTGGGTTGATATACGCCTGCAGTGCCTTAATCTGCGCATCCTTTTCTCGCAGCTGGAACAAATATATATCATTAAGCAGTTCGTGAATGCGGCGGGACATCTTGTTGAAAGAACAGGCGAGCACTGCAGTTTCATCGTTGCCTGCTTCCGAGATTGTAAGATCATAATTGTTTTCTTCCAACCTTTTCATAGAATCTGTGACCGTGGTGAGAGGGCGCAGGACCATTGCCGAAAACAACCGTGCAAGAATCGCACTGACAATGAATAGCACTGCACAGAGCGTTACCAGCATCATTAAGAATGAAAACTGCTGTTCCCTTTGACCCATACCTGACAAGGGGCTACTGCTCACCAGATACCAGTTTGGATAGTTCAGGCGGTAATATGTGAGCTGCACCACTTTATCCTCCAGCTGTGCCTGTTGCGTTCCTTCTGCTCCAGCAAGCACAAAATCCTTTCCGAACAAATCCACCACGCTTTTCCCTTCACGAATCTGCTCCGAAGCAATGATAACGTTACCGTTTTCCACCAACATATTTTCCATCTGCTCCACGCCACCACTATCTAAAAGCTGCGTAAAGTTCACAACAGGAACGCAGAGCTGCACATACCCCAGCGTTTTGGATAGGTCGTTGACATCTCGCACCCGGCGCGCAAAAACATAGGCCTCTTTAGTGGAAAAATAGCCACGCTCGGCCTGTCCTACGAATGTAAGATGCCCGTTGCTTTCATCTGCTGCCCGCTTTTGTGGGTCGGTAAGGTCTCCGTAAGCCGACCCAGAGCGAAAGTAAAGGCCGTCCTCCCTCAGTACATGCAACTCGGAGATATACTTGTCATAGGTGAGATGATTGGTGAGAAAACCAGAAAGATTCAGCGCCGCCGCGCCAGACGCGGCCTTATTATCCGCTGTGAGGTAGTGGTATACGGCGCTCTGCTGAAACAACTCCAGAGAATTGTTTTTCAAATCCTCCAGCATATACTCCAATGCGGTGGCTGTTTTGTTCGCAGCAGTAGCATTGGACTGCATAATACGCTCAGAAAGCGAACGTGCGTTGAGCATATATGCAGTACCCGCCACCACCACAAGTGGCAACGCTACTAAAAGCAGGATGATGCACTGCAATTTGTATCGCAGGCTGAAGAAAAACGGTTTCTTTTTCATGTCCGTGCCTCCTAATATCATTCCTGTCTTTTATTGTAAAAGGCACCCATGCAAAATACAAACTATTTTTCACGGACGGCTTTGGAATGACTCATCCCTTTACCGCACCTGCCACCATCCCTTTCATAATCTGATTATAGAAGCACAGATAGATGACGATGACAGGAATTGAGGCAATCGTAAGCGCCGCAAATAGCAACACATAGCTTGTCGCGTAAGCGCCACGAAAATATGTCAGGCCGATGGGAACCGTCTTATACTTATTGTTACTGATAAGTACCAATGCCAGAGGAAACTCGTTCCATGTATTGAGGAACGTGAGGATAGCGGAAGTGGCCAATACCGGCTTGCACACCGGCATAATGATGGAAAACATCGAGCGTACATGGCTGCAGCCATCAATATAGGATGCCTCTTCCAGTTCAACAGGAATACCGCGCACATAACTTTCCACAAGGAAAATGGCCATGGGAAGTGCGAAAGCGATATACGGCAATAACAGAGTAAATACTTTGTTAACAAGATGCATGTATTTGAATTCGATAAAAATAGGTAACAACAGAGCATAGATGGGGATAAGCATACCAGCCATAAACAGGAAATAAATGGCGTTGCGTCCACGGAAGTGGAAACGCGACAAGCAGTATCCAATGGTGAACGCCAGCAACAAAGTAAACACTGTTGTGAGCACACTGTTAAGCAGGCTGTTGACGGCATAAGTACCCATATTTCCCGCAATAAATGCCTTGACGTAGTTACTCCACTGTGGTGACTCCGGCAGCGCAAGGATATCCAGTGCGAATTCCTTATCTGTTTTCAGAGAAGAGTAAATCATCCATATGACCGGGGCGATGCATGTGATTGACAGCGCCCAGCACAGTACATTTGCCACAAGGCTGGAAGCGCCATTTTTTAGTTTAGAGGCGACCGGATTATATGTAGTATTAATCATTGTCCCTTTTCCTCCCTCCTACCAGCTTACTGACAGCCACCAGCAGCAAACTGAGCACCAATATACCGATAGCGCATGCACTGCCGTAACCGTATCGCTGCCGCACAAACGACATCTTATAAGCATACAACGCCACGACCATAGAACTTGTGCCGGGGCCACCGCCCGTCATTGCATAAATTTGATCGAATGTTTTCATATTTCCGGAAATGCATAGGATAATTGTTACCACAACGGTACTTTTGATCATTGGCAGCACGATGAAACAGGAACGCCTCCAACCGTTTGCACCGTCCAATTCTGCGCATTCCAGTACACTAGCGTCGATGCTTTGGATTGCCCCCAACAGGATGACCATGTAATATCCAATCCACTGCCAAATTTTAGGCGCAGCCAAGGATTGGATGATAATATTGGGGTCATCCAACCAAGGTTGTATCCAACTTTCCAAGCCAAACATATCAAGGAATTTGTTCAAAAGGCCATAATCCTTGTTGTAGATGATCTGCCACAGATACGCAACTACGATGCTGGACAAAATGACCGGAAAAAAGATGACCGTACGATGGAAATTTTTGAAACGCACCACACGCGAAGTGAGCAGCATGGAAACCACAAACGCGATACCGATCTGGCCTATCACAGAATAAATTACGAACAGAATATTATTCCAAAAAGCCTGCCAAAAATTTTTATCTTTTAGTAGCTCTATATAATTCTGCAGAGCGATAAACGTTTTGTTGATACCGCCGTCCCAGTTGAACAGGCTGAAATAAAACGCTACGCCCAGCGGCACAATACAGCACATCACAAACAGCAGTACGCCTGGGATCAAAAGTGCCGCCAGCGTCAGCTTTTTGGGCTTTATCTTATTGTACACGGCGTTCCCTCCAATTTTTTAAAAAACCGCACGGCCTTCTCGAAAGACCGTGCGGCACATTGTCAGTCTTGATTATTTACGCCCAGGTCTCAGCCGTTTTCCATCTCATACTGATTCTGCAACTCCTGAGCCAGCGTCTCAGCTGTCTTGGTGTTGTTCAGAATCTCCTGCAAGCCAGACTGCATGACGTCCATAAGTCCAGAGGACAGCTGATGATCATATACCGGAATAAAGCGACGTCCATCGATGAATTCAAAATACTGAGCAGCCATCACAGCAGATTCATCCAGCGTATAATCGTCTGCGCTATATGCGGAAACAACACCGCTCATCGCGCATTGCGTAGCAAACTCAGGGCCTACAACCGTAGTAAGAAAATCCACTACAACCTCACGCTTAGATTCGTCCAGTTTGGAGTTCACGGCAAAGCCCCAGCCAGAGCCGCCGGTGATTACTTCAGCCTCGCCCTTGCCGCCCTCCACAGTAGGCATCGCGGCAAACTTCACAACAGCTTTCATATCGTCTTCCATATTGGCGTCCAGCGCAGACACAGCCCAACTGCCGTCGAACATTATAGCAGCTTGGCCATTCATGAACGCGGCACGCTGTGCATCGCCGTCGATGCTGTTGACATCGCTATTGAAAGCACCAGTGGCTGCTAGGTCATACAGGCTTTGCAGAGACAACACAAATTCCTCGTCCGTAAATTTGGAACCAGTATTATTACGCAGACTCTGGTACCATTCGTCTCCTGTACACCGGTTACCCAGCGTTGACATAATGACGGATTCTGCCGGCCACAACGGAGAGTTGCCCAGCTCAATGGGCGTGATGCCGACAGCACTCAGTTTCTCGCAAGCTTCGATCAATCCATCCCATGTGGTGGGGAATTCCGTGATGCCAGCCTGCTCGAACAATGCCGAGTTATAGAAAACAAAAGTATTCGTTACTTGATACGGAACGGCATAAGTGCCGTCACCGATTTCAAAGTTTGAGAATACACCGTCACGGAAACCGTCTACCCATTCGGAATTCTCACTGAGTATATCGGTAAGATCCATCACGTAGCCGTTTTCTACAAAGCTTTTAGCCATCTGGCCTTTCATCTGAAAAATATCGGGCAACTCATCAGCAGCAGCCAGTGTCTGTACTTTGGTTCCCATATCTGCGGTATTCAACGTCTCTTCCTCAATAGTTACATTGGGATGCTCCTGTTTGAATACTTCGAGACGGGCACGAAATGCTTCCGTCATGCCTTCACCCTCAACGAACTGGTCCATCAATGTCAGTGTGATGGGCTCATCTGTTGCGGTAGATGTAGCTGATCCAGATGTACCGCCCGTGGACACCATGCTACCGCCGGAAGCAGCCGTGTCGCTACATCCAACACAACTCAGAGCCATGGCTACAGCCAAGGCAAATGCTAGTAACTTTTTACGCATAATGTTTTCCTCCTTAAATGATTACTTGTGGCGCCCGGCTTTCACCCCTGGCGTCTTTTGATGTTTATATTCTACAGTACTCTCAAAAGCATAAAAAGTCAGTAAAACTATCACTTTATCTAATATTCTACGATGCCCTATTTTTGCTGGAACACACATTTCATTTTTCACCCGCCGCAGTGGGAGACACTCCAGAATCGGTTTTCTTTGCGCAATTCAATACATTTTCTAGATTTATCATAATTCCTCACGCAACATCCTATCTTTTGTATTGAATTGAATGGGCTACCGCCTTTTGCCACGTACGTGCCATTAACACGCTCGGACTATTACAGCGGCACCGTTGTTATATTGGTTACTTAGAGCCTGCCCTATAGCTCCCGCAAACATTCCAACTTAGGTAATTTCCCCTTTAGCAACAGAGCAAAAAGCCGTGTTCATTGCCGAATACGATTTTTATTCTTTTATGTTGGCACATCTGGGCTGCACAAGTACAGGCTTCATCCTCATTCATATACTCTCCTTTACAAGCGAAAGCACCTCGCTGCACAGCCGCTGCAGTTCCTCCACCTGCGTGGGGGAAACGCTTTTGACCGTGTTGGCAAGGCGCGTGATCTGGTTGATGTTGTTTGCGATCCCGGATATCTCACGGACGAGCCGGAGCTGTTTTTCCGTTGGCCGCGGCTTTATTTCCACACCCATGATGAGATTGCGGATGACTTCGCTTTTTCCCAGCCCACTCTCCTTACATATTTTTTCGAGATGTGAAAGCTCGTTTTTATCGAGAAAAAAATTAACATGGAACGTTCGGACGCGCAATGTGTATCACCTCATTGATTCAATGGTTCGGAGGGTTTTAGGGAGCTTGCTCCCTAACGAGCGGGCATTTGTACTTACAAATGCCGTGCTTGCAAGGACAGCGCACGCGCTGTCCTTTACTTGTCGAAAGAAAAATAGCGCCATCCTTCTTTGCATTCAGTTATCTGCATTCCAACTTCCGACACGATTTATCTTGTTACTTCTATTTGACTGTGATATATTTAAGCTACCAGCTATCTTTAATCTATGTATTGTAGGAGCGTGACTGAATGTCTGAAGGAAAACGTATCCGGAGAACCCCGGAACAAATCGCTGCTGATTTGGGTGTACAAATTGAAAAACTGAAAGATTCCATCTTGGAATTGGAAAACAAAAAAGCAGAATCTGTCACTGAATTCGATAACAAGATCGCCGCTGTTAAAGATAAAATCGCTAAACTGGAAGCGAAAAAGAAAGATGTACTTACGCCGAAAAAACGCAAACCGCGTAAAAGCAAAGCCGATCAGATCAAACTCCTTGTCAGGCAGGCACAGAAATCCGGCATGAAGCTGGACGAGATCGCGGATAAGCTTGGCATGGCGCTGCCTGAATAACCCTCTTTACCGCAGCCTTCCGGCTGCGGTTTTTCATTGTTCATTGCCATGCTCAAAATTGATCCGCTGCATAATTTGTATTGCCGATAAAATACGCCTCTATCTTTCCATAATCCCCGAACTGCACCTCCGCCCCTGTGAGATAACAGACAGCTTCCTCCCACATGTGCAGCGGATATCTTTCTCTCTCCCGCATATGGCGCATAACGTCCAGTGCCTGGCGCTTCGTTTCCGGCACAAGGCGCAAATCCGAAATATTCACGCCAAGCTCCCAGGCAATATCGTCAAGCAGCCGGGCAGGCTGTGCCGCGCGGCCCTCCGCGTATCCCCAAAGCGTAAGCTGGTTCCCGTCTGCTTTGTCCGCCGCCTTGTCGTTCAGCCACCATTCAAACCACTGCTCCGGCGTGCTGGCAAATTCCAGAACCGGCAGGCCAAGCACGCGCCTGTCCTCCAACATGTGGTCAAACGTGCGCAGATACTGCGCCTTGAATTTTGGCCAGCGGCGGAACTCCTGTTCACGTCCCACGCGCCGCGCCATAGGGCAGCCGATACAACCAAGCCGCTCAAATCCCTCATTGTACAGGCCGCACTGCTTCAGCCCCACATCTTTGGAATAGGACCAGATATCCGAATCCGTCCAGTACGCCAGCGGGTTGATCCTTCTCTGATTGTCCTGATAGCAGGTCTCGAATATTCTGCGCTTTTCACTGTTGTCAAACGGCATGATGATGCTGTCGCCGCGCTTTTTGTCCGGTGCGATCTCCAGCTCATCGCGCTTTTTCCTCCGTCCCACACTCTCATACTTGCGCACGCCCAGCGATAAGATCGCCCGGCCCTGCTGCGGTACCGGACGTTCTTTCAGATGTTCGCAGCAGTATCGCACCTTGCGCAGCGGCGGGATCTTCTTTATGCGCATCAATTGCCACATACTGTACTGGTACATCACGTCATAAGTCAAATATCCCATGTCTCGGTATACCTGGAAATTTGCGCGCTGGAAATAGACAAGCTCCGGCGGGTCGATGCCCGTGATGGAATGGAGGTAGAAATGCCGCACCCCGGCCCGGCGCATCAGATGCCCCAGCACGCGGCTGTCTTTCCCCTCGGATGTACAAACACAATAACCCCGCGCATCGTAGTGCAGTGCCAGGCCCTCGTAATACCGGAGCAGGCGCACAGCTTCTTCATCCGGCGCATTTTTTGTAAAGCTCATTTGATGTTCCATCGAAAAAAGCCGAAGCGCATTACCGCTCCGGCCCGCCGCCTCCTTTTTCCCTGTTCGTTTTTCGCCGCTCCCGCATCGACACATATTCGACAAAATACAGGTCCAGCGGCATATATTTAAAGCTTCTGTTGTATGCAAGGTGCTCATTTTCGATCCCGTCCCGGACCGCATGGTCAAGCAAATGCTGTATATCCTCCACCGGGATCGTGCGTACCGTGCAAAATCCGGGCAGTCTCCAATCATCCGGCATTGCCGCCTGCAGCATGTCACTGCTGCGCTCGCCCGCTGCCCAAAGCAGTACGGAACCCGCCGGGCAGCCTTTCAGCGGCGCCTGCAGCCTGACCGCGGCAGGAATGTCCGCCAAGAAACACCCGTTGGGGTCCTGCTGCCGCGCCATAAGATACTCTTTTACGATCTGTCCAACCTGTTCCTGCGGTTGAATGTACATAAGGCTTTCCTGATAACCCATTGTGTCATCTCCTCGTATAAAAAGCAGCACCTGTCTTTTCAGACAGGTGCTGCTTTCGCTTCGCGCAAGGCTATCTTGCGTCCATTTCTTTTCTTCCGTTTTTCTGTTTTTGTATCTGTGCATATACAGGGGACTGCCTGTAACGGTGCATCACAAAATCCGTTACGAACTTTGTCCGGACCGGAACGCCCGTCTTTTCAATGCAAGACTGGAGCAGCTCCGGCGTAATGACAGGCAGCCTGTGCCTTGACGCATAGTCCGCAAACGCGCCCGTCTCCTGTTCAAACTCTGTCAGCAGCACCTGCAGCAGTCCAGCCCGATCCGCCCGGTTCGGATATCCGCGTGACACGAGCGCAAGGTTGTTGTCGTAGTTCGGGGCGAGCGACAATATTTTGCCGCTGACCACATCCCGCAGCACGCCATAGTTGTTGGTATGTCTGTCCACGTTCTCACAAACCGCATCCAGAAAAATGATCTCCAGATAGGCGTCGGAAAACTCTGTTCCAAGCTTGCGGAACGCTGCATAGCTCACACCGTAGTCATCATCGTCGCCGACAATAGAAGCCGCAGGCTCAAAATTCACACCGGCACCTCCGGTAAAGTCCCGCGAACGTATGGTAGATCCGTCTACACGCTCGTAATATGCCATTGGAAATCCCAGCGCCGTTCCCAGCTCGTAGACGAACAACTCGGAAAACAGCGCAAGGCGGTCGGCGCGTTTGTACATCCACCATTCTCCGCCGATCAAACGCCAGCACTTTTCAAAGCTTCCGGTATTCGTCAGCTCCGGCGTATGTGCCATCGACGCCTTGTCCTCAGAATTGCGGTACAACAGGGCGATCTCTGAAACTCCGCCGCCTGTCAACGCAACATCGTCAAAATAGTTTTCAGTGAACTTTACATCAGAGTAGGCAAGACTGCTGCCCTCCGGCTTTACCCAATAGGTATCCGTGATTGTCGCGGCATAGACGGACAGAACAAGCTCTGTTTCATCCCGTTCCGCCAACCGCAGAGCCTTTTTAAGCAAACGCGAATTTGTCCGGTGAATATCAATGGCGCGTGTGCGCAGCCAATCTTCAAAGGATGAACTGCGCTTAAAAAACAAAGGGAGCAGATCTTCACGCACAGGTGTAACCGCATTGCCCGCGACGGTCGCTACTGCAACATCCTTGCTCATGATCTGTGCACGGTAGGATAAATCCATATTCTCGCCCCCTGTATATACAAAAATATACCACAAATGCGAAAAAACCACAATGCGAAGCCTGTCGGCGTCATTGGCGTGTATGTACAAATGCACTTTCTTCCTGTCCTCCACTTTTTTCATCCCATCGGATGTTCTTTTCGAAACGCCTCGGTCTGGCGCTTGAGATAGATGCGCCGCGTCTCGCGACGCACAGCCCTGCGCAGCGCGTCGATGTGCGAATATTCTGTTTTCAGCCACAGGCGGTAAAGGAAATCCAGCGGCCTGCGCTGCGGCGTCAAAACAGAAAGCTGCTGATGGGTAAGCGGCGTTTCCCGTAAAACGGAAAGCAGGTCCTGCTTGATGACATATTCATATGCCCTGCTCATCACCTTTGCGGACACGCTGCCCTCCAAAAGGTCCCGCAGGCAAAACATCTCATGCTCCGCCTGCGCGATCACTTTCATCTGCTGTTTTGTCATGTTCTGTATCCTCCGTTTTTTCTATCGGGCTTCGCCCGCAATTCTTTCCCGGTTTCTTTTTCCCTGCCGTCCGGCTTCCTCTGCCGCCGCATCCTGCATATGGTCGATCAGGACATTGGAAAGGCCGGTGTCTTTTCGCAGATACTCCTGATACAAATATTCCAGAGGCGTGTGCATGGCCAAAAGCGCCTTTGTTTCCTTTGGGCCAAGGAACGCTTCTTCCACCAGCAGCGCCATATCTGTTTTCACCGCAATTTCGCCAGCCTTTTCGATCACATCCTGTACGGGCAGACGCTCCAGCCCGGCCACAAAAGCCGCCAGCTCATCATTCATTTTTCCGATCAATCGTTCCGTATTGTTCATAAAGCTCCCTCTGTTATCTCTCATAGTCCTTCGCCGCCCGCTGCGGCGGCTCAATATCCAGCGTATCGTCCATCAAATCCGGGATGCTGTTCTTCCCGTCAATGTTCAGGAGTGCGTTCACCGCCGAGAGCCGCGCTTCCTTTTCAGCCAGCTCCTGCTCCTGTGCAAACGGCTTCTCCAGCTCCTGCCGGGTATTTTCCTGCTGCTTTTCGATCTCCGATATCTCCTGCGTCAGCTTTTTCAAATGGGCTTCCATCCCGTTCAGCGCATTGTTGATACGGGCAAGATTGCCCTGTACATCCGTGCCCAGCTCCGCGAAATACACCGCCGCGCCGCGCAGGCCCACGACAAACGCCTGTTCCATCGCACGGTATTCAAGCCGCATCGCAAACCCGCGGTATGAGCCTATTTCCATCGCTTCGCCGCGCTGCACCACGGTCTGGCACAAAGCCAGCAGCTCAGCACCCGCCGAGGCCTTGTCCGTGTACTCCCGGCCCATGACCGTCATGGAAAACAGCTCCCTGTCCTCCGGTGTGTTCGCGTCGCGCCGGGGGATGTCCTTTTCAATGGCCCCGATCTTCTGCCGCCGCTCCAAAAGCTGCTGCGGATATTGCAGCAGCAGCATATCCTCCAGCCTGTACCGCTGGGACACATGGCTTGATTTCAAAAGCCGCAGCTTTGTCACGTCCGTTTCAAGCTGTACCTTCTCCAAAATATGCGGATTGCCTGTGGACAGCGCCTTGATCTCACCATAGGACAGCACCGCTTCATCCAGGTCCTCGCAGGAACGGGACGGCGCTTTGCCGCTCATCACCTGGGATATGAACCGCTGCTTTGTCTCAATGAGCTGCCACGAATAAGCGTCAAACGTCCCTTCCGTCACATAACGGTGGATGAACACCTTTTTGTTGGTGTTTCCCTGCCGGATGGCCCTGCCCTCACGCTGCTCTATGTCGCTTGGCCGCCACGGCACATCCAGATGATGCTCCGCTGCAAGCAGCGTCTGAACATTCGTGCCCGCTCCCATTTTCTGCGTGCTGCCCAGCAGGATGCGCACCTTACCCGAGCGCACCTTTGCGAACAGCTCCGCCTTTTTCTTTTCGTTGTCCGCGTCATGGATGAACGCGATCTCGCCGGGCGGCACGCCGTGTCCGATCAGCTTGTCCCGCACATCGGCATACACGCTGAACGCTGCCGCCTGTACCGCCGTCACACCGTCCGTCATGCATTTGATCTTCTTCTCAGCCTTTGGCGTGGACAGGTCGCAGAATACAAGCTGTGTTCCTTTGGCGGATGCAAATTCCTGCCAGAGCCGGAACACCTCCTCCACAGAGGCATTGACCTTGCTGCCCTCCTCATCCGGCAGAAGCGGATCAATGAGCCGCTGGTCCAGCGCCAGCTTGCGGCCATCGTTTGTAATTTTCAGCATATTGTCCTCGCTGGGGTCTACGTTTCCGTTCCGCACCGCCTCGGCGCGCTCGCCCAGTTCAGCCACCATTTCCCGCTGGATGTCTGTGGGCTTCACCACAACATTTTTCCGCTCCACCTCCGGCACAGGCAAATTCAGCATATCCGCTGTCTGGATATCCGCCGCCTCGCGCCACAGCGCCATCAGCTCCGGCAAATTGTAGAACCGGGAAAACCGCGTGCGCATCCGGTATCCCGTCCCCTCCGGCTTCAGCTCCACCGACGTGGTCACTTCCCCGAACGTGGACGCCCATTCGTCGAACAGCGTCAGGCCCCGGTCCTGCAGCATACCGTATTGCAGATACCGCATCATCGTATACAATTCCGCCATGCTGTTGGAGATCGGCGTGCCTGTGGCAAACACCACGCCGCGCCCGCCCGTCAACTCGTCAAGATATTGGCATTTGGCAAACAGGTCGCTGGATTTCTTCGCTTCCGTCTGCGCGACACCCGCCACATTTCTCAGCTTTGTGTACAAAAAAAGGTTCTTAAAATTGTGCGCCTCATCAATGAAAAGGCGGTCAATGCCCAATTCTTCAAAGGTCACAACATCATCCTTGCGGCTGTCATCATTGAGACGCTCCAGCCGTGTTTCCAGCCCCTTGCGCGTCCGTTCCATCTGCTTGACCGTAAAGCGCGGCGTATCCTTGTCCATAAGGCCAAGCTGCGTGGTGATCTCGTCGATCTGGCGCTGGAGCATGGCTGCCTGCCGCTCCGCCGACAGCGGGATCTTCTCAAGCTGTGAATGCCCGATGATCACCGCGTCGTAATCTCCCGTGGCAATGCGCCCGCAGAACTTTTTCCGGTTCGCGGTTTCAAAATCCACTTTTGTGGCCACAAGGATATTTGCGCCGGGATAAAGCTGGAGCCATTCCGCGCCCCATTGCTCCGTCAGGTGGTTTGGCGCAACGACCAGGCTTTTGCTGCACAGCCCCAAACGCTTGGCCTCCATCGCCGCCGCTGCCATCGTGTAGGTCTTTCCGGCCCCGACAACGTGTGCGAGCAGCGTGTTGCCTCCGTAAAGGATGCGCGCCACGGCGTTGCGCTGGTGCTCCCGCAGCACGATCTCCGGCGACATGCCGTGAAAGGAAATATGGCTGCCGTCATACGCCCGCCCGCGCAGGCAATTGAATTTTTCGTTGTACAGCTTCACAAGGCGTTCACGGCGGGCCGGGTCTTTAAAGAGCCAGTCGCGGAACGCCTGCCTGATGGCGTCCTGCTTCTGCTGCGCCAGTATCGTTTCGTTTTTGTTCAGAACCCGTATTTCCCGGCAGGATACGGTGTCGTATTTTGTGTCGTACACCTTTACCGTGCGCATATTCAGCGACGCTTCCAGAATGTGAAATCCGTTGATGCGCTCTGTACCATATGTCTCGTTTGCTTTCACATTGGCCACCGCGCCCTTTGCCTTGTTTGTGATGTTCCACTGGCCTGTGTATGAGACATATATCACTTCCATCACCGCTGCGGCATTCCAGGACGGCTCCAGCAGCTCCACCATGAAATCCTTCACAACATCCACCGGTATCCATGTAGCGCCCAGATGCACCTCGATGTCCCCGGCTTCAACGGGCGCGGGCTGCACCTGCTCCAGAGCGGATACATTGACTACATACGCCGCATCCGCTTCCGCCGCTTTTTGTGCCGTGTGCAGCTTTTCCCGCACATTCCCGGACAGGTATTCGTCCGCCGTCACCCAGCCGCTTTCCGGGATACCCTCCCGCACGCGCGACGGGTCTCGAAAAATAGCGCCCTGCAATGCACGGACGATCCCGTCCTGGTCCTCCGTGCGCAGGAGCTGCGCCATATATGGAAGGTCCACGCACGCGCGTTCGGAAATGGAAACAGCCAGCGCTTCGCTGGCTGTCCCCACCTCGGTCGCGGGCCTGCGCGCCTGGATGGTGCGCTTTGTGAACATGTCCGATTTGCACTTGAAGTTCCCTTCGTCATCGAACACCTCCAGCGCGCACAGAAGGAAATATCCGCTGTCGTCCCGGAATACGCCCGCGTTCCCACGGCTGTTGATGCGGCCATACCGCCGCACAAAATTGTCGTACAGCCGGTTCAGCCTGTCCTGCTCCAGCTGTACCGCCGCGTCTCCGCACCCGTCAAGCTGTACCTGCATGAGCCTGCGCGTCTGGCCGCGCAGCGCGATCAGCTCCCGCACACGGCGCGTATTTGTCCCGTTCAGCTTCACCGCGCGCATGACGGAGTTTTCCCGGAAATACAGCCTGCCGTCCACCTCCGTGAAGCTGTAATTGCGCACATCCGGGTCCGCAGGCAGCACCTCGATCTCCTGTTCCGCCTGTTCCAGCGGCAGCGCCGCCGGGAGCCGTGCGTCCAGCCCTTCCAGTGCGGCGTGCAGCGCAGCGCCCAGGTCCTGTCCCGGACGCGGGCGGCAAACGGAGCGGGGACCGAACGGGCCGCTTTCCATCACCATATCGCCCAGCACCATTTCCGGATGCTCCGCAAAATACTGGTTGATGGGCACGCCGTCTCCGGTCTTTCCCACATGCAGCCACGGTTCATCCCGGTCCGCCATGCGTTCGCGCTTTTGCAGGAACAGGATATCCGACGTCACCTCTGTGCCCGCGCTCTGGCGGAACGTGTCGCTGGGCAGGCGCACCGCGCCGATCAATTCGCACCGCTGGGCGATGTACCGCCGCACATTGCCTGACGCCTTGTCCAGCGTGCCGCTGGAGGTGATGAACGCGATGATGCCGCCCACCCGTACCTTGTCGATGGTCTTGCCGAAAAAGTAATCATGGATGAGCCAATGCTCCCGGTCGTACCGCACGTCATGTACGCCGAAGCTGCCGAACGGAACATTGCCCACGGCGCAGTCAAAGAAGCTGTCCGGCAGCGCTGTTTTCTCATAACCACAGGCATAGATGTGCGCCGACTGGTAGAGCTGCCCTGCAATGCGCGCGGAAATATGGTCCAACTCCACGCCGTAAAGCCCGGTGGGGTTTGTATCAAACTGCTCCGGGCGGCAGCCGAAAAACGCGCCCACGCCCATGGACGGCTCCAGAATGTTTCCGCCCGTCACGCCCCAGCGTTCCAGCGCGCTGTACATAGCCCGTATCACCGTGGGCGGCGTGTAGAATGCCGTCAGTGTGGATGCGCGCGCCGCCATGTATTCCGATTCATCCAACAGGGATTTTAATTGCGCGTACTCCTGCGCCCATTCGGTTTTTTCTCCGTCAAAGGCGTCCGCAAGGCCGCCCCATCCCACATACCGCGCCAATATGCCCTGTTCCTCCGCCGTGGCCAGACGGCCCTCGTCCTCGATGCGGCGCAGGGTCTCAATGGCCGCGGCATTCAGCGCAAACCGCGCCTTGGGGCCGCCCGGAGATGTATCCTCCGTGGGATAACGGTAATCCAGCTTTGGCACAGGCGGGGTATCCTTCTGTACCTGTGCCGCCTGCGGCAGCTCCGCCATCCGCTGGCCATCCTCCTGAAATGCGTCATAGGCGCTGGGCACGTCCATCGTCGTATACCGCGGCTGGCCCGGCTCCGGCTCCATGTCCTTGAGAATGACCGTCCGCGATTTGAAATTGACTTCTGTGATGCTGTGCTCCCGGCCCTCGATCTCGATGACGCCGCCCCGCGGCAGCGCCTCTGCCGCGCGGCACAGCTTGACCGGCTCCGGATGGCCCTCGCCCGGCTCAAACAGCGCTGTATCCACGCCCGCGCACAGCAGCTTTTTCAAGCATGCGGGCCATCGCTCTTTGGGGAAGCCTGTAACGTCCACTTCGCCCAGCGGCGGCACATCGGCATGCAGCACCTTTGTGTGCAGCGCTCCCGACACAATGCGCGCGTCCTCGTCGTAAAACAAAAAATACGCGCTGCTTCCGCATCCCAGCGCGTAACGGTTGTATTGGTCCTTCAGGTCCAGATAACGGTCCCCGCTGAAAGGCAGCGAAAGGTCCTGCGGGGCTTCTGTGTACGCAGCCTGCCCGCCCGCCGGACCGGGCGGCAAAAACCGCGCGTTGCGCGTGTCCGCCCGGAGCAGCGCTGCAAAGGCTTCCATGCTTTCCTTCCGCATGAGCAGCGGAAAATCCGCGTCCTCCAGACGGACGCCGTCCCCGCTGATCTCCACGACGCGGAACGCCTTGCCGTCCTCCAGGTATACGGTGTCGTCCACAGCACAGGGACGCTGCGGGGCGGGCGGCTCGCGGGCAGCATCCCGCCGCACGGCTTTCAACTTTTGCGCCTGTTTTTCCCGCTTCCATTCTGGATATTGCTGTTCTTCCTCGTCCGTCAGGTACAGGCCGTCTTTCACAAGCCGTCCGATGCGCCGGGCCGCCTCCGGCCATTTCAAAAGCTGGTACGGTGCGTCCATACCCGTGCCGCGTATCACGGAAATGCCCGGCCTGCCGTACATGTTGTAGTCCACACTGCCGTGTGTGCCGTCCGGAAATGTCCATGTCATCCCGCCGACGCCGTATTCGTGCTTCAAAAAATCCGCGGTCTCCTTTTCCGTGTGCCGTCCCTCATACCATTCGGCAATGCGGAATTTCCCCTTCGAAAAACCGGAGCCATGGCAGAGCACCGCGTTGATCTCAGCTTCGCTGAACCCGGCCCGCGCCGTTTTCGGGGCCTCCGTTCCATCCGCTTGCTCCTCCCTCGCGTCCTCCACGACTTGATGTACAGCTGGTCGCTGGGCATCTGGATGCCGTACTGCTTCGCCAGCTCGAGCAAAATGCGCTCATAGCGGTCCTTGTCAGGCTGCTGGAAGGTCACCGTCAGACCGAACCGCGCTGCCAGACTCATCAGCTCCTGCCGGGTATCCGCCGCATGCAGGTCATCCCCGCTGCGGTCGGCCATCGTCTCCTTGACGAGATGGCGGCGGTTGCTGGTCGCATAGACCGCCACATTATGGCTGCGCCCGCCGACACCGCCCTCCAGAATTGCCTTCAGCGCCGCAAAGTTATCATCGTTGGCGGAGAAGCTCAGATCGTCAATAAAGAGGATGAATTTCAGCGGGTTGTTCGCCAGCTCGTCCATCAGGGCGGGGATCTGGTAAAGCTGGTTCTTCTTGACCTCGATCAGCCGCAGGCCGTCCGGCGCAAGCTCGTTGGCAACAGCCTTGACCGTGCTGGATTTGCCGGTGCCGGCATCGCCGTACAGCAGCACATTGTTCGCGGGGCGGCCCTCCAGCAGGGCGCGGGTGTTGGCGATGACCTTCTCCCGCTCCTGCTCATAACCGGGCAGCTCGCTCAGCCGCTGCGGGTCGGGGTAACGCACCGGCACCAGATGTCCGTCCTCCAGCGCAAACACATGGTAGCGGGCAAACATACCGTAGCCCTTGCGTCCGGCCGCCGCGCGGCGCGCCTCATAGGCCGCGCGGTAATCCGCATCCAGCGTGGTCTGCCAGCGGGGCAGAAACGCCGCCGCGCCGGGGAATACCTCGTCCAGCGTGGCGCGCCCCAGCTGCTGCAGAAAGTCCAGCTCATCGGCCAGCGCCTTTTCCAGCACAGGGCCGGCATCCTGCCCGGCCGCCACACGCAGGCAGAGGTTTTCCTCCTCCAGCACGGTATTCAGCAGGGTATCCGTCCAGTTCGTGCCGCGGGCAAACAGCTCCGCCTCCAGCGCGGCAATCGCGCCCGTCAGCTCGTTTTCCTCCGCCGCCAGCGCCGCGCGCAGCGCACGCAGCGGCTCCGCTGCCAGCAGGCCGCGGAACACCACAAGCCCATCGAGATGGGCCAGCCATTCATTACGCAACATAGTTTATAATCCTTTCCCAAGAGAAACACTCTTTACCCCAGTATAACTGCCGCGACAAAAAGTTGCAAGGCTTGTTGCAGAATTTTCAAAGAAGCCTTGACAAATGTGCAAATGTACGGTATAGTTTATCACAAACCCAGATAATGCTTGGATGGGAAGTTAGTAACGGCCCCGCCCCTTTCAGAGAACTGCCGGTCGGTGCAAGGCAGCAAGGCAGGCAAGCCGCGAACTGATCCCGGAGCAGACCGCTTGAATCTCACCAGTAGGGCGGTACGGGTGCACCCGTTACAGTGCCGGACCTTGTTGGAGGTCCATGAGGCGGGGGCACAGCCCCAATAAGAGTGGTACCGCAGAGTCGTGTTTTTACAGGCTTTGTCTCTTGGAATACGAGGGGCAAAGCCTGTTTTCATTTATTGCCCCATACCGGGGCATGTAGGGCATGCCGCACTACAGCTTCCCGGTAAGCAGTGTCAGGCAACAGGAAGGAGCAAGCATCATGAAATTGACCGGTTCGCAGATCTTCGTTGAGGTACTGGTCGAGCAGGGCGTGGATACCCTGTTCGGCTATCCCGGCGGTGCCGTGCTGAATCTGTATGACGAATTGTATAAAAATTCCGACCGTATACGCCATGTATTGACCGCGCATGAGCAGGGTGCCTCCCACGCAGCGGACGGCTACGCCCGCGCGACCGGCCGCACCGGCGTGGTGCTGGCCACCAGCGGCCCGGGTGCCACCAATCTGGTCACCGGCATTGCCACCGCCTACATGGACAGCGTGCCCATGGTCGCCTTCACCGGCAACGTGGCCACCACCCTGCTGGGCAAGGACTCCTTCCAGGAAGCCTACATCGAGGGCATCACGATGCCGATCACCAAGCACAACTACACGGTCCGCCGTGTTGAGGATCTGGCCGATACGATGCGCGCCGCCTTCCGCATTGCCCAGTCGGGCCGCAAGGGTCCCGTGCTGGTCGATATTCCGAAGGACATCACCGCCGCCAGCTGTGAATTCACCCCCAAGGCACCGGAGCTGATCCGCACCGTGACCCGCTACGATGAGGAGGAGGTCAAGGCCGCCGCCCGGATGATCAACGAGGCGGATCGCCCCATCGTCTACTTCGGCGGCGGCGTGCGCAGCGCGGCGGGCTGCCAGCCCCTGCGCGATCTGCTGGAAAAGACCGGTATGCCCGCCACCTACACCCTGATGGCCGCCGGTGTGCTGAGCTACGGCGAGCCGCACAATCTGGGGCTGCTGGGTATGCACGGCTGCTACGCCGCCAACAAGGCCATTGATGAGGCCGATCTCGTTATTGCCATCGGCACACGGTTCAGTGACCGTGTGGCGCTGAACCCCAACACCTTCGCCAAGCGTGCCAAGATCATCCAGATCGACATCGACCCGAGCGAACTGGGCAAAAATGTTGCGGTAGACCTGAGCCTGACCGGCGATGCAAGCTATATCCTGCAGGCCATCCTGCCCTATGTTGAAAAGACCGAGCACAAGCTCTGGATGGAGCAGATCCGCGGCTGGCAGAAAAACGACTACAAGCCCGTGGACAGCGAAACCGAGCTGAAGCCCCATCAGATCATTGACGAGATCTGCAATCAGGCCGGCCCCGAGGCCGTCTATGTCACCGATGTAGGCCAGCACCAGATGTGGGCAGCACAGTATCTGCACCACACGAAATCCCGCGGTTTCCTGACCAGCGGCGGCCTGGGCACGATGGGCTTCGGCTACGGCGCGGCCATCGGCGCGCAGATGGCGCTGGGCCGCGACGCCCGCGTTGTCATGCTGACCGGCGATGGCTCCTTCCACATGAACCTGAACGAGGGCTGCACCGCCGTCAGCTATGAGCTGCCCATCATCACGGTCATCTTCAACAATCAGGTGCTGGGCATGGTTCGCCAGTGGCAGACGACCTTCTATGAGAAGCGCTACTCCGACACCGACCCCCACCGCCGCACCGATTTCGTCAAGCTGGCCGAGGGCTTCGGTGCCAAGGGCTACCGCGCCGAGACGCCTGCCGAGTTCAAGGCAGCCTTCGCCGATGCGATGAAGCAGAAGGGTCCCAGCTGGATCGACTGCCGCATCGGCAAGGACGAGAAGGTGCTGCCAATGATCCCCGGCGGCGGCAGCATCAACGACATCATCATGGAATGAGGTGACACGCATGGAACAGAATAACAGCACCCGGCGGGTCATCAGCCTGCTGGTCGATAACTCCAACGGCGTTCTGGCGCGCATTTCCAGCCTGTTCTGCCGGCGCGGCTTCAACATCGACAGCCTGACGGTCTCGGCCACCAACGACCCCGCTGTCAGCCGCATCACCGTCACGCTGCGCGGCACCGAGCAGGCGCTCAACCAGTTGATCCTTCAGACCGAACGCCTTGAGGTCACCCGCCAGATCTTTGAGCTGGACCCCGACAAGAGCCTGCAGCGTGAGCTGCTGCTTTTAAAGGTAGCGTGCGATGCCGGAAACCGCGCCGCCCTGCGGGAGATTTCCAGCATTTACAAGGCCAAGATCATCGACCTGTCGCCCGACAGCATGATCTTTGAGCTGACCGGCAAGCCGGACAAGATCGATGCCTTCCTCGCAATGCTTCAGGATTACGACATTCTTGAGCTTTGCCGCACCGGCGTCACGGCATTGGAGCGTGGCGGCAAGCACCAGCACATGCAAAAGCCCGCGCAGGAAGTGCGCGAAGCGCAGCTGCCCCTGCCGGGGACGCATTGCCATTGAGCTGCTCGTAAATTTTCAATGCCTGTAGGGGCGGATTCCATATCCGCCCGCCGTAGGCTGCACTGCACGGGCGCATATAGAATGCGCCCCTACGGATTTTTATTTTCGTTTCCCAATTAAAATTACAAATATAAAAAGTATCAACAACAAAAGGAGACACCACCATGGCTATCAACAAGTATTACGATTCCGATTGCAACCTCGGCGTGCTCGACGGCAAGACCGTTGCCGTCATCGGCTTCGGCTCTCAGGGCCACGCCCACTCCGAAAACCTGGCCGAGAGCGGCGTCAATGTCGTCGTTGGCCTGCGCAAGGGTTCCGCCCACTGGGAGAAGGCCAGCGAGTTTGCCGCCACCCATGAGAACTTCAAGGTCATGGAGGTCGAGGAGGCTGCCAAGGCCGGTGATGTCGTCATGATGCTCGTGCCCGATGAGCTTTGCGCCGACATCTACAACGCGCAGGTTGCCCCCTACATGACTGAGGGCAAGGCACTGGCCTTTGCACACGGCTTCAACATCCACTTCAAGACCATCACCCCGCCGAAGAATGTTGATGTCATCATGATCGCCCCCAAGGGCCCCGGCCACATCGTCCGCCGCCTGTACACCGAGGGCGAGGGCTGCCCCTCCCTGATCTGCGTGGAGCAGGACTACACCGGCAAGGCCAAGGAGATCGCTCTGGCCTACGCCTCCGGCATCGGCGCAGGCCGCGCCGGCATCCTCGAGACCACCTTCAAGGAGGAGACCGAGACCGACCTGTTCGGCGAGCAGGCTGTCCTCTGCGGCGGTGTCTGCGAGCTGATCCAGGCAGGCTTCGACACGCTGGTCGAGGCCGGCTACGCCCCCGAGATGGCCTACTTTGAGACCTGCCATGAGATGAAGCTCATCGTTGACCTCATCAACGAGGGCGGTTTCTCCAAGATGCGCTATTCCATCTCCAACACTGCCGAGTACGGCGACTACCGCACCGGCAAGCGCCTCATCACCGAGGACACCCGCAAGGAGATGAAGCAGGTCCTGAAGGAGATTCAGGACGGCACCTTTGCCAGCGAGTTCCTGACCGAGATGAGCCCCAAGGGCGGCCGCAAGACCCACTTCCTCGCACAGCGCCGCATCGCCGCCAACCATCCCATCGAGAAGGTCGGTGCCGAGCTGCGCAAGATGATGAGCTGGCTCAAGAAGTAAGTATACGATAACGCTCTGAGCCTTCCCCCTCGGGGGAAGGTGGCCCCGCTGGGCCGGATAAGGGCAGCGTTCCCGCAGCATCCCATTTACGGGCAGCGGCGCAATCAACGCCAACGGAACCTGGAGTGCGAACGGCAAAAACCAGGAATTCGGGATGAAAGTGGAAAAGGGAACTCCCATCGACAGCAAAGACCGCATCGCCGAAAAGATACTGGAAGGCATGAAAAAAGCAAATTCTTACAAAGGATCGGACAGCCGGAACCTATATCTTTATTACCAGACTGATAAAGAGAACCTCTGTCTCGTATTCGCTCCAAACTAAGACTAGAATTGAAACAAGATGGACACGGAAAAGAAACAATTGGAACTGGACAAACGTTACATACGTATGGCAAGCATCTGGGCGGAAAACTCTTATTGCCAGCGCCGTAAGGTAGGAGCGTTGATCGTCAAAGACAAAATGATTATCTCCGACGGATACAATGGTACTCCTTCGGGCTTCGAAAACGTATGCGAGGACGAGAATAACCTGACAAAACCTTATGTTCTCCATGCGGAAGCAAACGCTATCACCAAGATAGCACGCTCGAACAACAGCAGCGACGGTGCCACGATGTACGTCACCGCCTCACCTTGTATCGAATGTGCAAAGTTAATCATACAGGCAGGAATCAAACGGGTAGTCTACTCCGAACATTACCGCCTCGAAGATGGAATAGAACTATTAAAACGGGCAGGAATCGAAGTTATCTATACAGAAATGAACGAAGATTCTTCTCCAAACAAATAATAAGACGAACGTTTTAAAAAAAGGAATAGACATGAGTACAAGAAACTCTTCACGTTTTACGCCTATCATCATAGCTATCAGCGTGGTGGCCGGTATTCTTATCGGTACATTTTATGCCAAGCACTTCGCCGGCAACCGTCTGGGTATCATCAACGGTTCTTCCAACAAGCTGAATGCGTTGTTGAGAATCGTAGACGATCAATATGTAGACACCGTAAACATGACCGACCTCGTGGAGAAGGCTATGCCGCAGATCCTGGCAGAACTGGACCCGCACTCCACTTACATCCCTGCACAGAATCTCGAAGAAGTCAATTCGGAACTGGAAGGCAGTTTCAGCGGAATCGGTATCCAGTTTACGATACAGAATGATACGATTCATGTGAATGCCGTTATCCAGGGAGGCCCATCTGAAAAAGTGGGACTCATGGCGGGCGACCGCATCGTTAATGTAGACGACAGTTTATTTGTAGGCAAGAAGCTGAACAACGAACTAGCCATGCGCACACTGAAAGGTCCTAAGGGATCGCAGGTGAAACTGGGTGTCAAACGCGTAGGAGAACCGAAATTGCTGGACTTCACCATCACCCGCGGAGACATTCCTCAAAATACAGTAGACGCTGCCTATATGCTGAACGATGATATCGGTTATGTAAAAGTCAGCAAATTCGGACGGACAAGCCACGTAGAATTGCTTAACGCCTTGGCTCAGCTCAATCATAAGAAATGTAAAGGACTGATTATTGACCTTCGCGGCAATACAGGAGGATACATGGAAGCTGCCATCCGCATGGTAAATGAATTCCTGCCCGAAGGTAAACTGATTGTATATACACAAGGACGTAAATATCCCCGTGCGGAAGAATTTGCCAATGGTACGGGCAGTTGCCAGAAAATGCCACTCGTTGTATTGATCGACGAAGGTTCTGCTTCTGCCAGCGAAATCTTTACCGGAGCAATTCAGGATAATGATCGCGGTACAGTGGTAGGACGCCGTTCCTTCGGAAAAGGACTGGTACAACAACCGATTGACTTCAGCGACGGCTCTGCTATCCGCCTGACTATCGCCCGCTATTATACTCCTTCAGGGCGTTGCATCCAACGTCCTTACGAAAGTGGTAAAGACAAGAATTATGAACTAGACATATACAACCGCTACGAACACGGTGAGTTCTTCTCACGCGACAGCATCAAGCTGAACGAAAACGAACGCTATCTCACCAGCCTGGGACGCACTGTTTATGGTGGTGGCGGTATCATGCCGGACGTATTTGTACCACAAGATACTACCGGAGTCACTTCTTATCTCTCATCAGTAATCAACCGCGGACTAACTCTTCAGTTTACTTTCCAGTACACGGACAATAATCGGAAGAAGCTGAGCCAGTATGAAACGGAAGAAGACCTGCTGAATTATCTTCGTCACCAAGGTTTGGTAGAGCAGTTCATCCGCTTTGCCGACTCGAAAGGTGTAAAGAGAAGGAATATTCTGATCCAGAAATCGTATAAACGACTGGAAGCGAATATATACGGCAACATTATCTATAATATGCTGGGACTGGAAGCTTATCTGAAATACTTCAATAAATCGGATGCTACAGTACAACAAGGTATAGAACTGCTCGAAAAGGGAGAAGCTTTCCCAAAAGCACCCGCCGAGACAGAAGAGGAAGTGACGAAAGATAATAAAGATGGAAAGAAAAAAAGAACTGCGCAAGCTTATGGCATCACTGAAGATCCGACACGCATCTTCGACTTTGCAGAAGCTTCAATCAGCTAAAATACTTGCCGCCCTCGAAGCCCACCCGGCTTTCAGGGCGGCAACTACTGTATTGCTCTACCATTCGCTCAAAGATGAAGTAGACACGCATGCGTTTATCCGGAAATGGAGCAATGAGAAACGGATATTGCTTCCGGTAGTTATCGGCGATGAATTGGAATTACGCCTCTATACCGGTCCCGAGGATATGGCAACCGGCACTTACGGTATTGAAGAGCCTGTTGGAGAAACATTTACGGACTATGCAGACATAGACTTTATTGCCGTTCCCGGTGTAGCTTTCGACCGGAAAGGAAACCGACTGGGAAGAGGAAAAGGCTATTATGACCGTTTGCTGCCACGTATCCCCGCAGCTTATAAAGCAGGCATCTGCTTCCCATTTCAAATAGTAGAAGAAGTTCCGGCAGAAGCATTCGACATCTGCATGGACATAATTATAACGACAAATGAGAACGAATTATCACACCCATACCACCCGCTGCCTTCATGCGACAGGGAGTGACGAAGAATTTGTTTTAAGTGCCATCAAAGGCGGCTATCAGGAACTTGGTTTCTCTGACCACACACCATGGAAATACCATACCGATTATGTATCCGACATCCGGATGACTCCCGAAGAACTGCCGGAGTATGTAGAAAGCCTCCGCTCGCTACAAAAGAAATATAAAGATCAAATCAGCATTAAAATCGGCTTGGAATGTGAATATTTTCCGGAGTATATTCCCTGGCTGAAAGGAGTTATCAAGGAGTATCAGCTGGATTACATCATCTTCGGCAACCACCATTTCCATACAGATGAGAAGTTTCCTTATTTCGGGCGAAATACCCATACGGTAGATATGCTTGAACTTTATGAAGAGAGTGCGATTGAAGGGATGGAAAGCGGCTTGTTTGCCTATCTGGCACATCCCGACCTGTTCATGCGTTCATATCCTGAATTCGACCGTCATTGTAAACTTGTCAGCAGACACATCTGCCGGACAGCAGCCCGCTTGAACCTGCCCCTGGAATATAATATAGGTTACGAAGACTACAACGATGAACATGGAATAACAACCATTCCCCACCCTGCTTTTTGGGAAATAGCAGCACACGAAGGCTGCACCGCCATTATCGGAGTGGATGCCCACAACAACCAATATCTGGAAACTCCGTTCTACTATGACCGGGCAAATGGGACACTCCAAAAGCTGGGGATGAAAGTGACAGACAGAATTCCTTTCCTCAACGAAAAATAATGTTTGTGATAACCGTAG
>OGZA01000249.1_pt1 | contig 43517 bp, 30 predicted proteins | sample 1576591 | NCBI WGS metagenome assembly OGZA01 (sample SAMEA3541565, study PRJEB24748) | human gut metagenome | biome: human gut; feature: human-associated habitat; material: faeces | place: China | collected 2012
AAAAACATAACAAAATCATATGCACGAAACATACCAAGATAGAATGATAGCTATCTTACCCTCGTCCGGGCGCCTGCTTGTAAACGATCCAAGTTTCGTGCCGTAACGCCCTCCCGGCTTCTTTGCGGAACGGGGTATCCGTTCGCCGCGACGGAACGGCTTGCCGCCCAAGCCGATTTTTGTTCTGCCATTTTTGTTCGTTGCGATCCGACGGTTGTCCGACGGCTCTGTTTTTGCCGGTCGGTTGAGAATCTCTGTTCGTGCCGGTACGCAGGCGGGTACGATGTCCGGCAGTTTTCCGTTCTCCGGTTTTCGGAGTAAGGGGCGTTTGCGAGGGGAAGAACCGGAAGCGTGAGTCGGTTGCTTCGGAAACTCGAGTACGGAGCCGTCCTTTTCAAGGACTATCCGCGAGCCTGACACGCCGACGGAACGGATGCCGGCCGGGCAGCAGGCGGTCCTTCCGCGTGGACGACGAGGATCGTTCCCCCGAGCTTTCGTACCCTGCGGATTTCGGCCTTCGAATTTCTGTGCCGGCGTTCCGGAGCCGGGACCGGAAGCTGCGATGCGACGGAACTCGCGGATTCCCGAAAACTCCAGTTCCCTGAACTCCGGGGCCGTACGAGGGCCTGGCTTATCCGTGCGTCCGCTTCGCCTCCGGCATTCCGCACGATTTCGTGGCGCTTGCCGGTGCGTGTTCGTTTTCCCGACGAAAAAAGCCGCCAGAGAAAAATCTGACGGCTTTTCGGTAAAGCGGAGCTTTGGCCCGCTGCCTATTGCATGCGACCGGATTATACGGTCATGATCTCTTTCTCCTTGCCGGCGAGCAGCTCGTCCACTTTTTTCGAGTACTTGTCGGTCAGTTTCTGTACGGACTCTTCTCCGTCCTTGGCCATATCCTCGGGCATACCGTCTTTCTGGGCCTTTTTGAACGACTCGACCGCGTCGCGTCGCACGGCGCGCATGCCGACCCGGGCTGTCTCGGCGTCGGCGCGGATCTGCTTGACCAGTTCCTTACGCCTTTCCTCGGTCAGAGGAGGAATGTTCAGCCGGATATGCTCGCCGTTGTTGGATGGCGTCAGGCCGATGTTGGCAACCAGAATGGCTTTCTCGATCGGCGCGATCATATTCTTCTCCCACGGCTGTACGAGCACGGTCCGGGCGTCGGGCACCGTCACGCTCGCTACCTGAGAGACCGGAGTAGGCGTTCCGTAATAGTCCACCGTGATTCCGTTGAGCAGGTTCGTGCTTGCGCGGCCGGCCCGTACGGAAGCCAAATCGTCGATCAGATGGGCCACGATCTTGTCCATTTTGACTTGCGCGGCGTCCAGAATTTCTTTAGGCTCTGTCATATCGTTTGTCGTTTTGTTTTGCATCAGTTCCGCACGACGGTGCCGATCTGCTCGCCGTCGATTACCTTGCGCAGGTTGCCCGGCGTATCCATGTCGAAGACGACGATCGGCAGATCGTTCTGCTTGCACATCGTGAAGGCCGTCAGGTCCATCACTTTCAGCTGGCGGCGGTAAACCTCGTCGAAAGTGATCTGCGAAAATTTCTCCGCCGTCGGGTCCTTCTCCGGATCGGCCGTGTAGATTCCGTCCACGCGCGTTCCCTTGAGCAGCACCTCGGCCTCGATTTCGACGCCGCGCAGCGCCGATGCCGTATCGGTCGTGAAATAGGGATTGCCGGTCCCTCCGGCGACGATCACGATCCGCCCTTCTTCCATCAGTTCCAGCGCTTTGGCCTTTGAATAAAGCTCGCCGACGGGCTCCATCCGGATCGACGTGAGCACTTGGGCCTTGGCTCCGGCGCTCTCCAGAGCGCCCTGCAAGGCCAGCGAGTTGATGACCGTGGCCAACATGCCCATCTGGTCGCCCTTCACTCGGTCGAATCCCCGGCCGACTCCGGTCAGACCCCGGAAAATGTTACCGCCGCCGATCACGATTCCGATCTGCACGCCCTCGGCCGCGATCGCGGCGATCTGTTCGGCGTAGCTGCCGAGCACTTCCGTGGAAAGTCCGTACTTCTGGGTTCCCATCAGCGATTCGCCGCTGAGTTTCAGTAATATTCTTTTATATATCGGCATGGCCTGCTTTGTCATTCGTATGATGTTTCGTCCGTCGGGGGCACGGCATGCGGTATCCGTTTTCGCTACGGCTTCGTCGCGCCGACTTGCATCCGGCCGGGCTACTCTTCGTTTTTCATCAGTTGCATCAGCTCGTCGAGCTTCGGCGTCAGAATAATTTCGGTACGTCGGTTCTTCGCGCGGGCCTCGGACGTCTTGGCCGGATCGACCGGAAGCGATTCGCCCCGCCCGGCGGCTATGATGCGGCTCGGCGCGATCTGCTTGTTCTCCAGCAGCAGGCGTACGACGGTCGTCGCCCGTTTGGCGCTCAGGTCGAGGTTGTCCTTCAGCTGCCCGTTCGAGCGGTAAGGCACGTCGTCGGTATGGCCTTCGACCATGACGTTGATATCGGGATTCTGCGCCAGAACTTCCGACAGATCGCGCACCGCGCGGGCGCCGTTCGGGTCGATCTCGAAGCTGCCCGAGCGGAACAGCAGCTTGTCATCCATCGACACGTACACGTTTCCGTTCCGGATCGAAATGGAAAGTCCCTTGCCCTCGAAGCCGGTCAGCGCGTCGGTCACCTTGCGGCGGATCGCGTCGATCGCCTCCTCGCGGCTGCGGAGCATGCCTTCCAACTCGGCTACGCGGCGCGAGCGATCGCTGAGCGCCATTTCCTTGTCCTCCAGCTCGCGCAGCATGCGGGCCGACTCGGCCGATCCGTCGTCGAGCAGCTGCTTGTAGCGTCGGCGGTAGTCGTTCAACTCGCCCGACAGACGGACCGTGTCGGCTACCAGACGCGCCTTTTCGGCGGCCAGTTTCTCGTTCTGTCCGATCATGTCGTCCAACCGGTTTCTGGAAGCGGCGAGCTCACCCTCGAGGCGGAGCGCCTCGGCCTTCATCGAATTGAACTTCTTGTTCGACACGCACGACGATGCGAGCAGAACAACCAGCACGGCAACAATCAGCTTTTTCATATTCATGCGTCGTTTTAGCGCGGCGGCTCCCGATTTTCAGACGAGAGCGGCCCTGCAGGCCTATTTTGCCACGAAGATACAAAACTATTTACAATGTGCAAGGCGGCTCTTTCGATAAATCGCCTGCCCGCCGGTACGGAAACGCTCGCAGGGAGAGACTCCAGAGAATCGATTGTGCGACTAAATTACTATCTTTGTCAGTCAATTCGGATCTCGCCATGACAGCTTCGCCGTACAAATATCTTTATCAGGTCGATTCGCCCCGGGACCTTCGACGGCTCTCGGCGGACGAGTTGCGGGCCTATTGCGGCGAGCTGCGGCATTTCATCATCGAGCAGCTTTCGGCCAATCCGGGGCATTTGGGGTCGAGTTTGGGAGTCGTCGAGCTGGCCGCCGCGCTGCACTACGTCTTCGACACGCCGAACGACAAGCTGATCTGGGACGTGGGCCATCAAGCTTATGCCCACAAGATCATCACGGGTCGGCGCGACCGGTTCCTGACGAATCGCAAGCTGAACGGGTTGAGCGGTTTCCCGAGCATGAGCGAAAGCGAGTACGACGCGTTCGGCACGGGACACGCCTCGACTTCGATCTCCGCCGCGCTGGGCATGGCCGCCGCGTCGGCTCTGAGGGGCGAGAAGCGCGAGGTGATCGCCGTGATCGGCGACGGCGCGCTGACCGGAGGACTGGCTTTCGAGGGACTCAACAACGCCGGAGCCGCGAACACCGACCTGCTCGTGATCCTGAACGACAACCGCATGGCGATCGATCCGAACGTCGGGGCGCTGAAGGAGTATCTGCTCAGCATCTCGACGTCGAAGCGTTATAATAAAGTTAAGAACCGCACGTGGACCCATTTGGAGCGGATGCCCCGACTTCGGGGGCTGATCCAGAAGGTGGGCGGAGCGCTGAAGCAGGGTTTCTTACAGCAAAGCAACCTGTTCGAGAGCCTGCACTTCCGCTATTTCGGGCCCGTCGACGGGCACGACGTAGTCCAGCTGACCCGCGTGCTGGGCGATTTGAAGGAGATACCCGGGCCGAAGCTGTTGCATGTGCTGACGGTCAAGGGCAAGGGCTACCGGCCGGCCGAAGAGCACCAGCGGATATGGCATGCGCCGGGCATATTCAATCCCGAGACCGGGGAGCGGATGCAGCATGCCGAAAGCGGCCGTCCCCCGCTCTATCAGGATGTTTTCGGCGAGACGATTCTGGAGCTCGCACGGGTCGACGACCGTATCGTCGGCATTACGCCCGCGATGCCTACCGGATGCTCGCTGAATCGGATGATGGCCGAGATGCCGGAGCGTTGCTTCGACGTCGGCATAGCCGAGGGACATGCCGTCACGTTCTCGGCCGGGCTGGCTGCGGCCGGCATGATCCCGTTCTGCAATATTTATTCGTCGTTCATGCAGCGGGCCTACGATAACGTAATCCACGACGTGGCGCTCCAGCATCTGAACGTCGTGATGTGCCTCGACCGGGCAGGGCTGGTCGGCGAAGACGGACCGACGCATCACGGAGTGTTCGACATTGCCTGCATGCGCTCGATTCCGAACCTGACGATCGCCTCGCCGATGAACGAGATCGAGTTGCGGAACCTGATGTACACGGCCTCGCTGGGACGAGGACCGTTCGTGATCCGCTATCCGAAGGGCGAGGGCGTCACGCCGCAATGGCGGCAGCCGTTCGAGGAGGTACCGCTCGGGCGCAGCCGGTTGCTATGCGACGGCTCGGACGTGGCCGTGCTGACGTTCGGTCCGGTCGGAAACGCGGCGGCGGCGGCCATACGCCGCGCCGCGGCCGAAGGCGTGTCGGCCGCCCACATCGACCTGCGTTTCGCCAAGCCGTTGGACACGGACCGTCTGCATGCGACGGGACGGAAATTCCGTCGCATCGTCACGGTCGAGGACGGCGCGATAGCCGGGGGCGTCGGATCGGCCGTGCTCGAGTTCATGAACCGCAACGGCTATGCGCCCAAGATCGACATGCTCGGCGTGTCCGATCGTTTCGTCCGTCAGGGAACCCAGTCGCAGCTCCGCGCAATTTGCGGCATCGACGAACGAAGCATCTACGAGGCGATTATGAAAAGCAAACAGCAATAAACGAGAGACCTATGGAATACGACTTCAGGGAAATTGAGAAGAAATGGCAGAAACGCTGGGCCGAGCGCGGAACTTACCGGGTGAAGGAAGACCCCTCGCGCCCGAAATACTACGTGCTGGACATGTTCCCCTATCCGTCGGGGGCGGGTCTGCATGTCGGACATCCGCTCGGCTACATCGCTTCGGACATCTATACGCGCTACAAGCGGCTGAAGGGTTTCAACGTGCTGCACCCGATGGGATACGATGCCTTCGGGCTGCCGGCCGAGCAGTACGCGATCCAGACGGGCCAGCATCCGGCCGTCACGACCGAGCGCAACATCGCGCGTTACCGCGAACAGCTCGACAAGATCGGTTTCAGTTTCGACTGGGATCGCGAGGTGCGTACTTGCGACCCGAAATATTACCATTGGACGCAATGGGCCTTTCTGAAAATGTTCGGCAGCTACTATAGCTATGACGAGAACCGGGCCATGCCGATCGAACGGCTCGTCGAGGCGTTCGACCGATCGGGAACCGAGGGACTGAATGTGGCGTGCACCAAGGAGCTTTCGTTCACGGCTGCCCGGTGGAAAGCGATGGACGAGGCCGAGCGCGAGGGCGTGTTGCAGAACTACCGTCTCGCATTCCGCGCCGACACGCTCGTGAACTGGTGTCCCGAACTGGGAACCGTGCTCGCGAACGACGAGGTGAAGGACGGCCTGTCGGTGCGGGGCGGCTATCCGGTCGTGCAGAAGCGGATGAAGCAGTGGCTGCTGCGCGTGACGGCTTATGCCCAGCGGATGCTCGACGGGCTCGACACTCTCGAATGGAGCGACTCGCTCAAGGAGATCCAGCGCAACTGGATCGGGCGCAGCGAGGGCGCGCAGATATTCTTCGGACTGAAGGGCTTCGACGAGAAGCTCGAGGTGTTCACGACGCGGGCCGATACGATTTTCGGGGCCACTTTCATGGTGCTCGCCCCGGAGCACGCGCTGGTCGGTAAGATCGCCGCGCCGGAGCAGCGCGAGGCGGTCGAGCGCTATATCGAGGAGACGAAAAAACGCTCCGAGCGCGAGCGCATGGCCGACACGAAGCGCGTGAGCGGACAGTTCACCGGGGCCTATGCGATCAATCCGTTCAACGGGACGGAGATACCGATCTATATCAGCGACTACGTGCTGGCGGGCTATGGCACGGGGGCTATCATGGCCGTTCCGGCGCACGACAGCCGCGACTACGCTTTCGCAAAGCATTTCGACCTGCCGATCATTCCGGTCGTCGAGGGGGGCGACCTTTCGGTCGCGTCGTACGATGCCAAAGCGGGCCGGATGATCAACTCCGATTTCCTGACCGGTATGGACGTGAAGGAGGCCATACCGGCGATGATCGCCGAGGTCGAGCGCCGGGGCTTCGGCAGCCGCCGGGTCAACTATCGCCTTCGCGACGCGATTTTCAGCCGCCAGCGGTACTGGGGCGAACCGTTCCCGATTTACTACAAGGACGACATCGCCCGCCCGCTCGCCGAGGACTGCTTGCCGCTCGAGCTTCCCCCGATCGAGAACTTCGGTCCGACGGCCGAGGGCGAGCCGCCGTTGGCGCGCGTCGAGGGATGGCAGACGCCCGAAGGGTATCCGTACGAGCTGAGCACGATGCCCGGTTTCGCCGGATCGTCGGCCTATTACTTGCGCTACATGGACCCGCATAACGACAGCGAACTCGTCTCGAAGCGGGCAAACGAATACTGGCGCAGCGTCGACCTGTACGTCGGGGGCATCGAGCATGCGACGGGACACCTGATGTACTCGCGCTTCTGGAATATGTTCCTGTACGATCTGGGCTATGTCTGCGAGCCGGAGCCGTTCCGCAAGCTCGTCAATCAGGGCATGATCCAAGGCCGGTCGAACTTCGTCTACCGTGTCAAAGGAACGAACCGTTTCGTCTCGCTGGGCCTCAAGGACCGCTACGACACGCAGGAGATTCACGTCGATGTCAACATGGTTCGGGGCGACGTGCTCGATCTGGAGGCGTTCCGCCGCTGGAGGCCCGAGTACGCCGACGCCGAGTTCGAGCTCGAGGACGGCAAGTACGTTTGCGGTTGGGCTATCGAGAAGATGTCGAAGTCGATGTACAACGTCGTGAATCCCGACCAGATCGTCCGCGACTTCGGAGCCGACACGCTGCGCATGTACGAAATGTTCCTCGGACCGCTCGAGCAGAGCAAGCCGTGGGACACGAACGGCATCGACGGCGTGCACAAGTTCCTGCGCCGCTTTTGGCGGATGTTTTTCGACCGCGACGGCCGTCCGGTCGTGACCGACGGCGAGCCGACGGCCGACGAGCTGAAAGTGCTGCACAAAACGATCAAGAAAGTGACCGAGGATATCGAGAACTTTTCGTTCAATACTTCGGTCAGCGCTTTTATGATCTGTCAGAACGAACTCGGCGCGCTGAAGTGCACGAAGCGGGCCGTACTGGAGCCGCTGGCGGTGCTGATCGCTCCGTTCGCTCCGCACATCGCCGAGGAGATATGGGAGAAGCTCGGACACGAAGATTCCGTTTTCGACGCGCGTTTCCCGGAGTACGACGAGCGCTGCCTGATTGAGCAGAGCGTCGAATACCCCGTGTCGTTCAACGGTAAGGTCCGCTTCAAGAAAAGCCTGCCCGCCGCGTTGTCGCCGGCCGAGGTCGAGGCGGCCGTGCTGGCCGACCCGGCCGTCGGCAAATATACCGAAGGCCGGACTCCGAAGAAAGTGATCGTCGTTCCGGGCAAGATCGTCAACATCGTGCTCTGACGGAGACGCTTGTCTGTCGCGCTTGCAGATATGTTTTGACAAGGTTCTCCGGAACGTTTATCCTCCCTTGCGATTTCACCCCGACCAAAGGCAAACTGGCCGGGGCGATTTCTGTTTTCGGTCGATTGTCCTGCATTTCTCAGAACGATCGGTTTTCTGATTTCCGGGTCTAAGCCGGACAGCGGCGGTCCCGTGTGAGACGGCGAAACGGTCTTGTCGTGCCGGCGTATATCCGTTTCAGCGCGATACGGACGTCGGGACCCGTTGGCTGTCAGGGATACGCCGGTTTTTGCGGTGAGTCCGATCGGGTGCCGATGCCGAGGACCGGATCGACGATGACCGTTTTCATCTCATAAGCGTGCCGTACGATGTTTTCTGTACGGGTCTTCCGATAGGATCGGTATATCCAAAGTAAGAAACGTTCGTCGATTTTTCGGTTATGTCGGGTTGTCATGCGTTTTTTCAGTGGTTTGCCGTTTGAGATCCGTCCATACTCCCGGTTGCCGGTCGGGCTTTTCGTCCCGTTTTTATCGTTCGGCACTTTCGGTTTCTCCCGGTTACGGGCCGGTCCGGGACGAAGCGCGTTACGTTCTTTCGGGCGGGCGGGGGCCCGTGGGATACCCCCGTCTGTGTATCGGTTCTCTGTTGTATTCATAAAAAAGATACCTGCGGAAAACTCCGCAGGTATCTTTTAACCTCGCGCGTGCTTGCGCGGGAATCGGTCTCGGTTCTATTTTACCTCTTTTCTTATTTCGTCGAATGCGGCGAAAGGCACTTCCATCAGCTTCATTTGAGGTTGCTCGTAGCTTTCGTAGCTGTGGGCTTCTGCGGCCGGCGTCACGTCGAAATGAACCTTTTCGCAGGAAATCCGTTCGAGCAGGCTGCCCGGTTTCTTAAGCGTGAATTCGGAATGGCGGCCGGGCATGCGGAGCCCCTGGTTCAGTACCGTATTGCCGTCGGCCTTACGAGTCAGCGTCATTTCCGACGTGCCTATGAAGGCAAGACTGACTCTGTTGGAAGAGACCAGATAGCCGGCTCCCATGAAGTAATCAGCCCCTTCGTAAACGGCGGTCTTTACCTTGATCGTGTTGAAATCGTCGCTTACCTCGACGGGGAACGGCTCGAAGACGACCTGCTCGTTGATGCCCATCAGATAGAACGTACCTTGCTGCGCCCAGTCGAACAGGTTGCGTTCGGTGTCGCACAGCACGGTCACCTCGTCGCCTTCGGCGATCTGGAGGAACCATTTGGGACCGTAGGCCTCATTGGCGACGGATTGCGGGAAGTTGTTGGCTACCAATTCTTCCGGCCCGTAATAGTTGAAGTCGGCGAGTCCCAGACAAACGAGCAGATTGTGCTTGCGATATTCTTCGGTTGTCGCCTCGTTGACACCGGCGGCGATCGTCACGTCGAACGTGTAGGTCGAATCCTGATTCTGGCTGCCCAGTCCGTTTATCGTTGCCGACCATTCGCCCGGGAGCTTGTCGAACAGTTGCGATTCTACGCGCGGAATCTCTTGAGTCGAAGCGCTCAGGACCTCCACCTTCGAGTATTCGCCGTTGAGCGCCTGAACGATCAGCGTATAGGAGGTGCCGGAAGAGAGTCCGCTATAACTGAACGGCAACCCGTTCTCGCCGTTGGCCAAATCGGTATAGTTGTCGGGCAGCGTATCGCCGACGAGCGTTACGATTTCTTCGTCCGATAATCCCAGTTCGTTGCGGATTTCGGTTATTTCGGCGGTCGAGGCGGTTACGTATTTGATCATGTCCGCATCGGTCGTCTTGATATTGAAGAAAATCGTGTTGTACGGATTGCGTCCCTGTCCGTCGTCCTTAAGCTCGTAATCGAGCGCGACGGTAGGCATCGCCGACTGCTTCGTCGTGAAATTTTTCTGGAACAGGTCCGTGAAGTTCCGGTCGTCGTCGATTCCGACGGCATACACGGTGTAGTCGACGGTCGGTTTCTTGCCGCTGACGGAGGTGCTGATCGTGTGTTCGAACGGTTGGCTGCCGGCCATCAGGACGCGCTTCCATGCTTCCTTTCCGTACTTCTCGATGTACTGATTGACTACGGCCGTTTCTTCGATACCGATATAATAGCGGTTCAGAATGGCGCCCGGCACGCAGCGGATCGTTACGCCGGACGAAGTGATCCGGGAGAGCTCGACGGTTATTTCGGCGGCCGAAACGGAATTTTCTGCTGTCTCGAACGTCAGGGTATCGAGAGCGCTCGTCAGGTTGCCTTCCGCATCGCAGTCGGCCTTCACCAGCAGATACTCCGTAGCCGGGAATACTTGTGTCAGGTTTTTGTGAACATCCTTTTCGCCATCGGTCAGGGTATAGGTCTTCTCGCCCCGGTCGACCGAGCCGAGCTGTTTCAGCATGGCGGTCTTGATCCGTTCGGCCTCCGAAGCGCTCTCGCCCTCGATCTGATAGTCCCAGTAGGCTTTCGGAATGGCCAGATGATAATACCGGCTGTCCGACGTCGGCTTGATATGGTACGAAATGACGGACTGCGTGGCATCGATTATATTGAGCACGCCGTCGTATGCCCCCGTCTTGATCTCGACGGAGACGACGTTTCCGATCTGATCGCCCATTTTGGCTGCTGCGGCCACGACATATACGGTCGTATCTTTCAGGTTCTTCACTTCGACGAGCGATTCCTTGTCGAGAGTCAGGGCCGTGCCGTTGGCAAGGATATTTTCGGCCGAGGGAATCAGCATGCCCTTTTCCACGCAGACGTATGCGGCCGCGTCGGCATACTCGGGCGTTGCGGTAAAGGAAATGCTGCTGGCGGTCGTCGCGCCCGGCGCGATCTTGACGGCAGGCATTTCGGGACCCGACGTGTCGTCGTCCTTGCAGCCCGTCGCACAGAAAAGCAGAGCGGCGACGAACAGGTTAGCCAAATAGCGTAAATTAAATTTCATAAAAGCAATGTTTAATAATTCGTAAATCTTCTTTTGCGCGGCAATATACGCTTTTTTTTGTTATTCTGCGAATGAGGAGGTTATGCCCGGTTTTTTTTGAAATCGTCACTTCGTAATCGTTTCGGCTCGTATGAGGTGTGTTTTATAAGTAGTGTGGCCGGGTTTTTCGATAATATGTTACCGAAAAGGGCGAATGAGGTAATAAGGACGGATTTTGCAGAATGCGTTTCGGATCGGTCGGGCCTGCGCGTTGGAATGCCGTTTGTCCGTTTCGCGGAATCGGTATGCGCTCTATCGGGAGCGATGCGGTAGGAGCGATTCTTTTTGCGTTTCGCGCTGTTCGGACCGAAGGACCGCTTTTCGTCCGAACGGCGAGCTGCTTTCCGGCGGGTAATGCGGACGACTCTCCTTATGTGAGGACGGGCGGTCCGATGAAGCGGAAGAGGGGCGTTGCGGAGCCTTTTCATTATGTGGCCGAGCGCAGTTTGACAGGGGGTATGGGAGCAGGACCGGTCGTCGGATGCTTGTCCCTCGGTCCGTGGCCGAAACCCGGTCGCTCGTATTGCATATTCGGAATAATTGCGCTAATTTTGCCGTGTCGCTACGGTTCCGTAGCTCAGTTGGATAGAGCAACAGCCTTCTAAGCTGTGGGTCGCGCGTTCGAACCGCGCCGGAATCACTGGGCTCGAAACGTCCTTTGGCCAGTGCCGGAGGACGTTTCGTTTTGTCTCGGAAGCGGTGGCCGTCTTCTCCTCCGTTGGTTGGTACATTCCTTAAGTGCGTGTATCTCCGTACCGTTGCTTCTTGTCCGGTCCGACTGGTTTCCGTTTGGCCGTCCGCTTGTTTGGGCGGTCCGCCATTTACCGGAGACGATCGTCCGGGGCGGGGAATACGCGGATTCGCTTGCCCGATGTGCCGTCTGCCATTCCTCCGACCGAACCGCTCAATAAATCCGGCGGATTATTCCCGTTTTAAAATAAAAAATGCTACATTTGTAGCAATTGGAAAGTAAATAAAACGCTCAAATGCCTGATTACCATGATGAGGTAACGCGACATAGAAAACCCGACTGGCTGAAGATCAAGCTCCACCGGAGCGAAGAGTTCGGCGAGGTCGCTCGCATCGTCCGGGAGCACGGGCTCCATACGATTTGCAGCAGCGGCCGTTGCCCGAACCAGGCCGAGTGCTGGAGTCGGCGCACGGCTACTTTCATGATCTTGGGCGACATATGTACTCGCTCGTGCAAGTTCTGCGCGACAGCTACGGGGAAGCCGTTACCGCCCGATCCGGACGAGCCGCGGAAGCTCGCCCGTTCCATATCGCTTATGGGACTGAAACACTGCGTGGTCACGTCGGTGGACCGCGATGACCTGCCCGACGGCGGAGCCGCCTTGTGGGCCGAGTCCGTGCGCGCGGTGCGGGAATTGAATCCCGATACGACGATCGAGCTGCTGATTCCCGACTTCGACGCGCGCGAGGAGCTGATCGACCTGGTTGCCGACGCGCGTCCGGACATTCTCGGGCACAACATCGAGACGGTGCGGAGGCTGACGCCTCAGGTGCGCTCGCGCGCCCGATACGAAGTGAGTCTGCGGACGCTCGCTCACATAGCTCGCCGGGGGCTGACGGCCAAGAGCGGCCTGATGGTCGGCCTCGGCGAAACCGACAGCGAGGTGCTCGAAGCCGTGGACGATCTGGTCGAGGCAGGCGTGCAGATTCTGACGATCGGACAGTATCTCCGGCCGTCGCTGCGCCATTTGCCGGTGGCCGAATACGTAACTCCCGAGAAATTCGCTTGGTATAAGGAGCAGGCCCTTGCGCGGGGACTGCGCTACGTGGAGAGCGGACCTATGGTCCGCTCGTCCTATATGGCCGAGAAGGCCATGAGAAGCTGTCGTACCCCAAAATAAACGGATCGTGGAAAACGTTACTTACAGGTATGTCGGGCGAGCGGAGTACGGAGCCGTGTGGGAGATGCAGAAGCGCATGTTCAACGAGCTGCTCGAGGCGAAAAAGGCAGGCATCGGGGCCGGGCAGACGCTGCTGATGGTGGAACATCCGCATGTCTACACGCTCGGCAAGAGCGGTCACGAGTCCAATATGCTCGTAAGCGACGAATTCCTGCGTTTGATCGGGGCGAGCTACTTCCATACCGACCGGGGCGGGGACATCACCTATCACGGATACGGTCAGTTGGTCGGCTATCCGATTTTGGACCTCGAGCGTCTCGGACTGAGCCTCAAGGAGTATGTCTGGACTGTCGAGGAGTGCGTGATACGGACCGTGGCCGAGTACGGTATCGAGGCCGGGCGGCTCGACGGGGCGACCGGCGTCTGGATCGAGGGCGACACGCCGCGCGCGCGCAAGATCTGCGCTATCGGGGTCAAGGCTTCGCGCTATGTGACGATGCACGGGTTCGCGCTGAACGTGACGACCGATCTGTGCTATTTCTCGTACATCAATCCTTGCGGCTTTGTCGACAAGGGGGTTACCTCGATCGAGAAAGAGACGGGAGCCCGGCCGTCGTTGGAAGAGGTGGCGTGTCGCTTCGCCGCGCATTTCGGCGAGCTTGCCGGCTGCCGGGTGAGCTATTAGCCCGGCCCGAGCCGGACATGCGGCCGGACGATTTGGAAAATAAGACGTTAAAATAAATAAAGGTTATGTCAGCAGAAAAAAGATGGGTGATCAAGCCCCAAGGGGATCCTGCGAAGGTAGAGAATCTCTCTGCCGCGCTGGGCATTCCTCCGGTGCTTGCCAACCTACTTGTTCAGCGCGGCATCGAAACACACGAGGAAGCATGGCAGTTCTTTAATCCGAAACTGGAGAACCTGCATGACCCGTTCCTGATGAAGGATATGGACCGGGCCGTGCGCAGAGTCGACGAGGCGGTACGCCGCGGCGAGCCGGTCATGGTCTACGGAGATTACGACGTGGACGGCACGACGGCGGTAGCGCTCGTCTATTCGTTCCTGCGACGGCAGGGCCACCCTTCGCTGCTGTTCTACATCCCCGACCGCTATACCGAAGGGTACGGCGTGTCGATCAAGGCGATAGACTATGCGCAGCGCAAGGGGGTCAAGCTGATCATCGCGCTCGATTGCGGGATCAAGGCGACGGAAAAGGTGGCTTATGCCAAGTCCAAGGGAATCGACTTTATCGTCTGCGATCATCATCTGCCCGGAGATACCATTCCCGACGCGGTGGCCGTGCTCGATCCCAAGCGGGTCGATTGCGGGTATCCGTTCAAGGAACTTTCCGGCTGCGGAGTGGGGTTCAAGATGTTGCAGGGGTACTGTCAGTACAAGGGTTTGCCTTTCTCGGAAGTGGAGTGCCTGCTTGATCTGGTGGTTGTCAGCATCGCGTCGGACATCGTCCCTCTGGTAGGGGAGAACAGGATTCTGGCCCATTACGGCCTCAAGCGGCTGAACGAGAAGCCCGGCAAGGGACTTCTGTCGATCATCAAGATCTGCGGGCTCGACAAGCACCAGATCACGATCGACGACATCGTATTCAAGATCGGGCCTCGCATCAACGCCGCAGGGCGCATGGAGGTCGACTCCGACGACGAGAACGCCGCCCCGTCTGGCGGGCATTCGGCCGTCTATCTGATGGTCGCGCGCGACGAGGAGGTAGCCTCCGAATACGGCGCTTTCATCGATACGTGCAATCAGGACCGCAAGAACATCGACCGTTCGATCACGCAGCAGGCGCACGAGCTGATCGAGCGCAATCCGGAGATGAAGGCCCGCAAGAGCACCGTGATCTACAATCCGAAATGGATGAAAGGCATCGTCGGGATCGTCGCGTCGCGCCTGATCGAGACCTATTACCGTCCGACCGTCGTGCTGACGATGAGCAACGGCTTCGTGACGGGATCGGCGCGGAGCGTGCCGGGGTTCGATCTCTATCAAGCCGTCGAGTCGTGCTCGGACCTGCTGGAGAATTTCGGAGGTCACATTTATGCGGCCGGGCTCACGATGCGGCCGGAGAACGTGGACGAGTTCACGCGCCGCTTCAACGAATACGTCGAACGGCACATCGATCCCCAGATGCTGATTCCGCAGGTCGAGATCGACTCCGAGCTGCTGTTCAGCGATATCACGCCGCAGTTCCGCTCGACGCTGAACCGCTTCCAGCCGTTCGGCCCGGGCAACAACTCGCCGGTGTTCGTCACGCGCGGCGTCAGCAATCGCGGCGACGCCCGGCTGGTGGGAGCCGAGCGGGAGCATCTGAAAATGGACCTGATTCAGGGACAGAAGCCCAATACGCTGATTCCGGCCATCGCTTTCCAGCAGCCGGCCTTGTACGAGCATGTCCGTTCGGGCCGGGGAATCGACGTCTGCTATACGGTCGTCGAGAATCACTATCGGGGGACGGTTACGCCGCAGTTGCGTATCAAGGATATCAAAAAGTCGGGGCCGAAATAACGCGTCGAAACCGGTTCCGTCGAGAAAGCCGGCTCATCAGAGCCGGCTTTTTTCGTTTCGGAAAGTCCGGGAAAGTTTCATTTTCGGTTCATTTGGGAAGGATAAACATTAAAAAAGCAAAGAAAAACAATTTTTTTTACACGTCTTTCGCCCGATGGATGATGCAAGTCGGCGAGCAACCAGGCCAGGATGATGCCAATTCGTTGCAAATTAGTTCGTTAAATAAAAAGAGCTTGTCCTCCTGTTCCCTGTGGCATTTTTTTTGGCTGCCTTGCAATAATTTGATAATCAGCGGTGTATTTTTGTAAATATGCCCTCCGGAAAATCGTTGTCCTCTTGCAATGAGCTGAAATCTCCGTTATGTTTGTTTCAAAAGGAATGACGATCGAATGAAACGTACAAACCTGAAGCGAAAAATGCCAAGTTATAAATTATAAAAGCAAACAATCAAATATTATTCCCCTCCCAACAAATTAGCACGGGAGCGATGCAACCGCCTATCGCATCGCTCCCGATTCTTTTACTGCCGGTACGCTCCGGCGCTTCCTGTCCCGGCACGGCGGAGGAAATATCCGCGCGTGCGATGTCCTATCGGTTCCGAATGGCCGGACCGGCCAGCCCTTCTGCGGCTGCGGCGCGGTAGAGCCGGTCCATGGCCCGTTCGATTACCCGGCGGGGAGAGGCGATGTTGAAACGCATCCAGCCGTGTCCCTGCTCGCCGAACATCGATCCCTCGTTGACACCGAGTCCTGCCCGGTCGATCAGCAGGCGGTACGTCTGCTCGTGGGTCATGGGCCATTCCCGAAAATCGAGCCACATCAGGTAGGTGCCTTCGGGCCGGACCGCACGAACGGAAGGCATGCGGTCGCGCAAAAAGTCGAGCACGTAGTTCACGTTTCCGTCCAGATAGTCGATCAGTTGCTCGAGCCACTCGTCGCACCGACTGTAAGCCGCTTCCAGCGCAACGGCTCCGAATATGTTGCCCTGATCGGCATGCAGCTTGGCCAGCTCGGTCTGCAGACGCCGGCGGAGCGAGTCGTCCGGCACGATGACGACCGACGTAGAGAGCCCGGCCATGTTGAATGTCTTGCTCGGCGCGATGAACGTGACCGTCCGGCGCGCGAACCGCTCGTCGAGCGCGGCGATATGCAGATGCCGGTGCGGGTCGTATATCAGGTCGGAATGGATTTCGTCGGAGAGGATCAGTACGTCGTGCTTCACGCACAGTTCGCCGATGCGCGTCAGTTCTTCCCGGGTGAAGACGCGCCCGGTCGGATTGTGCGGATTCGACATCAGCAACGCTTTCGCTCCGGACAACTGGCGGTCCAGATCGTCGAAGTCGACGACGAACCGTCCGTCCGCCGCTTGTATCAGCGGATTTTCGAGAACGCGCCGTCCGTTGAGACGGGTCTGCCGCGCGAACGGATGATACACCGGCGGCTGGATTACGACTCCGTCTCCTTCCGATGTGAATGCCCTGAGCGCGAAAACGATCCCCGATACGACCCCCGGCGTGAAGTCGAGCCACTCGCGGCGCAGCTTCCAGCCTCCGTGCCGTTCGACCCAGCCGATGATGGCGTTCCAATAGGCGTCCGACCGGTAGGAATAGCCCAGAACGGGATGTTCCGCCCGCTTGCGTATTGCTTCCGTGACCTCGGGCGGTGCGGCGAAGTCCATATCGGCGACCCAGAGCGGAATGACGTCGTCCCGGCCGAAAATCTCGTCCCGCAGGTCGAATTTTTCGCAAGAAGTGCCTTCCCGGCATATTTCCTCGTCAAAATTGTATTTCATATGCAATCAAATAGATTGCAAATATATGGCAAATTGTAAAAAATAAGCCATACCTTTGAACCGATTTGCAGACCGTGCGCCGGCGGCGGAAAAGCCTCGGCGCAGGTACTCGAGTAAACTTAGCGCATACCGATCCATGAGCACATTCGATCCGAAAAAAAAGAAGGGTTTCGCCGGCGAAGACCGCCGCGGCGACCGCTTCGGAAACTACTCCCGTCGCGACGATTCGAGAAGTTTCGACCATGACGGGGACCCGTCGCCTTTCGTTAAGGACAAGCGTCCGCGAATCAGCCGACCCGCGCGGGACGTAAGGTCCGGTTCCGACGGTCCGTTCGGCGACGGCGGGAAGCGGCACTCTTTCAATCCGAACTTCACGAAGGACAACCGCCGGCGCGACGAGTTTCCCCGGGAAAAATCCTATCGTCGGTTCGACCGCGGGGAACGGTCGTGGAATCGGGAAGATGAGCCCAAGGAACGCTCCTACAATCGGTATGAACGGGACGACCGGCCGAAGGGGGGGCGCAAACCGTCCGATGCCGACTCCCGTTCTTTCTCGCACGGCGGCCGTCCGCAGACCGCGGCGAAGTCATGGAACCGGGACAATCGTCGCGGCAAGGAAGACCGGTATCCGTCCCGGGACGGATACCGCGATACGCGTGGCGACAAGCGCTACGGACCGAAAAAGCAGGGAGCAGGACATTCGCATCGTGACGGCCGGACGAGCAGCTACCCGAGATTCGACGCTCCGAAGCCGGCGGGGGCGATTCGTCTGAACCGTTTTATCGCCAACTCGGGTATCTGTTCGCGCCGCGAGGCCGACGACCTGATTACGGCCGGTCTGGTGGCTGTCAACGGACAGATCGTGACCGAACTGGGATCGAAAGTCAATCCGGACGACGAGGTGCGTTTCAACGGGTCGGTCATCAAAGGGGAGAAAAAAGTCTATATCGTGATGAACAAACCCAAGGGCTTCGTCACCTCGCTCGACGACCCGCATGCCGACAAGACCGTCATGGATTTGCTGAAAGGTGCTGTCGCCGAGCGGGTCTATCCGGTCGGACGGCTCGACAAAAACAGCGTGGGCGTGCTGCTCATCACCAATGACGGCGAGTTGACCCGCAAGCTGACGCACCCGAGCTACAATAAGCAGAAAGTCTATCAGGTGACTCTCGACAAGCCGCTGGCACAGGCCGATATGACCAAGATAGCCGAGGGAATCACGCTCGAAGACGGGGAGATTCATGCCGATGAGATCAGCTATGTCAGCGAAAACCGCAAGGAAGTGGGCATCGAGATACATTCCGGCCGCAACCGGATCGTGCGCCGTATTTTCGAGTCGCTCGGCTACTCGGTCCAAAAGCTCGACCGGGTCTATTTCGCCGGACTGACGAAGAAGAAACTCAAGCGCGGCGGCTGGCGCTTCCTCTCGCCGATGGAAGTGAACCGGCTCAAGAGCGGGGAATACGAATAGAGCGGGCGGCCTTGTTCTGTTCGGACGGAGAAAAGCGGACTTTTGCGGAAAAATATTGCATAAATAAAATTTTCGACTTATCTTTGCACTCGCGTTCAGCAATGGTTCTCTAGCTCAGTTGGTAGAGCACGACACTCTTAATGTTGGGGTCGTGGGTTCGAGCCCCACGGGGACCACTTCAAGGCGACTGGTAATCAGGCGATTATCGGTCGCCTTTTTTTGTGCCTATGCCGAAGAATCGGGGATTATCCTGTCTAAACGGGCATTTTCGGGACTTTTGTTTTACCAAATGTTTTACCACAAACGAGGTGAAACGATCAGGCGTTCGACATTCTGCGAATAGCTTAAAGCAATGAAAATCAACATGCAAGTTATTTGCCGCAAAGATCGTGTCACGAAAAATCGCAGGGCTCCCGTCTTCATCCGTTTTACCAAAAATCGCAAGGTCCGTTATATCAGTACGGGAGTTGCAGTCCGTATTGATGATTGGGATTTTGAAAATCAGTGTATTAGGTCGGATTCGCCTGAAATGCAGTCCATCCAGTTTCAAATCGACAGCAAAGTAGAGGATTACCGTCGCAGGATGAGGCGTCTCGAAGCGTTGGAAGTAGAAGTTACGCTGGATAATCTGCTCGAAACGAACGGATGTAAATTCAATTGTACGGTAGGTGAATATCTTCGACAAACGATCCGACGGCTTAAGGAGTCAGGCAAATATGGTTCCGCCTCCAAACATCAGTCTCTGTTGACCAGATTGTCGCAGTTTCGTTCGCCGAATATCCGTTTTGAAGAGATCGAGTTCGCTTATTTGCAGGATTTCGAATTTTTCTTGCGTAAAGCAGGGAATACGGACAATAGCATTGCAACAAAATTCGCCATTTTCAAGGCTGCTTATAACAAGGCTTTAGCCGAAGGGGTATTCGTTCAAAAAGTCAATCCCTTCGCGAAATACAAAGTCGGAAGCTTGTGGACGAAAACACGCAAGCGGGCTATAACGAAAGAGGAAGTGCAAAAATTGGCCGCATTGGAGATTACGTCAGAAGGACGAACGGATTATACCGAGCTTGCGAGAGATATTTTTCTGTTCTCTTATTTTACGGCAGGCATCAATTTCACGGATATGGCAACGTTACGTCATCGGGATATTGTACATGGTAGAATCTGCTATTCTCGTCATAAGACCCAAAAGCTGATTTCTTGTTGCCTTGTTCCCAATGCACTGCAAATCGTTGAAAAGTATCGCAAATCGAATTGTACTGACGAGGACTATGTTTTCCCTATTCTGGATCGCATGATTCATCAGACCCCCCAGCAGATTTTTAATCGGACACATAAAGTGTTGGGTAAGGTGAATCGGGAACTGAAAGTACTTGGAAAACGGATTGGGTTGGCTATTCCGCTGACTACCTACGTAGCGAGACACACGTATGCGACCGTACTCAAGCGTTCGGGAGTGAACATTGCGATCATCTCTGAATCCCTCGGTCATTCCGACCTTGCCACAACTCAAATCTACCTGGATTCGTTCGAGAACTCGCAGATCGACGAAGCGATGAAGCATTTGTTATAGTATTTGGTCGATGGACAAACTTTGAAAAGGGGTATGAAATAAGCCCCTTTTCCAAAGTCTGTCCTTTTTCGTTCTTTATTCGTATATTTGACTATCAAACACATAAAGGCCATGAGCGACAAGGCAATACATTCTTACTCTCTCGACAGGAATACTTTTATTCGGGTGATCGAGATCGCCGAGAAATATTACGGGATGGATGCTTTCTATTTTACCGACCAAGAACTTAACCCTACCACAATGCAAGGAAAAGAATTTTCTCCTCCCGACTATCAAACTATATATTCACATCATACGTTTGAGGAACAGAAAGCTATATTTTTCAGCAGTGAGTCTGCCTCTAAATATGTCGAGCCTATCCCTCTAGACCAAAGCATTCTTTTGTATTACGTACTTATAGCCATCGAACATGCCTTGATTCTTCAAGAAGATAGATATAAATTCTACGAAGAAGAACTCTATGATACTGACTGTTATTACGAAAATAACTTGCGGAGCGACCTGCTCAGACTGTATATCTTCATTAAAGAATTACCCTATAAACGAGGAGCGAAAAACGAAACGATCCTGACTATCAACAAAGGGTTTTCCAAGTGGCAGAAACGCATATCGCTGGATAACTTCGACAACTGGATTTTCCGTTCTGCACTGCTGAAGTATTGCGAAGATCACCTTTGGAATATTCACTCCCTTGAAGAAGCCAAAACGGAATTGAAGCAACTGACCCGAGTCGGCCGTTCTCTTGACAATCCGAATATCTATCCGATCATTTACGGGACCTATACGATGTTCAAGGATTTCGCTCAGGATAAGACTCACATCAGTACCCGGCTTTGTCAGATCATCGTCAATTATCTCATCTATTTGGGGTTGTTTACCGACAAAGACAATGATCCGTTAAAAATGCGGTCTACCATAGAATATATCCTATCTAAAAAGGAAATGCCCCGTTTCCCTTCTCATTCCTTAACTGCAGAAGAACTGAATAGCCCGACTTCGCCGTTACGTCGCCCTACCCATCTGTTCGACGACCTCGTATTCCAGTAGCGCGTTTCCAATTCCGTAAAAAGTAAAAGAATAGGTGGCGTTTTGACTGCCTATTCTTTTTATTTATTCTTTTCCCAAAGTCAGACTTTTGTTCGTGGATGATGAATCGAGAGCGCGCATCGAATCGGAGTCTGGAGGTAAGCCGAAAATCCGCAAGACGCAAGAGTAGGCAAGACTATTTAAAAATAACATCATGGATCAAATTACTGAAAATCAAATCGCTAACAATGGGGGTGAAGGACTGGCACAGTTGGCTAACGAACGGCAGAACGATGCACGGGAGGCGAGGACACCGCTCCGTCTTGTCAAAATGAAGTTCGACACGAACGCGAAGATGGTGCGGACGCTGACCGCTGCCGTCAGCAAAGGGATCGACAAACTGATCCTTACTCCGCGAGTGGACGTGGCGGGATGCGGATATGTCTGGCTGGGCATCCGCAAAGGGCGGATCGAACTGGACGGGAAACTGCTGCTCAACCGACAGATCGGGGAATATCTGTTGGCCTACCTGCAAGGGACCGAGTTGCCCGAGATCACGGACTTCGACTCCGATCGGGAAATCTGCTGCCAGTCCGACTGGCTGGAGGCGATCGCGACAAAACTGGAGAAACTCGCCACAACCGCCGAAGAGGAGTACACCGAGACGGAAGAGACGGGCTACCTGACGCAAAAGTACCACTTCCCGAACGGCAAGGTGATTATGCCTTCCGAAGAGATTGCCGACGTAACCGCGTTGCTGGCTTAATGATGTTGAACGGACAGGGGGCGGGTTTAACCGCTCGCCCCTCTGTTCTTTAATTTAATGCTATTATGCTGGAATATTTAATTAAAATAGATTCAGGCCAGTACTTGTCGGATATACTGTCCCTGATTCCCAACAATGTAATTTTGAACAAGACCCTTACGGGCTGCGGAGCCACGACGTTGGAGATCAATGCGCCGAGGAACTCGATTATCATCGAGCCGAACGTACCCGTAATCATCGGGAAGAAACAGCAGCACCCTTTCCTGATGCCAGTCTACGAGGGGACGACAAAAGATGATCTGAAGGAATACCTTGCGGGGGAACAGGACGGCTATCGCAAGATCATTACCACGCCCGAAGGATTCGACAAGAAGGTGATCCCAGCGATGTACGAAACTTCGACTCCTGTTTACGACGACTATTTTCTGCTGTTCGACGAGTGCGAGAAGACGATACAGGACGTAGGCTATCGCGGGGACATCTACCTGCCCGTCGAGGACTTTTTCAAGTTCAGGAACAAGGCGATGGTTTCGGCCACACCGATCATCCCGTCCGATCCGCGATTCGAGGAACAGGGTTTCGAGATGCTGAAGATCGTTCCTTCCTATGAATACCGACAACCTCTGACCCTCTGTATTACCAATAATACGGTAGCCGTACTGCGGAAGTTGCTGGAGAGGCTGAAAGATGAAACGGTCTGTATCTTTCTGAACTCGACCGATACGGCGTTGAGCCTGATTCAGACCTTCCGATTACAGGGGCGCAGTAAGATATTTTGTAGCGAAAAGAGCGTCAAGAAACTGAAACGGCTCAATTTTCCCCATGCCAGCGATTCGCTCGGGGAGATGGCCGAGGTCAATATCTTTACGAGCCGCTTCTATTCGGCAGTGGACATTTACCTCGACAGAAAGCCGCACGTTATCGTTCTTTCGGATGTGATACGGGCTCCGTACTCCATCATCGACCCCCATACGGAGATCATTCAGGCAATCGGTCGTTTCCGCAACGGCATAGCGAAGGCTTACCACATCGCCAATACCAGCGATCGGTTGCAGTGCCTCTCGCGGGAGGAATTGGAGTACAGATTGGAAAACGAGGAAAGCGTGTATATGGCCGTTGCCGCAATGCAAACGTCGAACGAGATTCAGACGGAGTGCAAACAACAGGCCCTTAAAGGGATGGATTATAAGCGTTTTGTCACCCGAGAAGGCAAGCGCAACCATTTCATGTGGGACAATGCGCGGGAGGATGAGAAGATCAAGAGCTATTACTCTCTGCCCTCCGCACTGCAAGAAGTCTATAAAACGGCCCCGTTTCGGCTGGATGTCCATAGATTGGAATACCCCATAACGGACGAAGATCGCTTGCAACGGGAGAAGGCTGGGTTGAACTCGAAAGAGTTGTGGCAGGAGGTGATCCGACAGCTCTCGGCTCTCAAGGCAAAGAATTGCAATCCCGAAGCCGCATTTCTGATCGACGAACTCGGAGACGAGTTCAACATCATGACGCAAGCGTTCGTCATATTGGGGGAAAAGCGAATCGAAGAGTTGGGCTATAACCGTCGCAACATCGAATCTGCCCTAAAACAAATGGAAGAAAACCGACTGCTCACTTCGGCGAAAATGCAGAAGGCGGTCTATGCGCGGTTTCATACGGGAGACATCGTGGAAACAGCCGAAGTGAACGCTTTTATGAAACGGCTGATAACCGAAAACGGGATTCCGTTCAACGGTCAGGTAGACAAGAAGGTCATACGGCTCTTCTTCGAGATAGAAGATTGTAAGCTCAGGGGCAATCGGGGGCTTCGGTTCGGGAATAAGAGATATGAGTTTTGAATCTGGCGGACAGACATCGACAGGGGGTCTTAAAACAACCCCCTCGTCAATGTTTGTCCTTCTCGCCGATATGAATATAACATATCTTCCATGCGGTAACATACTCCTGTTTTATTCCCTCCCCATATCCAGATGGGAAACCGAGCAGTCGGGCCTTAGACCGATTATCTAACCTGCCGCAAAAATCGGCAGACAGAAGCCTAAGACAGAGAAAAATTCTTACGGCAGGAGAATCCCTCTTGCCGTATTTTTATTTCGGCTGTTCCCGCAAGGATCGGCTGTCTCGTTTATTAACCCTTTAAAGATTTAAGTTATGCAGTTAAGACAATCGCAACGCAGGGAAGCCAAAATGCGGCTGGCCCTGCAAGGCGCCTCGGGATCGGGTAAAACCTACTCGTCGCTGCTGATCGCCTACGGGATGACGGGCGACTGGAGCAAAGTGGCCGTAATCGACTCGGAGAACGGATCGGCAGACCTCTACGCCCATCTGGGAGATTATCGGGTGCTCACGCTGGAGAACTACGCTCCCGAAACCTACGTCGAAGCTATCGGCATCTGCGAACAGGCTGGAGCCGAAGTCATCATCATCGACAGTATCTCCCACTGTTGGGACTACCTGCTGGATTTCCATGCCAACTTACAAGGCAACTCCTTTGCCAACTGGGCGAAGGTCACGCCGCGTCAGAATGCCTTTATCCAACGTATCCTCTCTTCGTCCTGCCATGTGATCTGCACGATGCGGAGCAAGCAGGATTACGTGCTCTCGGACAAGAACGGCAAGATGGTTCCCGAAAAGGTGGGACTCAAAGCCGTACAGCGCGACAACGTGGATTACGAGTTTACCGCCGTACTCGACATGGCGATGAATCACAAGGCCGTCGCCAGCAAGGACCGCACGGGACTGTTTACGGGACATCCCGAATTTCCGATCTCTCCCCGCGTAGGACAGGCGATCCTGCAATGGTGCAACCAAACGATCAACAACCCTCAATCCCATTCGAACCATGAACGCACAAACAGCGCAGGCGCGGCCTGCTGAAAGCTACAGTCTGTTCGACGGATTCGCCCGATACGGAACGGAAACCCCGACTGTCCCGATAACCGAATCCCAAGCCCGCAACATTCCCCTGCTGGGTACGAATCCCTCTCCTTCTTCCCGTTGCTTTATCGAGTCGAATACGAAATCCGTCGATCTGGCCCATCTGAAACAGGATTGCGTGGTCCCCGTCTTCAGCAAGGACAACGAGGTGACGGTTTCTCATCAGAACTTTATCGAGACGGTATGGAGCGCGGCGCATAAGCAGTTCCCCTGCGAGGTGATCGACCAGCCCGAAATACGGGTATCTCATATCGTCAAGGGGAGGATCCCCGAAGCGATCCACAAACCCGTCGGCCAACTGCTCGAATCGGACAAGACGATCTACTACGAGCGGATGATGTTCTGTTTCGAGATACCGTCCGTTTACGAGGAGATCGAGGGAAACCGCCTGAATCTTTCCGTCGGAGGCGTAAGGGCCTATAACCACGAAAACCTGTACTCGAAAAAGACGGCGGAGAAGTTCAGGGTCTTTATCGGATTCAAGAATCTGGTCTGCTGTAACCTTTGCGTCTCGACGGACGGATATCAGAGCGAACTGCGAGCCATGAGCGTGCAGGATTTGTTCGATGCGACCTTGCGTTTGTTTCTGTCTTACGATGCCGAGCGCCATGTAAAGCGGATGTCGGCCATGCGGGAACAATACCTGACCGAACGCCAGTTCGCCCAACTGATCGGGAAGACGCGGCTGTATCAGTATCTGCCTCAAACGGAACGGAAAGGGCTTCCCGCAATGGAGTTTACCGACAGCCACATCAATGCGGTGGCGAAGGCGTACTATTGCGATGAACATTTTTCCAGAGGGAACGATTCCGCTATCGACCTGTGGAGGGTGTACAATCTGTTTACGGGAGCCAACAAGTCGAGCTATATCGACACGTTTCTGGACCGTTCGCTGAATGCGACCCGACTGATCGAGGGAATCGGCAAAGCCATCGAAGGAGACGCCCGATACGGGTGGTTTATCGAATAGATGAAAAAAGAATCGCTCTCGTGGATCGTCCGCGGGAGCGATCTTTTTTCGGAAATCAAGCCATACGGGAAAGTCGCTTCGAAAGTCGCCTTTATCGGATCATATGCTTTCATGTAAGGTGGGACAGAGTTTGACAGGGGGTCTTAATATAGACCCTTTTGAAATCTTTGTCCCGATCGACCCGAAATCAGAAAATCGGATTTACGGGAATCAAGAACGGATTACGGGTTTCTTTACCCTGTAAATCGGAAAGGACGATCCATATAAGAGAGAAAAAGCGACGTTTACATGCAAGCGGACAGACTTTGTAAAGGGGACTCGAATAATCCCCCTTTACAAAAGTTTGTCCTTTAAAAACAAGAAATATTCTTTAAAGTTTTATAAATATTTTAAAGAATTTTACTACATTTGTAAAGATAAGAAACGATAAAAGAATGATCGAATCGCCCCCTAAAATACGAAGAGAGGATTATAATAAGGCACTGAGATTGAGCAATAATCCGATGTTAGCTAAGTTAGTGAGTGACATTAACAGGCAGTATCTTTATTGGACGGATGTAAAATACAGACCTTTGCCCGAGAAAGTGTCTTCACGGGATTTATGGGCCTGTGTCAAGTTATCGCGCATGTTCGGCAGAATATTGGAAATCGGTCGTTATCGTTTCAGGCTTTATGTAACCGATACCATGCAGCGGCAATGCCACGAGTTCGATATGAATCTCGGCGGCTATATGGGAACGCAAAGTTTTATTCCCGAATCGGACAAGAATCGCTATCTTATTAGCTCCAATATGGAGGAAGCGATCGCTTCCAGTCAGATGGAAGGTGCAGCAACGACTCGTAAGGTCGCTAAAGAGATGTTGCGAAAGTCGATCTCTCCCCGAACGCACGGCGAGAAGATGATCTATAACAACTACCAGACGATCCGCTTTATTCTCGATCACAAGGAGGATGAACTTACGAAAGAGGCGTTGTTGCATATCCATCGGCTAATGACCCATAGAACACTGGAAAACAGCAATGACGAAGGGCGTTTTCGTGAAGATAACAGCGTGGTCGTAGAGGACGGTATGACGCATGAAACCATTCACACTCCGCCCGATCATAAAGAGATCGACGGTCTGATCGACGAGGTTTGCCGTCTATTCAATGGGAAGGCTTCTAACGGTATTTTCGTCCATCCCATTATCGAGGGTATTATCATCCATTTTCTGATCGCTTTCATACACCCGTTCGTGGATGGAAACGGACGTACAGCTCGCGCTGTTTTCTATTGGTATATGCTCCGTCGTGGATATTGGCTGACGGAATACCTTTCCATCTCTCGTATTATCGGCAGAAGTAAGCGGCAATATGAAAAAGCCTATCTTTATACAGAGTGCGACGAGAACGATTTGGGTTATTTCGTGGCTTACCATCTTCGGGCCATCGACTTGGCTTATGGGGAATTGAGACAATATATTCAACGGAAAATAGATGAGCAGCAACATGCGATTGATTTTCTGAAGCTGGGTCATATCAACGCGCGACAGGCTCAAATTATCAAATGGTATTACGATACGCCTTCCCTTTCGTTTTCCGTCAAGGAGATTCAAACGAGGATGAATATTTCTTATCCGACGGCACAGAGGGATTTAGAAGGACTGGTAAAACGGGGATATATTGAATCTACGCCCGTTAATAAGGTGAAGAACATTTATATACGCAGCGAAAGGTTCGATGAGCTAGTCGGCAAAGGAAAAAATCTTTAAACTTTTTTAAATGCTTTAAAGAAACTTCGTTTAGGCAAAGCGATTCAGATGCAGACTATTCTCTATGCCCCACTTCTAATTATGCAACTTGCTGAAAGCGGGAAGAGGTGATTTTCTCCGCTTTTTCATAGGTATAATTATATGAGGACAGACTTTGTAAAGGGGACTTGAATAATCCCCTTTACAAAAGTTTGTCCTTATCCGAAGGCTGTCAACTCAACGCCAATGAGTGATCCGATATATGCAGTTTGGCATCTACATCGAGCGCTTTGAATACTTTGAGAATCGTGGCGATTGTCAGATTCTTTCCGTTTTCTATACGGGAAATCTGCGCTTTTTTGACTCCGATCAGGTTGCCCAAATCTTCTTGGGTCAGGTTGCGTTTTTCCCGAATCGTTTGTCCGACCAAAAACAGTTCGATGGAAAGATCGTACGCTTCTCGTTGTGCAGTACCTTTAACGCCGACTAAAGTGTCGATAACCTCATTATGTGTATATATCCTTTTTTGTGCCATAGCTATGCCTGTTCGACAAAGATATGGTTTCCATATATGTAAACAAATTTCTGATTTTATATGTTCTGTTTTTCTTTATATGGCATATAAAGACGCACGTATTCCCTAAGACGGATTCTCGACATCCATACTTGTTTTATATGTTCTTGGGTAGCTATTAGGGTAGCTTTTGGGTAAATTATCCGTATGACCTAATTTTTATCGGGGGGTATAAAATAAGAATTTCGATAAAAGCGTCATACCCCATAAACAGCTTCCAGATCGGCGTACGGCCCATATTTATATGCTATGGGAGGATTCATATAAGCCGTAATGCCCGAATATGGAAATAACATAATTGGGAATCAATCTTGTTAATCGGGAAAGAATATCCGAATTTTACAACCGCAACAGCCTAAAAAAGAGAGGTTGCACGACGAATGTTTAAATATTTCCTATCTTTGTCGTGTCATCGCAAGGTGGCAGACATATTTTAAACATTGGAAAGTGTTTAGCTAATTCTCGCTAGTGAACCTAGGAAATTCATCGGGCAAGAGAATAAGCGAACGTCTCTCACGTCTTATCTATTTTAAATAATAGTATGGCGTGGGCTGTTGCTTATTTCATTGCCTCGGCTTCCTAGGGCCTACTAGCTGAAATAAGTTAACTGTCCCACGCTTGAACCGAATGATATTCTATATTTTTTTAATTATCAAATCAAATACGTTCTATTATTTGTGATTTGATACCATAAAGTTCCCATAAAAAGTAATCGACAAGTATCGTCATTAGAGTCAATGATACTAAAAATAGAAGTTGACACATAGAAATGTCGATAAAAGAAGTATACGTAGTCGTAATTGACGTTTTGCTCACTTTTTTGTGGCGAATTGCAACATTTAACCTTCTTGGTCAATTATATTCTCTAAATATACTTATCTTTGTAATTATGTAATGGATATATAATAATATGGAGCGCAAATTACTGAATCGAATCAAAGTCGTTCTCGCAGAGAAAAACAAGAGCAATAAATGGCTCTCGGAACAATTGGATAAGGATCCTGCCATAATTTCTAAATGGGTTACAAATACAACGCAGCCCAATGTTGAGATGCTGATCCAAATAGCAAAAGTTCTGGATGTGTCTGTGGATGACTTGCTGAGAACTGAATGAATAAATTTATGGGAGAAGCAAAACTATATAAGTACTTGGATTTTAACGGTGGGTTGATGATGCTGCATTATGGCAATCTTCAATTCACTAACGCTACGCAATTAAATGACCCGTTTGATTGCCATTCCTCGTTAATTGATTTTTCCGATGTTCCGAAAGAAGCATGTGGAGGATGGACTCCGGAAATAATTGAAGAATTGAGAAGAGATCCATTTCGTAGAACCAGAGAAGAGACATGGATATGTAGTCTTTCTAAGATATATGATTCAATTTTGATGTGGAGCTATTACAGCAAGCATAAAGGTATTTGCATCGGTCTGGATATGGAGAAAGTTAGAAAGTATCTTTCTCGTATATATGGCAATGTCATGATCGGCTGCTCGGAAGTGGAGGTACAATATAAAGATATTGTAGAGAAGCCCGATTATTTCAGGGATGCAAAAGACTTTTTCCATTATCAAATATCTACAAAAGCAAAGGCATGGGAACATGAACAAGAGGTCAGATTGTTTATTTTAAATCCTTCTCCCGCATATATGGCATTATTGCCAGGGCAAAATGACGATAAAGGTCCAATTGATTGGAAAGAAGTAAGAGCATTCCCCGAAATTGGAGGAGAGTGTTTCGAATCCGTTTATCTGGGAATCAATATGGATGTCGAAGAAAAATCAAAAATAATCCGTGTTGCCCGAAAGCTGAATCCCGACATTAAGATTTTCCAAATGGAGATTGATGCAAATGCTTTTAGGTTAAACACCAAACTAATAGAGTAAATACGATGGCCAAGAAACAAACAAAAATAACAAAGGAGGAGACCTTAGAAACCATACTTTTCAACTGCCGCAACAGTTTGAGAGGACGTGCTGCCATGACCGACAAGCGCGATTTATTGCTGACTCTTGTGTTCTTGAAATTCATAGGGGAACGGTTCAAGCAGCAAAAGGATAAAATCAGGCACGAGATTGTGGAGGTTCAAGGCATTCACGACGAGGCTTTTGTTGAAATGCAGCTGTCCCGTCCCAATCAGTATATGCAGGACGGCGTGTTCTTCCTGACAGATGAGACGTTCTGGGACAAGCTTATTCTTACGGCTCCTACCGGTATGGCCATCGCTTTCGATACAGCCATAAAGACGTTGGACGACAATGAGCCTAAACTGAAAAATGCCCTGCCGCAGCAGATTTTCACGAAAACGGCCCTTGAACCGGGGGTTTTGAAAAGCGTGGTGGACGAGATTAACAAGATAGATCCCAAGAAGTTCACCGATCACGACCTTATAGGACGTGTATATGAATATTTCTTGCAGGCTTTCTCGATCAATGCCGACAAGGAGGAAGGTGAGTTCTACACGCCGCATTCTATCGTAGAACTTATCGCCTCACTTATTGAGCCGTTCGACGGTACGGTCTATGACCCTTGCTGTGGGTCAGGCGGTATGTTCGTGCAGGCAACCAAGTTCATTGAAGCACATGGCGGTAACACCAAAGCGGTCAACGTGTATGGGCAGGAATCCGAACCGGCGACCTATCGTCTGGCAAAGATGAATCTGGCTATTCGCGGTATATCCTACCATTTGGGAGACAAAGCGGTATCTACCTTCTCCGACGACCAGCATAAAGACCTCAAATTCGACTACATCATGGCAAATCCGCCATTCAATTTGAAGAAATATGCCGAGTATGGAGAATTTGAGACGGACCCCCGCTGGAAAGGTTATGGCGTTCCGCCGGCCAGCAATGCCAACTACGCATGGATTCTCCATATCCTGAACAAACTGGATGTCAATCACGGAATTGCAGGATTCCTGCTAGCCAATGGGGCATTGGACGACAGCGACACGCTCGAAATACGTAAACAGTTGATTGAAAACGACAAAATCGAGGCTATCATCGTTCTGCCGCGCAACATGTTCTATTCAACCGATATATCTGTTACGTTATGGATTCTGAACAACAACAAGAAAGGTGGCCCCTGGCATGGCAGACAACTGCGTAACCGAACGGGTGAGATTCTGTTTATTGACCTGCGCACATGGAATAGCAACATATACGAAAAGAAATATGTTCGCCTGACAGAAACAGAAATCAGCCGGGTTTGCCAAATCTATTTCAATTGGCAGACTGAAAATTTCGCCGAGTATGCCGAGTCTGAGTTATACTATGCCGCTCATCGTGACGAAATCCAACAGAAAGGATATTCGCTTGTACCCTCCAGATATATCGAGTTTATCGACCGCGATACGGAAATTGATTATAAATCGGCCCTCACCGAAATGAGCCATAAGTTTGACGAGCTTAAGAAAAGATGGGATGCTAATGAAGCCGAACTCGTGAATGCCTTCAAAATTTTGGGATATGGAAAAGAATAAGCAACAGACTGACATAATAACTGATAATTTCGTTTCCGACATCAGAACCATCATAGAACAAGGACGGAAACAAGCTTATGCCGCAACTGGTCAAATAGCCATTATGACTTATTGGAACATTGGACGGCGTATCGTGGAAGAAGAACAGCAGGGGGCAAGCAGGGCGGCATACGGACAAAAGCTTATTCCGGCTCTTGCTGTCAGACTTGCTGCTGAATACGGAACCGGCTATGGTAAGCGTAACTTGGCATATTACCGAAAGTTTTATTTGGAATTCAAGGATGTAGAAATTTTGCACACGCGTGTGCAAAATCTTACCTGGTCACATGTCCGCAGGGTTCTTTCCGTCAGCAATACGCAAGCAAGGGAATGGTATCTTAAGACAGCGGCTGAAGATATGTGGAGCGTAGATGATCTTGACAGGAATATCTCCACCCAATATTATGAACGACGGCTTGCGGCTCAAAGAGAGAGTTCAACTCTGCCAGTACCTTATGCCGGTCAAACAGATCCGTTGGAATATATAAAGAATCCAATGGTGGCCGAATTTATGGGTTTCCGTCGGGATACCAGCTATTCCGAATCGGAACTGGAACAGGCATTAATCGACAATCTCGAAAAGTTCATTATGGAACTCGGACGTGGATTCGCTTTTGTGGAAAGGCAACAGCATATTGTGACCGATACGGCTGATTTTTACATCGACCTTGTATTTTATAACTACAAGATGAAGCGGTTTGTCATCTTTGAACTAAAAACCCATAAGCTGACTCATCAGGACATCGGACAATTGGATATGTACATCCGTATGTACGATGATTTGGTTAAAGGAGATGATGACAATCCGACCATCGGTGTGTTACTCTGCACGGATACGGACAACACCATAGCAAAATATTCTGTATTGCATGACAGCGATCAGATTTTTGCCGCCAAGTATATGACATACATGCCTACCGAGGAAGAACTGCGCCGGGAGATTGAGCAGCAGAAACGCTTCTTTATGGAACAGCACGAAAAAGAGGAGGAGTGATATGGAAAGTAACTGTGTAAAATGGGTTCGGCTCGGGGATTATATATCTCAAAGGCGAGAAAACAACTCTTCATTAAAATATGGTGTTGATCTTATCGAAGGAGTGAATAGCGATGGTGAATTCCAACCGACAAAGGCGATTACTGACAATATCAATCTAAAGCCATACAAGGTTGTTAGACATGGTGATATTGTTTATAACCCTTCAAGGTTAAATATAGGTTCATTAGCCTATAGAACGGGTGGAATGTGTATTGTATCTCACCTATATCAAGTGTTTTATATAAAAGAGAAGTACCAGTCCATATTATCTGCAGAGTTTTTAACCCTTTATCTCAGACGAAGTGAATTCTACAGATATGTAGATTATGATAATTTTGCCTCTCAAAGAGCGGAATATAATCTACGTAAATTAGGTGAATTACTTATTCCGCTACCATCGCCCGCCGAACAGCAGAAAGCAGTGAATGTATGGCGAGCATTCCGGGAAATTAAAGTGCAAAACGAGGCCAAGGCAGCCCCGCTTATGCAACTCTGCCAAAGCTATATCCAGGAACTGAAACACAAATATCCGATGCAAGAAATCGGGCCATATATTCATCGCATAGATGAAAGAAACACAGACAACAAAATTAAAGAAGTTAGGAGTGTTTCTGTAACAAAAAACTTTAATGTAACGAATGCTAAGGTCGATAAAAACAACCTTTCAAACTATAAAATAGTAAGAGAAAATCAAATAAGTTTTGTTCAAACGACAGGAAACGAAAAATGTCTTTGTGCAGCTATCAATCATTTAGGTTTTCCGATTGTCGTCACTTCGGTAAATGAAGTATTTGAAACAGATGAAAAGTATCTGTTGGCAGATTATTTACATTTAATATTCCGAAGAACAGAGACTGATCGTTATGCTCGTTTTAATTCATGGGGAAGTGCTCGAGAGACATTTACTTGGGAAGATATGACACGTTTTGCCATACCTCTACCATCTATTGAAGTTCAGCAAGCAATTGTCAATATCTACAAGTGTGCCAATGAGGCCAAGAGGATAGCCGAAGAAGCCGACCGGCTTTCGCGTGAAGTGTGCCCGGCATTGCTTCAACACATTATACATTCTTAAATCGCAGCGATTATGGCAGGCAAAGGTAAATATTATGAAAGCCAGTTTGAGGAAGCGACTATCGAACTCCTCCGCGAGTCGCATTGGCAATATACGTTCGGCGATGACATTCACCGGAAATATACCGACCCGCTTATTGAAGAAGACCTGCGGACATTTCTTGCCGCTCAGTACAAAGATAAAAAACTGACCGCTTCCGAGGTGGACGGCATTGTTGCCAATCTGCGGAACACTGGCGGCCAGAACGATTATTATGCCCTGCAAAACACCTTCCTGCTCTATCGGGACGGATATGATTTTACATACAGTGATGGCAGGGATAATCCGTTCCGCTTGCAATACATCGACTTCGAGCATCCCGACCATAATATTTTCCGTTGCGTCAATCAATTTGTCATGGAACAAGGCCGCGAGAACCGTCGGCCCGACATTCTGCTTTTTGTAAACGGCATACCGGTCTGCATCGTCGAACTCAAAAATCCGACCAAGCAGAATGCCACCATACGCGATGCCCACACGCAGATTTGTACCCGCTATATGCGGGATATACCGGCCTTGCTGAAATATTGTGCACTGGCGGTTATCAGCGACGGGGCGAAGAACGAATTGGGAACGACCTACACCCCATTCGAATTTTTCTACGAATGGAAGAAAATCGACAATGAAGACAAAGCCGGCAAGGGGCTTGATACGCTTCGGACCCTTGTTCGCGGAGCGCTTTCGCCGGAACGTATCTTGGAGATCCTGCGCGACTATGTCTATTTCCCCGATCCGACGAAAGAGGATGACACGACCGAAGTGGTGTGCCGCTATCCACAATTCTTTGCCACTCGTAAGTTACGAGACCATATCCTCTCCCATTTGCGCTCTGTTGGTGGCGATGGTAAGGGTGGTACCTATTTCGGCGCCACCGGGTGTGGAAAGACCTATACCATGCTGTTCCTTGCTCGCCAGTTGGCACTGCGTTGCCGAGAGCAACTGGGTAGTCCGACAATCCTTATTATCGTTGATCGGGAAGATCTGGAGACTCAGAGCGGAAAACTGTTCTGCCGCTCGAAACGCTACCTTGAAGACGAGGCCGTAAAGGTATTTGAGACCCGCAAGGAACTTGCCGAAGAGATGAGTATGCGCAAGACCGGCGGGGTCTATATTACCACGATCCAGAAATTTGCAGAGTCCACTGGATTGCTTACGGAGCGTTCCAATGTGATTTGTCTGAGCGACGAGGCGCACCGTTCTCAAAACAACCTCGGGTCGAAACTGTCGATACAGACAGAAGGCGACACCGGGAAAATAGGGGCAAAAATTACATACGGATTTGCCAAATACCTGCGTGATGCCTTGCCTAACGCCACATATGTGGGCTTTACCGGAACACCCATCGACGAGACCATACATGTATTTGGAGATGTCGTAGATCAATACACGATGAAGGAGTCGGAAGATGACGGCATCACCGTACCTATCAAATACGATCCCCGACTGGCGCGTGTTTTCTTGAACAAGGAGCAAGCCGAGAAGGTTGAGGAATACTACCGGATCTGTGCGGACGAAGGGGCTACGCCTGAAGATATTGCCAAGAGCAAAGCCGCCATGTCGAGCATGGAGGTAATTATCGGTGATGAAGATGTGTTGCGCCGAGTGGCCAAAGATATTATCGACGACTACAAACGCCGGACAGAGACAACCGACCGTCTGCAAAAGGCGATGATTACCTGTGCCGACCGCACAATTGCGTTCCGGTTGTATAAAATCATGCGGGAGCTGCAACCCGACTGGTTCGAGAAGAAAAAGGCTCTGAACGAACTTGTATTGACGGCAGATGAAAAGGCCAAACTCAATGACATCGCTTTTGTCAATATGGTAATGACCCGCGACAAGGACGATGAAAAGGAGCTATACAATCTGCTTGGAGACAAGGAGTATCGGAAATTTCTCGATACAGAGTTCAAGTCGGAGAAATCCAATTTCCATATCTCCATCAATGTAGATATGTGGATTACAGGATTTGATGTGCCTTGCCTGACCATGCTTTACAACGACAAACCGCTGTCGAAACACACGTTGATACAGACCATATCGCGAGTGAACCGCCGATATGGAACCAAGGAATTTGGCTTTATCATCGACTATATCGGTATTCGTGAGGAGATGAAGAAGGCTATGAAAAAATACGGCGGAGATGTCGGGCCACAAGAAGATTTGGAAGCAGCTCATGAAGTGTTGAAAAACGAGTTGCAATTGCTGCAAGAGAGATTGTCGGGTCTGGTGTTTGACCGTTTTTTCGGAAATAACGACCTTGCACGTCTTCAGTTCATTCAAGAAGCAGCCGAATATATCCTTGCCAACAGTGTGGAGCGAAAAGGAGAGGTCTCATTCCTCAAACTTTTCAAAGAACATGTCAAACGGTTGCGCTCGGCATACAGCATCTGCAATCCGGCCGGAATTCTGACTGATGAGGAGATTGCATGGAGCCAATGTTTCATGGGCATCTGTTCATACGTCAACAAAATGACCGCTACCGAGCATGATACGGAAAGCATGAACCGGCATGTGGAACAGATGGTCCAAGAGGCTATCCTCGCCAGTGGTGTGGAGAGGGTTATGAACGAAGGTGCTGAAGAAAACATTTTCAGCGACTCATTCACTAAAGAGGTGGAAGAGATAAAGATGCCGTTCACCAAGTTTCAGATTCTCTGTAAACTCGTAGCCAAAGCCATCAGAGCATATAGTCGGACGAACAAGATACAGGCCGAACATTTCCAGAAAATGCTTGAAGAGACAATCGACGCTTATAATACGCGAGATAAGCTGACATTTACCAACGATGTGACACAGAATGTTGTAAATGATGTCTATGATATTGTCTCATATAAAATCAACGGCCTCTCTAACAAACTTCTGGATATCCTGAAAGAACTTAAAACAGATAGTGAAAAGTTCAAGGTATTGGGCATCACATTCGAGGAAAAGGCATTCTTTGATGTCCTTGTTGAGGTGCGCGATAAACACGGTTTTGAGTATGCAGATGATCGTTGTATTGAGTTGGCCAAGAAAATCAAAGCGCTGATAGATGACACTGCCATTTATGCCGATTGGCTAAACAACGACAACCTCAAAAGCAAACTCGCCAGCCAGCTTACTTTCCTATGCAGCATCATATGGCCATTGATTATCAATGGTTTGCATCTTAAAAGGTAGACTACTCAAAAATTTACTTGTTTTTTTGCGAAAAATCGAAGATTTAACGTTTTTTTCATCGACTCCCTCCGAACAGAGGGGAAAAAGGTAAAAACAGCCTTTTGGGGCCCCGACAGACCCTGTCTGCAAAGATAGAGCATGTCGGGGTTTATTTCGCCAAAATGGGCTGTAAAATCGAGGATGGATTCACGGATATTTTTGGGTTCCGAGTAAGGTATTTTGTGCTTGATTGGAGTGGCCGTTTGGGACTGACTTTTACAACCGGATTACTTATAAAAGCTTTGCAGCCAAAAGAGAAAAATGGCTGAGCCCATTTTCATGGCGCAGCCATCTCTTTTCTTCCCTCATTTTGACTTTACTTTAATGAACGTATATATGAATACGGGGATAAAGTAAAGTTACAGTATAGTATCCCGTCGAATCATACTATCAGAAGAAAACCATATTCGGCCGGATCTCCTTGATTATCTTTTGCGGAACTTCGCATTCCCGGGCGATCTCCGGCCATCCGGATGCCGCCTGGCAAACCTCGTCGATGATCCGTGCAGCATTCTTGATGTTGTTCTTGGCCGCGCATTCGAGCAGGTCGTCTTTGGTAATACCACTGAATTTGCCGTTTATCGACATCTGGTGGGCCGAGGTCCACTGGCCGTCGGGATTGTAGGCATAGCCCATGTCGTAGGCCGGCGACAGACGCCATTTCCCGTCTCTGTCCATCAGGAACGAGATGTTCTTCGTGTGGTCGTCCTGGTTGCGCACCACGACATTGAACACCATTCTGCGGAACATCTCCTGTGCTTCCTTGTAGGTAAGCCGTAGACCGCGCATCACAGCGAACGCCTGTTCGTAGGAGTAGGCCCTGAGAAGCCGGTAATCGAAGTGCGCGATGCCGCAGAGCGTCTGCATGTGCACCTTCGCACCGTTTATCCGGTCGAACCGCTTTGTCAGGAAATGGGCCCTCCCGTTCTCTTCGATCAGCGAGCATTCCGCCATGTCGATTCCGCACTCCTTCACAAGACGTGAGAAGGAGTATTCCAGACGCCCGAAGTTCTCCGTCTCCCTGAATCCGGCCGTGGCGGATACGCCGTCCAGCTTGATGATGTAGTAGTCGAACCCGTCGGGAGCCTCGACCTGTCCCGAACGGATCTCTCCGGTGGTTTTGTTGTAGGCAATGATTGCCTTAGCGCGTTGCCCGCCGGCTGAGGTACCGAGACGCAGAATCTCCGCAATGGCCGCCTTCTTGTCGGAGCCGATGTTCACGTTGAAACTTGATTTGTCGGCAAGGGCTTCTCTGGCTACATCAACCAGAGAATCGACCTCTATCCGGATATCCGTATCTACGGCATCGATGGCCGGCTCGAATTCAAGGGCACCCATGCAGCGTTTGCCCAAAAAGCAAAGCGTCTCGATCGCATTGCCGCTGGTCCGTCCCGTTAAGGCCAGCCACTTCTCAAAAAGGACACGGCCGTATGTATCCGGCAGGGAGTCCGCCAGCATTCCGGGCAGGCCTTTGAAGGTCGTTTTGTCGAGTTCCCCGAAACTGTATACACGTCCTTCCCTTACGGGCATCATCAGCGGCGAAGGCTCTATGCCCAGTCGCACAAAGTCCGGATCATACTCGAACTGTGCGACTTCATATCTTTGGTCCCAACGTACCGAGCCTATGGGCTGGCCGTATAGATTGACACGAGCTACGTCTACCATTCCGATTCCTCCTTATTCTCTTTTGTGTAACCTTTGGATGCCCGCTTGCGCTTGGGTTTGTTTGCTTTGCTGGCCAACTCGTAGTATTCATTCGGGCTCAACTGCTCCTCCTCGACAAGCGGGATGAAGATGTCGAGCTTGCCCAGGGTGCGCAGGACGCGGATCAGCGACTCGAAGTTCTTTACCTCCCCGTCCTCCATGCGTTTTATGGTGGAGATGGAGACACCGCTCTTGTCTGCCAGTTCGGCCTGCGACATATTCTGCTTCAAGCGTACCGTTTTTATTTTGGCTGCAATCCTGTTGCAAAGTTCGGTGTCTGTTAGTATGTATATATTGTCTAACATATCAAATTTGATACTTGTTGCAGCAAATATAAGAATAAAAGTTCATAAATGAAACTTTGTTGGGGGGGTAGATGGTAGTCAACTTATATGCCGTGAAATTTGTTGTTTTGTACATTGGGCTAGGAAAAATATTTTGCAGGCAAAAGAAAAATGGCTGGAGCCAATTCATTATGGCGCAGCCATCTTTTTTCTATATAATTTATAGAGAATTATTATGTACTTATAATATTTGAATTTGAGATAATATCGACAAAACAAGAATCTTTTATTTGTGTGCTGCTTGAGCTATTCGGCGATCAAGAAACCAAACGACCATTCCACAAAATGCCTTATATTTCCCCGATGCATCTTTTGTATCCCAATGATTGCGTAATTCTTGCAGTTTCCGCAAATCTTTATTCCAATCTTTTTTTTTACCTAATACCGTTATTACGGCATCTAGTACTTGTTTTCTATTAATTCCCAAAATCGAGCAATTTAGATTCAGAATATCATTAATCTCCTTATCCCATATTGGATTACTCGATTTAATAGCTACGCTTCTAGATTGTATATGATATGACAACGTATTAATAAAATCCTCTGAAAATAAATCGAATGTAATATCTTCATTATCTTTATGATTATCGCAATGACTAACACCGCATGTACGACCTGAGCAACAAAGCACCATGTTTTGATAATCTAATATCAATTCAGGATGCTTACTTCTGCTTTTCATGTGTTCAATATGCGTTTTACCATCAAGCGATATGCGTTGCATGCAATAAGCACAAATATACCCTTGTTCTTGTATTAAAGCATCTCGCAACTCGGGTTTAGCCTCGTATTGGACGCCTGGAGTATTACGAAATTCACGCCAAGCCAGTGGTTCCAGGCCTTTTACTATCTTACGCATTAAACGATTCCTCCATTAAGTCTATCATAGCCTGAGCTTTGACTAGTTCCGGTAGTTCATTTCTAAATTGCGAACGCAATTCACTGAGTTGCTTTTTAGCGACATCAAATTGGTCATTGTCTATATATTGAAACAATTTGTCCAAACTATCTTGAACTTTTTGATCTCGCGGTGTAATTCCCAATTCTGTTGCTATAATCGTTGATGCATCCATTCCATATGGTTGTATTAGACACTGCGAATATCCGCTATGAGTCGAATAGCACATTTTATAGACATAGTTTTCATCATTAGAAGCCACGCTTGACATAACCATCGGAGCATGTGTTGAAATAATGAACTGAAGACAGGGGAAAGATCGTCGCAAAGCAGCTATAGCGCTCGATTGTAACGTAGGATGTAAGTGTAAGTCAATCTCGTCAATTAATACAGTTCCTTTTGTCAAATCACATGCTTGCAAATGATAAATACCACCATTTAACAACGCACAACGGAAAGCAAGATCAGTAACGATATTTACTAATCGTTTGTAACCATCAGACAAATCATTAGATTCTACTTCTCGTCCATCAACAAGACGATAAAATACTTCTCCTTTACGAGGGCGAACAACCATAGATTCAATAATATTACACCCATCTGGACCTAGAGCCTTCTGAATAGCATTATTCACACACTCAATTTCTATATGATGTGCGTCTTTTTCCGTCAATACTAGCATTCTGTCAAGCCAGTAAGAGAAGAAGCCATCGCCTTGTAAGCATTCGTAATATCCAAACGATGGTTTATGTTTATACTCTTTAAAACGATTCCGATCAAGTTTTCGCGCCGCATGAATATCCTCCGTCGAGAAACTTGCAAAGAGAGGCAGGGCTTCTTGTTGGGTGTTAGTATTTACATTAAAAAGGCGTTGAAAAATATTATGTGCCAATGTTTTATATGATGAAGCTCCAGCATATGCAGTTCGAGATTTCTTGCTTCTCAGCATAATATAGCCACAAGCATCTCCTTGCAATGTATCTTGCACATCAAACCCCACCTTTATAGGCAAATCATTCAAAATGGAAGATTCGTTTTCTCTTTGAGTAAAATCATCTTTTGAAAGACCAAGGAATCGGGTGTTTTCATCACTGTATCCTAGAAAAAAAGAACTGAGAGCAGACCGCAACGCAAGCAATAATGAAGTTTTACCGCTGGCATTATCTCCTACGAGCAGATTTACTCCCGGAGCAAAATCCATATCCAAACGCAAGAAACATTTGAAGTTTTCCAAATGAATATGTTTCATTTTGAATTAGTTTATTGTATAACGCAAATATAGCGAAATTAATATTAATTCGATATGAACTGATTTTCGGATTAAGCAATTATTTTTTTGGTATAGAATCATAAAATATCTCATATCACAAGAATAAAAAACAGAATTATAATTGAAGAGATTACCAAAAGCGTTATCATTCAGTTGATGTAAGACAAGGGGTGCAAATTCTTGATGGGTTCACCTTTTACACAATTCGAATACTTATGTCAAAGTTCCAGATTCGAAAACAGTTTTTATATCGCAAGTTTCCACTGGGCTACAGAAGTACAAAGTTTTATTAGTTACGAAAATTTAAAGCATAAAAAATCAATATAATATTTTAAAGCACATGAATATTGATGATGTGCCTTTTGATCAAATTCGACAAATTGCTTTAATGTGATTAATCTTTGTAGTCTTTTCGGATCTACAATGTCATAAATAGTTGCTATATTTTCACTATATGCGGCATTATACATGCCTATGATACTATCTCGTTCAAGAATACCTAAGTAATTTGTCTTTGATCTAATACCTAATGTAGTGAAGTGGTCGATATAACTATTGAATGCTTCTTGACGATTTGGTAAATTTCGTATATGTTCCTCAAGAGAGTTTTGTGTAGGGTTTGTTGATATTTCCCATAATTCAAACTCTCCTTCTTCATTTTTGTTGCATCGGAATCTATTTTTGTAACACCTCCCGACCAATTGTGCAAAATCATTATACATTAAGGCATACTCTCCTGCTCCATACCATTGAGTACTGAGATAAACTGTTTTGTCACAGAGATTAAATGGAGTTTCAAACCAACGGGGCTTTTCTCCATATTTATTTCTTACAGCAAGGTCCCTTAATGTTGTGGCTATGAACATGCCTGTTAGCTTGAAATGACTCTCATCGACTAGTTGGATATTCTCAGAGAGTTCCTTTACATATGGTTCGAGCGCTTTCAAACCATCGACTTTGTTCAATAAATATACGGTCTTATATACGAAATCTTTAAGTATATTATCGCGAACAGCCAGACTTTCAGAAACGATGTAGTTATCCTCTGTGGGGGTGTCGCTGTATTGTATCCTCAAGTCTATACCTTGACTAACAATAAAGTGCATGCTTGTTTTATCTTCGACAAGAAACTTGCGTATGTTAAAACGGTGATATGTTAGATCTTTAAGGTATATGCGTCCGTCCTCTCGGTGATATAGAGAGACCGTGTAGTCTTCTACTTCATGTTGGAAAAATGAGTTTATGCGCGAAAGTTCTGATTCAAAAAAATCATTTGAATAATCGATGCGACTACTATTTCTTGAGTTCGTTGTGTATAAAGGCAATTTAGTGACAATAAAGCATAGGGCCTTTATGAAATCCTCCTTATATATTCTAAATGTAATAGGTATAGTATTGCCCGGTTGAACATTAGGACAGATAAAACGTAGCACTTCATTAGATATGTTGATGCTTGTTTCATTTGATGATCCCGGTGTCAACTTGAAGTGGCAGTCTTGTCTTTTGGGACATTTTACTATTTCCTTATACATATCTTCTATTCATTGATTATATGATTCTGAATCAAGTAGTACATGATGCCATATACAACATTAACACTAACGGCATTGCCTGCTTGTTTGTACAATGCTCCGTGAGAAACATTTGCTTGGTGGGCTTTATAAACAAAGTCTTGAGGGAAGCCTTGCAACATAAATGCTTCTCTAGGGGTCAATTTACGAATAGGTAAGTGGCTGAGTTCTTCTTTGGAAAGACCTTCTGCATCATTGATCTGCCCACCTGTTTTTATAAATGTTTTGCTATAGTAGTTGTCTTGGCATGCTCGGTGCATTTTGTGCATAGATGCCGTCAAGGGTCTTGCAATTAATTTGTTAATTTCTGATTTGGATTGAAAGCCTCCAGTGCCATCACTTAAAATAGTAGGTTTTACTTTTTCTGATAAGTAATATCTTTCATCTGCATCTTTTGATAAGATGTCCAAGACCGTATCATATGTATTAACACTCGCGTTGTTTTTGACTGTATCAAAGCAATCTATAATGTTTTGTACATGATCTCCGAGGTTGTATTCTGCATATTTTGCATCTAATGTAGCAAAAATGAATACTCTATTTCTTGTCTGAGGCAAACCAAAGTTGATGGTATTGAAGACTCCACACGAGACATAATAACCAATCTCCTCCAGCTTTCGCTTAATAGTTAAGTATGTTCTACCTTTATTGTGAGAGACTAAATTCTTGACGTTTTCTAATAAAACATAGCGAGGCCTTTTTACTCTGAGAATCTTCCATAGCAAGAAGAACATTTTTCCCCGTTCTTCACCAAA
>OGZA01000278.1_pt1 | contig 41494 bp, 35 predicted proteins | sample 1576591 | NCBI WGS metagenome assembly OGZA01 (sample SAMEA3541565, study PRJEB24748) | human gut metagenome | biome: human gut; feature: human-associated habitat; material: faeces | place: China | collected 2012
AGGAAAAGGCCGGGCTGGAGACGGACAAATACTACGGCGTGCAGATGTTCCCCTGCGCACCAGCCCGGCGGCAAAGCCCTCCTCCCGGTTCAGCCCCAGGTAAGCGGCGGCTTTCTTCCGCTGGGCCGGGGCGGCGGTCCTGTACCAGGCGGCAGCCGTGGTGTTGTCGTGTGTGCCCGTATACACCACGCAGTGTACGGGATGGTTATGGGGCAGATACTCGCTGTCTCCGGGGCCGAAAGCAAATTGCAGTACCTTCATGCCCGGGAACCCGCTCTCCGCCAACAGCTCATATACGCTGGGAAACAGCTCGCCCAAGTCCTCGGCCACGATGGGCACATCCCCCAGCGCCTGCTTCACGGCGCGAAACAGCTTCATGCCCGGGCCGCTGCGCCACTCGCCCGTTTGGGCGGTCTTCGCGCCGTAGGGGATGGCATAATAGGTGTCGAAGCCGCGGAAATGGTCGATGCGCAGAATATCGTAAAAATTCAGGGCATAGCGGATGCGCCGCACCCACCAGGCAAAGCCGGTTTTTTCGTGGTGGGCCCAGTCGTACAGCGGGTTGCCCCAAAGCTGGCCTGCGTCCGAAAATGCGTCCGGCGGGCAGCCGGCAACCTCTTTTGGGGCGCCGCAGGCATCCAGCAGAAACAGCTCCGGCGCGGCCCATACGTCCGCGCTGTCCGCCGCCACATAGATGGGGATATCCCCCATGATCTCGATACCGTTTTCCCCTGCATAGGCCTTGAGGGCGGTCCACTGGAGGCTGAACTCGTACTGGCAGAATTTCCAGAAATGGATTTCCGCCTCATGCTCGGCATACAGCTGCCGGATGGCCTCCGGCGTGTGGGAACGCACGGGCTCGGGCCACTCCAGATAGCTTTTCCCTTCATACAGGCCCTTGGCTGTCATATACAGCGCATAATCCTCCAGCCACCAGCCCTGCTCGTAGCAGAAGCGGTAGTAGTCGTCCGGGTACCAAGTGGAAAAACGGGCGAAAGCCTTGCGCAGAACACCGTACCGGCTGTGGTACAGAGCCGCGTAATCCACTGCGCCCTCGTTGGTACAGCATTCCTTTGCCCCGTACTCGCCTTTTTTCAAAAGACCTTTTTTGCGCAGGATATCGAGATCGATAAAATAGGGGTTGCCGGCGAAGGCCGAACAGCTTTGATAGGGGCTGTCCCCAAAGCCCGTAGGTGAAAGGGGGAGCATTTGCCACACTTTCTGCCCCGCCTTTTTCAGAAAATCAATGAACGCGAATGCCGGTTTGCCCAACGAGCCGATGCCGTAAGGCCCCGGCAGGCTCGCCACCGGCATCAGGATGCCGCTTTTGCGCATGGTTTCCTCCCTTGCTGCCCGGCAAGCGCCGGGCGGTTGCTCACCGCAGGCCGCGGAAAGGCTCTGTTTCAGAGCTTTGCCTCCGGCGGCCCGGTTATATGCATTATAGTACAATTTCCGGGGTTTCGGACAACGAAAAGTTGGCGCTTTTTTTAGTGCTTTTGCTGAATTTTTATGTTACAATATCCCCGATATCAAAAATCGGCCTGTTCATTGAAAGGAAAGAAAACGGCATGGCAGAGACGAGAAAGCTCTATTACGAAAACGGCGCCTGTTTACAGTTCTGTGCTACTGTGCTGAGCTGCGTGCCCACGGACGGCAATTTTGCCGTAACGCTGGACGCCACGGCATTTTACCCCGAGGGTGGAGGCCAGCCGGCGGACCGGGGAGCCTTGGGCGGTGCGCGCGTTCTGGATGTGCACGAAAAGGACGGTGTAGTGGTGCATACGGTCACAGCACCGCTGCGTGTGGGAGAGATGGTCCAAGGTGATGTGGACGGCCGCCGCAGGCTGGATCACATGCAGCAGCACACGGGCGAGCATATTGTCAGCGGCATCGTACACGCTCAGTTCGGCTACGACAATGTGGGCTTTCATATCGGCGCGCAGGATGTAACGGTGGATTTTTCCGGTCCGCTCACCGATGCGGAGTTGGCCGATGTGGAACGCGCTGCCAACTGGGTGATATGGCAGAACGCGCCCGTGACGATAGCTTGGCCCGCGCCTTCGGAGCTGGCGCAGCTAAACTACCGCAGCAAAAAGGAGCTGACGGGCGCGATACGAATCGTGACGGTAGCGAATGTGGATGTCTGTGCCTGCTGCGGCACGCATGTGGAACGCTGCGGCCAGGTGGGCAGCATCAAGCTGACGTCCTCTCAAAGCTATAAGGGCGGAACCCGCGTTACCATGCTGTGCGGTATGCGGGCGTATGAGGATCACTGTATCAAGTTTCAGAACGCCGAGGCAGTCTCCGGTCTGCTGAGCGCGAAGATCAATGAAACAGCGGCTGCCGTGCAGCGCCTGGCGGATGAAAACGCGGCGCTCAGAGCGGAAAAGGCCGCGCTGGAGACCCGTCTGTTTGCGGCGGACGCCGCCGCGTTCCGCGGCAGAAAAAATGCGCTGGTATTCGAGCCCCACCTTTCCCCCGACAGCCTGCGACGCCTGTGTACGGCACTGATGGAGCAGTGCACGGGTGTGTGCGCGGCTTTTTCGGGCACGGATGCCGGAGGCTACAAGTATGCGTTGGGCAGCGCCGGAGGGGCAGATGTGCACGCTCTGTGTAAAGAGATGAACGCCGCGCTTGGCGGCAGGGGCGGCGGCCGGGAAATGCAGCAGGGGTCGGCGGCCTGCACCCGCGGGGATATTGAGGCGTTTTTTGCGCCGCGGCTGGGGGAATAACAGCCGCAGGGGGAAGGAATGGGAATCAAAACGGCCGCGCCGTGGAATTTATCCACAGCGCGGCTGTTTTTAGCAGTCCTGAAAAAAGGTGCAGGCTCAGCCTTCCAGAATGTCGCCCAAAAGGACGTCCGCCATGATCAGGCTGCGCGGCACATGGAAAGGCCCTTTGAACGTGCTGCCTTTGCACGGCGGCTCGGTGGGCTTGCCGTCCCGGCGCAGATAACCGTACCATTCGCCGCAGACGTCGTCCGCAAAACAGGTTTTGCAGTACTCCGCCGTTTTGAAAAACCATTCCAGGTACTTTTCGTCCTTTGTATCCCGGTAAGCCATCAGGCTGGCGATCAGGATCTCGTTGTGGGGCCACCACAGCTTCATGTCGTGCTCATACGCCTCCGGCGGCAGGCCCTTGCAGTCGATGAAGTACAGCAGGCCGCCGTATTCCTTGTCCCAGCCCGCTTCGATGGCAAAGTTGAACACGTCTTCGGCTTTTTTGTGCAGCGCCGCGTCGCCCGTTCGGTTGGCCTCCTCCATCAGGAACCAGCTGCATTCGATGTCATGCCCGGGGTTCACCACACGTCCGGCGGTGAAGTCGCCCTGGAACTCGCCGTTCACGCCCACACTCTCCAGCGTGCATTTCATCTCCGGCTTGTGGTGATACGCAAAGATGTCGTGGACGCACTCGGCCGCATACCGGTCGTACAGCGCGGCCTGTTCCGGGTCTACGCGGCGCATCACGCTGGTCATATTCAAAAAGATCATCGGGTCCGCCAGTGCGCGGCCCGTGCGCGTCTCCGCAATGGTTTTGGGGCCCATTCCCGTGGGGTCCGGCATGCCGTGGTTCAGGTCATACACCAGCTGATACGCTTTGCGCGCGCGCTCCAGATGTTCCCGCTCGCCCGTCTGGCCGTAATACTCCGCGTTGCCGATGGCGTAAAAGCCTTCTGAGAAGCAGTACCGGCGCTGGCGCAGCGGTTTGCCGTCCGCCGTTACCGTGAAGTACAGCCTGTCCCCCGCCGTGCGGTTGATGCAGTGCTCCTCCAGAAAGTCCAGGCAGGACTTTGCGGCGTCCAGCCATTCCTGCTTTTTGCCGTACACGCGGCACAGGTACGAGAACGTCCACGCACAGCGCCCCTGCATCCACACGCTTTTGTCTGTGGAAAACACCTTGCCGTCACGCGTCAGGCAGGTGTAAACGCCGCCGTGCTCTTTGTCCATGCCGTGCTCCAGCCAGAACGAGACGCAGCTCTCCAGCTCCGCGCGGACCCAGTCCCGCCATGCCTGCAGTTTTTCCCTCTCCATTTGAAAAACCTTCTTTCCTTTATTCCGGCAGCTGCCGCTTGCCGGGAATGTCAAACCGTGCGGCCCGAGCGCGGCGGATGCCAGCCGCTGCCGATGTTCGCCGCAAGATACCCCGCCCCCATCAGCCCGGCGTTGTTTCCCAGTGCCGCGGGCACGACCCGGCATCCGCGGAAGCTGGGCTTGACCATCGGTGCGGTCATCCGTTCGAGCTGACCGAGGATATACGGCTCCCTCATGATGCCGCCGCCCAGCACCACCAGAGCCGGGTCAAAAGCGTGGATCAAGGATATGATACCACAGGCGACCTCGCGAATCCATGCATCTACTTCCTTTTTTATTGTCGGATCGTTCAAATGTGCAAAAATATCCCGTCCCGTGGTGAGCGCCGGGTAAAGCGCCGTTACGCGGGCCACCAGCGCAGAGGTGCTGGCGTAGCGCTCGTAGCTCCCCGTGCCCTGCCGCGCCGGGTCCACGGCCTCGGGATGCGTGACGAGCCCCCCGAACTCCCCCGCGCTGCCCGCGCGGCCACGGTACAGCCGGTCTCCGGTATACACCGCACCGCCCACGCCCGTGCCGTAGCTCACCATCAGGAAATCCTGTTCGTCCCGCGCCGCGCCGAAGGCGAATTCTCCCGCCGCCGCGGCGTTCACGTCGTTTTCCACAGCCACCGGCAGGCCCAGCTCCCCCTCCAGGATCTGCCGCGGGTTCAGCCCCGTGTAGCCGGGGATATTGTCGCTCAGGCGGATCACGCCCGTCCGGGCGTCCACCTCGCCGGCGGTGGAGACGCCCACACGCTCCACGCCCGGCGTCTGCCGCACAAGCTGCGCCACGCGGGACAGCATCGCCCGCGCCCCGCCGCCTCCGTCCGTCGGCGTTTCCTCTACGTCTGTCAGCACGCCGTCCTCCAGCACGCCCGACTTGATGTATGTCCCTCCGATGTCGATACATGAGATTTTCATCGTTTTTCCTTTTCCGGCTGAAAAAGCTGCCTGATTCGTGACATTACTGCGGTGGCCATCGTAAAGTGTGCAATTTCATCCATATGCGTACCGTCTATACCGCTCACTTGAACCTTGACGCCCGCGTCAAAGAACGCACAGCCGAGGCGTTCCGCCGCCTTCTCATACAGTGGAGCCAATTGACAGGATTTTTCACTGCAGATACTGCCCGGTTCTTCTCCGGAGGTTTCGTCAAAGCACTTCGGCGTCATCGGCGGCGGTGAGATCAAAAGCACCTTCGGCGTGGCCGTCCACACCGGAGTGCTGATTGCCATCCGTACCAATGCCTCCATTCCTGATGCAATATTTTTAGCAGACGCACCAAACCGCATTTTGCAGTCGTTCGTGCCCAGCATAAGCAGCAGCATATCCAGCGGAGCATGGGACCACAGACAAGGATAAAAATAATCGCTTCCCTTTCTTCCCGGCAAAATCGGGTCTTCAAAGACCGTAGTACGGCCGGGAAGCCCCTCTTCAATTATCAGACACTCCGGCTTTAACCATGCGCTCAACAGTCCTGTCCATCGCACATCGGGCCCGTAGCGCCTTCCATTGCCGCCGGGGATATAGCCATATGTGTTGGAATCGCCAAAGCATAAAATTCGTTTAACCATTCTTTTTTCTCCGTTTGATGCCGCCGTTCGCGTGCCGCTTCCTTTCGCCGGATGTTCCCCATCTCAAAATAAAAACCATCATCATGAAGAATGCCGATGCGCAGAAAAAAGGAAGTGCGTGTCCCACAGTATAAGAAAAACCGCTCACCATGGAACCGGCAACCTGCCCAATAGAGCGAAAGGCGTTAAACAATCCCATCAATTCCCCTACAGGTAAATTTGCTTTGTTTGTTGTGAGCAGCGCCTGGTGAAGCGGGAGATTTAAAGAGTTTATCAATAGAAAACACACACTGAAGGGAAAAAACAGAATTGCACGATCTGTACTGCATGCACTCAACAAGCTCGCCGCCATACACAGCACCCCTACCAGGAGCAATGGGCCTCGTATCGTTCCCCGCCGAACCAATCGTCTTATAACGCCAGCCCCGACCAATGAATTTAAAATGCCCACTCCACATTTCAGCACGCCGTTGAACAGCGGCGAGAATGAAAAGAAGGCGCTGATACTGTAATTGAATGCGCTTTCGAACATCCAGCCTCCGCATGCGGCGATCAGGATGCTCCAAAAAACAGCCGTCTGCCATGGCTCTATATGGCGCAGACGTACCAGAGACAGAAACGGATTGGCTTCCCTGACCGGCCAGCGCCCGCCGGTTTTCTTTTCAGGTTGCCTTGTTTCCGGCATAGCGAGCAACGCATAGAGCCCTGCCGTCAGGTAAAGCCCAATTTGACAGACAAATCCCAGCCGGATGCTCCTATATGCGGCCAAACCTCCGAACAGGTATGCAAAAGCACCGGAAGTTCCTTCTACAACAGCACTGCACGCCATCGGCACACTGCTGCCCCGGAGATTGCACAGATCCCCACCATACGAGAGACACCCCACCAAAAAACCGCCCGCAAAGAAGCCCGTGACACCGCGCGCAAAAATAATTTGAGGCGCACCCGTGGCAGTGCAAAAAAGCGCCTGTCCACATGCAGCCCCCAGGCAGCCGGCGGCAATCACGCGTGTGCGCCCTATCCGTTCGCTCAGTTTCCCCCAAAAGGGAGAAAGTATGAAAATCATAAAACTCGCAATCGCATAAACCAGGCCGAACATATAGCCCGGCAGCTGCAGGCTCACCAAAAATGCGGGGATAAACGAATTGGAAAATCCGCTTGCGGTCGTGACCAATGAGAAAAATGCCAAAAATACCGGCAGCGGCAATGCTCCATTTTTTGTTTTATCCTGTTTGATCAAAGAACACATCATAAGATCGTCTGCTTTTGCGTCATAACAGACAGCAGCGTCTCGTTGGTAGATCCCATACCGTCAAAAATCACGCGACGCATGTTTTCAAACAGCCCGTGGATGTCTCCGGAACAAACACCGTCCCGGGCGGCTACGTGGCACCCGGCAACGGAAAGGAATACTGTAATCCTCCTGGCAGACGAAGTAGCCATTCCAATTTTCTAACAAAAGAGTGCAGTCATTGCTGTTAACCAAGAAGGAGAAGCTAGCTTCCTACAATATATTGCAGATGTCCTTGATGATAAAAAATATTGTTTTTGATGCAGATAAGGTTTCAATACCCTTTGAACAGACGGTATAGCCTTCAATACGCCCTAATACAGATTTCAATACTCCTAACTACAACAAATCTTATCCGGGTTGAGAATATGATTGGGATCGAACACATGTTTAATCCCCCTCATTAGTTCCATTTGTACCGCCCCACACTGCTGGGCCAAGTATTCTCTTTTTGCCCAACCTATTCCGTGTTCACCCGAAACAAGCCCACCGCATTCCCCGGCGCGGGCATACATCAGCGCAAAGGCCTGCTGCAGCCGACGCTGGAATTCCTCTTTCTCCAAGCTGTCTCTGCAAAGATAGACGTGCAGATTTCCGTCACCCGCATGACCAAAGCTCGGGATGCGAAGGCCAACGCTTTCCGCGACCTGATAGGTATAACGGATGAACTGCGCAACCTTGCTGCGGGGCACCACCACATCGCATTCATCCATTTCGGTGGTGGAGGCCTTGATGGCCTCCAAAAAAGCGCCGCGCGCGTCCCATACGCTTTTTTTGCGTTCATCGGTATCTACAATGTATGCATCCTGTGCCCCATGCTCCAGACATAACTCCGCCACGGCCTCCAGCTCCCCGTCCACCTGTGCGGCAGCGTTGCCGTCAAAGGTGAGCAGGATATAAGCCGACGCATGGGTGTCCGGGAACTTTTTGCCCAAATAGCTTTCCGAAAATAAAATGGTTTCCCGGGACATATATTCGATGGCCGTCGGGCTTACCTTGGCGCGCACGATACAGGGCACCACCTCCAACGCCGCCTCCATACTGTCAAAGGGGACCAGAAGGCTTACGCTGTGCGAGGGCAAGGGCAGCAGCTTAAGCACCGCCTGAGTAATCACACCCAGAGTTCCCTCACTGCCCACGATCAAATCCTTCAGGCTATAGCCCGAGCTGTTTTTCACAATCTTTCCGCCCAGTTCCACGATCTCGCCGGTCGGCAGCACAACCGTAAGTCCCCGCACATAGTCGCGGGTGACGCCGTATTTCACGGCCCGCATCCCACCTGCATTGGTCGAAATATTCCCGCCGATGGTGGCGGATTTTTCGCCTGGGTCCGGCGGATAAAAAAAGCCTCGCTCCTGTACATATTCGGCCAGCTCCATCAGCAGCACGCCCGGCTGTACGGTGACGGTAAGGTTTTCCTCATCCAGCTCCAAAATCCGGTTCATTCCGATTGTCTCGAGCATAATGCCGCCATGTACCGCCACCGACGCCCCCACAAGGCCGGTGCCGGATCCGCGCACCACCACGGGAATCCTGTTTGCGTTTGCATAACGCAGCACGGCGGACACCTCGTCTGTACCGTCCACGCGCACCAGCACCTCGGGCATATGTGCCACACCGCCCAGCTCGTCATGCCCGTAATCCTCGCTGATCTGCCCGCCAGCGAACACGCGGCCTGGCGCAATGGCTTCCAACGCGGATAAATCCGCCTGTTCAATTTTATGATACATGGGCCGCGTCCTCCTTTGTCATTTTCAGCAATGCGGGCACCACCTCATACAGGTCGCCCACCAAACCGTAGTGCGCCGCATCAAAGATAGGCGCGCCTTCGTCGCTGTTTACTGCTATGATGCAATCGGCCCCGCGCATACCGGCAGTGAACTGGACCGCGCCCGAAACCCCCAGCGCAACGAGCAGCTTCGGCTTCACTGTGCGGCCTGAAAGCCCAATCTGATGCTTTGCGTCCAGCCAGCCGTTTTCCACCAGCGGGCGCGTACAGGCCAACTGTGCGTTCAATGCTTCGGCCAACTGCCGTGCCAGCTCCAAATCGGCCTGTGTCCTGACGCCACGCCCCACCGCGACAATCGTATCCGCATCCGAAATATCCATCTCCTTCGGGAGCCGCTCCACCTTGTCCACCCGAATGCCATAGGGCTTTTTGGGCTGCGGCAGCGTCATGGGCTGCACCGTGCCCCGCGGCCGTTCCATCGGCTGTGGGTGGGAAAAAATTTTATACCGCACGGTGCAAAACTGGGGACGGTGGTTAGGGGTAATAATGCGCGCCATAATGTTTCCGCCAAAAGCGGGACGTATTTGTACAAGATCGGTATTCTGCTCCATCTCCAGCACGGTGCAATCTGCGGTAAGGCCGGTACCGAAGCGCGCTGCCACCCGCGGCGCCAGGCTGCGCCCCAGATTGGTAGCCCCCACCAAAATCGAAGAAGGCTTCACGTTTTCAATAAAATCGGCAAAAGCATCCGCGTACGGCTCAATGGTGAATTCAGCCAGCGCCGGGTGATCGTATACATATACCCTGTCGGCCCCGTAGCGCAGCAGTTCCGCGGCCGCTTTTTGCGTATCGCTGCCCAGCAGCAACGCATAGACCGGGTGCCCTGTAACGGCAGCCAATTCCTGCGCCTTGCCCAGCAGCTCCAGCGTGACCGGATGCAGCCTCCCATGTGCAAAATCCGCAAATACCGCCACGCCCACCCAATCCTCCTTGTTGATCTGCGGTTTTTGGGTTTCCTCCTCTGTGATGACGCCGCCGCTTTTTTTTATACACAGGCGGCACATTTTACAGCCTGCCCCCACCGCAAGCCCCTCCGCGGTCTCTTCCAGCGCCCCAAACGGGCACAGCGCCGACAGCTCTTTCGCCAGCGCGGGCGTAAGCTTTTCGGAATGTATCGTCAAACCTGCCATTGATTTTTCTCCTCCTACAACGCCTTGCGGCTTTTCAGCAAATCGAACAGCTTTTGCGCCAGCACAGGCTCTTTGTCCTTCCACATCTCTTTTGTATCGTTTTTTTCGGGTGGGAAGATGCGCACCACCTGTGTGGGCGAGCCGGAAAGACCGTAATGCTGCTCGTCCCTGTCCTGCATTTCGGCCAGGGACAAAAATTCGATTGTCTGCCCGACAAACTGCTTTTTGCGCCGGTAAGAGGGCAAGCGCGGAGTATTGACCGCACCGTCCACGCACAGCAGACACGGTGTGCGCACGGTTTGGGTAACGATGAGCCCATCCTGCATACAACGAACCGTGAGCCGGCCGTCCTTTTCCTTCAGGATGCTCGTCACATTGGTCACATGCGGCAGGCCCAAATGCTCGGCAATCTCCGGCCCCACCTGTGCGGTATCGCCGTCAGTCGTCTGTTTGCCGCAAAGGATGACGTCAAACCGTCCTCTGCTTTGCAGCCCCTGTGCAAGCGTATAGCTGGTGGCCAACACGTCTGCGCCCGCAAATTTTCGGTCGCTGATCACCACTCCGCTGTCCGCGCCCATATAAACACTTTCCATCACCGCGGCCTTTGCCTGAGGCGGCCCCATGGTGACGGTACGCACCATGCCTCCATACAATTCTTTTAAGGCAAATGCTTGTTCCAGCGCATAAAGATCATAGGGGTTCAGCTTGCTCTCCACGCCGTCGCGTTTCAGCATGCCTGTTACCGGGTCGACCTCCACATTGCTGGTGCCCGGCACCTGTTTGATGCAAACAAGTATATCCATAGGAAATATCCTGTTCCTTTCATAAAAAAAGCCCCTGACAGGAAAAATCCTGCTCGACAATTTTCGCCCGCCGCAGGAAAAAATTGTCGGCTTTGTTTCGTCGCAGAGGTTTATATCAACAATCTTTAAAGCAACTCTTAATAATCTTTGTCCAAAATGGAAGTCGTAACCCGCTTGTTAATTTCCTTGGAGTAATCAAACTGTTTGCGGTACACCTCGGTAAAAAGCAAATCCAGCACAAACATCTGCGCCGTTTTAGTGGGAAACGAACCTTCCTGCAGGGGTGGCTCGTAACCGCCGCACAGCAGTACCACATCCATATATTCGGTGAGAGGGGATTTTGCGTATTTGGTAATGGCAATTGTTTTGGCCCCGCCTTCGTGGGCCTTTTGCGCCATCTGAACAATCTCCTTGCTGGCTCCCGAATGGGAGATAAAAATAGCGGTGTCGTGTTGGTTCAGCGTGGAGGCGCCCATTGTCTGCATGTGGATATCGGACAAGCAGTAAACGTTGGGCATAATGTGCAGGAATTTATACATTCCCTCCATAGCGGTAAGCATCGAACCGCCAACACCGAAAAAGCGCACTTGATCGGAGTGATTGATATAATGCGCCGCACGGCTCAGAGCCGCTTCATCCACCAACGCGTGTGTTTCCGAAAGCGCGTTGATGTGGCTTTGCAGCAACTTTTTGGCCGCCGTGGGAACCGAATCGGCTTTGGTCACCGCGGCGGGCAGCAATTCGATCTCCTCGCCCTGCCCTTCCTCCTGGATGCTCAGCGCAAGCTGCACCTTAAATTCCTGATACCCCTGCAGCTTCAGCACCTTGCAAAAACGGAATACGCTTGTCAAGCTTACATGGCAGGCCTCGGCCAAATCGGTGATGGACAGAAAACGCACCGCCTTAGAATTTTGCAGCGTATAGTCCGCCACCTTCTTTTCCGCCTTGGTAAGCGATGGGTAGATCGACTGGATGTTGAGCAAAAAATCGTTGTTGAGCGCGTTTGTCGCCATCTTGAACCTCCTCCCCAAAACCGGGAATATCTATTACTACCATATTAAGCTATTTTTTTAATCTCTGTCAACCAGAACTTGTCTCCTTTCTCCGTCACGGCAAAAGTATCGATCACAATTTTCGCAAAAAGGAAAAAACCGTATCGTTTGTGTATGGAATCTGTTCATGTCCATACTCGGGGTAAAGCTTCATCTCTTTGCGTCCCGTAAGCTTATTATAAGCCGAAAATTGGGCAGAGGGCGGACACAGTGTATCCATCAGGCCAGTTTGCCAAAACACCTGTGCGCGAATTGCAGACGCATGATTCTGCAGATCAATATAACCCAGCCGCTCAAAGAATTCCTGTTCATGCGCGTGGGTGGGATCACATTTTTTAAAATAGTAGGAAAATCCTTCATAGGCATCTTTCATAAGGTCCAGCTGGGCCACCCGCCTGAAATCGCACAGAAACGGGTAGATGGGCGCACACAGCTTCACCTCCGGCGTTAGGGCCGCAGCGGCCAACGCCAATGCGCCGCCCTGAGATTTCCCCGTGGTGGCCACCCGGGCCTCGTCCACAAAATCCATGCTCATCAAAATACGAACCGCCTTGGCCGCATCCAGATATACGTCCCGATAATACAGCTTATGCGGGTCCTTGTCCCGCACACCACGGACCACATGGCCAAACAATGTGGGGCCCGCTCCTGCGTAAACGTCCTCCGAAAGCCCTCCCTGGCCCCGCGCCTCCATGACAAGCACCGCGTTGCCCGCATAAACGTAGGGCAGCCGTTCAAACCATTCGCCCCCGTGGTGCATATATCCGTGGAATACCGCAACCGCAGGGATTTTTCCCGAAAATTGCGCGGGCTTCAAAAACATACAATGCACCCGCGCCCCGCCTGTTCCAACAAACCACAGATCATAGCACTCCACACCCGGTGCCTCAAACGCAGCAGGCGTACAGGTATAAGCAAGCCCCGTGGCCTCCAGCTCTCCGAGCGCTTCGCGCCAATATTCCTTAAAATCACCGGGACATGGGCTACACCCTTTATAATGGCGCAACTCCTCCAAGGGCATTTCAAATACCGGCATATCTTATTCCTCCTGCATGGTAAAGTTCGCAAGGCACGCGCGCATGCCGTCGGCCAGAAGCTCCGTGTCGATGCCGCACACGCCCCACTGTGCCCCCCGCTCCCGGGCATCGGCTGCATTTTTTGGGGCAGTGCCCAGAGGTACACCCATCCATTTTCCCGCCGCGCGCACACGGCGGCAGACGTCGTCGCAAATCTCGGCCACCGAAGGCAGGTTCAGGTCTTTGTGTGCCGCTACGCTTCTCCCCAGATCCGCCGGACCCAGATATACGCCGTCCACGCCGGGCACAGACAGAATCTCATCCAAATTAAGCCAGCCCTCATAGGATTCAATCTGCATAATTTTCAAAAGATAATTTTCCGGCGCAGCCAGATACGCAGCTTCCTCTCCAAACCCGTAGCGCACAGCCCGCATCGGGCCTTGCCCCCGCATCCCTTGATAAGGGCCGTCCGGGTATGTACAGGCTGCCACCGCAAGCCGGGCTGTGTCCGCATTGTGCACAAAAGGAAAAATCACACCGTCCGGCCCCATGTCCAGAATCGCTTTGATCATTGCAGGCTCGGCGGCGCGCACCCGCACCAGAGCAGCCGCGCCTGCGCCCTGAGCCGCCATAATGTGCTGAAAAACGTCCCTTCGGTCCAACGGGCTGTGCTCTGCGTCCACAAACACAAAATCATATCCGGCGCAGCCCGCCATCTCGCTCAACGCCGGCTCTGCCAGTGTGACGGCAAAGCCAACTGCAAAGCCTCCCTTTTTCATCTTTTGTGCCAGCCTTTCGGCCCCGTTTTGCATCAAACCTCCTCCTGTCTGTTTACTTTACCGCCCCGCTGGACATTCCCTTGATGAGCGATTTTTGCACCAGCAAATAAATAATGACCGCCGGGACAATAGAAATCAGGGTACCGGTCATCACCATTTCCCAAGGGGTCTGATTATCGATCAAACGGGCAATGCCAACCGTAACGGGGGTTTTTGCCGCGTCCCGTGTGAGCACCAGAGGGTAAAGATATTGACCCCAGCCCGAAAAAAAGGAAAGCGCAAAGGCCGTGGCGATAGGAGCCATTCGTCAATAATGAGCAATGCGTACTTCTTGTACTGGGCCATGAGCTTGCGAATCGTACCGTTGCCCCTGGCAATCTGGAATTCTACCAGAAGATCCGGGAGCCGGATGTACTTCACCGCATAGAACCGTCTTACAGCAGCCATGCCCAGAGCGCAGGCCAGATAGGTTTTGCCGCTGCCGGTGGCTCCCAGCAGGATGATGTTGTGGTGCTCCTGAATGTAGTTGCAGGTGCTGAACCGCAGCAGTTCCTCCTGCTTCAGCCCTCTGTCGGGCAGATACTCCACATTTTCCAGACAAGCTCCCGGATCAGAGAAGGTTGCCTGCCGGATCAGCTTGTTCAGATGGTTATTCTTTCGAGCATTCCATTCCTCATCCACCAAAAGACCGAGCCGATCCTCAAAGGTCATGTTTTGGAACTGCGGATCGGCAAGTTGGTCCTTCAGGGCATTGGCCATAACACTCAGCCGCATTTCACGCAGCTTGGATAGAATCGATTGGGCGGGATGGTCGTGTACCTCTAACGGTCATCAATAAGGAGCAGCCGACAAGCGAGGATGTGAAAACGCCCCGGAGTCCAAGAGCACGGCATTGTTACGCAGGTGCTGCCTCAGGTGGTCATTGTAGTGCCGGTATTTATGATGATGCAGAAAATGGGCCTTTACAACACCTATACGGGTGTAATTCTCACCATTTTGGCCACCAGCATGGCGTTTCCTATTCTGCTGATGCGCAGCTTCTTTGACAGTGTGCCGTTTGCCATGGAGGAGGCTGCCGCCATTGATGGCTGCTCAAGATTCATGGCGCTCATCCGCGTAATCATTCCCATGACGCTGCCCGGTATACCCTTTGAAAGAAACGGAAGCCAGAGACTTATTGGAAATCGTGGAGTCCCGGTACAAGCGAAACTCCACGATCTTCTGCTCCCAGTTTGACATTCCGGGCTGGCCGGAAAAGTTGTCTGACCCGCTGCTGGCTGATGCCATCTGCGACCGAATCGTCCACGATGCTTACACCGTGGTCATTGGAGGCAAGGAATCCATGCGCAAGCGGAAGGGTTTGCAAGACATCTGACTCCGACTATATTTATGATACCTTGACTGATTTGTTCTGTCCATATTCAACCTGAGCGGTGGGACTGCTCAATCCGGGCGGTCCCATTGCTCAATTCAAGCGGAACCGCTGCTCAATTTCGCCGGTCGAGGTGATTTTGCAGAGCGGTGTACGCAATTTCCCTTTGGGTTGTTTCACACTGCAACCAAATACAATTACTTCTTATTTAACAGATCCTTCCGTCAAGCCACCGGCAATCTTTTTTTGAATCAGCATAAAGAATACCACAGCCGGAATCACAACGATTGCGGAAGCCGTCATCATTACGCCCCAATCCAGTACTTCCTGTCCCTCAAGTGAATTCAGTGCCACAGAGACTGTCATAAGCTCACGGCTGTTAAGAATCAAGAGGGCATACAGGAATTCGTTCCAGGCATTGATAAACGTATATATGGCGACTGCAACAACGCCAGGCGCAACATTGGGCAGCACAACCTTGACGAATACTTGCAGTTTATTCGCACCATCAATGCAGGCAGCCTCCTCGATGCCAAGGGGTACCGTCTTAAAGAATCCAATTAACAACCAAACTGCATAAGGTACCGAAAAGCTCAGGTACATAATAATCAGACCGATACGAGAGTTGGTAAGTCCCAGCTTTCCCATTAAGATTGTGTATGGAATCGACAGCAGAATGGGCGGAAACATATAGGTAGAAATTAATACCCGTGTGATTGCTTTGCCAAAGCGTGGGAAGAAGCGCAAAATACCATACGCACCCAATGCGGAAATGGTGATGGCCAGCACCATTGTGCAGCCTGCAACCACCAACGAGTTCAGAACATTGTGGCCAAAGTTTAACTGCCCAAGGACTGTGCGGTAATAATCCAATGTAAACTGCTGCGGCCAGAATGCCGTTGGATTGCCAATGAGTTCTCCCTTGCTTTTCAGAGAAGACAGAATAATCCAAATAAGGGGAAAGGCAGCAATAACAGCAAGAATAATCAGGTAAGTATAGTCAGCAAGTGAGACCAGCCAACCTTTCTTAAAAAGGTTTTTTCTATTAAAAGAAATCTTTCTGTGTTTCATGCTATCCGTTCTCCTTTTCCCAGTGGTCGAGAAGCTTAAAGTACAGGGCACAAAGCATGAGCAGGAAAATCAGCAGTATCACCGTCACAGCGCTGGCACGCCCCAACTGTTTCACGCCCCAGCCAATGTTGTAGGCATAGATGGGCAAGGATGCCGTCATGTTTGCCGGTCCGCCTCCTGTTAGCAGGAAAATCATATCGAAGCTGTTAAAAATCCATATGGTACGCAGAACCACCAGCAGGCCAACCACATTTCTGATATGCGGGAAAGTAATAACCGTGAAGCATTTCCATGCCGATGCGCCATCGATTTGAGCTGCCTCGTATTGGTCCTGCGGTATGGTCTGAAGCGCTGACAGCACATTGACCATAATCAGAGGGGAGCCAAACCATATGTTAATGAACACAAGCGTACCAAAAACAAGGGAGACATCACTAAAGAACTGGGGAACGGATTCGGTGATGCCAATTTTTTGCAGCAGCAGCGGTACAAAACCGTATACGCCATTTAGTATCCACTTCCAGCCCAGTGCAATGACGATGGAAGGGAATGCCCAAGGGATAATCAAAACCGTTCGCAGAATCCCTTGGAAACGGCGAATCCGATTTAACGCCAACGCTGCCGTAAAACCAACAAGCAGCTGTCCCGCCAAAGAAAAGAACGTCCAGCGAATCGATACCCAGAATGCGCTGTAAAACGCCGGATCCTTCAGTACCTCAATATAGTTTTTTAGGCCGACAAAGCCATAGGTTGGTTTTAGCAGATGCTTGGAGGTAAAGCTGTAAAAAATGCTGGCGAGTACCGGATAAAGTAGTAAAACAGCCAGCACAAGCAAGGTCGGTAGAATAAACAGAAAGCCTGTCATATCACGCTTTTGGCGTGATTTTCCAGATGTGCCGAACACAGTAACCCTCCCTCTTGGTGTTGATAGGTGTGGGGCTGCCGCAGTAAGAATCAAGATAGCGCAGGCAGCTTAATCCCCTGTCCCCGCAATTGAGGTTTATGGGATGAAAAGCCCCCTATAGCAGCTCCGGGATCGTACCCCGGCGTTTTTCTTATTGCGACAGCCCCGAAAAACAGTATGGTTAATTAGTGCAGTGTTTCAAAGATTTCGTTCAGCGTATCTTCCGCATTTTTAGCGGCCTGTTCCACGGGGGTATTGTTAATGATAATATCCTGGAACATTTTCTCAATGACATACTGCGATGTCAGCAGGCCAGCCTCCGGTACAGGGCCGTTCTCCATACCGATTGCCGTACCAGTATCCATAGCGGTAGTGATGACCTCCATGGCGTGCTGGAACTGCTGCACGATGGGATTGGACAGGAAACGCTCATCCTCCGAAATATCCTTCAGAGCAGGGAGCATACCGACGGGAACGCTTTCCAAGAAAGGAATGTAGTTCTCGGGCTGGTAGAGGAACTCGATGAAAGCCTCGCAAATCTCCGGATGCTTGCTGTTTTTCCAGACAACCATGGGGGTATTGGAGGTTTCATAGCCTATCTGGGGTGCGCCCTTCTCAATGGTAGGCAACGGAGCGCAATCGATGTAGGGCAGCAGGTCGGGGCGGTTCTCCTGCACTCCGGCAATCTGGAAGCCACAATTGAAGTCAAAAGCCGTCTTGCCCTGGTAGTACAGAGTGGCCTGGTCCAGCACTACATAGTTGATGGATTCAACAGGAGAATTGTCACGGTACATCTCCAGCCAGTAGTTGATGCCATCAATGACAGCAGGACTGGTCAGGTTCGCTGTGCCATCTTCTTTCAGCAAGGTTTCGCCTGCGCTGCGTACATAGAAGTTCAGGAATCTGGCAGCCATGACGTCGCCTACGCCCATGGGCACAGAGCAACCATACACAGCACCGTTTTCACCCTTCGTAATCGTGTCGGCAGCTTCTTTCAGCTCTGCCCAGGTAGTGGGAACTTCCAGGTTATACTTCTCCAGCAGGTCCTTCCGATACCACAGCACCTGTGCATGGCTGTAAAGCGGCACTGCATAGCAAACGCCGTCCTTCGTCATTTCCTTCAGAGGCGCTTCATAGAAACGGTCACGGCCGATGCGATCAATCATATCGTCCAGCGGTACGATTGCATCGTATTCAATCATTTCAACAACATGATTCGGCAATGCGCTGCTCATGTCCGGCAGATTACCGGACGAAAAACCGGTGGTCCATTTGGTGTAAAAATCACCCCAGGAGAAGGTCTCCATGGTGATTTTAACGCCGGGATGGATTGCCATGAAATCATTCGCAATTTTTTGCAGTGTTTCCAGCCGAAGACCCTGGGTGAAGGAATGCCAGAAAACAATTTCACCCTGTAAATCATCCGCACTTGCAGCCGGCGACGATCCGCTTGCCGCAGGCGCTGCGGAACTGGATGCACCTGAACCGCAGGCCACAAGGCTGAGTACCAGTACAAATGCAAGTAAAAGTGCTGTGATTTTTCGTGTCATCTTTTTTTCCTCCTATACAACATAATAGACTCTATAATAGACTCTCGGAATCTCTAACCCATTGAAATCACTTGGGTTGGAGGTTCCTTTTTTATCGAAATCACCCACTTTTTTTCAAAAAGGGCTTGACAAACGGCCAAAAAATTGTGGCGCTTCGCGCCCTTGTTTACAGAAGTGACTTTTGCGAACAGGGGGCGACTTCGATGTTACCGATTTATCCCGGTGGCCATATGGCCTACCAGAAGATTCCGAGAGCCTATTCGTTGCTAAAATTCAATTCGTCGTTGGCTTCGGGGCGTAAGTGACTGTTAAACTGCCAGATATACCGTGGAAGGTTCATTAGCCCTTTGTTTCGGACATCTTGTGAAGCATAATTCTCAGCAGGTCTCTTTCTTCCAGGTGCTGCCACACCTTGGTCTTAAACACTTCAAAAGCTTCGTCTGCCGTCAAATCAGTGGTGTCAATGGTTATCTTTTGGGTAATCAGGCACTTCTTGTACTGCTCATCAAAGCTTTCAAGCAGCTGAGGAATGTGTTCTTCCTTGATGCGTCCGGGGGAATGCGGGTGCTCGTGCATCCGCTGCTTGATGCACTCCGCAGAGGCCGTTACATGAACCAGAATGGTGCCCGGGAATTTTTCCAGCATATACATTTCCAGCATCCGGTTGCGTGCATCCATATCAAAGTCTACATAATCCTTATCAACTTCTCCGCTTGCTGCACCGGGGTTTTCAAACTTGTAGCCATAGTACAGAGGTCCGTAAATGTATTCCTCAATCAGGAAGCCATCCAGAATCACATCATTGTATACGCTGCCATGCAAAAATGCGTTGGTATGATAGCCACCGCCCCAGGTCGTCAGCCGTGCCTGTGCACCGGCGCTGAGGGACATCAGCTTCGCCTCGTCATCTCTTTCCCAGCGATCATACGGAACAAGAGAGCCGGGGCTGGGGAAGGTGAAATGATCATGCACAATGGGCTTCACCCCAAGTTCTTCTTGCCACTGAAGAATTTTCTCAAGCAAGGTGGTCTTTCCGGCGTACTCACAGCCGATTACATAAAGTCTCATAGCCTTCTTTTCCTTTCTATTACAGATTCACATTGTCTGCCCGCAAAGTGTCAATCAGTTTGCGGGTATCCAGCTGCCGCGGCTGCTTTTTCTGCGAAGCTGCCATTGCAGCCGCAGTACCTGCCGCCTGACCCATGGACATACAGTTTACCATCGTTCTGGCGCTGGCAAAAGCGGGACGGTCTGCGCTAAGGCATCGACCTGCAACCAAAATGCCATCCAATCCCTTGGGGAGCAAGCAGCGATAAGGAATATGGTATGCGCCGGAGTAGAACTTCTCATAGATGGGCTTTTCATCCGGCATAGCACGGTGGATGTCAATGGCCTGAAATGCACCCCAAGCAACACCATCGCTAAAGCGTGCTGCGCTCTTTACCTCTTCCTCGGTCAGCACATAATCGCCAAGCACTCTCCGGCTCTCACGCACACCAATCTGGCAGCCTGTCTGGGTGATGTAAGCATTTTCACAGCCCGACACATACTTGTTCAGTGCCTGCACCAAGCGGTGGGCGTGTCTTCTGCCAATCCACAGCCAGTCAGATGCAACCTGCGTGTCAATGGGGTTGCCGAACAAGGTGGTCGTGTTGATGAATGCCTCTCCCTTGTGGGGTAGGGGTTCCACAAAGACCCGGTCGTAGTGGATGATTTCATTGTTTGCCATGGCGGGCTGCAACAAAGCGGTAATCTCCGGGCCATCCTTGTCGGGGTCCGTCAGTTTCTTGGTGACACCACCGATTCTAATCATCATGGAGCTGCCCATCACACGTCCGTCTTCCTCACGACCGAACGCATACTCGGCACCTGCCAATGCTGCTACCTCGCCATTGCCGGTACAATCAATCACCACATCGCCTTCAATGCGCTGCCGACCATGACCTGTTTCAACTTCGATGCCCGAAACACGGTTATCCGTTTTCAGAACCTCGACAACCAGTGCATTGAAGCAAATCTGTGCGCCTGCTTCAAGAACCATTGTCTCGGTCACATACTTCAGTGTTTCCATATCTACATAGCTGTAGGTTGAGAAAGGATATTCCCTGCCGCGGTTGTCGATAGCGCCGCCCAACTTGAGCATATTTTCCAGAAGCTCAAGAGGGATGCCCGTAACAACGTGCCCGTTATAGTCACTGTATCCGCACAAAGCAGGTACCATTGCCTGCGTGGCAGTGCCGCCCAAGAAGCCGTTGCGCTCCAGCAAAAGGGTGCGTGCGCCGTGACGTGCACTTGCGATTGCACTGGCAAGACCGGCAGGTCCACCACCGACGACCACCACATCATATTTGTTTTCCATGCTTTACGCCTCCCGTTATGCGTATTGTTTTAGAAACGATGCACCAAGGGCACAGCCAGCATCAGGATGCTGCGAAGTGCCCTTTTTATGGCGCACCCAACAGGCCTTTTCCTGTCATTGATTTTATGAAGCGGTATGATTCTCCCCTCTCCGGGGACATAAGCTACATCTTAAAAATTGCAGCCGGTTAAAAGATACAACTGCCGCAATCCGGTCTGCTTTTCCGAAATTTACAGGTCGAGCTGAGCCAGCACCTGACGCACCTCTGCCTTTTCCTCCTCGGTCAGGGGGACGCAGGGGATGCGGGGATAGCCGCCGCAGCTGCCCACCAGGTCAGTGATGTACTTCAGCAGAGAAATGACCTTGTACTCGCCGCCCATTGCGGAATACTTGCAGGCAAGATCCATATAGGGAACCATGGTGTCACGAATTGCCTTGGCCTTGGCATAGTCGCCGGTGCTGCGGGCTTCCCAAATGGCAACAGCCTTCTCAGGTGCAAAGTTGGACATACTGGAAATGAATCCGGCGGTGCCAGCCATTGCTGCATAGGGCTCCAGGAATTCGCCATGACCATTCACAACGCTGACCTTGTCGCCGATTTCCTGCACAACACGAGTCATCTTGAAGAATGCGGGCGTGCATTCCTTCATGCCCACAACATTGGGGAAATCGTCCTTCAAGCGCTTCAGCACGGGAATCGGGCAGTCAATCTGCATAACCTCAAAGTTGTTGTACAGCAGGATGCCCAAGCCCGTGTTTTCCGAAAGCGCCTTATAAAACTGATAGATGCACTCCTCGTCTTTGGCAGGGTAATAATAGGGGGAAAGTGCCATCACACCTACAGCCCCATGCGCCTCGGCGTGCTGGGCCAACTCGATGGATTCGCGGACATTTGTACTGTTGCAGCCCGCAATCACGGGCAGCGCATCGCCGCATACGGCAAGAGCACATTCCAGCACCTCCTTGCGTTCAGCAGTGTTCATCGCACCGCACTCGCCGGTGCTGCCGCCCACCACAATTGTCGCGTTGCTTTTATTCAGGCCGTGGTCCATAATGAAACGCAAATTCTTTTCGTAGCCCTTCGCGTCGAACGCACCGTCCTCCTTAAAAGGGGTAATGCTGATTACGCAGACGCCATGCAACTGTTGGTTGAGTTCCCGGGGTGTCATTTTCATTAGAATTTCCTCCATGTTATTTTGCAATATTTTTTGTGAAAATACTCCATTTGTTTTTCACCAAGTCTAAAATATCATGCAATTTGTCGCAAGTCAAGAGAAAATAAAAAATATTTTTATTTTTATTTTTATCTTGAAAAAAATATTTTTCTGAATTATAATGATTCCAATAGCTGGTACTGCCCGCACAGCGCTTATCTTGTGGCAACCCAAGCGGCATCCAAACGTTAAATAAATACAGGAGGATATTTTGATGGAAATGCAAAACGACTATATGAATCTGCGCGTTGGCGCAGGTAAATTTTTTTATGGACACGGCTGTATCCGAGAACTCGCGACCGAAATAAAACGGCTGGGCGGCAAGCCCCTGTTGATTGGCAGCCCCGGCTCTGTCAAGCGCGTACTGGAGTTGAGCAGCGCCGCCTTTGAAGCGGAGGGCATCCATCCGATCGTATGCGCGCACACAGAGGCTTGTTCGCGCCGATGGGCGAATGTATATGTGTCTCTTGCCCGGCAGGAGGGATGCACCCTTATTTTGGGCGTAGGCGGCGGCAAATGCCTTGACCTTGCCAAATGCACCGCTACCTTTGGCGGGATGGACTTGATCTGCGTCCCCACCTCTGTGGCCACCTGCGTGGCATCTTCTTCAGTGTGCATTATGTATCACGATGACGGTAAGCCCGACGGATCAGTAGCCATGAACAAAGAGGTAGATGTTGTTATTGCCGACACTGATGTAATCGCCACTGCTCCCAAGCGCACTTTAGCCGCCGGGATTTTTGACTCTATTGCCAAATTGCCTGAAGTAATACACAATACCAATGTCAACTCATATCGGGATTGTACTCTGGAAAAGTATATCTGCGCTGTAAATTCAAAGGCTATTTACAATTTTTTAATGGGCGAGGGTTGCAACGTATACGATAATGGGATTGCTTCTGGCCGTCTCACTGATGTGATTTTGACCAATCTTCTACATACTTCGCTTGTAAGCGGTTTTTCCTGCGGCGTAAACCAGTTGACTCTAGCCCATGGGTTATATGATTGTGTTCGCCGGTCGTTTACCAAGGAAGCCAGCCATATGTTGCACGGAGAAATTGTGGCAGTCGGCGTTTTGATGCAACTACACTTTAATCAGACGAGCGAAAGGGACATCAATGAAGTTCGGGCTCTGATGGTTCACATGCAACTTCCCACTACCTTAGCGCAACTTGGTATAGAGCCGAATGAAGAAAATCTCCGGGTGTTGGTAGAATATCTTATTTCCTCTACCGGGCTTTGTCTCGCAGATGAAACTCGTCTACGTCAAGCATTAGAACAAATTATTTAATTTTCACCCGCAGTGGTATATACATTGCGTAATGTATGATCCCAATGATGTATGTCCTCAAAATACGGACGTTGCGCTTACATTCAGTTAAATAGAAACCGACAACTGTACCTTGGCATTTCCCGCGGCGATTCCTTTTTTTAATCAATTCTTAAACATCGCACCGCTGTTGAACGTTCCATCAACACATTCAAAGACACACGTGATGGCCACCAAAGTCAGCCGTTTCTTGCCGGTATCGTTCAACTTCTTTGCGTCCTGCTTGCTGACAAATTACATGACACTAAACTCGCTCGCATGCCCCGCAGGCCATCACCTGATTCCCAGCAACTGAATACCTTTCGCTATGCCTTTTCAGGGAGCAGATTTGCTATAGCTTTTTTCCACAGTTCTGCCATTCTTCCTGCTTAAGCACGCCTTGTTCCCATGCATCGGCTTTTTTCGCGCATTTCACAATTACCTACAAAATAGTAGAGTGCATTTTTCTTCTCATCATTTTTCCAAACCTCAAAATGCAGATGATTCCCCATGCTGTTCCCCGTACTGCCCACATAGCCGATGACCTCTCCCTGCTGCACCTGCTGTCCGGGTGTGACACAGATGCTGGAACAGTGGGCGTACAGCGTGTCAAACGTTCCATCATGCTGTATCTTTACGTAATATCCATAGCTTCCGCCCCACGGGTCGGTCGCGTTTGCGACTGTCACCGTGCCGCCCGTCGCTGCAAGAACCGGCGTGCCATACGGCGCGGCGATATCCGTGCCGCTGTGGTAAGATATTTCGCCCGTAAACGGGTCGGTGCGGTATCCAAACTGTGAAGTGATGGTAAAGCTCTGCGGCAGCGGCCATGCAAAAATGCCCGTGCCTACCCACTCGGCGCCGCTGCCGATCATACCGCCGCCATGGGTAAAGCCGCCCAACAGCGACGCCCACATAACGCTGTATTCCTCATGCCGCAGCAGCGCCAGATGCTCGTTCTGCTGTTCGGTAAAGCCATAGGCCGCGGCCATCTGCTCCGGCGTTGTGTGGTGCAGATAGATTGTCAGCGTCGTTTCTTCTATCTCCTGCATCCCGCTCACCTCATTGCCGTCCTCGTCCTCTGTAACCACCTCCACCTCTTTTTTCACCGTAACACTTCTGTACGTGATCCGGTTCATATCCCACATCACACCGCGCAAAATCTCTTTTTTCTGTTCATCCATGGTCACGACATCCATACCATTCACACCGTCTGTTGTGACTTTGACGGCGTAGATGGAAAGAACATCCTCCCACCGGATGGCGGAAACACCGTCCGACGCTTCGATCTCCAAAACATCATGGGGGTTCTCCTGTTCGATCTGGCCGATGCGGGCGTAATATTCTTCATTCAGCTCCGCCGTTGCCTGGCGCATGAGCATCCCGTCCTGTGTCGTTTCGTTGGAAAAGAACACGCCGAAGGGAGAAGCCAGAAACGCTCCCACCATACCCACGATGAGAACCAGCACCAAAACAGGCGACGCCGCGGCAAGCGCTGCGCCCAACCAGGACAATACGGCGGACGCCACCCGCGCCGCCGCCTGCCCGGTCTGTGCCAGCAGCCTGCCCGCATTCCGGGCCATCTGTACGGTTGTCTGTACAGTCTGCCGTGCAAATCGGCGCGCCGCCTGTTTTTGCGAAACGCCCTTGGGCGCTCCGGCAATTTCATGCCCTCTCTTAAAAAATGCAGAAGAACGGTGCGCACCATCGCGCACCGTTCTTTTTTGCCGCATAGCTCTTAATCTCATTGTGCCGGGCCGATGTGAATCCACCTCCCGCGCCCGGTTCAAAATTTCCCGATTTCGGGAAATTTTCTCTGTTTTCTGTCTCACAGCACCCGTGTGCGCGGCCCGTGATGCAGGGCGATAACGGTCCCCCGTCTGTATGCCCGCATCCGTCCATTGGGCCTTTTCCCGTTCTGCCCGCAGATGCACAGCCTGCCTGAATACCGCCCGGCCTGCGTCCGCAGCTGTCTCCCCGCCCCGCAGCACCGCACGCTCCACCTGTTCCTCCGCCGCACGCTCCGGCGCTTTCTCCTGCGCATCGCGCTGCCGGGAGGCCTGCTTTTCAATCAGTTCCGCCCGCAGCATACGCTTTGCCGCACGCGGCAAAGCATCACTCTTTTTCTTTACGCGCGGCCCTCCCGCGCTTTTCTTTGTTTTCAGTTCTTTCATCCGGTTACACCTCCCCTGGGCGCGTGCTCATCAATTTGTAAAGCTGGGTGTGCTTTGGAATATCATTGATGAACGGCACCAGGCTGCCGCCCATCTTCAGCAGGCCGCGTCCCGCTTCGGAATCCGTGACATACGAGAGCTGTGTATCCGAAATATGCAGCAGCTCCGCCAGCTTCGTGCGGTCTGACGCCGCCTGATTGAGCAGCACGAGAAATTCACTGTTGGAGATCATACTGCGTGCTACCTCGTTGTCCAGCGCCTGGTCCAGATTCTGAAATATCCCGCTGGCCAAAGCCCCGTACTTCCGGTATCTTTTCCATGATACATCCAGAAAGTTCGTGGACCACTCATAGGAAAACAGAACGGACAGCTCATCAAAATAGATCCATGTCCGCCTTCCGCGCAGACGGTTCTGCATCACGCGCATCATAACCACCTCCATCAGCACCAGCATGCCGATGGGACGCAGCTGCTGGCCCAGGTCCCGGATATTGAAGCACAAAACGCGGTTGTCCAGCCGCACGTTGGTGGGCTGTGCGAACGTGTTCAGACTGCCCTTTGTGAAAATTTCACTGGCCAGCACGATATCCTTCGCCAGTTCCTCCTTCTGGCACTGCAAAATACGGTAAAGGTCCTGCAGTGTGGGAGCCTGCGGCTTTTTGCTGAATTCCTCATACAGGTCAAGCACCGCGCGGTCGATGATGGATTTTGCCCGGCGTCCGTTCGTCTGCACATCCAAAAGATGCTCGTACAGCGTAAGGATAAACTCGGATTTGAGCGAAACGGGCTTTTCCCCTGCCTCGTAGCCCTTTCCCAGCTCCAGCGCGTTCACATGCTGCGTGCTGTCCGGCGCAAGGCGGATGTTCTGCCCTCCCACCGCATCCACCACCGGGCCGAACTCTGCTTCGGGGTCGCAGATCAATACATCATCGTCCGTGTTCAGAACAACGTTCATCAGCTCCCATTTCGCGGCCATGCTCTTGCCGCTGCCCGGCACGCCGAGATAAAAGCCGTTCCCATTGAGCAGCAGCTTGCGGTTGCAAATGATGCTGTTCCGGCTGATGGCATTTCTGCCATAGTAGATGCCGCCCCGGTCCATCACATCCTGTACGGAAAAGGGCGTCAGCGCCGCCGCGCTCTCTGTGTTCATCGTGCGCATCGCTTCAATTTCCCGCAGGCCGTAAGGCAGCGCCGTGTTCAGGCCCTCCTCCTGCTGGAAATGGAGCGTATTGAAACGGCACAGATCGCCCCGCGCCGTGGCCGTGATGGCCTCCGTGTCACTGTTGAGCTGCGCATAGCTGTCCGCCAGATGCACCAGCGTCACCAGCACAAGCACCATCCGCTGGTCCCGCGAAGTCAGATCATCCAGCAGCGCCTTCATTTCCTGCCGCATCTGCTGCATCTCATAGGGCGGCTCCGCGGAAAAGTTGTGGTTCGCGTTCTGCTTTTGCTGCCACCGGGTAATATCCGTCTCCACGGCAAGCACGCGCTTTTGCATGTCCGCCACAGCCTCCTCCATGGGGACCGGGACGATTTGGATGGACAGCATCAGATTCTGCGGGAACTCGCACAGCCTGGCGATCGTTTCGTCCTTGAGAAAATTGGGATAGTCCTTCAAAAACAGCACGCGCCCGTACTTTTTGCCCATGATGAAATGGTCGCTCTTGAATTGCAGGCTGTCCGGCGCGATAGCGTCCCGGAAATCCTGCCCCCGCGCCATGGCCTGCGAAAGGTCAAAATTGAAATACGGTTCTTCCCCGCTGCGAAAAAAATCGTGCAGGATGCGGATGCGGTCATGGGAAGAAAGCTCTGTAAGCTGGCTGGACAGCCGCCCGAATCCGGAGGCAAGCTCCGTTCCGGCGCGGGCAAAAAAGCTCCGTGCCTCCTCAATACTCCGACGCTGCACGGAGAGAACGATGTATTTCTCCCGGAAAATGTTGTTGCTCCATTCCGTGCGCTCCCGCACGATCTGGTTGTATTCCTCCCGCAGCCTGTCCATAGCATCGCCGCGCAAATGCATCAGCATGGTGTTCTCAAATTCCACCGGGTCGATGCGGCGGTTGTTCGTGAGCACCTGCACATACGCATCATCCGGCCATGCGTTGATGACGCTGCAGTAGCGCATCAATATTTCCGCCTGGTCCGCTTCCGACGCCACGGCATAGTTCACATCCTGAAACCGCCACATCTTGGAATACCGCCCGCCGCACAGCCAGATCCCGTCCCGGTATATCTTTCTGACCGGAATGGACTCCTGCACGGAGCACGGTACACGGAAACTCTCTCCATGCCTGATCAAACGGTTAAAAATCTGTATTTTCATTCTGCATTCCCCATTCATCGTTCCTGTTTTCCATCCCGCTGCCGCAGGCGGCTTTTGTGAAGGTCTTTTGCCCATTCCGGGCGGATGTACTGCAGCCGGAGCGTCAGAGACGCGGCGTCCCGCTGCATTTCCCGGTATGCGATCGCATTGTTGACGTCCAGAAAATATATCTCCGGTTTTTGAGCATCTTCCTCTGTTCCGCAGACCATCCAGCCCTGTACGAGTTTTTCCTGTTCCACTGTTTCAGCCCTCCATAACACTGAAACGGGGCGGTGCGATTCGTTTACTTTGTGCAAGTACAAAAGATCGTTCAAGTGATTATTTGAAAAATATTATTATTAAAGAAGCTGCCATGGGAAAAGTCATGGAAGTTCCAGATATTGCTTTGGATAAACACACTAGACGAGGACAAGAAATGGGACGTGGATCAAAACACTTCTTTGAAGAGGGAACAAAGGTCATTCCTCAGTTGAAAATTGATAATGATTATCGTGAAAGATATGGTAAAATTTTAGAGAAGTATGATCCAAATCATGTTGTACCGAATGCATTTAAGTATAACCCAGGACAATATTAAGATGGAAAGACCAGCTTTGACTGGTCTTTATTTTTAGGAGGAAATTATGTCAACAGCACACAATAACGCAAATATAGAAGATGTCGCAAAAGTTGTTTTAATGCCAGGCGATCCTTTAAGAGCCAAATTGATTGCCGAGAATTTTTTAGAAAATCCTGTTTTGTTTAATGACGTACGAGGTATGCTTGGATATACAGGTACTTATAAAGGAAAAAGAGTTTCTGTCATGGGAAGTGGTATGGGAATGGCAAGTATGGGAATTTATTCGTATGAACTTTTTAAATTCTATGATGTAGATGCCATTATACGAGTTGGTAGTACAGGAAGTTATTCTGAAAAATTACCAATGAAGTCTGTAGCTTTAGTCAAGGGAAGTTATTCAGAATCTACCTATGCCTTAGCACAAAGTGGCGATACAGATAAGATGCAATATCCTAATGAAGAATTAAATCAGTTGATTGAAAGTGTCAGTCAAGAAGTTTCAATTCCTGTTGTAAAGACAAATACACATTCTAGTGATGTGTTCTACTATGAAGGGGACTATGAACAACCAGAAAAAATGGTTGAAGAGCAAGATGCACTTTGTGTCGAAATGGAGAGCTTTGCCCTATTCCACAACGCCAAAGTATTGAATAAAAAGGCAGCTTGTTTATTAACTGTATCGGATTCTTTATGCACAAATGAACATTTAAGTACTGAAGAAAGACAAACATCTTTTAATGAAATGATTACGCTTGCCTTAGAAAGTGCGATTCGTTTATGAAATATAAAAAGATAGTTTGCGTCGTTATTGATTCTTTTGGGATTGGACAAGCTACAGATGCCAAAGAATTTGATGATGCAGGTGCCGATACTTTTGGACATATCCTAGAATATCGTCCGGATTTAAAGATAGACAATTTATATAAATTAGGTTTAGGAAATCTTCATCCAAGTGGTAAAGCTTTACAATCAAAAGGCTATGCATTTAAGATGCATGAGGCAAGTTGTTCCAAAGATACAATGACAGGTCATTGGGAAATGATGGGAATTCATACGACAAAACCTTTTAAAACATTTACTGAAAATGGTTTTCCTGATGAATTGGTTCAGGAATTAGAAAGATTAACTGGCCACGTCTTTATTGGAAATAAGAGCGCAAGTGGAACGGAAATTTTAGATGAGTTGGCGATGGAAGAGATTCAATCGAACGGAAAGGAATTGATACTTTATACATCTGCTGATAGTGTTCTACAAATTTGTGGACATGAAGAAGTGACTGGATTAGATGAGTTATATCGAGTATGTCAGATTGCACGAGAAATAACTCTAAAACCAGAATACAAGGTAGGAAGAGTCATTGCTCGTCCTTATGTAGGAGATTCGGTGGGTCACTTTACACGCACTAGCAATCGTCATGATTATGCATTGTCTCCATCGAGTGAAACTGTTTTAGATGTTTTAAAATCAAATGCATTGGATGTGATTGGCATTGGTAAGATTCGTGATATCTTTAATGGACAGGGAATCACAAAAAGTATTCATTCGACTTCGAGTCATGAGGGTATGCTTCAAACGATTGAAGAAATGAAAAAAGATTTTACAGGTTTATTATTTACGAACCTTGTGGATTTTGATGCCAAGTGGGGCCATCGAAGAAATGTTTCTGGATATGCTGATGAGCTTGAAGATTTTGATCTTTTATTAGGCCAGCTACTTGGTGTTATTGATTCAGATACACTGTTGATCATTACGGCCGATCATGGAAATGATCCAACCTATAAAGGAACGGATCATACTCGAGAGTGTGTACCATGTTTAATGTATTCACCTAGTATGAAAGAACATGGAATATTGGATGATTCAAGTTCTTTTGGTGTTCTTGGTGCAAGTGTTTTAGATAACTTTGATTTATCAAAACCATCTGATTTGATTGGTGAGTCTATTCTTGATTTGACAAAATAGAAAAAATATATTAGTTTATTTTAGCGTTTTATTTTCGTTTTGGTATCCCCTATGAAACTGCCAAAACATAGGGGAGGTAATTTTTTATGAATAAAATGGAAAATATGGAAATCAAACAATTGGTGGTTTCTATGAGTTTTCCCATCATCATCTCGATGGTAATACAAGCTTTATATAATATTGTCGACAGTATCTTTGTTGCCAAAATTTCGAGTGATGCCTTAACCGCTGTATCTTTATGTTATCCGGTACAAACCATTATGATTGCGATTGCATGTGGTACAGCCGTTGGCTTTAATACATTGCTTGCACGATACTTAGGTGAAAAGAAATTTGATTATGCGAATAATACAATGATGCATGGAATCTTATTAGGATTTGTGAATGGACTAGTCTTTTTAGTTTTAGGTTTACTATTTTCTAATGTATTCTTATCTTTGTTTACATCTGATCAGAATGTAATTCCATTAGCCAATACGTATATTCGTATTTGTACGATGTTTTCATTTAGCGTCTTTGTACAAATCATTTTCGAAAGAATTATGCAGGCAACAGGAAATGCCATTTATAACATGGTTATGCAAGGAGCAGGAGCCATTATTAATATTATTCTAGATCCAATCTTGATCTTTGGATGGTTTGGTCTACCTGAAATGGGTGTTGCCGGAGCTGCCATTGCGACCGTTATTGGACAGTTTTGTGCCATGCTTATTGGATATGTTATTACGAAGGTAAAAATAAAAGAATTGGATATTCATATGCATAATTTTTCCTTTTCGATACCTATTCTGTGTAAAATCTATAAAGTAGGAGTTCCTGCCATATTAATGCAGTCCGTATTAAGTTTTATGACTGTTTTTATGAATATGATTCTAGCACCAATCTCAGCTATGGCGATTACTGTCTTTAGTGTTTACTATAAATTACAGAATTTCTTGAATATGGCAGTGCTTGGAATCACCAATGCCTTGATTCCAATTGTTGCCTATAATAATGGGGCTAACAGAAAAGATCGAGCAATTGAAGCTATACAATTTTCTATGATTTTATCGATTTTCATTATGGCTGTAGGAACAATTGTATTTCAATTATTCCCTAAACAATTATTAGCCATGTTTAGTGCGAATGACCAGATGTATGGATTAGGAATACCCGCATTAAAAATCATTAGCTTAAGCTTTGTGTTTGCGGGTATCAGTATGGTACTATGTGCTGCCTTTCAGGCTTTAAATAAGGCAAATACTTCGTTAGTGATCACTTTGGCTAGACAACTAGTCATCTTAATTCCATTGACATATGGCTTAATGAAGTGTTTTGGCATTCAGGTAGGTTGGTATGCTTTTGTGGTTACGGAATTTATGTGTGCCATGTATTCATTATTTGAATGGAGAAAAATGAAAAGGTAGCATTTGCTACCTTTTTGCGTATTTAAATGTATACATACAAATCGATGTGGCAATGGCCACGTTTAGACTTTCAAAAGTTTCCATTTCAATTTTGACAATATGATTACTTAAATCAATTAATTCCTTGCGCACACCTTGTCCTTCATTACCAACTAGAATTGCGTATTTTTCACTTGGCTTAATATTTTGAAGATCCTTGTGATTGTCATGTAAAGCTGTGGCATACACTTCAATATTTCTTTCTTGAAGCTTTTTAATTTCTTCTACTAAATCCGTTTGGATAACAGGAATATAGAATAGGGCTCCTTGACTGGACTGAATCGTTTTTGGATTGTAGATATCGGCACAACCCTTTGACATATAAATGCAGTCAATGCCAAAAGAATGAGCGGTTCTTAAAATCGTACCTACATTTCCTGGATCTTGTACATTATCCAGTAATAGAATACTATTTTCTTTTTTTGGTTTTAAGTTTAATTTTTTACATACACCAATCATTTTAGAATTTGAATTCTGGTTTGACAATTTGTTTAATACTTGTTGCGTTACGGTTTCATAGTTAAACTCTATTGGACATTCGAGTCCTTCAAGGATAAATAATTCTTGTAGAGCCTTTGCGTTAAATGCTTCTTTAACCATATGTTCGCCTTCGACGAGAAATAGATTTGTCTTATCTCTTTCTTTTTTTTGAATCAGTTTGGCATATTCTTTTATTTTTTTATTGTTTACAGATTGAATCATAAAAAAATATTACCATACTTCGGCTTGAAAAAAAACATGGACTTCGATATAATTTGAAATATTAAAGCAATGAGAAGACATAGTAACTATTTAACGCTTAGATCAGAGAGTAAACCGATTGGTGAAAGGTTTATATGAGTAGGGATAGTGAATTCACCTTTGAGCAAGAGTTAAAACCTCTTCCGTTTCATACGGTTATCATGGTTAATTAAGTGTGTCTATCAAGACGAAGCAAGATGGTAACGCGGCAGTAGTCGTTCTTGCGTCGTCTTTTTTTTGTTTTTAGGGAAAGGAAGAACAACATGAAAACAATCGAAGAGCTTTTGCAGGAAGCTACACAAAAAATTCAAGATGTCAAAGATTCATCTTCGTTGAATGATTTACGTGTCTTGTATCTAGGTAAAAAAGGACCTGTTCAAGAGTTGATGAAGGGTATGAAAGATTTGTCGAAAGAAGAAAAACCTATCTTTGGACAAAAGGTCAACCAGTTGAAACAAGATCTTTCTAAGATGATTGAAGAAAAGAAAGAACAATTGGCAGCTTTAGAAATGCAGAAAAAAATCGAATCCGAAAAGATCGATATCACTTTGCCAGGGCGTAAACCAGAACTAGGTAATGCACATCCATTAAATTTAGTGCGCCAGGAATTAGAAGATTTATTCATTGGTTTAGGATATCAGGTTATTGAAGGTGACGACATTGTCGATGATGAATATTGTTTTGAGAGAGCCAATATTCCTAAGGATCACCCAGCACGTGATATGCAGGACTCTTTATATATTGATCCAAATCGTCTATTAAGAACACATACAACAGCGATTCAGATGGTTGTGTTAGAAGAAAGTGCACCAAATCTTCCAATTAAGGTTGTATGTCCAGGTAAGGTATACCGTCGTGATGATGATGATGCGACTCACTCTCACCAGTTCATGCAGATGGAAGGATTGGTTATTGGTGAAAAGGTCACTTTAGCGGACTTAAAGGGAACTTTAGAATTCATGGCAAAAAAATTATTTGGTCAAGACCGTCAAATTCGTTTTAGACCAAGTTATTTCCCATTTACAGAACCAAGTGTAGAAGTGGATGTTTCTTGTCACATTTGTAATGGAAAAGGATGTCCAACATGTAAAGGTACTGGATGGATTGAAATTCTAGGTGCTGGAGAAGTGCATCCAAACGTATTAAAGATGGCTGGTTATGATCCAGAAAAATGTAGTGGTTTTGCGTTCGGTGTAGGTATTGAGCGTGTTGCGATGTTGAAGTATGGCATTGATGATATTCGTCATTTCTATACAAACGATAAACGTTTCAATTCTACATTCAAACGTTATGAGTAGGAGGATTTAAGTATGCGTATTTCAAGAAAATGGTTTAATCAATTTATGGATGTACAAGATCTTTCTATTGAAGAAATGGCCAAACGCATTACCGATGCGGGTTTTGAAGTAGAAGGTATTGAACATTTATCGCAAGGAACAAACTTAGTGATTGGTCACGTTGAAACTTGTACAGAACATCCAGATAGTGATCACTTGCACTGTACTACTGTCAATGTAGGAAATGAAGTTGTCAATATTGTGTGTGGCGCACCCAATGTGGCTGCAGGACAAAATGTAATTGTTGCACTACCAGGTGCTGTTTTACCTGGTGGAGAAATCAAGAATGGTGTGATTCGTGGTGTTGAAAGTAATGGTATGATCTGTTCATTACTTGAACTAGGGGTAGATCCAGCTAGTTTAAGTGATGATCAAAAGAGTGGTATTGAAGTATTACCTGCGGATGCGCCTGTAGGAAATACAGATCCACTTGGCTATTTAGGTTTAGATGATGAAGTGTTAGATATTGGTTTAACACCAAATCGTAATGATTGTTTAGCTGCATTTAATATGGCAAAAGAAGCGGGTGCCATCTTAAATCGTGAAGTTAAACTTCCAAAATATGAAGGGGCTAGTGATGTAGGTACACCTAGTGACTTGCATGTTGAAAGTACAACATCAAAATGTCCATTATTCTATGGAAAAGTTATTAATCATTTAACAATCAAAGAAAGTCCAAAATGGATGAAAGAATTATTGGCAGCTAGTGGTGTAAAATCAATCAATAATATTGTCGATATTTCAAATATTGTTATGTTAGAAACAGGGCAACCAATGCACTTTTATGATGCGAAATCATTGCCAAGTCAAAGTATTGTCGTAGCCGATGGCTTTGATGAAGAATATACAGCCTTAGATGGTGTGACTTATAAATTAAAACCAGAAGATATCGTCATCACAAACCAAGGTAAACCAATCGGTATTGCCGGTGTTATGGGTGGAGATGATTCTAAGATTTTAGATACAACGGATTCAATTATTATTGAATGTGCTATTTTTGATCATGTTGCGATTCGTAATACAGCACGCCGCTTAAATCTTTCTACAGAAGCAAGCGTTCGCTACCAAAAGGGAATTGAGCCATTAGCTAGTAAAAAAGCATTGGATCGTGCCGTTCAATTGTTGATTGAATATGCAGATGCGACAGGTATTGAAGAAACAGTTCAATATGGACAAGTTCCTTATGAACCAAAATCAATTTCTTGTACTTTAGAAGCTATTAATAATCGTTTAGGTACTGACTTTAACTTAGATGAAGTTGTCGATGTATTTGCACGTTTAGACTTTGAACCTGAAGTAACTAATGATTTGATTACTTGCCACATTCCAAGTTCAAGAACTGACATGGAAGGTATGGCCGATCTAAGCGAAGAAGTTATTCGTATGTTAGGTTATGATCGCTTGCCTAGTACACTTCCAGTTATGCCTATGACAGAAGGTAAATTAACATATAAACAACAATTGACTCGTCAGGCACGTCAATTCTTATGTAGTCAAGGCTTACAGGATTGTTTAACATATACCTTGGTTAGTACAGAAAAGAAAGACAATGCGATTTTTAATAATGATGAAGCAATTGAACTAGCTAGTCCTATGAGTGAAGAGCGTCGCTATATTCGTACAAGTATTTTGCCAAGCTTATTAGATGTTGTTTCTTATAACCGTGCTCGTAATATCAAAGATATCAATGTCTTTGAATTGAGTGATGTAGCTGGTGTAAGTGGAGCTAAAATGCATTTAGCTATCGCCATGAGTGGAAATTTACAACAAACTCGTTGGACAAGTGATGTAACACCAAGTGATTTCTACACATTAAAAGGTTTAGTAGAAGTTTTCTTTGAACAAATTGGTATTGCAGCTCAAAGAATTTCATTTGTAGAAAATGATATGGATACAACACACTTCCACCCATATCGTAGTGCTAAGATCATGTTAGGAAAAGATTGTGTTGGATTATTAGGTGATATTCATCCTCAATATGGTAAGAATATTGTGATGGCTGAACTTGATTTTGATGCGTTGATCGATGTGAAAAAATCAAAAATCAAATTCACTCCAGTTTCAAAATATCCAAGTGTATCTCGTGACTTGGCATTCGTTTTAGATCGTACAATGCCGGTACAAAAGGTAGTGGACACAATCAATAAACAGGGTCGTTTAAATAAAGAAATGATCATTCGTGATGTAGAAGTATTTGATGTTTATGAAGGTGAACACGTAAGTAAAGATGAAAAATCAGTTGCGTTATCGATCACATTCCAGTCGGATTCTCATACATTAAAAGATGAAGAAATCAACCAAGTGTTCGAAGCTATCCTTGAACATATTCAAAAAGATTGCAACGCAACACTTCGTAGTTAAGAGATGTTTTTGACATCTCTTTTCTTTTGTCTACGAAATCTTGTAAAGGGCTTACAAAAAGATTAAAATAAGGCATATAAGGAGATTTTTTCTATGCAAAAATATATTTTAGCAATCGACCACGGAACAACAAGTACGCGTGCTGTTTTATTTGATAAGACAGCTAACGTGGTTGAGATTGCCCAAAAAGAAACGACAATATCCTACCCACATCCAGGATGGGTAGAACAAGATGCCAATGAGATTTGGTTGGCGTGTTTGGCCGTGATGAGTGAGGTCATCTTAAAAAGTAAGATCCGTCCAGAACAAGTGGCTGCGATTGGAATAAGTAATCAGCGTGAAACAAGTGTTTTATGGGATGCATCAACAGGGCTTCCTGTAAGTCCTGCCATTGTATGGCAGTCTAAACAGACAAAGAGTATTTGCGATAGTTGGAAGGAAAAAGGGTATGAAGATGTTGTGAAGGCGAAAACGGGTCTTCGTATTGATCCTTATTTTTCAGCAAGTAAGATTCGTTTTATTTTCGATCAAAATCCAGATGTATATGAAAAGGCGAAAAAAGGCGAAGTGTTATTTGGAACGATGGATAGCTGGATCGTGTGGAAGTTATCGGGTTCTTTAACACATATTACGGATGTATCGAATGCGAGTCGTACTCTATTGTTTAATATTCATACATTATCTTGGGATGAAGAATTATTAGAAATGTTTGATATTCCTAGACAAATCTTACCGGAAGTCAAACCGACATCCTATGCATATTGTAAGACAGCTTCGTATCATTTTTTTGGTCAAGAAGTTCCGATTTGTTCCGTTGTAGGCGATCAGCAGGCGGCTTTATTTGGTCAAGGCTGCTTTAGCGCAGGCGGCATTAAGAATACATATGGAACAGGTGGTTTCATGTTGATGAATACGGGCGATAAAATCGTCGAATCCAAGAATGGTTTATTGTCGACGGTTGCTTGGCAGATTGGCGACAAGGTGAATTATGCATTAGAAGGAAGTATTTTTGTTTCAGGTAGTTTAATGAAGTGGCTTCGTGATCAGTTGCAGTTATTTGAAAATACGAAAGATACGCAGGTCATGGCAGAAAGTGTTGAAAATACAAATGGTGTCTATATTGTACCGGCCTTTGTAGGTTTGGGGGCTCCATATTGGGATGATGCTTGTCAGGCAACTATTGTTGGTTTAACTTTTGGAGCCAATAAAAATCATATTGTTCGCGCAGCCTTGGAATCTATGGCCTATCAGTCAAAAGATGTATTAGAGGCAATGAAGCAAGACAGTCAAATTGAGATTTCATCGATGAAGGTGGATGGTGGAGCTGCTGCCAATAATTTCTTGTTGCAGTTCCAGAGTGATCTACTTCAAATGCCTGTTCAACGTTTTAAGACCAATGAATTAACGGCTTTAGGTGCAGCTTATTTGGCAGGACTTTCTTGTGGGTATTGGACACAAGATGAGCTTGGGGTAGATCTTCAAAAAGAGTTTGTGCCAGAAAAGAGCAAAGAAGAAATGGATAGCTTGTATTCAAACTGGAAAAAGGCGGTAAAAACTTGCCAGAGTTATAAATAAAAGTTAGAATATTGGCATGGAAATTTATACAAAAGAAGATTTTAAACAAATATTTATCGACTTGGGCATTGAAAAAGGGAGTAAAATTTTATTAGAAGCAGATTTATCTCGTTATAGTGGCTTGGTAGGTAACTATCAAATGTTGATTGAAACACTGCAAGAATTAATTGGAGATACAGGTTTATTATGTATGCCTTGTTTTTCGTATTCTTGTTTGGATCCTGCTTGTACGGATATGATATACCCTTTTGAAAAATGGAAAGAAGTGCGTGAAAACTTGCCTGGCTACCATGTGATGTACACGCCTAGTGAAATCTATCAAGAGTGCACAAATTTGTTTTTGCACTATAAAGATGTATATCGTTCAAATCATCCTGTATATAGTTTTGCGTATTGGGGATGTTTTGATGAAAACCTTTTAAAGGTGGATGTCAATGATGCTCTAAGTTTTAAGGGAAGTCTTTCTTTCTTGTATGAAAAAAAGGCCTGCAACCTTCTAATTGGTGTATCACCAGAAAAGAGTTTAATGGTGCAGGCACTTTCAAATGAGTATCAACTGGGTAAGACTATTGTACAAAGAGCTTTTCTTCATTCGAAGCGTCAATTGACAAAGTCGTTTCTTGTTCAAATTGTAGATGATGACTTATCTAGAGATTTACTGGATGGTTTGACGATTCTACAAAGTGATTCGAGTCTAGATGATATCTTCGTACTTAGAAAAGGGGAATAAAGAATTCGCAGATCTTTTCTAAGGTGGCTTGGTCTTCTTTTGAGAAGTTTTTGAATTCAAAAGAATCAATATCTAAGATGGCAACGAGTTTGTCATCTTTTTTTATAGGAATACAGATTTCAGAGTTGGAAGCACAATCACAGGCAATGTGACCTGAAAATTTATGTACATCTTCAATTCTTTGTGTTTCTTGTGTTTTAGCACAAGTCCCTACAACACCTTTTCCATAGGGTATACGTGTACAGGCGACTTTTCCTTGGAAAGGTCCTAGAGTACATTCGTTGTTTGTTTCATCACAAATATAGAAGCCTAGCCAATTGATGTTTTCCATTTCATGATAGAGTAAAGCTATTAAATTTGAAATATTTGCGATGTTTGGCAGTGTATCATCGATTAAATAACTGCATTGTTCAATTAAAATTTCTTTCATTTATATCACCGTACTTATTTTACCAAAAAATGTATAAAATTAGTGACTTTTGTCATTGAAAAAAAGCTTTTTTTTAAGTACTATATAAGTGTAAATAAAGCTTTTTTTAAGGCTTGGGGAATTTGGGATTGATACTAATACTTCTGCAAGAATAACAGACAGTAAAATTGATAGCGCGAATCATTTTTAGTGTCAAAAACAAATTTTGACGGAGAGAAGATTTTAGTAGGCTTGACGGGGCTGAATGAATCTTCTTTTCTTTTTTTTTAATTTTTTTTAAAAAAGGGGTTTACAAGATGGGAAGTATTTGGTAATATAGATGAGCACTGCTGAGGTGCACATGATCTTTGAAAACTGAACAGGAAATAAAATACAAACTAAAACGTCAATTTCGAAACAAACAATTGTAAAGAAAGATGTCAGAGACATCTAAGAGCTAAATCAAATGGAGAGTTTGATCCTGGCTCAGGATGAACGCTGGCGGCATGCCTAATACATGCAAGTCGAACGAGATGAGAAGAAGCTTGCTTCTTTGAATCTAGTGGCGAACGGGTGAGTAACACGTAGGTAACCTGCCCATGTGCCCGGGATAACTTCTGGAAACGGATGCTAAAACCGGATAGGTAGCAGACAAGCATTTGACTGCTATTAAAGTGGCCTTGGCCATGAACATGGATGGACCTGCGGTGCATTAGCTAGTTGGTGAGGTAACGGCCCACCAAGGCGACGATGCATAGCCGGCCTGAGAGGGCGGACGGCCACATTGGGACTGAGACACGGCCCAAACTCCTACGGGAGGCAGCAGTAGGGAATTTTCGTCAATGGGGGGAACCCTGAACGAGCAATGCCGCGTGAGTGAGGAAGGTCTTCGGATCGTAAAGCTCTGTTGTAAGAGAAAAACGGCACTCATAGGGAATGATGAGTGAGTGATGGTATCTTACCAGAAAGTCACGGCTAACTACGTGCCAGCAGCCGCGGTAATACGTAGGTGGCGATACTTGTTCCATCTACCGTAGCATAAATCATAATCGGGTCATCGGGATTAAATACCGGAATAGTATTTTCTGTTTCCTCTGTTGTACATGCTCCTGTCAGCAGAAGCACTGCAATGAGTAAAAATCCCGATAAAATAGAATATAATTTTCTTTGTGTATTCATATGTATATCTATCAGTTTGTGGGTGTAACAGGTCCTATTTCCATATCATCAACCGTAGCTGTATTCCAGGGTTTAACTTCTGCTGTCAGAACGATTATTTCTAAAGTATTGCTGTCAATAGACAGTGTCAAATTAAGTATGTGCGATGATTTCAATGTCAAAGTTTCTGTTTTAAACTTATATAGTACCTCTTCAGCATCATGTCTCTTTACTTGGAAATAGAGAAAATCATTACCTTCATTTAAAAAATTCTGTTCTGGTACAATTCCCTGAAAAATATATTCTTGATAAATAACTTCCTTACCTGTATTATCAGTTTCCGGTGTGGGGGCTGTCCTTGATGAGCAATACATTTGGATATTCTTTCTTTTCGGGTCATTGACGGGAAGTGCTTCATCATTTTTGGGGACTCGTACCGTACGGAGTGCGTCATTATCTATCACTCCTGAATAATCCACTTCATAATTTCTCAGCATTGCACGCATATAAACACCCTTTAAAGCATTTTCTGGAAACATTCCTTGATCGGGAAATTCGCTGACCGGGAGTTTTACCTTTACCTGTACCATGGCAAATGCGTGGTGAAATTTTAATTTTACGGTTTTGTCTTGTTCACTGATGAGTTGGCGGTGATGGGTAAGCAGTAAATCGGCATTTTTGAAGTTTTCCTTTGTACTTTGATCAAACGGTACTTCATTGAAATACTTATTGCCGGGGAAGTATGCTGCTTCAAACATATAATAAATAGATGTAGGATTCAAATTCTTCCATTTGAAACCCTTATTGTTAAAGGGAATAAACTTGTACGGATATTCTTCATCTAATGCAGTCCTTTCAAAGTCGCATTCGTAGATGTATGCTGTTGGGGAGTTATCTGTAAAGTCCGGAGTTGAATAACTCACCGGATTGTATAATCGGATTTGATCCCCTTTTTTGAAATAGGGAACCACATTCACTTCATCACTATTGTCTCCATTCATGGCAACACTGAATGTCATAGTTTCCGTGTCCTGCTGTGGAATGGTCACCGGAACTTCTTCTGATGAACAGGCACCGAGCACCGAGCACAGTGCTATTAATATGTATTGAATCTTATTATTCATCATTCTTTTAAGTTTGTTAGGGTATTTCAGTAGTGGAATTTACTTCTTCCCAGTCTCCTTTTATCTCTGGCTCTGAAATCCAGTCTACCACTTGTGCTTCTAGTTCCACTTCCCCTTCCGCTCCGGGTGATACGTCTGGAATTTTAGCATGAACCTTGACATGTGTGCCACGTACCAGTGATTCTAAGTTTGGGAATTGCTTGGGTGTTAGTTCATATTCTTGGCCATTTGATTCTACGGTTAACGAAAGCATATAGATTTGCTTGCTAAAGTCCGAAATCCAGTTCTTGGTTTCAGGCAAATAATAAGCGGTT
>OGZA01000283.1_pt1 | contig 41320 bp, 47 predicted proteins | sample 1576591 | NCBI WGS metagenome assembly OGZA01 (sample SAMEA3541565, study PRJEB24748) | human gut metagenome | biome: human gut; feature: human-associated habitat; material: faeces | place: China | collected 2012
TGCCCGGCATCGCATCCGCGGTTCGAAGAGTTCCGGATGCTCTCCTTCGTCAACAACATCCGGATCACGACGCCCGACGACCCGGAACCTCGTCCGCTCTCGCGACAGGAAGCCGAAACGATCCTGCCGCTTTTCAGGCGCAGAACCAAATCGCACTTCGATTTCGAGGAGATCGCCAAGAAGCTCGCCGGCAAAGGCCGATACGCCTGCCAAGGCGACCGCGGCGAGGCGCCCTATCGTTTCAACTTCGCGCGGACAGCCACCGTCACGGGATGCCCGGTCACAGCTTCCCTCATTGCGCTGTTCGGCGACGGCTATCTGACGAAAATATGCGACCTGTATACGCTCGGGGCCGGAAAGACCCGAGAACAGATACTCGGCGACGTATGGCACGCGCTCTTCTCGTTCGACGACGAAGAACGGCTTAGCGCGTGGGCAAAGCAGAAACTGCGCCTCTCCGACGACGAGGCCGGACGCTTCGCCGCCATCCGCCTGCAGCAGGACTACGCCGCACTGAGCCTCCATGCCATTAACAAGATTCTGCCCTACCTGCGGGAAGGTTATCGCTATGACGAGGCGGTTTTCGTCGCCAACCTCAAGGCGGTGCTGCCTCCGGACATCTACTCCGACGAATCGGAACGAAACGCTATCGAAGCCGACATCGCCGCGCTGACAACCGATTTCCGACAGAATCCGCTGAACAGGGGAACGACCAAGGAGCAATGCGTCCGCGACTATCTGCGCAACTGCCGGGGCATCGACGAAAAACGCCTCGGGCGCCTCTATCATCCGTCGATGATCGAAATCTATCAGACGGCGCAGCCCGATGCGCAGGGCATCCTGCAACTGGGCTCGCCCCGAACGCCGGCAGTACGCAATCCGATGGCGATGCGGGCATTGTTCCGCTTGAGGGTCTTGGTCAACCGGTTGCTGCGCGACGGGAAAATCGATCGCGAAACGAAGATTCACATCGAGTTCGCCCGAGGACTCAACGATGCCAACCGCCGCAAGGCTATCGAGCTGTACCAGCGCGACCGCGAGGCCGAGCGCAAAGCGTACGCCGACGAAATCCGCCGGCAATACGCCTCGGAATCGGGCCGGGAGATCGAACCCACCGACGACGACATCCTGAAGTACCGTCTGTGGAAGGAGCAGAACCACATTTGCCCCTACACGGGCAAACGGATCGGCCTGTCCGACTTCATGGGCGATTCCGCGCGTTTCGATATCGAGCATACCGTCCCCCGAGCGAGGGGAGGCGACAACTCGCAAATGAACAAGACCCTCTGCGAGAACCGCTTCAACCGCGAACTCAAGCGCGACAAGCTTCCGTCCGAACTCCCGAATCACGCCGATGTCATGGCAAGGATCGACGAACTCGGGTGGCCGAAGGAAATCGCCAGCTTGCAAAAACAGATCGAAATACAGAGGCGCAAGAGCAAAAGCGCTACGACCAAATCGGAAAAGGACGGAGCCATACAGCGCCGCCATATCCTGCAGATGCGACTCGACTACTGGCGCGGCAAGTACGAGCGCTTCACGATGACGGAAGTTCCCGACGGGTTCAGCAACCGGCAGGGGGTCGATATCGGCATCATCGGCAAGTACGCGCGACTCTATCTGAAGACGGTCTTCGAGCGAATCTATACGGTCAAAGGCGCCACCACGGCCGAATTCCGCCGGATGTGGGGATTGCAGGAGGAATATGCCCGGAAAGAGCGCGTGAATCATACGCATCACTGCCTCGACGCGATCGTCATCGCCTGCATCGGCCGCAACGAATACGACCGTTGGGCGCAGTACGCGGGCGACGAAGAGCGTTACAGACGGGGCGAAGGAGCGAAACCCCGCTTCGAAAAGCCGTGGCCGACTTTTACCGAAGACCTCGAGGCCGTCGCCGACAGGCTTCTCGTCGCGCATCATACGCCCGACAATATGCCCAAGCAGAGTCGCAAGCGGCTGCGCATCCGGGGCAGGATACGGACCGGCAAGAACGGCGAGACGCTCTATGCGCAGGGCGATACGGCCCGGGGAGCCTTGCATCAGCAGACCTTTTACGGAGCCATCGAGCGTAAAGGAGAGGTGAGATACGTCGTGCGTAAACCGCTGGGGCAGCTTCAGCCGTCCGACGTGGACAAGATCGTCGACGACGCAGTGCGGCAAAAGGTCAAGGAAGCGATCAAGGCGGTCGGTTTCAAGACGGCCATGGACACGGAGAGCCATCCGATCTGGATGAACGAGCAGAAGCGGGTGCCGATCCGCAAGGTGCGGATATTCGCGGGCAAAAATATATCTCCCAAACCCTTGGGCGGAAAGAAGCACCGGGACCTGTCCGCCCTTCCGCACAAAAGACCGGTTTACGTATCGTACGGCAGCAACTATTGTATGGCCATATACGAAGGAAAAGACAATCAAGGAAAGCTCAAGCGGACCTTCGAAATCGTCAGCAAGCTGGAAGCGGCGCAGTATTTCAAGGCGAGCGCGGACAAGGCGGCGCGACCCGATCTCGTCCCGCAATCGGACGAGAAGGGCTTTCCGCTGAAGTGCATTCTGAAAACCGGAACCATGGTGCTTTTCTATGAAGAAACGCCCGAGGAGCTGTACGAATGCACGCAACAAGAGTTGGCTAAAAGACTGTACAAGCTGACGAAATTCAGTTCTATGACCACCGGCAACAACTCTTACGGCTTATGCACCTTCAGACACCATCGGGAAGCCCGTCCTGCGGGAGAGCTGAAATCCAAGAACGGGACATGGAAGGTCGGAGAGGCATACCGCCCCATCATCAATCTGCTCCATACCCAACTCAACGCTTACGTCGAAGGCTTCGACTTCGAGCTGAGCGTTACGGGAACCGTTCGATTCAAACACGAATAGCCATGCTCAAGCGCGCGCTCTTCTTCTCCACGCCCTTCTGCCTGAGTCTGCGAGACAATCAGTTGGTTATCGCGACGAAAGAGGCTCCCAACCTCCGGAAAAGCGTTCCGATCGAGGACATCGGCGTCGTCGTGCTCGAGCACCAGCAAACGACCGTCACGCTCCCGCTGCTGAACGCCCTGTCGGATCGCAACGTAGCCGTCGTCTTTTGCGACGGCAACCGGATGCCCAACGCCATGCTGATGAATCTCGACTCCAACCGAACGCAGGGCGAGAGCTACCGGGCGCAGATCGAAGCGAGCGAGCCGCTGAAAAAGAATCTGTGGAAGCAGATCGTCGAAGCGAAAATCCGCAACCAGGCCGCCCTGCTGCGCAAGCTGGGCAAAGACGGAGACAAACTGAAACCCTGCTACAAGAACGTCAAGAGCGGCGATGCGGATAATCGCGAAGGAGCCGCCGCCAGAATATACTGGTCGGAGCTTTTCGGCAAGGAGTTCGTCCGTATTCGCGAGGGCGCGGAGCCGAACAACCTGCTGAATTACGGCTATACGATCCTGCGCGCGGCCGTAGCCCGCTCGCTGATGGGCTCGGGTCTGTTCCCTGCGTTCGGCATTTTCCACCGGAACCGCTACAACGCCTTTCCGCTGGCCGACGACGTTATGGAGCCCTATCGCCCTTACGTCGACGAGTTGGTCTGCCGGCTGTATCTCGAGAATAAAACGCAGTTGACGCAAGCGGTCAAGGGCGAGCTGCTGAGCCTGCTGTATGCCGATACGCGATTCGAAAAGGTATTGCGGCCTCTCGACGTGGGGTTGACCTTCACCTCGGCATCGCTGGCGCAATGTTTCACGGGAATGCGGAAAAAGATCGCGTTTCCTCTACTGGAGTAAAAAAGATGTCTGAATTACGCCTGAACGCCTATCGTATCATGTGGCTATTCGTATTTTTCGACCTGCCGACCCATACCAAAACCGAACGGCGCCACGCGGCCCAGTTTCGCAAGGCATTGGAAAAGGACGGTTTCGCGATGATGCAATACTCGGTCTACGTCCGGCACTGCGTCTCCAAGGAAAATATGGAGGTCCATATCCGGCAGGTCCGCAAATCGATGCCGCCTTCCGGAATGACGAGCATCCTGAGCGTAACGGACAAACAATACGGCGAGATTTTGAATTTCTGGGGCAAGGTCGAACGCGCCGGTCCCGAAATACCTCAACAACTGGAATTTTTTTGATATATTTGTTTTGCAGAACGGAAAAACTGCATCGAATCGACTTCCTCAGTTCGCCGAACATCGCTTTTTTCGCGGCACATACGGATGTAATACCCTTATAATCAATAAGTGTAGTGCCTGAGGTTGTGATTTGATGTAGAAATTGGATACTATACAACATCATCAGAATGCAGAGCGAGGTCGGTGAGTTGTGATTTGATGTAGAAATTGGATACTATACAACATTGAGCTGCGAAATACGCAACCAAGCAGTGTTGTGATTTGATGTAGAAATTGGATACTATACAACACGTCTTGATAACCAATGTCGTTGTAAATAGTTGTGATTTGATGTAGAAATTGGATACTATACAACCACCTCCCGAAAAAGATTCTATTATTACTAGTTGTGATTTGATGTAGAAATTGGATACTATACAACTAAGTGCCATTATTTGATTGCTGGGCCCCGGTTGTGATTTGATGTAGAAATTGGATACTATACAACGACGTGTTCGAGTTCGTGCGCAGCTCCGCTGTTGTGATTTGATGTAGAAATTGGATACTATACAACAGGTGCGATTGTTTGATAGTTGGGCCCCGGTTGTGATTTGATGTAGAAATTGGATACTATACAACAGGTGCGATTGCTTGATAGTTGGGCGCCGGTTGTGATTTGATGTAGAAATTGGATACTATACAACAATAGGCGTTTGGATCAAAGTCAATATCCGTTGTGATTTGATGTAGAAATTGGATACTATACAACACATCCTGATAACCAATATCATTGTACAGCGTTGTGATTTGATGTAGAAATTGGATACTATACAACATAGGTATCGTTTTCTGATAACTGCGCGCCGTTGTGATTTGATGTAGAAATTGGATACTATACAACATAAGTTCCATTCGCTGAGCCACCAGACCCGTTGTGATTTGATGTAGAAATTGGATACTATACAACTCAAATTCGACAGCCAATCGCAGTCGGCAAGTTGTGATTTGATGTAGAAATTGGATACTATACAACTGAAGGCTTACGATGAGTAAATACGATGTAGTTGTGATTTGATGTAGAAATTGGATACTATACAACTTCAGCACGGAAAGCGTGATACAAGGAATAGTTGTGATTTGATGTAGAAATTAAATACTATACAACGGCAACTTAAGTATTTTAACCCGATTGCCGAGCACTAGTACGATATGGAATAACCGCAGCATCGGACCGGAGACCGGGAACCACAGCGGGAGTGCGGAAATTATCCGTCAGTTTATAGGTCGTGGTACGGGGCGGACGCTCGTTGCCGATGAGCAAGCGGTTTCTTGCCGACCGAAAAGTAATGGGAACATGTTTGCCGCGCAGGAAGGATCACCGCTTATTGTTTGGGAGACGATGCGACAAATTCGGCGAATATGACAGGCCTTATGAAAATGCCGGAAGAAGCGCACATGCGATAGGACAGAAAAAGCGAATACATGAGACTTACGACACACACGGGAATTTACAGGAATATTGCCAAGGCGACTATTCTCATGTAAGTCCTGGCGGCATCCAAAGTTTCCGTAATGCTCGGGACGGTTCGTACTACGTCCCTGCCGGACATTACCGGTTGCCATAAAAGACTGGGCTTTAACAGGTAACATTAGTACAGCATACGGCCTCCGGAGGGCTGTCCCTGTCGAAAAGGGCGGTAAGAATAGAAACAGGCATAATCCCGGATAAAAACGGCGACGAACGAAGATACGACAAAGCGGAGAGCGCGACAAATTCCGTCGTGTCATTGGAATCCGATCGGACACCGGGAACATTTCGGGAATAATCAAAAAAAGAACGGCTTCTCGGGTATCTGAGAGGCCGTTCTTGTACCCGGAGCCGGGATCGAACCGGCACGGATTGCTCCACTGGTGTTTGAGACCAGCGCGTCTACCGATTCCGCCATCCGGGCCTGAGACGCGGCGCGTTCAGAGGGCAAAGATAGCGTTTTATTGATTATCTGCAATACAGGGCCGACGGTTTTCACCCGAAGCCGTCGGGTAACGGCACGGAACGCCTCGGGACCGGACGGAAACGGGCCGTACCGACGAGGCCGGCTTCCGGATCAGTCGATGCGCCGAATATCGGCCCCGATGGCGTTCAGCCGGCCGTCGATGTTCTGATAGCCCCGATCGATCTGCTCGACGTTCTGGATCACGCTGCGGCCGTCGGCCGACATGGCCGCGATCAGCAGGGCGACGCCGGCCCGGATATCGGGCGACGACATCGTCGTAGCGCGCAGCCGTATCTTGTGATCGTGCCCGATCACCGTCGCCCGGTGCGGATCGCACAGAATGATCTGAGCGCCCATGTCGATCAGCTTATCCACGAAAAACAGGCGACTCTCGAACATCTTCTGGTGAATCAGCACCGACCCTTTGGCCTGCGTCGCAACGACCAGAAAGACCGACAGCAGGTCGGGCGTCAACCCAGGCCAGGGAGCGTCGGCTATGTTCATGATCGAGCCGTCGATGAAACTCTCTATTTCGTAGTGGTCGTGGCGCGGAATGTAGATGTCGTCGCCCCGCTGCTCGAACTGTATGCCCATACGGGCGAACTGGGCCGGTATGATGCCCAGATTCTCGAACGACACGTCGCGGATCGTGACTTCGCTCCGGGTCATCGCGGCCATGCCGATGAAGCTGCCCACTTCGATCATGTCCGGAAGCAGCGTATGCGTCGTTCCGTGCAGTCGCTCCACGCCGTCGATGACGAGCAGGTTCGACGCGATGCCCGAGATCAGCGCGCCCATGCGGTTCAGCATCCGGCAGAGCTGCTGGACATAGGGTTCGCAGGCGGCGTTGTAGATCGTCGTGCGCCCCTCGGCCAGTACGGCCGCCATCACGATGTTGGCCGTGCCGGTCACCGACGCCTCGTCGAGCAGCATGTAGCAGCCTTTCAGGCGGCGGCCCTCGACGGAAAAGAAATTGGTTCCCGTATCGAAGTCGAACTCGGCACCCAGCTTCTGAAAACCGAGGAAATGGGTGTCGAGCCGACGCCGGCCGATCTTATCGCCTCCGGGCTTGGGAATATAGCCCACGCCGAAGCGGGCCAGCAGCGGGCCGATAATCATTACCGAACCGCGCAGTCGGGCGGCTCGCTGGCGGTAATCCTCGCTTTGCAGATAATCGAAATCGATGTCGCGGGCCTCGAACGAATAAGTGCTCTCGTCGATCCGCTCGACGAGAACGCCCATGCGCCGAAGCAGCTCGATGAGCTGCATTACGTCGACGATCGCCGGAATGTTCCGTATAGTCACTTTCTCCGGGGTCAGCAGCGTGGCGCAAATTACCTGCAGCGCCTCGTTTTTGGCGCCCTGCGGCGTGATTTCGCCGCACAGCGGCGTTCCTCCCCGAACTTCGAATGTAGCCATAACCAATCGGTCGGTTCGCGGCCGACCATGCCGCTTTCGGTTTAAAACTCATCAAATATAGGCATTGCCGGCCAATATTCAAAAAAATGATTCCGCCTCCGCGCGGAGCGGAGACGGCCGTTCGCTACCGCATCCGGCTTGAAACTGCGTCGGCTACATGACAAGAAACTCGGAGACAGAATCGTCGCAACACCCTTTCTGTCGTATCGGACGCAAAATCCCGGCACGGCGATTTCGGGACGGTTCGGTCCGAAGAACGACGCCGACCTGAGCCGCAGCGCTTTTCCGACTACCGGGCCGCCTGCCAGAAGAAACATCCCGTATCGGCCCGGCAACCGGACCACTCCGCGCACCGCCCCCGGAAAACTCCGGCAGGCGACACGGCGAAGAAAAACGGAACAAAAATGTGCACGACAAAATATTTCCCCGAAACAATCCGTACATTTGCACTAATGACAACGAAAACATACCGAAAATGAAAACAATGCGTTGGAGCGGATGGATGACGGCGATCGTCGTTCCGCTCGTATGGTCGTGCAGCGACCGCCATGTGCGGGAAATTCCGCTCGAGGAGTTTTTCCGCAATTCCGAAGTCCGTTCCTACGACATCTCGCCCGACGGCAAGTACCTTTCCTATATGGCTCCTTACGAATCAAGGATGAACATCTTCGTGCAGCAGGCGGGTTCCGACTCGGCGCAGCGAATCACCTCCGAGACCGACCGTGACATCGCCGGATACTTCTGGGCCAACAACGACCGGTTACTCTACCTGAAGGACACCGGCGGCGATGAGAATTACCAGCTCTACGGCGTCAATCTGGACGGCAGCGACCCGAAGGCCTACACGGCGATTCCCGGCGTGAGGACGCAGATCATCGATCCGCTCGAAGAGATCGATTCGCTGATTATCGTCAGCACGAACCAGCGCGATCCGCAGATATTCGACCCGTACCGGCTCAACCTCAACACGGGCGAGATGACGCTGCTGGCCGAGAACCCCGGCAACATTCAGGGCTGGATGACCGATCACGACGGCAAGCTGCGGGTCGCCTATGCGATCGTCGACGGCGTCAACACGCAGATTTTGTACCGGGAGACGGAACAGGAGCCGTTCCGTCCGGTGCTGACCACCTCTTTCAAGGACGCGGTAAGCTTTTACGTGTTCACGCCCGACAATAAAATGGTCTATGCGACGTCGAACATCGGACGCGACAAGGCCGCACTGGTCGTAGTGGACCCTGCGACCGGACAGGAGGTCGAGGAACTCTATGCGAACGATCTGTACGACGTAATCGGGTTGGGCTATTCGAAAGCGAAGGAAAAGCTGACCGGCGCCTATTGCGAGGGACCGAAGGACGTGATCCGCCATTTCTTCGATCCGCAGACCGAGGAGTCGTTCCGCAAGCTGCAAGCCCAACTACCCGGATATCAGGTTAGTACGACCGCAACGAACAAGGCCGAGGATATGAAGATCGTCTATGCGGGCAACGACCGCACGCGCGGCACGTATTACCTCTACGATGTAAAGGCCGACAAACTGACGAAAATCGCCGATCTGGCGCCGTGGATTCAGGCCGAGGAAATGGCCGAGATGATACCCGTCAGCTATCCCTCGCGCGACGGGCTGACGATCGAGGGCTACCTGACGCTACCCGCAGGACTGACGATGGAAACGGCCCGGCAGCTACCGGTCGTCGTCAACCCGCACGGAGGGCCTTGGGCCCGCGACAGCTGGGGTTACAACCCCGAGGTGCAGTTTCTTGCCAACCGGGGATATGCCGTGCTGCAAATGAACTTCCGCGGCTCGACCGGCTACGGGCGCAAGTTCAAGGAACTCTCGTACAAGCAGTGGGGACAGACGATGCAGAACGACATTACCGACGGCGTACGGTGGCTGATTTCACAGGGAATCGCCGACTCGACGAGGATCGCCATATACGGCGGCAGCTACGGCGGCTATGCGACGCTGGCCGGCCTGACCTATACGCCCGACCTGTACGCCTGCGGAGTCGACTACGTGGGCGTGTCGAATCTGTTCACGTTCCTGCAGACGATCCCTCCCTATTGGAAACCGATGCTCGACATGATGTACGAAATGGTGGGAGACCCGCAGAAGGACAGCACGATGCTGGCCGCCTATTCGCCGGCGCTCAACGCCGACAAGATCAAGGCGCCGCTGCTGGTCGTGCAGGGAGCCAACGACCCGCGCGTCAATAAGGCCGAATCGGATCAGATGGTCGCCGCGCTGCGTGCACGGGGAGTGGACGTGGACTACATGGTCAAGGACAACGAGGGACACGGATTCCATAACGAGGAAAACCGCTTCGCGTTCTACCGGACGATGGAGCGTTTCCTCGCAAAGCATCTCAAGGGCGAGCAGACAGATGCCGTGATCGAAGAAGAAGCTCCGGCCCCCGCCGAGGCCGATTCGATGGCCCGATAACTTCCGCCGGTCGGAATTTCGAGAAGGCATTCTTAAAAAAGAGTAAGATGTCCCTCAAAATCGTATAACAAAAGAAATATGATGAAAAACAACCATTGTGTCATCGCATTATCCGCTGCCATAATTTCCTTATCTTATGTAAACTGTCAGGATGCACGGCATGGACGGCAATACAAGATTATAAAGGACATAGCGGAATTGCAGAACACCGAATCGCTGGACGAGGCGGATTTGTCGTCGTTGGATTTGAGGGATTGCGAAGATTTGTTTTTGGGAAAAACGGGGTTTGACGAGAACGGGGTCAAACAATGGACAGACCGTGTGATATGGCCCGAAACGTCGAAAATGCCGGAAGGCTTCGACCCGCAAGAACTTCTTGAAGCGTCGAAAATGCCGAAGAATGTTGCCGGACTGCACGCGAAAGGAATTACCGGCAAAGGCGTAAAGATCGCCATCATAGACCAACGGTTATTCAAAGAGCATCCGGAATATAAGGACCGGATCAAATATTACGAAGTATTCGGCGATAACTGGCAACAGGACGGTATCGACTATCACGGCAGTCTGGTTACCGGAGTAGCGGCGGGCAAAAGCACCGGTACGGCTCCGGAGGCCGATATTTATTATTTTGCGGCGAATAATTGGCCGGACGATAAATCGCAGCCGAATACCATGCGCACGATCAATCAAGCGATCCGGAAAATCATAGATATGAACAAGACGTTTCCAGAGCGTGAAAAAATACGGTTCATATCGATGAGCAGCGGCACTCCCGACGACGCGTTCGCCAAAGAACGCGAGGAATTGTTTGACGAAGCGGAACAGAACGGCATAATGGTTCTCGGCGGTTTCTACAAACATACGATGCGCAATAATTCTTTCGACATAAGATATGGATTCGTAGGCCGGGGGCTCGGAATACCTACGGACGGAAAAACGAATCCGTATTTTGACGGCGGATACGCTTACGAACGTTTGGGAGGGGCCAGTTCTACGTTTCCCTATCTGGCCGGAGTTTTCGCAATGGCATTGCAGGATAATCAAAATTTCACACGATTGCCGCATTGGCAGGATCAACTGATGAAAATAGCGTACGACACCGCTGTCGACTCTGTCGTCAATCCTGAGGGGATCGTCGAAGAAGTATCCCGTATTGCCCAAACGCTACAATAAATCGGCGAAGTCAACGGATTTCCGCCACGAGCCGATCGAGTGCCGGGCTGTAATTTTTCCGTTTATTTGAGGCGGCAATGCATTTTGCCGCCTTTTTCATATTCGTATCTTACCGGTATTCAACTCCTTGTATAAAATCCGAATTTGATATCTGACGATACATTCGGGGCTATTCTTTACCGGGATAGTCCGAAAGCGAATCTCGTTACAGGGAGGATCAACGAAATGCCGAAACAGTTCGATTCGTATGAATTTTGCAGAGCCCGATTTACCTCTGAAAATCCGTTTTAAGTACGAACGGAAGGGTTTCGTTTTCAGTCAACGAAATTGCCTTCTCTCCCGGCTTCACTGATCTATGGTTTTCATAAGCTTATCCGTCAGGATTGCAGTAACGATGCCAATCCGATCTTTGTCTTTCTAATCTGAATTTTCCATCTCCTCATCAATTGTTTGAGACTATGAACATCAACACATGAAACGGAAAATAGCGCCGTTGTCATGTCGTCATTTTATCTCGGTTAAATCTGACCAACCAATACATTGAACTTTTCAAAGAATTCTTTTGAAAAGGGCGCTTTTCTGCTTTGCGGCTATAACGACCAGAACGGATTCGAGGAACGCCCGGACTGTTTTCCGAATCGGAGCCGGTTCGTCGGGATTGCCCTGCAGACCGAATGCGTCTTGCCGGAAGACGTCTGCCGGACCGGAAGATCCGTTGTGACGATGACGGGAAAGCGATCGGTCCGACAAAAAGCGTCCCCCGGTTTCAATCGGAGGACGCTCTTCATCTGTTGTTCGCCGGTTCGCAGCGCTATTTCCGGACGGATGCCTCGTAGACCCACGAGCCCTCGAACATGACCTCGTACTCCCGTTTCTTCTGTACGGCCTGCCGCTCGGAGTCGGAGCCGAAGATGGAAATCAGAATCCGTCCGTTGGGCTGGGGCAGTTTTTCATAAGGTAGCGAATCGTCCTTCTTCCGGGCTTCCGCAATGAAGCGGTCGGCATTCTGTTCCGTGCTGTACGCCCCGACGATCACGTAGTAGCGCTTTTGTCCGGCGGCCGGAACGCTGGGAACAGAGGGCGTAAGCTCCTTGGCCGGCACGACATTCCCGGCAGCCGTGTCAGCCTCTGCCCCGGACAATGAGGCCGGAGACGACGGCAAATTGTCCTCGGCTGCATCGCCGGCCTCGGAGGGCGCGGTCGCCGTCCGGACCGTCCGGGGCGGATAAGGCGCATCGCGACTTTCGAGCCATGCGATAGCCCCGACCGATATGCCCGCGCCGACCACCACGGCCAGAACGACCCACCATAAGAGCCCGTTGCCGCTTCCCTTACGGGGCAACCGCATCGGAGCGGTCCCGGCCGGGTTGAGCACGACGGCCATCTGCGGGGCAGGACGAAACGTTCCCTCGCTGACAAGGCCGACCGAATCGATCGTCACGCCCTCCTCGGAGCTCACCTGAGCGAGCCACGAATTATACGTCTGCTGCGCGTCGTCGCGATCCGTCTCGCCGTAGCGGGCAAGCAAATCGATCACGTCCAGAAAGCCGGGCTGCGCATCGGGCAGCAGCTCCACCCGGTTCACGGGGGGAACCAGCGTGTTCCGCTCCTCGGTCCGGGCGGCCGACGTCACGACATGCAGCGCGCCGACGCCCGGCAGGTTGATGCCTTGCCGCTTGGCCAGTGCATTGAATACGAGTACGCTGACAGGGTCCATTATCTCTTGGTTTTAGGTAGTTCCACGGCGGGGCGTCTGCATGCCCGGTACAAAATGACTATGCCCAGTACGATGAACGGAATGCTGAGCCATTGGCCCATGTTGAGCGTCATCGTCCGCTCGAACTCCTCCTGCGGATTCTTGATGAACTCGACCAGAAAGCGGAATCCGAACAGATAGATCAGAAAGAAACCGAACATCAGGCCCGGACGACGCAGTGCAAGCTTGGGGCCATAGTACATCCAGCACAGAATGCCGAACAGGACGAGGTAGGCCGCCGCCTCGTAAATCTGCGTCGGGTGCATCGGCTGCGTCTCCCCCGCCCGCACGAAAACGAATCCCCACGGCAGCGACGTCGCATGTCCGTATATTTCGGAATTCATCAGGTTGCCGATCCGGACGAGCGCGCCGGCGATGCCGACAGCGATCGCGATGCGGTCGAGCGACCAGATGTAGGGCATTTTGTTCTTGCGCGAAAAAAGCCACAGACCGACGAGCAGACCGACGGCCGCGCCGTGGCTGGCCAGTCCTCCCTGATGAATGTAGAGGATCTCGACGGGATGGGTCAGATAGTATCCCGGATCGTAGAACAGGCAATGCCCGAGTCGGGCGCCGATGATCGTCGACAGCACGCCGTACCAGAAGATCGAGTCGAACAGCTTGTCGGGATATCCCTCCCGCTTGATGATGCGGCTGAAAATGTACGCGCTGATACCGAGCGCGAGGGCCCACATCAGGCCGTAATAGCGGATTTCGAAAGAGCCTATCGAAATCATCGTGGGATTCACATCCCAGCGAACGAAAAGGGGCAGGATAGCATTCATCGTGCTTTGGCTGTTATTCCGCAGGCGAAGCGGCCGGAGGGAGAATTTCCGCGCGCCGGAGCTTTCCGGAGCGTCCGCAGCGCCCGCCATGCAGGGACAAATGTAACTATTTTTTGCTCAAAGTGAAAGAGAAAGCGCTTCCTTCCCCCAACTTGCTGCGCAGCGTGATCCGCTCGCCGTGGGCTTCCAGAATATGCTTGACGATCGCCAGTCCGAGCCCCGTGCCGCCCTGCTCGCGCGAGCGGCTCTTGTCGACGCGGAAGAAGCGCTCGAATACGCGGGGAATATTCTCCTCGGCGATTCCGATTCCGTCGTCCTTTACCTCGACCAGCACGCGGTCGAACATATCCACGAAGCCGATCCGGGTCTCTCCGCCCTCGCGCCCGTATTTGATCGAGTTGCTGAGCAGGTTCGTTATGACCTGAGCGATGCGGCGGCGGTCGGCCGTTACCGGAACGGGCGGCTGGCCGTGCGGATTGCCTACCCGAATGCCGATCCGGCGACGGGCGGCGTCCATCTCGAGCGAATCGGCGATCTCGCGGACCAGCGCCACGACGTCGAAACACTCCTTCTCGAGAACCGGCGCCCCGGCCTCGAGTTTCGATATTTCCTCCAAATCGTCGACAATGTGAATCAGCCGGTCGATATTCTTCTCCGAGCGCTCGAGGTACTTGCGGTTGACCGCCTTGTCCTCGATCGCGCCGTCAAGCAGCGTCACGATATAGCCCTGCAACGTGAAGATCGGCGTCTTGATCTCGTGCGACACGTTGCCCAAGAACTCCTTTCGGTAACGCTCGTTCTCCTTGAGGCGAGCGATTTCGCGGGCATTCTTCTCGGCCCAGCGGTTCAGCTCGTCCTCAATGTGGCCGACCGGATCGGCTTTCTGCGACAGCTCGTGCGTCCGGACGCTTTTCGACAGTAGAATCTGATAGATCGGCTTGATGCGGAAAGCGACGAAACGGTTGAAAAAGAACCGGGAAGCCACGAAAACCGCCGCGAACATCAGCACCGGGACGACGACCAGCCATTTCCCTTCGCCCCGGGCCATCCACACGAGCAACGCGCCCGAAACCGCAGCGACGAGTCCGACGGCCGTTGCGGCGGCCGCGACGGTCCGGATTTTCAGTCTCACGGCTTATGCTTTGACGTAGCGCTCCATCAGGCGCGCGATATACTTGCCTACGATATCGAACTCGAGGTTGACCGTCGATCCGACCTTCAGCGCATGGAAATTGGTATGCTCGTAGGTATAGGGAATGATGGCGACCCGGAAAGCTCCCTCGCGCGAATCGACTACCGTCAGGCTGACGCCGTTGACGGCTACCGAGCCTTTCTCGACCGTTACGTTACCCTGCGAAGGATCGTACTCGAAAGCGAAGTACCAGCTTCCGTCCGCCTCGTCGATCGCGGTGCAGCGCGCCGTCTGATCGACGTGCCCCTGCACGATATGGCCGTCGAGCAGCGCGTCGGGCCGCATACTGCGCTCCAGATTGACCGGATCGCCGACACGGAGCCCCCCGAGATTCGATTTGAGCAGCGTCTCGCGGATCGCCGTGGTCGTGTACCGGTCACCCTCGATCGATACGACCGTCAGGCAGACCCCGTTATGGGCGATGCTCTGATCGATTTTCAGTTCGTCCGTGAAAGGGCATTCGAGCGTGAAATGCCGGTTCCCGCCTTCTTCGCGGATCGCGGCGACGCGGGCTGTGGTTTCGACTATTCCAGAAAACATGGCTTGCTGTTGGTTTTTATGTCATTGGGCGCGAACCGCTTCGGAAAGTCACTCCGCACGGCCTGCCGACGAAAAAATTACAGATTCTTCTTCACGATAATGCCTTGTACGATGAACAGCTTGACGATATCGGACTTGCCGATGACGATCGGATCGTACTGCTGCGTATTGGCGGGCAGCAGCAGCAGCTCGGAGGGGTTGCTCCCGGCCCGTATCGTGCGGATGCCCTTGAACTGCTCGGTCACTACCAGGTAGGACTCGCCGGGCACGATCGACTCGACATTCCAGCGCTTGAGAATCACGATCGCTCCGGGCGCGATCTCGGGCAGCATGGCCGTCCCGATGTTCTGGGCGGCGATATCGCAGTTGTCGAATATCGGAATGCTGATGTAAAACTGCGGCGAGGGCAGGACCGTCTCGTCGACGGCCGCCAGAATATCCATGCCGTAATAGGGGACGCCTGCCTGAGAAGCAGAGGCCGCTACCTGCTCGACGAACATCTCGCCTTCGCCGGTCAGAAGCCACGCCTTGCTCACCGAAGGATACTTGGTGGTGATCAACGTAGCCAGATCCCGGCTGATCCCGTTGTTCCCTTTTTTGATTTGATACAGGTTCTCGCTCCGTTTCAACCCTATATTGAGTGCAAAAGAGTTGACGGAAAGGCCTGTCCATTTGATTACGCGCTCTAGCCTATGCCATGTATCCAGCATGGTGTGTCATTTTATTAATGCAAAAATACATTATTTGTTCCGATATATAGCAATGATTTAAATAATTTATTGTAATATCCGCCTGACGGACTCCGCGGGGCCAAACAGCGTCCACGCCATGCTACAATGCATTCAATTTGTTACAAATCAGCGTATTGAATTCAAAAATCAATGATTATCACAAGCCATCCGGCCTCTAAAGAGCGCCCGCACAGCAAGACGACACGAGGCATCGAGCAAGATTTGATACAAAAACGATGCGAAGAACTTTTCCGCAGGCTTTCGGCACCGGCAACCACCTTGTAGATAGTTTTCACGTTCTTTTTCCGCGGAGAAAAGCACAAAAATTTGTAATAACGCCGAAAATGTTGCAACTTTGTGCGCTGTACGATTCTGCCTCCGTAGTTCAATGGATAGAATGACAGATTCCGGTTCTGTTGATATGGGTTCGATTCCCGTCGGGGGTACAGAAAACCGCTTCTCAGATATCTGAGAAGCGGTTTTTGTTTCTAAATGTTCCCAAAATGTTCCCAACACAACTTATTATTTACCAGAATTTCTTCTGTTTTTGATTTTTTCTATAATCTACTACTATTTTTCACTAACATTTTGTATTTTAGTATTTTAACAAACAATTACAACTTCCGTTTTATCATTTCCTGTTTCCGACAACAATTCATTCATACTGAAAATTCATAAAAAATCACCCATCTAACAATTGAAATCCCTTTTGTTTAACTATTTAAATTTCAGAATTATGGATGCAATTAAGTTACAAAGCAGGATTATTAGTAAAATTTCAACAGCATTGAATGAGTTTCATCGAACAGAACTCGATCCCCAAAAATTACTCAATCTGTCCAAACAACTATCGAAAATTTGCTCCGTTTATTACTCATCAGAACAAAATGCTGTAAAAGAACTCCAAACTTTAGAACACCTAAAAGCCATCATCAAAATTATGGTAAAAAAAAACACCCTTTGCAGACGAAAACCATGTGCTCGATTTTATCTGTTGTTGGCTTGAAATCGAAGCGGGTACCCGCCGTTTACTTTTAGAACATCCAGAAATAGATACGGCGACTGACAGTCATCCACCTGCTCCCGTTTCTCCCTTCCATTGGACTGGAACGATCATTCAGCTATACGAACTGATATGCGCTCTTTGGTACTGCGGCAAAATAGCCGACTCCCAGGGAGCGCACTTTTCTTTTTCATCATTCGTCCGAATCTTCGAAATAATCCTGAATATCCGATTAACCGGAATTTTCCATAAACGCGAGCAACTGATCCGGAAGAAATCCAGCACTCCTTTCCTTGACAAATTGAAAAGTGTCCTAATCGAAAACCTAAAAAAATTACCGTCTGAACAGTAAACGGTTGCGAATAAAAGATAGAACCTATCTACGATAGGTTCTATCTCAAAGCGATATAGCTCCATAATATTGCCGACGGATTCTCTGTCAAATTATGGACTATGATCGATAAAAACACTATTTTGAACTGTACCGATGGCGGGCTCGCCGTATTCCGGCATTATCTGAAACACGACCTAATAATCGGTCGCAAATTCCGGAATCCGTTTTACCACGATACGATAGCATCGTGCAACGTATATTACGATAAACGGAGCGGCTGTTATAAATACAAGGACTTCGGGAATGAAGACTACGGCGGCGACTGTTTCGATTTGGTCGCGCAAATCACCGGATTGAATTGTGACGTTCCGAAAGACTTCATGCAAATTTTAGCAACGATTAACCGTGATCTCGGTTTAGGACTATCGGATGATGATTGCAATAAACGATACGTTACCGTGCAACAGCCCATAATCCGGATTTCCCACCCCAAAAAATCTTCCCTATCTCCCAGACCTTATTCCTATATCGAGAAACCTTTTACCCGGCACGAAATCGAGTGTTTCCGGACGAAAGGATTTTCGCTCGATCTGCTAAAGCGTTACCTTGTCGTATCATTATCCGAATATCGGAGCGAGAATAAAGAGGGCAAGCCTTTTATCCTGCATAGCAGTTATCAGGAACCTATGTTCGGATATATCCGTCCTAACGGTATTAAAATATACCGGCCACTATCCAAAAGCCGATTTTTGTTCGGGGGAACATATGGTGATTATTATTGTTTCGGGCTCGAACAACTTCCCCCGACCGGCGATCTGCTCTTTATTACCGGTGGAGAAAAAGATGTACTCTCACTCGCGGCGCACGGGTTCCCGGCCATTTGCTTCGGCAGCGAAACAGCGCACATACCCTCGAAACAGATCGAAGAACTGAGCAGCCGTTTTTCCCGGATTGCAATACTGTACGATACGGACAAAACGGGCTTAAAAGAATCTGAACGAATGAAAACAGCCCTGCAACGATATAATGTAGGGCGAATCCTACTGCCATTAGCCGGAACAAAACAGGAAAAAGACATATCCGACTATTTCAGACTCGGCTTCGAACGTTCGGATTTATTGCGTCTGTGCCGTGAAACATTGGGAGTAAAACTCGAACAACTATCTATTCACAAACACATTATATCGAAACTTTAAAACCTATGAACACTATTACGAAAGACGAAATGCTGAAAATGCACAATGAAGTGATGCGAACATTGGACGTTTTGCACCATGACATCCTTAAATTGGATGAAAACCGACGAAAAATCAAAGAAGAACCGCTCATCAGCAATAGGGAACTGGCCCAGATGCTCGATGTTAAACCTCCCCAACTAAAAAGATATCGGGACTGGGGCTGGTTGGAGGCCGTAATTATTCAACGAAGAGTATTTTACAAAATCTCAGTCGCCAAACAATTCATGGAACGCATGACAAGTGGATATTTTATCGGAAAATCTAAAAAATAGGTAATATGTACACACAAGAATCTGCACGTCTTATATTGGTAGATCGTCGCACCATCGAAAAATTATCCCGCAGTGTATATGCCGCCAACTGCCGCCTTGTTCTACTGGCCTCTGTCGCCTATGTGAAAAATATGGAATATACGCTCACTGCGGAAGACGTTTGCGATTTACTGCAAATAGACTTCGATACGTTCGACCGATATATAATCAAAATGGCGATAAAGGGAGCCAGACGAGGGAATATGAAAGTTTATACGTTGGACGACATGGTGAAAGTCGCAGAGAGATGTACGCGATCCAAACGTCAGAAAGCAATTTACGACCTACCGACATTTACCGTAACGTCTTCAGCAAAAAGCGACGAATAATCTCTTCGAAGAGCGGCTTTCAAGCCGCTCTTTCTTCATATCTCATACGTGCTCACGTATGGCATCCGCACAAAGCGGTGTCGCTACGCGACAGTATGTGCGGGTTTTTTCCGTATATTCTTTTCTGTTCCCATTCCTGTTTTACTCATCGGAGTAAGGCATTCCCGCCCCTTTACCCTTTCCGTACTCGAAGTTAGCGGCTTCGCCGATATAGCGCTGTCATTAGACACTATTTTCAGAAAAGAATACGCGCTATATCTCTCTTTCCGCAGCAAGGTTAAAATGAATTTCCGAAAAAATCTGCACCCCTTCAGCGGTCCCTGCGGGGCTCTTGTTGACGGGTAGTATTTTTTCAGAAAACCTTGCTTTCCCTTTCCGCCGCAGGTATTTGAGTACGGAAAGGGTAAAGGGGCGGGAACGCCTAACGGGAATAAAAAAAAGTCATGGGAACAGAAAAGAACATACAGAAAAACAACGGAACAGGGGTCAGGGTTCAGGCCCGGCCTTCAGGAATAAAAACGGAGTTGAGTCGCTTAGCGAAAAACATCGAAAGCGAGTGGATCGGACGGATGAACAGTTGGCCGGAAATAGCCCGAGAACCGATACGGCTGGAAATAATTAACACTTGTTGTTATGCTTTCGGGACAAAAATAGCCTGTCTTAGACTTCTCGTCCGCTTCGCGCTCATTCCGCAATGGCACGGAGTAGAGCCTACCGGAAACGGTAAAGAGTGGTATTTCTTCGTCGAGCCGACGATCAAACAAACAGACATAAACGCATAGCCTTTTATTCCCTTTCGGGCACAAAAACAAAAAAATCATGGGACAATATTTTAAAGCCGTCATTTTAGCTCCGACAGCCGACAAACCGGAAATCGAGGCAAGTTTCAGAGCTGGAGATTACAATAACGGAGCAAAACAAATGGAGCACGCATGGAGCCGAAACGATTATGTGTCTATCGTCGAAAAGCATTTCGTCAGAAGTGGAAAATATTATAAACATCGTCTTGTTTGGGCGGGCGACTATGCCGATTCGGAGCCGGATTGCAAAGCCAATCTTTATACACTGTCAAAACCTTATGAAATCAAAAACGACCGAATCAAGCTCGCACCGGCATACAGATATATCGTAAATCATACTACCCGCCAATGGGTAGACAAAAAGGCTCTGCCTTTGAAAAATGGCTGGCGGATTCATCCGTTGCCTTTACTGACAGCCGAGGGCAACGAAGGTGCCGGCGGAGAATATAACGAACAATACCCCGACTATTATCTAATCGGCACATGGGCAAGACACATTATCTCGGTCGAAAAAGAAATCCCCGAAGATTACGAAGAACTGAAAGTCGGTTTTATCGAAACTGCAAAAGTAATTGAACAATAAAAACAAACTAAACCATGAACAACGATAAAGTAATACAGGCAATCGCTCCGATTTTTACGGAATTGATGACTCAGAAAATCCAAAATCTTGCGACCGATTGGCAACAACCTTGGGTCACGGCCACGCAGGGCCGACCGCGCAATCTTTCAGGACGCAATTATCACGGCGGCAATATCCTTACTTTATTGATATTGACTGAAGAAAAAGGTTATAAGGCCCCCGTTTTCCTCTCATTCAAACAGGCGAAAGAAGCGGATTTAAACATTTGCAAAGGCGAAAAAGGGTTCCCGGTCTTTTTTTGGTACCGGTACGCCGTACCGACGGAACCGAACTTAAAAGGAATGCCTTACGAAAAATACCTGACCCTCAGCGCTGAAGATCAGAAACGTTTCAAGATTTTATTTCCGCTTCGGTATTACACCGTTTTCAACATCGACCAAACCGATATGCAGGAAAAAAATCCGCATCGGTACGAACAGCTTACGACAGAAACCCGAACAAATGATTATAGCTGTGAAGTTATCGACAGGATGATCGACGAGGAAAAATGGTACTGTCCTATCGAATTGAAAAAGGGTAATCAAGCAAGTTATTATCCGAACTTAGATCGTATCGTTTGCCCCCTCAAAACTCAGTTTCCGCAAGGTAGACAGTTTTATGCCACCTTATTACACGAAATCGCACATAGCACAGGACATGCCGGACGCCTCAATCGGAATCAAACCGGCGGATTCGGATCGCCCAACTACGCACGGGAAGAACTGATCGCAGAACTGACCGCCGCCTTATGCGGAGTAATATTCGGTTTCGCTACCGTTCCGCAGGAAGAAAATGCGGCTTATCTGAAAAGTTGGCTCGAAGCACTCGCGCAGGAACCAAAATATTTGTTCAACATATTGACAGACGTTAATAAAGCCGCCACGCTTATAACGGATAAAGCAACTGAAAACTCGGACAGTCAAACAACCGCATAAAATCTATAAAAACGGACGGGGCTCCGGCCCCGTCCTTATACACGGGAAACAAAAACCCGCCGTGTACGGGTACAGATCATGGGAATACTGAAAAATGCCGAAATATTCGTAACAACATTACACAAATACCAATCATTCAACCATAAAGGTTCTTATTTAAAACCCGCAGAATACAAAACGAGCAACGATTTCCTAAGAGCATGTCACGACGCGCACAACGATGAGGAAGAACCCGTTTTCATGTTTACCGACTGGGAAAATATGCCGAACGGATTAATCGACACTTTCCGTTTGGACGAAACGTTCTTCTCGCTCCGGGATGAACTCGATAAAATGCCCGATGAAAAAGCCGAGGGATTCATGGCGTGGATCGCTTACTGTAATTACGACATGCGAAAATTCAATATCGACGCACTGATCGAGGATTTTAACGAAGTTTTCATTGGTCGTTACGAAACGGAAGAAGATTTTGCGTATGAATATGTGAAACAAAAAACCGATCTGCCTGTTTGGGTAACCGCATATTTCAACTATACCCGTCTCGCCGAAACCCTTTTTTCCACCGACTATATTTTCTATGACTGTTTCGTTTTTCGCAACTGATCCCATGACCGGCGGCGGGGTCGAAACAGCCCGCCGCCAATTTTCGAACAACGTTACTAACCGCTAAAGAAAACAACATGAAAACGACCGAACATTTTAAAAATACAATACGGGCCTATTTGGAACAACGCGCCACAACGGATGAATTGTTCGCCCGTACTTATGCAAGACCCGATAAAAATATAGAGGACTGCTGTACTTACATACTCAACACCGTACAACAAACAGGATGCAACGGGTTCGCTGACGAAGAAATTTACTCTATGGCCGTACACTACTACGACGAAGACAATATAGAACCGGGAAAGCTGATCGATTGCCGGGTCATAGTTAATCATACCGTCCAACTAACGCCGGAAGAAAAAGCACAGGCCCGACAAAAAGCTATGGAACAGGCACAACAGGAAGCGTATAACAAACTGATGCAATCGCACAAAAAAAAGAATAATAAACAGAAAGTCGAACCTACTCAAAAAAGTCTTTTTTAACCATGAACCCGAAAAACAGATTTCAGCATAATATCGCTATTTTGAGTCAAAAATTACCCGGCTTAACCGAAGCCCAGCGAGCGTGGATTTGGAAACATTGTATAAAACACAGGGGATACCGCACGAAAAACGGACGGATTTCCTGCTTGAAATGCGGTCATACATGGCAAAGCAAAAACGGGTATCTGCTCGATACTTTTTGCGAGATAGAATGTTCCCAATGCGGAGCGCACTTTCCGGCGGATTTTTCCCGCAAACGGGTATTTCATGATACCGTATATTTCTGTATTGTAACGACTTGTAAAGGCTATCAGGTAGTACGTTTTTTCTATCTTTCCATTCAGCAGAAAGTGGGAGAAAAAACAAAAATCGACCCGCTGGAAGTCGTGCAATATTGGATTGCTCCGGATAACAGATACACCGTTTTAGCCCGCTTGCGTCCGCCATTCTGTTTTAGCGACGTATGGTCCCGGACGAGCAATCTTGAAATCCGGTTCAATAAAAGATTATACAACATAGATCCGGACTTTATATATCCCCGTCAACGGACAATTCCCATTATACAACGCAATGGCTTTAAAGGCTCATACCATAAACTGACCCCGTTCGAAATGTTTTGGGCAATTCTTACGGAAAGCAAAGCCGAAACATTGCTAAAAGCGAAACAATTCGATCTATTATATCGGTGGGTTCGGTTCGGGCGCGATATTACAGACTATTGGCCGTCCGTGCGAATTTGCATCCGAAACGGATATATAATAAAAGATGCCTCGGTCTGGTGCGATTATATCGATCTGCTGAAATTTTTCGGATTGGACTGTCTGAACCCGAAATATGTTTGCCCGGACGAGCTGGACACAGCCCACGACAAGCTGATGAACAAGAAAGAAAAACGGCAGAGGCAGGAAAGGTACATGCTGATGCGGAACGATATAAAAGAAAAAGAACCGAAATACAGGGAAACGAAAGGTCGTTATTTCGGACTGAAATTTACGGACGGTGAAATCGAAATCCATGTATTGGAAAGCGTTCAAGATATATGGGAAGAGGGCGAAACTATGCACCATTGCGTTTTTTCGAACGAGTATTACAGCCGGCCCGATTCACTTATCCTCTCCGCCCGAATTGCGAACAAGCGTATCGAAACCGTCGAACTCTCACTGAACACGCTGAAAGTCGTACAAAGTCGGGGAACATGCAATAGTATTACTCCGTATCATAACCGAATTATCCGGCTAATTGAACAGAACATAAATGAAATAAAACGCAGACAAGCGGCATAAACGAATTTTCCCATGACAAGCAAAGAAAAACAAAATATGCGCTATCAACGCGCCGAAGAACGGATTTTCCGGATACAGAAATACCCGGAAAACCCTGCCGTCCGGCAACTGTGCCGGTTGGAGCAGCAACGCGATCAACTGAGCAAAAGTATCGACAAACAATTCGCATACATGCGGGAACGCGGATTCGTCCCCGGCCGGGATAACCGGGACTCCGCTTTCATTGCCGATTTCGATCTGATTTGTCAGTGGATGAAGCAACGGGATCGAATTATCCAAAAAATCACACAAATAGAAAAAACACACGATTTGAAAAGCGAGGAAGCTCTAAAAGACTTTTATCTAATGAATCGGGGTCGAGGCAGTCAATCATATTGATAACGACCTTTATAGAATTTAACAACAGATGAGCCGCGAAACAGTCAAAGCCATTTATACCATGAATAACAAAAATCAATTCGAATGAAAACGGCACAAACGAATTACTTTCAACGGGCGGCAGAAACCGCCGCCCGACGGGAAACCGAATACATTACTCGCACCGAAGGACAATATCAGAACCTCTCTTTTGTGTGTGGGGGCAATCTGTCCAAAGGATGCCGAAACCGGCTACATACGATCATCAAGCGACGACACGAATTGACAACTGCACGAGAACGGCGGGAAATGTTTCTCAAAATGTACCGGGTTCAGGATTATTTTTCTTTGACTTATTGGAACGAGTTGAACGATATTCTGAGACGTTGCCAGCAATGTGCCTCGCCGTTTCAAGACTTCGATTACAACCGGGCCTCATTCGACGACATCCCAATAGCCTCGAAATACGAAGCCTTACGGCATTTTATCGAAACATACGGAACCGCAACCGACCGCAAATATTTACTTGCGAAATTCACCTTTCCTTAATAGGGTTTACCTTTCCCGATATTTCCCGCCCTATCGGGCGGGGCTACTTTCTTTCGTGACTGCGGGAAAAGAAAGTAGCAAAGAAACCTATTTTCTAAAGGGCTATACCATTCTAAATAAATCACAAAAAAATAAACAGAACCAAGCCTATTAGACTTAAAATCATGCAAATGAATTAATTCAAAAAGAGCTAAATGAGTTAAATACTATGACTTTCCTAATCCGTAATCGCCCCAATCATACCTATAATCGATTGGAGATATCTTCTCTACGATTAAAAGCTTTAGAAGAATAGTTTTCACCTAAATCAACATGAACTAATAATTCGTGTCGCAAATTTTTTAATAATGCATATTCTTCAATCAAAGGCTTAAATTTTTCTTTACCATAGTCTGACAGTCCATTATAATACAGCCATACCAACTCATATCTTGATAATTGAGCTCTAACAATGCTTGTATATTCGTATCTTTCTTGGTCTGAATCCAAAAGTTGCGTGTTTTTAACGAATTTAATGATATGGTATAAATGCCTAAAATAATGATCAAAATAAGATGGATGGTTTGAGTCCATATAGCCTTCCAATTGGAAACACTCAATAGTACTCCGCATTCCTCCTCTATTATCTTCTGTTCTACTTACAGGATGAATAGCTTTTTCAAATAGATATTCGAATAACTCGCGGCCAATAACAATATAATCCTGTTTTTTTGTCCGAGTTTGTCCATCTGCTGCTCCCGACATGATAATTTCGGTGCGGTTTTCTGTATATGTGTATCGTAAATTAGAGACTATTTCTTCTTGTAAATTTAACATCTGAAAAAATGTATTCTCAAAACGCTGAAGACGTAAAGTTTTATTTTGGGTCTCCATTTCTTGCTTTTGAGCTTTAATTTCATTACGGGTATATTTGAGCTCTTTACGTTGAAGTACCAATTCTGTTTTTTGAAGAACAATCGCAAATATTACACCGGCGAAAGCCAATGCAGAGAATAAACCATTAGCAAAACCAGCACTATCTCCAAATTCATTAGCCTTACACCCAGCATACCATCTACTGCATATAAATACAATGAAGAATAAGAATGCACAAATAAACATTACGCAACAAAACGCATGATAATCTTTCCAAAATTTAAAGGCCCGACAATGCTTTTTAACTGTTAAAAACTTAAATTTCATATCATTAACATTTATTCAGATTATCTTATAATGAATGGAGAAAAGTTACATAGCGATTTGACTCATATGTTTCCGAAACGATTATAGCTTAGACACAGTTTTGCCGTTCATAATTTTTATTTCATTAAGTCTGCCCTATTTTTATATTAAGCTACAATAGAATTTTCTACAAAGACAAAGATAATGACTGAATTACAATAGACTTCTCTCTTAATCTTGAAAATGTTACTTTTGAAGAGAAAAATGTATAAGTTTCGATGCAAAAAAATATCATTTTGAATACTTTTTTCGTCGATATTGCAAACTGTTCGTCTTAGCGCTATTGATCCCCATATCTGTATCGGGTACTGTATTGTCTACATAGATTATCCTCTCGGCAGTACGATATGAGCTACCATTATTTCGGGTATTATTTCGTACATAGGCACGGTCGTTTGGGGTATATTTATTCTAATGAATCAAGTTATTCATTCCATTACCGTTCTGAAACTCTATTTCCAATTCCTGCATCTGGCCGAAATTATCCGTCACCGTAAATTTCAGACGCGACGGACGATCCGAAAGGCTCGTGTAAAAAAGCGTGAAAACTCCGTTTTCTATACCCGGAATATCTCTCAATGCGTAGTATTCCCGGCTGATAAGCAACGCACCGCCTGTATCGCATACTTCTCCGGACCCTTCTGTCTGAACATAAGAAATAAAGTATTCGGCTCCGGTAAAATATCCCTCGCGGGTCAACGTGAAACGGATTTCCACCGCCTCGCCCTGTCTGATCGTTTGGGGAAAATACCAGGTCGATAGAGCAAACCCGTACTTCTGTTGCACATGGATCGTATCGTCGCACGCCCCTAAAACCAACAGGGACAAAATAGCCGTGCATCCGGCGATAATCGTTTTCAGCATAATTTCTCGTATTCATTAATTGATTATGACTCTTATTCCTATACCGAGCAACGTATGAAAACGAGTAATGGACGATCCGCCCAACAAACGTTCCCGCATTTGCAACAGCACGGCGAACCGGTCGCTCAGATACCCTTCCGCCTGTACACTCAACGCGCCCCCGTAGACAAAACAATCCGGGTCGGTCAGGGTGGCTCCGTCATAAAGCTGTTTCCGGCCCCGATTGCTCGTCTCGTAACCGGCAAGGGCCGAAAGACCGGCCGTCAATGCCATTTTGTCCCTGCAACCGCGTACCAATGGAATAAAATAACCAGCCTCGACAGTCAGTTGAGCTTTCGGCACAAGCGCGTCCCGATAAACGTAATCTTTTCTCAAATAACCAGCGCCGAACTCCCAATAACGGCCTCTGGAACCGTAACGTATACACGAAAGTCCGGCATGAAAACGCCATGCTCCGTGCTCATTCCTCAACAGGAAACCACCATCCGAGCCGCCGGAAAGTTGTATCCCCACCCGACCCGGCAGTTGTTGTGCAAACGACCGTGTAAACGCGCACGACAATATCATTACGGCAAGCGCCACTATAACCCTACTCCTGTTTTTCATAATTTTTTGTCGTTTTTAGTTCGTCCGTTCTACGGGCAGAAGCCAAACACCGGTTCTCCACATCGAACCGTTGGTGCCGTTCACCCCCTTTTTCATAAATTTCGACAACGAGTTTCTTATCGTCCGGAATCGTAATTTTCGTAAAAGCATAAACGCCATGTTCCGAACTGCGCGTTTCCACCCTATCGATCCGGCCGAATACACGGAGCGGATCTAAATAGATTTCCTGTGCGGCCGTGCGTTTGGAAACTTTGCGATCCTCTATTTTGAACCGAATAAAATCCACATCGAACGGAATATCGGACATATTACGCACCGCAAGATGAAAGAACATCAGGTCGCCATACACATAAATGCCTTTCAGCGACGCCTGAACCCGAAATCGGAAACAACCCACGCTACGAATATCGCTTCGTTCATCCCGGTAAATCGCTTCCATAATCTGGTCCACGTTTTCCGGCGCTTCGCCGTCCAATTCTCTGAGTTGAATGACCGTTCGGTTTCGGTTCGCCGTATCGAGAACCGCCATATCGATAGAAAGCATACGGGGTTGCTCGCTATAAACCACGTCAAACGAATAGAAATGTCCGTCGGAAGTAATGACGCTGAAATTCGTCTCGTCCTCGAACCCCTGTTTCGTAGCCTTGACTCGCACGACGTTCTCCACCCCCGCCGCTTTACCCGCGATTATATCGGTACTACCGAGATCGACGTATAGCACAGAGGCCGGGAATAGAATATGAGTCGTTTTGGAGAAAGCGACCTCGATCCGATAAAGCGTTATGGTCTGTCCCGAAAAAGAGATACCGCGAAACTCCTGTCCGCACAGGGCGGAGGCCGACAACACGGAACATACTGCCGCCAGCCATGAATGATATTTTTTCATTTTTTATCGTGTTTTCGAAACCAAATAAAGTCGATAGCCGGCTTTCAGTTTGATTCTCACTTGCTGAAGTCTGGCATTCAAATATTGCGTGCCGCCGGAGATCGCTCCGCGCACTACATCCATTGCCGCCTGCTGTCCCGCACTCCGGGCGACGGATATGCTACTACCGAACGTATTGCCCATATTGGCCGCCGCGTTTTTGGCCGCATCGCGCTCTATCGAAACCGGAATATTCAACCCCTGCCTGCCATCCAAATCGTAAGCCGACAACTCGACGGAAAAAATCCGGTCCTGCCACCGAATCCCAGAGACACCGATTTGCATACGGGAGCCGTTTATCGAAACCTGCCCGTACAAAATAGAATTGACAGGAAGTATCTGATCGCCCACCTGCATAGGCTCCAGTAACCGCAGGCGCACCGTTTCACCGGAAGTAACGATCTGATCGTCGTTGACACACGCCTGTACCGTACTGCGACTATCCCCGGTGGCAAATCCCACCGGCGTATGGAATCCTCGGTTACGGGAATCGGCTTCCATTACGATCAGACTGGTATCGTTTCCGCCCCGCAATGCCGATACGGCACTGTCGGAGCGGATGACAGCACGAACGGGCGGGCGGCGTTGCGCCGCATCGGACTGCGAAGACCGGGACGACGAAATTTCCGGAAAATACTTGGCTGCCGCCGCATAACTGCGTTCGATGATTTCCACCGGATCGTCCGTCTTTTTGCGGTCGGTTTCCAGTCGTTCGGTCAGCTCATCGACCTGCTTGCGGAGGCGCTCGATTTCCCGATTTTCTTTCGGACGGCTTTCGAAAGCCGCGATCTGCCGGTTCAAGTTCCGGTAGGTTTTCCGGCTACGTTCGATTTCATCCCGTTCGTCCTGCGGATCGGCTTTCGCTTCACTCTGGGGATCGGACAGCGAAAACGCATTTTCGGAGAGCGTTTTCATCCGGGCCTGCGCCCGGATTTCACTCTGTTCCCGGTCGGCGGCCTCGCGCTTGTCCCCGATAATGTACTGCTCCTGCGCTTCGGGCAAATCTTTCAGCCCGCCTGCATCCTGCTCCGTCTCCGTATTGCCGAATATGAAATACATAGCGATAAAAAACGGTATGGACATCACTGCTGCGGCCATCCATGCACTCCGTCTGCGCCGAACCGGTTCCGTCTGCGGACTCCGACCGCTTCCGGTTTTTTTCATAGATTTATCCTGCATGGCTTATGGTTTTAACAGATTTTCGATATGTTCCATTTCGGGCAAAGCGTCCCGGCGGGAACCGCCAGACACAATCAGCCACAAATCGATTGCAGCCAGTATCGCAAAAAGCACCCCCACAATCCATAACCGCTGACGGGGAGAACGTTCCTCCAAAAATAGTTGCAGTTTGTTACGGGCATGATACCCGACGGCTCCGATGATTTTGAACAGCTTGTTACCTTTCATATCGTTGTAAATCTTTATTTTCTATTACGGTGAAATCTTCTATGGAAAATCCTTGCGGATTATTGTCGCTTCGAACGGCGTTGATTAGGCGGCAGGACGTTATCAGACTGCGTTCCAGAACGAAACTTTCGCGGATGATCCGTTGTCGCGCGAAAGTCTTGATCCGGTACGGATAATCGTTGAAATCGCACTGCATACTGTCTACCGTTACCAACTGTGTGACATTACCGGCAATCAACCGGTTAAAGAATCCCTTCTCGGAAAGGTCCTTATAATAATTAACGGCGCTTTTGTCCGCGAGAAAAAGAGCGCGGCCGATATTTCCCTCGATAGCTTCCTTGTCGGGAGAGAGCGAGAAAAACAGTTCATGGAACCGTTTGACATGCTCCCGCGCCTCGACGGGACGGTTTTGGGCCGCATCCTGCGAAAGCGCCAGAATCAACGACTTGCCGTTATCCAAAACATATATTTTCTGTCGCTGTTTCTCTGCGAACCGGAACGACGCGGAAACCGCATAGATCGTAACGGCAGTACAGGCGACCAGAAACAGAATCGCAAAAAAACGGATTCGCTGAAAACTCGTTTCGATATTAGTCAGTGATTTAAATTCCATGATTTTCTGATTTTTATTTACCCTTGCCGATCAACAGTCCGCCGGCATTACCCATCGTAGCGCCAGCGGCAGCGGTCACGACATTGCCGGCCTTATTTGCCATACTGTTGACCGTTTTCTGATAACCGCCCGCACCGCTGCCGGCACGTACGATCCACGATGCGACCGTCGGTACCGAGAAATAACCGACAATGCCGATTATCATAAAAACGATATAGGTCGTATCGGCTCCCGAAAAGTCGATCATTTCGGCCGACTCAATATCATGGTTCAGCGAAATGATCTGAATCCGCGCGAGCATGGCCGAGAACAAATCGGACACCGGAAGCCAGAGATAAATCGTAATGAAGCGCGAAAGCCAATGCATGAGCGTCGCTTGGAAACCGTCGAAAACGGCAAAGGCGAAAGCCAAAGGCCCAATAATCGAAAGTACCACCAAATAAAAAGTACGGAGCGTATCGACGACCAGAGCCGCCGTTTCGAACAACACTTCGAGCAACCACCTCAGTCCTTCCAATATCCAATGTTTCAAACTGAACATATTACACAACGAATACATGGCATCGAAAGTCGCCTGAGAATCGGTTTCGATACCGAGTTCCGCCAACTGCCGGTCATAGTCCTTACTCGGATCGACCACCCCCAGCGTGTACATTTTTACCTTCGCATCCCAATATGCCCGATCCTTTTCGGCCTGATACTTTTTCATTTCGAATACCTGATCGCGCATCATCTGATGGGTTTCCCGAACCAAAGGATTGAGCACTCCGCACAGCGTATCAAGAACCAACGGTTTAAAAAGGACGATGCAAATTGCCAGCGCGAAGGGTCTCAATAAAGGAAATACATCGATGGGTTCCGCACGGGCCAACGCCTGCCATACTCGATAAGCGATATACAGCAATGCTCCCAATCCGGCCAAAGCGGTTGCCAGCCCTGTCAAATCTTCGCACATCGGGGCCATCTGCTCGTAAGTGTCTCGAAGAATCTCATGCAGTCCGTTCCATTCGACCAGCGGTAAAACCATTTGAGGAAACACATTCATAACTACCAATATTTTGCTTCGTCGGAACCGTAAAGGGACATCACCCGCTCGACATCCTTTTTCTCCCGTGCCCGCAGATAGGAAACCGTTATGTTTTTTCGGGTATAATACGACATCAGATTACGGTTGTTTTTCAGATCGTTATAAACTCGGTCGATAATATCGAGCCGATCTTTGTCGGTCATCGACATATCCGTTGGATTCACTACGTCGGTCAACTCTTTAAGCAAACCCGCTCCGCGCTCCAGCAACTTGTTGTAACCCGACGCGATAGCGGACAGTTCTTCGGTCGTATAATTCTCGTCGGAAAGCATCTTTTCGAAGTTACTGACGTACATATCCGACATATCGCCCAGCATCAAAATTGACTGTTGTACCTTTTTCGCTTCACGAACCAGATTCGTAACCCCGCGCAATTTGTCGTAATACTCTTTCCCCTGACGGTATATTTTGACTGTCTCCTTAAAAGTATCGAGCATGTTTTGTGCTGTCGCCGCCGTATTTATCATTTCATTACTCGAATTGACAATGCTCTGGGCGAGATTCGCCGGATCGTGAACGACCCACTGTGCGCCAGCCGATACGGCGGTACATATCAATGCGAACGATAATAAAACTTTCCTCATGGCTGCCCGTAGATTATATCGTCCCTATAAAAAACACCGATATTTCCCAGCGTCAGGGAATCTTCTATGTTTTCGTGTCGCACCCCGGCAACCTGATTCCCATCCTCGAAATAGAGGATTCCTTTAGGGGCTATCCTGAGCAGGTAGCGCCGTACAAGCGTTCGTTCGCTTTGCGGTCCGTTTTCAAACAGCACGGCACTGTAACCGTCCGGCAGTTTCGACAACGACAGGCCGAGCCGTTTATCCGGGCTCGTCCATGCACCGCACAGATAATCGTAAAACAACTCCCGGCGGAGTCCCGCCAGTTCATCGACGATCAAAGCGAGGCTCCGGGTCGTACCCGCCGCCAGTTCCAGTAGGGCGGCATATTCTTTTTTTCTTTTTCCACTGAATAACATAGGTCGTTTATTTTTTAGGTTAATGATTTGTTCCGCTTATTCTCAGTAAGTTGCCTTACGGCTTGCTGCATATCTCCGTCCATACGGTCGGTAAGGGTCAACAGTTCTATTTTCTCTTTTTCCTCGGTCGTATACACGCTATATTCTTCCGCAGAAACTTCGGTTGCGTACACGGCCGAAAGCACTCCGCCCAGACCGATCCATACTTCTTTATAATGTCTGCGGGCATCGTTATTGAGATTGATCGAAAGGATCTGATCGCGTTCTTTGTCCGTCAGACTCAAAAGCGACTGGATCGCCCCGAACTTCTGCATGTACTTCCTTTGATCGAGTAAAATTTTACAGTCCGCATTATTAATAATGCTCTCCTTGACGATAGGCGACGAGATAATGTCGTCTACTTCCTGTGTAACGACAACCGCTTCTCCGTAGAATTTCCGAACCGTTTTGAACAAATATTTGATATAGCCCGCCATGCCTTCTTTTGCCAGCGCTTTCCACGCTTCCTCGATCACGATTACTTTCCGGGTGCCCTTGAGCCGCCGCATCTTGCCTATGAATGTTTCCATGATAACCAGCGTCGTAACCGGAAACAAAATCTTATGCTCCTTGATATTGTCCAGTTCGAAGACGATAAAACGTTTGTTCAGCAGATCGAGCCCTTTCCCGGAATTGAGCAGATAATCGTATTCGCCGCCTTTGTAGTACGGCTCCAAAACGTTCAGGAAGTTATCGAGGTCGAAATCTTTTTCACGGACTCTTTTGCGTTCGAGTATTTTACGGTAAGTGTCACGCACGTATTCGTAAAATGTGTCGAAACAGGGAACCGGAGCATCCTTGCGCTGTAAAGAAAGAATGTAAAGATTGACCGCATTCGAAAGGGCTACTTCTTCGGAACGTCTGGGAGCCTCGTCTTCCCGTTTCCATAGCGTCATAATCAGCGTCTTGATCGACTCTCGCTTTTCTACGTCGTACAGCCGGTCTTCCGCATAGAACGGATTGAACGATATAGGATCGTCTTCGGTATAGGTGAAATAAATACCGTCCTCGCCATGAGTACGCTCGTGAATCAGATCGCACAAGCCTTTGTAGCTATTCCCCGTATCGACGATAACAAGATGCGCTCCCTGCTCATAATATTGGCGAGACAAATGATTCATATAAAACGACTTGCCGGAGCCAGAGGGTCCCAATACGAATTTATTTCTGTTGGTAATGATCCCCCTGCGCATCGGTTCATCGGAAATATCCAAATGCACGGGCCTACCCGAAAGGCGGTCGCACAGCTTGATCCCGAACGGTGAGGGCGAATCCCGGTAATTGGTTTCGGCTGTAAAAAAGCATAACGCCTGTTCCATGAATGTATAAAAGGTTTCTTCTGAGGGGAAATCCGCTTCATTGCCCGGAATCGCGGCCCAAAACAGTGTCGGCACGTCCACCGTGTTGTGACGGGGCCGGCATTCCATTTGGGACAAAGCGCTGCCTACGTCCGTCTTTATCTTCTTGATCCGGTCGCGGTCTTCGCTCCACGCCAATACGTTGAAATGGCACCTCACCGATGTCAAACCGAGGCTATGCGCTTCGTTCAGGTACAAATCAAGCCACTCTTTATTGAAAGCATTCGCCCGGCTGTAACGCGACAGGGATTGCAGATTGCGGGCCGACCGTTCGAATCGGCGAAGGGTCTCTGTATGGTCATCGATCATCACGTATTGGTTGTATACATGATTGCAACCGAGCAGTAATCCGACCGGAGCGGCATACGAAAGCCGGCAATCCGACCGGTCAGTGGACAGCCGTTCGTAACGCAAATCTGTGGAAACCCGTTGCGGCAGATCGTCCAAATCGGACAGCGTATGCAAACACAGAATATCGTCTCCGATTTGCATACGACCCGGATCGAGCCGTATATCCTGCATGACTGCACGGTCTTGCTGCGTCAGGGCGAAGTATTTCTCGATGATCCCGGCCCGGTTCTCCGTACCGACGATTTCAGTTCCGCGAAGTTGCTCCAGATGCAGGTACCCGCTCTCATTGACAATGCCGACGAACTGCCCGACCGCATCCATGAACATAGCTGTCATTTCAGGGTCCCGGCTCTCTTTGGGAACCAGCATACCCCGACATAGCGTACTCCAGTCGCTTCGGCGGCGACTTCTTTCCCGTACCGTCTTCGTGATAAACAGATAACAGGTGTGATACAGATACGGGCGTTCGATAAAATGTCTTTCGTAACACCGGGAAAGAAAAGACAGATCGCCTCGACTGTCCGGACGGTATGTTTCCGCAATGAACCAATCCTGCTTATGCAGGATCGTATAGTGCGGCAATACCTTGATCGCTTTGAGCCATGTCCCGTGCATGGCTTCGTATTCAGCCGAGGATACGGTGAAAATTTCCGGGAGCGTAACCCGGAATCCGACCGTTAGATCGGCTTCCTTGCTGACAATGCAGTCATGCTCGACGCTGAATAGCGGAAACTTGCTTTCCAGCGTCGATACTTTTAATGTATCGTACATTTGCTACCGAATTTTGATTAACCGATAAATGCTGCGACGATGAACGATCCGACGAGGATGCCGCATGGATGCGAAACGTTTCAGTAACCCGAATCGTCCGTATTTCGCCTGAAGCCGGAACGTCCCGGCACCCAGTAACAAGGAAGCGCATACGGCGAATCCGAAACATACCGTCTGATCCACGCCGGACAGATAGAGTACGACAAAAACGATAAACGTCAAAAGTACCCCGCAGACGAAAATAAACAGGTATTGTCCGAACAGGCCCTTGAACTCGACGGGCTTATCGACTCCCCGATGAATGTTGTAATCCGCCATTCTCAAAGTCCCACAGAAGGCGCATTGCCGAAAAACGAACGTAGTACCGTCGCGCAAACCACCAAAAAGATACAGGCTCCGAACCATGCCGCCGCCGTTTTCGCTGTATCGGGGTCTCCAGACGTAAATTTGCTATACACTTTCGTCGCACCGATCAGCCCGACGATTGCTCCGATTGCATAGATCAGTTGGACGGCTGGCCCGAAATACCCCCTTACCATCGCCGTCGCCTCGGTAATACCGTCACCCTGCGCCCAGAGCGGAAATGTCATTAAAACACTCCAGACAAGCAGGTACAGCCGCAGAAACACGCGTCGGGTGCGGCTCCCCGCCTTTACTTGAATTTTTTTCATTGTGATTTTGTTTTAGAAAAAAAGCCACCCGGCAGCACGGTTTTTCTCTTGTGCAACCGGTGATTCCTACAAAGCATTCGTTTCGACAGTTGTTATTCCGGATGCCGGCCGGAGAACACAAACTAATTCATAAGCAATTATTGTTTAATCGGTTAATATGGCTACACATAATCTTCCAACCGGAAATCTCTGACCGAACGGGGGAATTTCGTAGCGACGGAGCCCGCTCCCCCGGCCGAGGGCACATACACGTTTATCAAATGAGCGATCAATCCATCCGCTCCTTTGAACTGGGACAGGATCATCTGCCTCATCTCCGTATTCTCCATGTTCCGAGCCGCCCGACGAGCCGCCTCGATCTGTTCCGGGGAACCGCCTTTACGCTCCAACACGCGCACGAGCGTATCCACATCGCCGGCATGTACGCCGGAACCGTATCCGATGCGTCGCTCCATTTCCCGGCTCATTACTTCATCGTCTTCGTCATATTCATCCGGTTCGTCGTAAGGTACACCCGGCACGTCGGAAATTTCCGCCGGAGGAATATCCGGATGCCCGAATGCTGCCGCATCCTCGGAAGATTCCGTTTCGGACGGCAAGGTATCATCTGCCGGCTCCGGTTCGGACACTTCGGATGCTAAAGCGGGATCAAGTCGTATGGTATAGCTCTTTTTGACAACCGGATCGGTTCTTTCCCACTGTGGCGACGGGGCAGCAGGCGCGGTACGCCGGTGGATGTAACCGCGTATTCTCGCCACATGGACACCCCACAACAGATAACCGAGGTGCCCCCGGAAAAAATGCACTTCCAGAAACAGGTAGGCGAAATAGAGATAGAAACAGGTCTCGCCCCATAAAGTCAATACAGGATGATTCATCGCATTTTATTTTGAAAGTTTGTCGATCTGTTCTTTGTACCGTTCCATGTGATCGAGCAGAATATTGTCGATGAAACAGACTAAGGTCATTTGGTAGTTTCCGATCCGTTGCAGGATCGCTATCAGATCCTGTTTGGTCGCGAGACTAATGCCTATCGTAGCTCGGTTCTTGATCCGGCGCGGCCTCAGAAACCGATCCGAATAATCATCGGGCGGGGATTCCGGTTCGGCTGGGGGCGGATCGTCCGACCGGGACGGTTTCTTTGCGGCATGTCCGACGGAATCCGGCCGGCGGGCCGGGGAGCTCTTTTCTGCGACGAACGGCGGTTCCTGCATAGGAGGAAACGTATCGGACTGATGCCCTACAATATCCATAATCAGCCTCTCGTCTATCGGGCTACTTCTTTTCGCCATCGCCTCGGAGTTCTATCAACGAACAGATTTCACTCATCAAATCCCCGAAACGACTTTCGCGCAGGAACCGGGGCTGTGGAACGAACAGAGTCGAACGCGATACCGTGCCGTCCGTGTCGGTAAACTCCCGCTGAAACTTGGACCGCATAGGAATCCGGGTCGAAAGACATTTCAAATCCATTTTTTTGAAAAGCCTTTCGTATTGGTCATACAGAATTTCCCGGTCCCTTCGGTCGGCCAAATTCCATAACAAATAGATCTCGGAGGTGCGGATGTCTTCGTTTTTGACGAAATTCTCATGTACCGTCTTGGCAAAATTGAGCGTACTTTGCATCACCAGACGATCCGCTTTCATCGGGACGAAAAGATAATCCAGCGAGGCGATCAGCGTAAGGACGCCTTTGGTGTTGATCGTGCCGGGCAAGTCGAAAAACACCGCATCGTAAGTTTCCGAGGCATCCCGCAAAAACGTTTCCGCATCCGCCAAAGCCTTTTCCGCATTGCTTCTTAAAACCGGATAGGCTTTCTTTTGCGTTTTCGCAAACTGACGCATCATAAGCATTTTAAACCGATCATCGCCTGAAAGAGCCTCGATCTCCCGCGTCCTCAATTCGTATACGCTGTGCTGAGGGTAATCGCAATCAATGACCGCTATGCGATAACCGTTCGAATAATGCAGCCAATTAGCCGCCATAATCGTAAAAGTCGATTTCCCTATGCCGCCTTTCTGATTACAAAACGACAGCAGTAAAGGTTCCTTTTTCATCAATAAATATTTTGGTTAAACAATCGGGTATTAAATGCCTGAACACAGTGTGTCCACTGTATACGCTGTGTTCAGTGCGTACAGTGAACACGAAGAGCACACAGCGTACAATGTGTGCAGAGAACACAGTGTGCACAATGACAAAAAAAGCGGCTAATCGTTCCCGGATGGATCGTTCGGACGGTCAAGAAGCATAAAGACGCATCGTCTGAACGTTCGGGGAATGATTCAACCGTCTAATTTTGTCCCGAACGAAGACGACAAACCCGTCTTATCACAAATTCGTTGCGTAGCAATTCCTTTCCGTCAAAGTTGACGGATTTTCTTTACGTCGGTAAAGAGCAAGATATGTTTTTGTCAGACAAACAGATGTTTGTCTGACAAAAACGAAACGCCCGGATAACGGGCAAAAAATTTTCACTCCCAAGTCGTGAAACCCAATAAACGATTATATGATGACACATTCCAAGTACAACCGAAACGGTCCAAACGTTTCCAAGACACATCGTTACACGTTCCGTCTGAACGACGAACAAAACGCACGTTTTCTTTCCATGCTGGAACGTTCGGGAAACCGCAACAAATCCAGATTTATACAGGCCCGATTATTCGGCACACCGTTCAAAGTGATTAAAATAGACAAGAGTCGGCAAGATTTTTACATGCGCCTGACGAACATTCTCGCCCAGATACGCGCCATCGGCGTAAATTTCAATCAGGTCACGCGTTCGGTACACACGAATTTCAACGTGCGGCGAGCCATAGCCCTACTGTCCCGACTGGAAGGGTATTCCGCTGAGCTTTGCGAGCTCGAACGACAAGTGATCGAACTGACGGAAGGTTTTCGGAAATGGTCGGAAGAATAACCAAAGGTGCAAATCTGTACGGAGCGCTGGAATACAATGCCCGCAAGGTCGAGGGCGAAAACGCATCGGTGCTGTTCGGCAACAAGGTCATCGGGAATGACGGTCCTGCCGGATATTTCCGTATGAGTGACGCATTGCAAAGTTTCGCACCCTATCTGGAGACGGATCACCGTGCGAAACGTCCCGTTTTCCATGTATCGCTGAATCCCGATCCGCGCGACAGACTGTCCGACGAACAGCTCGCCGAGATCGCACGCGAATACATGGACCGCATGGGCTTCGCCGAACAGCCTTACTACGTGTTCAAACACCGGGACATCGACCGGCAACACATTCACATTGTATCGTGCCGGGTGCGCGAAGACGGCACCACGATCAACGACAGCAAAGACTATCAGAGATCGAAAGCCATACTGCGGGACATCGAGCAACGATATGACCTGCATCCGGCTGTCGAGGGCGAAGAAAAACACACTTACGACCGGATTCATAAAGTCGAATACGGCCGGGACAACCTCAAGCAACAAATGCGTTCGGTCACATGGCAGTTGGCAAAGCAATACAGTTTCGGTTCGCTGACCGAGTTCCGGACACTACTCAATCTGTACAATATCGACATGGAGGAACGCAAGGGGGAGATAAACGGTAAACGCTATCACGGACTGGTCTACTCGCCTACCGACGAGAACGGAAAATGGTTAGGACAACCTTTTAAAGCCAGCGCACTGAGTCCGGAGATCGGAGCCGTCTCTCTCGAAAAGCAGATCGAACGAAATGCCCGAACCATCGCATCCGCTCAGGTCAAACAACGGCTCAGAGAGCATATCGCAGAGGCTATGCGTAACAGCCGCACGACGGACGATTTCAAAACCGCCCTGCAACAAGCGCAGATCGACGTCGTTTTGCGCCGAAACAATGCCGGACGTATCACCGGAGCCACATTTATAGATCATCTTCAACAAGTTGTATTCAATGGTTCTCGACTCGGCAAACAATATTCGGCCAATCGGATCGACGAACTGTTCAATAACCCGGCGACGAATCGGAACGAGCTCCTGCCCGACATCGCGGCGAAACCCACACGGCCCCGAATGCACGACACACCGGCTTCAATCCCTTCGCCGCAGACCGGAGAAACGCGCGCCGACACGAGCCGGATTCCTATGTCTGAGGTCGCACCCGCAACGACGTTTGAATATTTGGCTGCCCCGAAACTTTCGCCTTCGGCCACGACGGCCGAAGAAATGGATCAGATTCGGGAACAGCTCGTCCAAAAGAAGAAAAAACGCAAAAAAGGAATCGTCCGCTAAAGCATTCTATAAAAAAAATTCGCTAATAGCGAATTTTCACATAATATGCACTATATTTGTAACGTTAAATTATCGAAAGCACATGGTAGTCCGATTCGACAAAAAGTATCTCGAAGAACTGTACACGACCGGAAAATGCAGAGAGAAACGTTATCGTTTCCAACCCAACATCGTAAAAATCTATGCCCGGCGCATTAAACAGCTTTCCGATGCAGAAAGAATCGAAGACCTTTTCCCGTTGAACTCGCTGAATTACAAAGTGCTTTCAGGCAATAAAGAAGGAGTGTCATCCGTGCGGATCAACGATCAATACCGTTTGGAGTTTATCGTAAGTACGGAAGGAACGGAAGAACCGATTATCACGATTTGCACGATTACCGATATTACGAATCACTATAAATAGATACGGCCATGAACGAACTGAAACCTTACGAACCGATTCATCCCGGCGAAATGCTGCGGGAAGAATTGGAAGCCCGCAAGATCAAACAAAAAGATTTCGCGGAACTGATACAACTGTCGTATTCTATGTTGAGCGAGATACTAAACGGCAAAAAACCGATTTCGGCCGACGTCGCCCTGCGGCTGGAAGCCGCTTTAGGAGTCAAAGCGTATCTTTGGGTTAAGATGCAGGCCGACTACAATCTGCAAATAGCAAGCCTCGACAAGAATATCCTTTCGCGGCTGGATTCCATTCGTCATCTTAAAGCCGCCATGATGCTCTAAACGCAAAATCGAAACGACGAAAGCGGGATGCCATGTGTCCCGCTTTTCTATTCTCGGTCTGTCTTGCCATGCGACTTTAAGCGACTTCGGGAACCGAACAACTCTTTTCAGAGCTTTCGACGATTAGATTCGCCCGATAAAATTCTAACCGTTATGCAGCAAGAGGACGATTTGAGAGGACTGGCTAAAGTGGTCGGCTTCATGCGGGCCATCAGCCTGCTTTTTATCGTAATCCATATCTATTGGTATGCCTACGAATGGTTCGAAATTCACGGCTGGAGCGTTCCGCTCGCAGACAGAATCTTATCGGATTTCCAACATAATACGGGACTTTTCTCCCAACCGGTCTATACGAAACTTTTCTCTCTGCTGTTTTTAGCGCTTTCTTGTCTCGGAACGCGAGGTATTCGTACTGCTGCGATCACATGGCCTCGCATCGCGGGAATGGCTGCGCTCGGAACGATACTTTTTTTCGGCTGCGGCATCCCGT
>OGZA01000323.1_pt1 | contig 38461 bp, 28 predicted proteins | sample 1576591 | NCBI WGS metagenome assembly OGZA01 (sample SAMEA3541565, study PRJEB24748) | human gut metagenome | biome: human gut; feature: human-associated habitat; material: faeces | place: China | collected 2012
GCTCTGGCGTTCGGCCCCGCGGCTGGACTGTTCCACCTGGGCGGAGAGCTGTTCTGAAGCCGTGTTCACCGTGACCACCACGCCTTCCAAATGACCGGCGGCCTGGAGCATGCCTTCGGCCTTGGCGCGTTCGGCGGCGGCGCGGGCGGCGGAGTTTCCATTTCGCCGGTTGCGTTCATGGTTGTCGGCGGCGGTCAGATTCGACTTTTACCGGTCACTTCCGAGACAAACATATATGACAGACTTATGGACGTTATTCCCTCGGCAATCGACAAACTGGTCGAGGGCGTGGGAAGTCTTAAAAAGGATAAGGAAAAGTCTGCGGATGGTCACAACGCCTGCGATGTGGCGGGACTTGAAGGAACGGAATCACTGTAAGAACGGCTTTTTACGAAAAAGGGGATTAAAAATGCTACAAAAAAAACTACTCATCATTGACGGCAACAGTATTCTGAACCGTGCGTACTACGGAATCCGTATGCTTAACGCGCCCGACGGAACACCAACAAACGCGGTCTACGGATTTCTTAACATATTTTTCAAAAACCTTGACGAACAGCGCTATGACTATGTATGCGTGGCGTTTGACGTCAAGGAAAAGACGTTCCGTCACAAAATGTATGACGCGTACAAAGCTCAGCGAAAACCTGCGCCGGAGGACTTCCTTGTTCAGCTGCCGCTGATGAAGGAGGTTTTGTCCGCAATGGGGGTCTGCTGCCTTGAAAAGCCGGGCTATGAAGCGGACGACGTCATAGGCACGCTTGCTACTGAGGCAGGTCGCCAAGGCATCACAACTTATATGATGACACCGGATAAAGACTATGGACAACTGGTATCTGAAAATGTATTCATGTACCGCCCCAAACATACAGGTGGTTTCGAGGTCATGGGTATAGAACAGGTAAAAGCTAAGTTTGATATCCAATCGACCCAGCAGGTAATTGACATGTTGGGACTAATGGGTGACGCATCCGATAACATTCCCGGCTGTCCCGGCGTAGGAGAGAAAACCGCACAAAAGTTAATCAACGAATTCGGCAGCATCGAAAATCTTCTGGAACACACCGACCAACTGAAAGGTGCCTTGAAGACTAAAGTCGAAAACAATCGCGAAATGATTACCTTCTCCAAATTTCTTGCAACAATCAAGATTGATGTTCCCATCAAACTTGATATGAAAGCACTCGTTCGTGAAGAACCCAACGAAGAAGAACTTCGGAAAATTTTCGAAGAGATGGAATTTCGTACACTCATTGATCGCGTACTCAAAAAAAGTAATGCCCCCTCTCCTTCTTCCGCTGCTCCCGATCTTTTTTCACCAGGTCCGCTTTTTGCCCCAAATAATGGCCCGGTTCAAGGCAATTTGTTTGAAGAATTTGCGGGCGACCGACCGAATGATGAAAAAGAATCGAATCTCGCGCGTTTAGAAACCAGCGATTTCAACTATCAACTCATTGATACAGAAGAGAAAAGATCCAAAATTATTAAAAAGTTACTTACAACAAAAATTCTCTCAATAGATACCGAAACGACCTCTGCTGAGCCAATGGAGGCAGAATTGGTAGGAATGAGTTTCAGTGACACCGAAAATCAGGCCTACTATGTTCCGGTTCCACCTGAACGGGAAGAGGCGTTAAAAATAGTAAATGAGTTTCGACCTCTTTACGAGAATGTAAATTCAACGAAAGTCGGACAAAACATCAAGTACGATATTTTGGTTCTTCAAAATTACGGAGTGGAGGTGAAAGGTGAACTTTTCGACACCATGCTTGCACATTATGTATTGCAACCCGAACTTCGCCACAATATGGATTATCTGGCAGAAATTTATCTGCACTATCAAACTATCCATATCGACGAACTTATCGGGCCGAAGGGAAAGAATCAAAAGAACATGCGCGACCTCCCACCGGAGGAAGTTTACAAATATGCTTGCGAAGATGCGGACATTACCCTGAAACTTAAAAACGTTCTTGAGGAAGAATTAAAGAAACAAGGCGTGGAACACCTCTTCTATGAAATAGAGATGCCACTCGTACGTGTGCTTGCCAATATGGAAAGCAACGGAGTGCGTATTGACACCGAAGCACTGAAACAAACATCCGAGCACTTCACTGCCCGCTTGCAGGAGATCGAAAAAGAAATCTATGAGCTGGCAGGTGAGACATTCAATATCGCTTCACCTAAACAGGTAGGTGAGATCCTTTTTGACAAGCTGAAAATTATAGATAAAGCCAAAAAGACAAAGACAGGGCAATATGTTACTTCGGAAGAAGTGTTGGAGAGCCTACGCAATAAACATGAAGTCATTGGAAAGATACTCGAATATCGTGGACTGAAGAAACTGCTGGGAACCTATGTAGATGCTCTTCCTCTATTGATCAATCCACGTACCGGGCGCATCCATACTTCCTTTAACCAGGCAGTCACGGCTACCGGACGCCTCAGTTCCAGTAATCCGAACCTGCAGAACATCCCTATCCGTGATGAGGATGGAAAGGAAATCCGCAAGGCTTTTATTCCGGATGATGGCTGCGAGTTCTTCTCTGCCGACTATTCGCAAATAGAATTGCGCATTATGGCGCATCTAAGCGAAGATAAGAATATGATCGACGCATTCCTTAGCGGCTATGACATTCATGCCGCCACCGCCGCTAAAATATATAAAATAGATATCAAAGACGTCACCCCCGATATGCGCCGTAAGGCAAAGACCGCCAATTTCGGTATCATCTATGGTATTTCTATCTTTGGCCTGGCAGAACGTATGAACGTGGACCGGAAAGAAGCTAAAGAACTGATTGACGGATACTTTGAAACTTACCCGCAAGTACGCGAATATATGGATAAAAGTATCCAGGTGGCGCGTGAGCAAGGGTATGTGGAAACCATTTTCCATCGCAAACGCTTCTTACCTGATATCAACTCGCGAAATGCAACCGTACGCGGATATGCAGAGCGCAATGCTATCAACGCACCTATTCAAGGAAGCGCTGCCGATATCATCAAAGTTGCCATGGCACGCATCTATGAACGCTTCCAAAGTTACAAATTGAAAGCTAAGATGATTTTACAGGTCCATGACGAACTAAATTTCAGCGTTCCAGAGGCTGAAAAAGAGTTTGTGCAACAAATTGTAATCGAAGAGATGGAACGCGCATATCGCATGCACGTACCCCTGAGAGCCGATTGTGGATGGGGAAAGAACTGGTTAAAGGCCCACTAAATCCAACTATAACTTTATTTAACTTACAATCAGAAAGCAACTGAAGTAATCTATTCAAAATACAGTTTGCTCACCAGAATATCCGGCAACATCACTGCCGGATATTTTTTTATCATTAATATTGGCAAAAAGAAAACATAGCAAACCCATTCACACTAACATTTTGACTATATTTAATCTATTTATCGCTATTATGTCAATTTAATCCGTACCTTTGCAGCGAATTTAATGACATAATGATAGAATATAGTAAGAGATAACTTAAAAACATATAGAACCATGAAAACAAAAGTATTTTTAAAAACAGTTGCATTATCAGCAGTTATTCTATTTGGTGGCATTGCAGCTTCTGCAGCTAACAAAAACAACCTCATTTACAATTCGGAAGAGAAAGATGGAGTAATGGTTGGACAGACCGTTTACAAAATGGACGGTGGTACTTTAGCAAATTATATGAAGCATAGTTATAAATATGATGACCAAAAACGCATGACTGAAAGCGAGACTATGAAATGGAACAGCGGAAAGAATGCTTGGGAAAACGACCTTCGCGTTTGCTACGCTTATCAAGGAAAAACTCTCACTACTACTTATTATAAGTGGAATAACAAACAAAAAGCATATGTCCTTGTTCCCGAAATGACGGTTACAATGGACAATCCAAATCTGTAAAAACAGCAGATACTCTCTTAAAAATCTAACAAACAAATTGAACAAACCGAAACCTTTATAAGTTTTGTACACCAAGTGAAAGCCGGAATACGTGATGTATTTCGGCTTTTTTCATAACTTTGCCTGCCTAAACAAAACCTATTTATGATACCTGCTACCCTCACCCACTACATTGAAACAGAGATTATTCCCCGTCACGAGCACTTTGACAAGGCACACAACCTCGCACACGTACGTACTGTTATAGAAGAAAGCCTCGCACTTGCCAAGGAATATAATGTGAACGAAAGCATGGCATATACCATTGCCGCATACCATGATACAGGACTTTGTCGGGATCGTGCTACACATCATCTCATCTCAGGAGAGATTCTGAAACAAGACAAAATGCTCTGCCAATGGTTCAGTGAGGAAGAAATAGAAACCATGAAAGAGGCGGTGGAAGACCATCGGGCATCTACCGATCACAAACCGCGAAGCATTTATGGCAAAATAGTGGCAGAGGCAGATCGTGTGATTGACCCCGTAATCACCTTACGCCGCACCGTGCAATACGGATTAAAACAGAAACCGGAAGCGGAAAAAGAATGGCACTACCAACGTTTCCGCCAGCATCTGATGGAGAAATATGCACCGGGTGGATATCTGAAACTTTGGTTTCCGAAATCAAAGAATGCAGAAAAGCTGAAAGAACTGCAAAAGATTATCGCAGACGAAGCACAGTTGAGGAGTATCTTCCAACAGTTGTTTGCCGAGGAAAAGTAATAAGCATGAATAACCGCACTTAATATATTCTTTGCCTCATTCTCTTTAAACTATGCCCTCTTCTTCTTTAATACTTCCACTTACCAACACCCCCATGTAAGCAATTACGACACCCGGGTGTTAGTAGTACTTACATCCCCATGTTGGTATTACCAACACCCGGATGTAGGTAAGTGTATTTTAGCATAACAACAAAGACATCTTTAAAGAACATGCAGATTATGTTCTACTCCCCATCCTTTCAAAAAGTTAAATCTACCCGCATTTACCACTAATCCTCAAAGTAAAACCAATACCCCCAATGGTAAAAAAGTACAATCCATAAGGCAATAAACAGAAGAATACCTATCTTTGCAGACAGAAAACAAAGTAATAACGAAATAGATAATGGCTTTACAATGTGGTATTGTCGGTTTGCCGAATGTAGGCAAGTCGACGCTTTTCAACTGTTTGTCCAACGCAAAAGCGCAGGCGGCAAACTTCCCTTTTTGCACAATAGAACCGAATGTAGGTGTAATCACCGTGCCCGATGAGCGCCTAACGAAGCTCGCCGAACTGGTACATCCGGGCCGCATCGTGCCCACTACGGTGGAAATCGTGGACATTGCCGGACTCGTAAAGGGTGCCAGCAAAGGCGAAGGACTGGGTAACAAATTCCTCGCGAACATTCGTGAAACGGATGCTATCATCCATGTACTGCGTTGCTTCGACGACGAGAACGTGACACACGTGGACGGAAGCATCAACCCGGTGCGCGACAAGGAAATCATCGACTACGAGTTGCAACTGAAAGACCTGGAAACCATTGAAAGCCGCATCCAGAAAGTGCAGAAGCAAGCACAGACTGGTGGCGACAAAGCTGCCAAACTGGCTTACGATGTACTGGTGCAGTATAAAGAAGCACTGGAACAAGGCAAAAGCGCACGCACCGTGCAGTTCGAGACCAAAGACGAACAGAAGATTGCCAAAGAGCTTTTCCTCCTGACCAGCAAACCGGTAATGTACGTCTGCAACGTGGACGAGGCAAGCGCAGTGAACGGCAATAAATACGTGGAAATGGTGCGCGAAGCAGTGAAGGACGAAAATGCCGAAATCCTGATTGTAGCCGCCAAAACCGAAGCGGACATCGCCGAGCTGGAAACATATGAAGACCGCCAGATGTTCCTCGAAGAAGTAGGATTAAAGGAATCCGGTGTGAGCCGCCTGATTAAATCGGCCTACCAATTGCTGAATCTGGAAACCTTCATCACCGCCGGAGAAATGGAAGTGAGAGCATGGACCTATCAGAAAGGTTGGAAAGCTCCGCAATGCGCCGGAGTTATTCACACCGACTTCGAAAAAGGATTCATCCGTGCCGAAGTTATCAAGTACGAAGACTTCATCCAGTATGGCAGCGAGGCCGCCGTACGCGAAGCCGGAAAGCTGGGCGTGGAAGGCAAAGAATACGTGGTGCAGGATGGAGACATCATGCACTTCCGATTCAACGTATAAGGGGCTTTTGGGCAAAGAAGAAGATGCAAGAAGTAAGTGAAATAATACTTTATCAGCCCGAAGAGACTTTTAAGTTAGAGGTGCGATTGGAGGATGAGACCGTATGGCTGACACAACAGCAAATGGCGGAGTTACTCCAGACTACCAAACAAAACATAAGTCTGCATACGAGTAATATCTTCAAAGAAAAAGAATTGGAGAAAGATTCAGTTGTCAAGGATTCCTTGACAACTGCCCAAGATGGTAAGAAATACCGCACAAAGTATTACAGCCTCGACGTTATCATCTCTGTTGGTTACCGTGTGAAGTCGATGCGAGGAACTCAGTTCAGGCAGTGGGCAAACAAAGTATTGAAAGAATACCTGCTCAAGGGATATTCCGTCAACAGCCGTATGGAACGACTGGAAGAACGCGTTACTAAAACAGAAGAGAAGATTGACTTCTTTATTCGCACCGCCCTGCCGCCGGTAGAAGGCATCTTCTTTGAAGGACAGATATTTGACGCTTATGCCTTTGCCACCAATCTGATAAAATCAGCCAGGAAGAGAATCATCTTGATTGATAATTATGTGGATGAAAGCACACTCTTAATGCTCAGCAAACGGGAAAAGGATGTAGAAGCCGACATTTATACGGGAAGGCTAAACAAGCAATTACAGCTTGACCTGCAACGTCATAATGCCGAATACCCTCCCATCTCCATTAAGGAATACCATCAATCACATGACCGTTTCCTTATTATTGATTCGGATGTATTTCATATTGGAGCTTCGCTAAAAGATTTAGGGAAGAAGTGGTTTGCTTTCTCACGTCTGCACTTCAATCCTGAAGAGCTTTTGGAAAAGATAAATAACATATGGAGAACAATAATATGAAATACCTTATAGCCGGCACAGGCGGCGTGGGAGGCAGTATCGCTGCCTTTCTTTCCCTTGCCAGAAAAGATGTCACCTGCATTGCCCGCGGTGAGCACCTGGCTGCCCTGCGCGAACACGGATTGCGTCTGCACTCCGACCTGAAAGGCGAACATACACTACCCATCAAAGCCTATACCGCCGAAGAATATACAGGCAAAGCCGACGTCATCTTTGTATGCGTCAAAGGCTATTCCATAGACTCGATAACGGAGTTGATAAAACGCTCCGCCCACAAGGACACGGTTGTAATCCCTATTCTCAATGTCTACGGCACCGGTCCCCGCATCCAACGCCTGGTGCCCGGAGTAACGGTTCTGGATGGCTGCATCTACATTGTCGGCTTCGTGTCCGGCAAAGGGGAAATCACGCAAATGGGGAAGATATTCCGTCTGGTTTACGGTGCACACCAAGGCACGGTTGTTCCCCGTGGAACGTTGGAAACTATCCAACAGGATTTGCAGGAAAGCGGCATCAAAGCCGAGATATCTCCCGACATCAACCGGGATACTTTCGTGAAGTGGTCTTTCATCTCCGCTATGGCTGTCACCGGAGCCTACTACGATGTGCCTATGGGCGAAGTACAGAAGCCCGGAGAAGTGCGCGATACGTTTATCGGACTGTCCCGTGAGAGTGCCGCACTGGGCGCTAAACTCGGTATTGACTTCAAGGAAGACATTGTAGAATATAATCTTAAAGTTATAGACAAGCTGGACCCGGAAAGCACCGCTTCCATGCAGAAGGATATGGCTAAGGGACACGAAAGTGAAGTGCAAGGATTGCTCTTTGATATGATTGCTGCCGCAGAAGAACAGGGGATTGATATTCCGACGTACAGGATGGTGGCGGAAAAGTTCAAATCTTGAAGTCGCAAATTGCGACTTCAAATAAGGCAGTAACCCATGAAATACTATTTATACATCTCAGTATAAAAAAAAGACAAATGGAATTAACAGTAATCATACAAAGTAAGATATACGAGATAAGAGGACAACAAGTAATGTTTGACTTCGACTTGGCGGCACTTTATCAAGTAGAAACACGCATACTTAATCAGTCCGTTAAGCGTAATATAAAGAGATTTCCAGAAGACTTTATGTTTCAACTAACCGTAGAAGAATGGCAAAACTTGAAATCACAATTTGTGATATCAAGTTGGGGAGGGGTTCGTAAACTGCCTTATGCCTTCACAGAGCAGGGAGTAGCTATGCTCTCTTCTGTGTTGAACAGCGACATCGCCATCGAAGTAAATATCGCCATCATGCGTACCTTCATCGCTGTTCGCCGCCTCATATCTACTCCCCCCACAGATAGAATAGGCCAATTGGAGGAAGAACTGAAGGAACTCAAATCCTACATCGAAGAAGTCTTCACCGATTACAACGACATCAACGAAGACACCCGTATGCAACTGGAGCTAATCAACCAAACCCTTGCCGAACTGCAAGCCCAGAAAAGGCTGGCAGATAGCACCAGAAACCCTATCGGCTTTATAAAACCAAAACAATAAACCATATAATCAGATACATTTATGCCATCACTGCTCACCATCAATTGGAATCCCGATCCCGAACTGTTCAACCTCTTCGGAAGTTTCCCCATTCGCTATTACGGGCTACTGTGGGGTATCGGCATCGTACTTTCCTGCATCATAGTCCAGCGCCAATACCGGGATAGGAAAATCAGTGAAGACAAGTTCACCCCGCTCTTTTTCTATTGCGTAATCGGCATCACCCTCGGAGCAAGGTTAGGGCACTGCATCTTCTACGATTGGAGTTATTATCAGAATCATCTCATAGAAATGATACTTCCCATCAGGCAGTTTCCGGGCGAAGGCTGGAAATGGATAGGCTACAAGGGACTTGCCAGTCATGGCGGCACCCTCGGACTAATCATCGCCCTGTGGCTATATTGCCGTAAAACCAAGATGCACTACATGGACGTGCTGGACATGATAGCCGTAGCCACCCCCATCTGCGCCTGCTGTATCCGCCTTGCCAACCTGATGAACTCCGAAATCATTGGCAAGCCAACCGATATGCCTTGGGCTTTTGTATTCGAACAAGTAGATATGCTACCCCGCCATCCGGCACAGCTTTACGAAGCAATCGCCTACTTTATCTTCTTCCTGGGAATGATTTACTTATATAAGAAATCAGACCATGGCCAAAAGCTGCACCGAGGTTTCTTCTTCGGACTTTGCCTGACAGAAATATTCGTCTTCCGCTTCTTTGTGGAGTTCCTGAAAGAAAACCAAGTGGATTTCGAGAGTACAATGACTCTCAACATGGGGCAATGGCTCAGCGTTCCGTTCGTTATCATCGGAATATATTTCATGCTCTTTTATGGGAAAAACAAGCGATAATAAAGTAAATAAACTCATTTGTAAACCAAATATATTGAAAATATGCTCTCATTACTAACCATCAACTGGAACCCCAACCCCGAACTGTTCAACCTGTTCGGTCATGTACCCGTCCGTTATTACGGCCTGTTGTGGGTCATTGGCATCGCATGCTCCTATTTTGTAGTTCGTTACCAGTATAAAGACAAAAAAATTGGTGACGACAAGTTCGAACCGCTGTTCTTCTATTGCTTCTTCGGTATTCTCATCGGAGCACGATTAGGGCACTGCCTATTCTATCAGCCGGAATATTACCTACATCATTTCTGGGAAATGATATTACCCATACAGTTTCTGCCCGATGGTGGTTGGAAATGGACCGGTTATGCAGGTCTTGCCAGTCATGGCGGAACACTCGGATTGATTATTGCCTTGTGGATGTACTGCCGCAAAACTAAGATGCACTACATGGATGTGCTGGACATGATAGCCGTGTCCACCCCTATCTGCGCCTGCTTCATCCGCCTCGCCAACCTGATGAACTCCGAAATCATAGGTAAAGCAACCGATGTACCCTGGGCTTTCGTATTCGAACGGGTAGATATGCTCCCCCGCCATCCGGCACAGCTTTACGAGGCCATCGCTTATTTCATATTCTTCCTGATCATGATTTTCTTGTATAAGAATTATGGCAAGAAATTACACCGTGGTTTCTTCTTCGGCCTCTGTCTCACAGAGATATTCGTATTCCGCTTCTTCGTGGAATTCCTGAAAGAGAACCAGGTAGATTTCGAGAATAGCATGTCACTGAATATGGGACAATGGCTCAGCGTTCCGTTCGTGATTATAGGCGTGTACTTCATGTTCTTCTACGGAAAGAAGAAAGCATAGAAATAGAATGAATGAGGATGTACAATTCTTATTTTGATACATCCTCATTCATTCTATCGATGCTGCCATTTACTCTTTGAAGCGTGTTCCCGCTTCAGAATATCACTCAAAGGCACCTCAAATATCTTAGCCTCAACCCATGCCACAAAGTCGAACTTACGCAGAATCTGAGTTTCATATTTATCTGCATACAAGGCATGGACTTCTTCCGCCATACTTTCCCATATCTCCGCACGCTTTTTCCGATTCGTATCAGCGAAAGAATAATTCAGGAACTTAAGCAAAAAGGATTCCACCTTCAGATTATATCCCTTGTTTTTGGACATTTCCCGCTTGATAGAGCGAATTTCAGACTGAATATAGTCTACATCCCCCAATTCATAATGAATCATCACATTCACGATCCTAATGGTACGAAACAACGGAAGAGAATATAGATGACCTCTACCGATAGTCGCACTCAGCCGTTTCCGGGCTTTCCTGTACTCCCCATTTCCTAAATGGATCAGAGCAATATACAATGACATTTCCGCCTGTTGTTGCTCCTTCAGCAATAGCATCTTATCAATCAACGAGGCTTGATGTTCAGCAATCCATATTCCTGCTTTATCGAAATCACCTGCATCAATAAACGAAAACAACCGGTAGATAAAAATCACATACGTAACATTCAGCTGGAAACTGGATGATGGCGAAGACAGCTTAGTCAGCTTTTCAATGAAATAATTCATGCCCTCATAATTGTGCATGATACGCAGACTTTCCAGCATACCTTCCACCGTCATCAGGTAATAGACCGGAGGATTATTCCATAAATGACTGTTCTCTTCAAAGAGCTTGTTCAATTCTACAAACGAGTTAAATGCTGCTTTGTAATCCCCTACTGTGATAAAGTAATTCGCCTGAAATAACTGATGATTCTTTTTTATTTCAAAGTTCTCAACGCCTGCACTTGCTACAATACTGATTTCACTGGTTACCAAGTCATCTAATTTCTGAGTTTCCTCAAGTGACCTCGAAGCCCCTCTGTTTATCATTCTATACTTCAACAGCTCATACAGTGAAGACTGCTCATTCAGTTGGCGGATACTTTTTAATGTATTATTCATCTTATATTGCTTATTCAGCAGCTTTTGTTCATCCATATCTTCAAAATCCAATGTCAGAAGATAGTTCAGTTCCAGCCTTTGCGCTACCAACAACGCAAAGTGATTCTCATAATACACCGCTTTCTCTTTTACCTTTTTCAATACCTGAAAGCATTCCTGATACATGGATTTCTCATACAAAACCCTTGCGTGCAGCAATTCATTGAACAAGAGATAATAACTGTCCTGCTCTGTCCGCAACCGGGTCAATATGTCTATCAACAAATCAAATAAATAAATAACTACCGTATTAAATGAAGAAGTAGGTTTAGCTGTCAGAAAAGACATCTTCAATTCTTCGGGATCACTTACTTTTTTATCATCAATCAACCTGAAAAGAAAGATATAATCCTTCTCCGGTTTATTAGAGATATACAGGGAGAATTCTTTCTTCTCCTGTTTAGTGAGATTATTAATCAGATGAATGAGGGATTCGGACTTTAGCATAGTATTAGCAGATTTTTTTAGATACACATCTTTTACGATAGCAAGGTAGAGAAAAAAATGAAAGCAAGCAATATTTTCACGGAATAATATAGGCTTTACCAATATTACTAATATCATATTCATTACGATCAACCATTTATTATATATTTATATATCAATTATTTAAATGTATCAATTTATAATTATATTCATTTTACCAGTATTAAAAATCATAGTTTTTTGTTTGCTTATGTACTAAGTATCGCATACTTTTGGAATAGAAAAAGAAAGCACAGTATCCAATATTCAATTATTCAATCTTAAAACTAATAAAGTAACCATGAGCAAAAATATCATTGTAATAGGCAGTTGTAATACAGATATGGTCATCAAAGCCGATCGTCTTCCTGTACCAGGAGAAACAATCATAGGCGGTAGTGTCATGAAGAATCCCGGATGCAAAGGAGCCAACCAGGCCGTAGCCGCTGCCAGATTGAAAGGAAATGTGCATTTCATAGCCAAAACCGGAAATGACTTGTTCGGCAAACGTTCCATAGAACAGTACGAAGACGAAGGTATTCATGTTGAGAATATCTATTCAGACCCCACACTCCCCTCGGGCGTAGCATTAATTATGGTGGATATGAACGGAGAAAACAGCATTGCCATCGCTTCCGGAGCCAATGGTTCATTGAGTCCCGAAGACATCCGGAAGGCACAGCCTACCATAGAAAAAGGCGATATCCTGCTGATGCAATTGGAAATCCCTATTGAAACAGTGGAATATGCCGCCCAGATAGCCAGCGAACAAGGCATCAAGGTGATACTAAACCCAGCACCTGCCCGTGCGCTCTCCAACAAACTACTACAGAACCTGTACATGATCATCCCCAATGAAACGGAAGCTGAAATCCTCTCCGGCGTCAAAGTAACCGATTGGGAAAGCGCACGCAAAGCTGCAGACATCATCAGTGCCAAAGGAGTGGACATCGTAGTTATCACCCTTGGCTCCAAAGGAGCATTGATTAAAGAAAAAGATACATTCCATGAAGTACCCGTACCCAAAGTCAAAGCCGTAGACACAACAGCAGCGGGAGATACTTTCTGTGGTGCATTGTGCGTTGCTTTATCCGAAGATGTAAATGTGTTGGATGCAGTTAAATTCGCCAATAAATGTGCGTCCATCACTGTGACCCGAATGGGAGCCCAGCCCTCCCTACCCTATCGTAAAGAAATTGATGTTTTATAAATAGTAATTTAAAATCTAATACCATGTTTATAGTCGACAGTTATTCATTAGCAGTTATTTTCTGCGTTGTCACGATGCTCTGCTGGGGTTCGTGGGGTAATACACAGAAACTTGCCGGGAAAACCTGGCGTTACGAATTGTTCTACTGGGATTACGTAATCGGTATCCTTGCCTTCTCTCTCCTCTTAGGTTTCACTCTGGGCAGCACGGGAGATGCCGGACGCGGTTTTGTTGAAGATTTGAAGCAGATCAGTATGGAGAACTATGCAAGTGCTTTTGCAGGAGGCGTCATATTCAATCTGTCCAACATCCTTTTATCAGCTTCCGTCTCTATGGCAGGGCTTACGGTAGCATTCCCGTTAGGAGTCGGCATAGCCTTGGTATTAGGTGTTTTCGTCAATTATTTCGGTGAACCTAAAGGCGATGCAGTAATCCTGTTCAGTGGTGTGGCACTCGTCGTATTGGCTATAATATTTAATGCCATAGCTGCCGGAAAGATGAACCAGAAAGGAAGCAGCACCAATAAGAAAGGGATTATCATTGCCATTATAGCCGGTGTACTGATGTCTTTCTTCTATCGGTTTGTTGCTGCCGCCATGGACTTGAACAATTTTGAGTCACCTACCCCCACAATGGCTACTCCGTATTCAGCATTCTTTATATTCGCAATAGGTATCTTCATAAGTAATTTCATTATCAATACCATCGTGATGAAAAAACCGTTTGTAGGTACTCCGGTGAGCTATAAGGAGTATTTCCAAGGCAAGTTCAGCACACACATGGTCGGAGTGCTGGGAGGAGCTATTTGGGGACTGGGTACGGCTCTCAGCTACATTGCAGCAGGAAAAGCCGGTGCAGCTATCTCTTACGCATTAGGACAAGGAGCACCCATGATTGCAGCCCTGTGGGGCATATTTATCTGGAAAGAATTCAAAGGTTCTTCCCGCGCGGTAAATATTCTTCTGGCTTGCATGTTCGTTCTGTTTATATCCGGTTTAGGAGCAATTATCATCTCCGGAGCCAATTAACCGGCTCCTCACTCTTACTAAATAAACGCTTTCTTTTTCTACTTCTCACGGAGTGAAAAAGGAGAAGGGAATTGCCTGAACTAAAATATATTTTTCGTTCAACCTCTAAAATTTTAATACATGAGACCGATTCAAATAATAGTATTCTGTCTTTGCATGTGCTCGCTCAATTTGTACGCACAAATCAGCGTCACAGGCACTGTAAACGATAATACCGGGGAAAGTCTTCCCGGAGTATCCATTCTGGCGAAGGACGGTGACCGTACCTTTGGAACCACCACTGACATCAACGGTAGATATGAAATAAAAGTGAATCAGGGTGCTACCCTTGAATTCAGTTTTATCGGATTTGCTAAGCAAAAGGTGAAAGTAGGCACTAACAATGTCATTAACATCACATTAGAGCCTGAAAATGAAATGTTGGATGAAGTAGTTGTAATTGGTTACGGCTCCGTCAAGAAGAAAGACCTGCTCGGTTCCATTTCTACGGTAAAGGAAGACGCTTTGGCCGAACGTGTTTCGGGCAATGTGGTGGAAGCCATGCGCGGACTTACTTCGGGCGTAAAGATTACAAGTAGTGGACAGCCGGGTTCCAGTGCCACCATCAACATTCGCGGTCTGGGTAGTTTGACCAACAACAACCCGTTATTCATCATCGACGGTGCCTATGGTGGCAGTGATTTGGGTGTCAATGTAGAAGACATTGAGTCTATTCAAGTATTGAAAGATGCCTCATCAGCAGCCATCTATGGTTCACGTGCAGCAAATGGAGTTGTAATCATCACTACCAAGCAAGGTAAAGAAGGTGACCTGAAAGTGAAGTTTGATTCACAACTGACACTAAGTTGGCTCCCCCGCTACGACCTGATGGATGCAGAGACTTACAAGATTTATAACGACCGTGCTTATGACGAAGCCATCCTGGCAGGAGTTTCAGGCGTTACAAAACGCCAGAACCACTATGATGGAAATACAGACTGGCAAGATGAAATGTTGGGTACAGGTGTATTGCAGAACTACAATGTATCCCTTTCCGGAGGTTCCAAAACTGTGAAGTATTACGCATCTCTGAACCGCATGGTCGATGATGGTGCTCTCTACCGTACCGGTTACGACAAATACGGCTTCCGTATCAACACCAGCGGACAGAAAGGTATTTTCTCATACGGTGAGAATTTCTACTACACCAAATCCGACAGGAAGATACTGAACGGTAATCCCTGGAGCGACTTCATCGGTATGCCACCCACTATTCCGGTATATGACGAGTCACATGTCGGCGGATACGGATACGGCGATGTAGACCGTGCCAACTCTTACGGCCTGAATTCAGTAGCCATGCAGGACTTGTATATACGAAACAATGAAGAGGAATACCTGACCGGAAACATCTACGGGCAGATTTCACTCTTTGGAATGTTCGATGCAAAACTGAATGTTGCCTATAAAAGTTATATGGGCGTTACGAACTCCCTGCGCAAGAAAGGTAATTGGGTTATGGGACAAGGTGACGATGCCGCGCATCTGGGTTACGATAGTGCCAAGAATCATGATATACTGATTGAGCAAACCTACAATTTTAAGCATAAATTCGGTAAACATGATGTGAATGCACTGTTTGGTATCACTTACAATAAGTTCCACGAAGAAAAACGTTGGATTACAAAACTCGATCCATTGATGATAGGCGACAAATACATCACATCTCTGGATGCTGCCACCGGAAATACCACCGCAGGCGGTAGCTATGGCGAATCAGCATTGATATCTTATCTTGGACGCATCAACTACTCCTATGCCGACAAATACCTGGCACAAGTGACAGCCCGTCGTGACGGTACTTCCCGCCTACCTAAGAATGACCGTTGGGGAAACTTCCTTTCCGTTTCATTGGGCTGGCGTATTAGTGGCGAGAAGTTCTTCAATGTACCTTGGATTGATGACCTGAAAATACGTGCCAATTACGGTACTCTCGGTAACAGTAGTATCGGTTATTGGGACTACCAGTCCACCATCAACACAGCTCCGCGCGCCGTATTCGGAAGTCCAGAAAACATATTGATTGGTATGACTCAATCTCAGTTAACCAACAATGACCTGGTTTGGGAAAAGAAAACAACCGCTAACGTCGGTTTCGACCTGGTTGCATTCAATAACCGTTTCCGTTTAAGTGCTGAGTATTTCTATTCAAAGAGTAAAGACCTCTTGGTTTACCTCCCCATCCTGATGAGTTCGGGTAATGAAGGTGGTGCACCTGCCGTGAATGCTGGTAGCCTGGAAAATAAAGGATTTGAAATGGAAATCGGCTGGAACGATCAGATTCGCGACTTTGCCTACTCCGCTTCACTGAACATTTCACATATCAAGAATAAAGTACTTGATTTGGGATACGGGCAAACAGTCTACAATACGACTCTTGCCAAAACCGTAATCGGTGAACCGCTCGGTATGTGGTATCTCTACAAAATGAATGGTATCTTCCAGTCAGAAGAAGAAGTACGGAACTATGTAAACTCAGAAGGCAAGATCATACAACCTAATGCTTTGCCAGGTGATATTAAGTATGACGACTACAACGGCGATGGCAATATATCATCCGAAGACCGCCAGATAGTAGGCAGCCCTTGGCCCAAACTTGAATTAGGAATAAGTCTCGGTGCATCCTACAAAGGCTTCGACCTGAACATCAACGGCTACGGTCGCTTCGGGCAGAAAGTATGGAACGGTTCGGCATCAGCAGCCGGTGACTTTGCCAACAACCAGAACAACTTCAACGGCATTATCCCCTGGACACAAGAGCACCCGGTTAACGACCGTCCACGTATTGTATACGGAGACTCCCGCAACAGTCGAAGCGATCAGGACCGCTGGTTGGAAAACGGTTCATTCTTCCGCCTGAGCGATATTACGTTAGGTTATACAGTACCTACCCGTTACATTAAGAAGATTGGATTAGAAAGACTCCGTGCATCGGTTACTTTACAAAACCTGGTGACCTTTACCGGATACTCCGGCCTGGATCCTGAATTTGCAGACAGCGGCATCTTCACTATGGGAGCAGATTATTGTTCGTTCCCTAACCCACGCGCTGTTCAGTTTGCATTATCATTCACTTTCTAAATACTGCTGAAATGAAAAAAATAGCTCTTTATATATTATGCGGTGTCACGGCATTATTCACGTCGTGCGACCCCTCTTTGCTCGATCTGCAAAATGAAAATACCCTGAGTACAGGCGTATACTGGAAGACGGAATCTGACGTCGAGGCCGGTGTAGTAGCCGTATACGGAATGTTCTATCGTCAGGGAACCTGGACACGTAATATCTATACACAGATGATAGGTATGGCGGACGAAGGCGTAAGTTATGCCGGATGGACCGAATTGAACGAATACACCAAGTTCATCTTTACCGACTATAACTTCTCAGAAGTCAATACCAAGATATGGCGGGAACACTATACTGCCATTTTCCGTGCTAATCAAGTATTGGACAATATAGGTAACGTACCGTTCGGTAATGCAACGCACAAGGATGACCTCATTGGGCAAACTAAGTTCCTGCGTGCTTTCTATTACTTCTACCTTACTGCCTTGTGGGACAATGTACCTCTCGTGCTAAATACCTCTTCAGCAGCTGATAAGCCCATGCAGGCTAGCGCTGACGAAGTTTTGATACAAATAGAAGAAGACCTGGAAGATGCCATCACCAAGCTCCCTTCCACACGTGACGCCAATAACTACGGCCGCCCAACAAAAGGCGCCGCCTACGGATTACTGGCCAAAGCTTATGCACAGCATCACAAATGGGAAGATGCCAAAAGATGTCTCGAATGGCTCGTTGATGGCGAAGGGAAGAACTACTACACACTGGTACCCAACTGGGCTGATAATTTCAGCAACTATACGGAAGATAACAAAGAGTCACTGTATGAGATTCACTTCTCTCTGACCAACAAGGTGGGCTTCGACCAGACAGACAACTACCTGGACCCGAATGCGCAACTGGGTACACAGATTGAAATGAACCAGGCTCCTACCGGAATCGGCTGGAACAACATCGAAGCAAGACGCTGGCTGGTGGACTACTACAAGCGCGAACAAACAACGGATGGAAAGAACGATTCCCGCTTGTTCTACACTCTGTGGTATGACGGTGCAGCCTCCGACTTCCCCGAATATCCCAACCAGTTGATATACGGCTCTTCATGGAACAGCGACTGGGGCAACCGCGTCTTCATCAAGAAGTATAGTACAGATGCCTCCCCACTGTATTACTGGAATGATAATAACTTCCGTTCCCTGCGTTATGCCGATATGCTGTTATTGTATGCCGAAACACTCAACGAACTGAATACCACACCGCCTTCAAAAGCCATTGAATGCCTCAACCGCGTACGCAACCGCGTCAATCTACCCAACATAGAGGACAGTAAATATTACAACGGCTCCCAGATCAGCACCAACAAAGATGCTTTCCGCGAACACCTGAAGATAGAACGCGCCCTGGAGCTTGCCATGGAGTGTGTGCGTTGGGTCGACTTGAAACGTTGGGGTATCAACGACCAGACCACATTGAACGAACTGAAAGCACGCGACAGCGACTTCAATAACTTTATAATCGGTAAATCCATCCGTATGCCAATCCCGCAAAGCGAAGTGGACAACAATCCGAATTTGAACCAAAATGACCAGTACTAATTGAAGACATTTGAGCTATGATCAATACAAAATATTTAATAGGAGCAGTCATTGTACTGCTGACGTTATGGGGATGCGGAAATGATTCCGATTACGTCATCGAAAGCAATCCCAATGAGTTCGCCATATTTCCGGTAGCCATACCTGTAAGCGCTGATGGCGGAACTTATGAACTGACAGTCAACGGCAATGAATCGTGGACAGCCGAACTGACAAATTCCAATAGCTCAGCCCAGGGCTGGTGCACACTGAGTGAAACGTCAGGAAGCGGCAGAAAAGTAATCACCGTTACTGTAAAGCCGACCACCTCTTTCGTAAAGAACCGTTCGGTCATCGTTGAAGTAAGCTCCGGTACCCGGATATTAAAGTCAAAGGTGTTGCAAGAGACAATGGTACTGGGTGAAGACGAAGTGCTGATAAACGGCCTTATATGGTCTACCAAGAATGTAGGCACTCCGGGAACTTTCGCGGCCTCTCCCGATGATATAGGGCAACTCTATCAGTTCAACCGCAAAGTAGGTTATCCAGCTGGCCCGCAGGACGATCCGGCACCGGCTAACTGGCCTTCAAGCTATACCAACGACGGTACCAACTGGACTACCGAAAACGACCCTTCTCCCGAGGGCTGGCGTGTGCCTACCACGGAAGAAATGGTAGCTCTTTGGGAAAAAGGAGCAACATGGGTTACAGCAGCCCAGACCGGATTCAAAACCGATGGCATCATTATTGGCGTTGACGAGGTTACTGCCAAACGTGCTACAAAAGATAATCTGAAACAACTCGGTTGCCTCTTCCTGCCTCAAAGCGGTTGGAGAAATGAAACCGGAATGATGGACCGCACCTGGCTCTGTGCCGTTCGCAGCGGAAATTCATTAAGTCCTACCCACGGTGGCATGTCACTGGGAGACTCCGGCGGCTACCGCGACACATGGGGTTGGGGTGACGGACAGAAAGCACGTGCAGCCATGATCCGACCTGTCAAGAACATACAAGTCGAGGATTGATTTATAGCATCTATATACCCGACAACTCAATTATTAACGAACTAAATTTAAAGAGATGAACAACTATAAGACCTACATATACCTTACCTTGCTCACACTTTTGAGTTGCAAGGGCAATGACGGCAATGAACCGCAGAAACTCACACCGCAAATCCGGTATGAATTCAGCGGCGGTGCCGGCCATTATAACTATGCTCCGAGCATCATAGAAGACCAGTACGGCATCCGGTACGGCTTTGTATGTGAGAATCGTGATCCGTTCAAGATTGTGGACTATGTTTATCTATACAAAGGAATCCCCACGGAGAAAGGCTATGTATGGCAACCCGGCACACAGATCATCGAACCTTCCGAGACAGGCTGGGATAACTGCCACATCTGCGACCCGGACGTACGTGAGTTTAAAACGACTTATAAAGGAGAAACTTACAACTGGATTATGACCTATCTGGGCGTAGACCGCTGGGACTGTAACCACAACCAGATAGGACTGGCCATTTCCAAGAACATCGAAGGCCCGTATATCAAGTTCGACCAGAATCCGCTGGTAGCTTACGAAGATACTACTAAATGGGGGGTGGGGCAAAGTACAACAATCGTCAAAGACTCTACGACCATACAATTATTCTATCATTCGACTACGGAGAACGGACCTTTCTGTATGCGCGAAATAAAATTGAATGATCTGGATAATATCATATTGGGCGAAGAGAAAGCAATTCCTTTCCTGAGCGCCAACAGCTATCCTGCCATGTCCGACAAGAATATATATATGGTTTCGGAAACCCGTGTGTCCCCCATCAAAAAGATACCGACTTGGGTAGGAGATGTCTGCCGGCTGGCATACAAACCAAGAACAGAAAGTCTCTTTACCGAAGAAGACGGATGGATTGAAATCGGTCATTCAGGACCGGAAGAAACAGGATTCCCAAGAAATCACAATCCGGGTATCCTGACGGATACGAAAGGTTACATGCTTAATGACGATGAACTGGTGATGTACTTCACTCCCGCCATGACAGGCGAAAACTGGCTATGGTCATACGACCTGTATTCGGCTACGTTTAATCTCAAAAACTATTTCAAATGAATAAAACAATCCTGCAAATAGTATGCATTGCTCTTATTCTTGCCTTCCCTTGTGGGAAGGCATCAGGGCAATACAAAAAGATTCCCGTAGTGGTAATCACCGACTTGTATCATCCGTATCAGGACCCGGGAGATAACATGGACCTCATTATGGGCTTCGGACTGCCCGATGTAGACCTGAAAGCCGTCTTATTGGACATCACAGACGCATTCAGGAAAGATACCGCCGACCATCCCACCCTGTGGAAAGACCCGCGTGGACCGAGAGAAGCCGGAATTATCCCTGTGGAACAATTAAGTTATATCTTCAACAAAAAGGTACCTTATGGCATTGGTCCGTTATCCATGATGAAATCGGAAGAAGATCGGATGGAGTATCTGCCAGGCTATGAGCAGGAAGCAATCGATATACTGCTGGAAGTTCTGAAAAAGAGTAAAGAACCCGTAGAGGTATTGTCATTCGGTTCGGCAAGGATACTGGCGGTTGCCTACAACCATGCCCCCAAGCTGATGAAACAGAAGATACACAAAATTCATCTGAGTGCCGGGACAGCAAGCAAGAACCATGAATTGGGAAGCGATGCCGGGGCAAATGCTATTCCGGGCGGTGAGTGGAATGTAGCACTGGACGTGTTCGCTTTCAACAGAATATTAAAATCAGATTTACCCGTAGCCATCTATCCATGTGCAGGCAAAGACGGAGGCTTCGTAAAAGACTGTAACAATACCTACTGGAAATTACCCGATATGGATTTTATCCGAAAGATGAATCCCCAATTGCAACGGTATCTTGATTTTGCTTTCACCCAGAAACTGCAATATGACTTCCTCCGTGCCATGAATGCCGACTATCCGGTTGATATAGACCTCAACCGTTACCCCCGTCCATTCCACGTATGGGAAAGTGCCATCTGGCTGAAAGCAACACAAAGGGAGATCATTTGTACTCCCACCGGAGAATACCGCCTCGTCAAAGAAGGGAAAAGCAACAAAGGCGACCGCATTGTAGCAAACGAACTACGCCGCTGTAACCTTGATGAGATAAGAGACGACGGACGATTCCAGTTTTCATACACCGATAAATCCTCCGATAAAGAGATTTACTATCGTCCAGACCTTGACGAGAACGAGAAAGCACTCCAACAGGTGATTCCCGAACTCTATATATCCATTTCACCCAGTCACTAATTTTTTAAATATACCGTCATGAGAAAGAGCAAACTTTATTTGATTGGCTTGTTAGTATTGGCTCTATCAAGCTGCACTTCCAAGAAACAACAAACTGCGGAAATCACCCCGAGTGTACCCAAAATTATTCTGGAAACGGATATAGGTAACGACGTGGACGATGCACTGGCACTGGATATGCTTTACAAGTATCTGGACGCAGGAGATATCGACTTATTAGGCATCACCATCAACAAAGAAGGAACTTATCCGGCCGAATACACCGACATCATGAATACCTGGTACGGCTATCCTCAAATCCCTATCGGAATCATACACAACGGAGCCGACTGTGAGAACGATGCTACAAACTATGCCAAAGCCGTATGCCTCATCCAGAAGGATAACGGTGAACTGGCTTTCAAGCGCTCACTGAAAGGTGACTATAACCAACTGCCGGAAGCGCCTGCCCTCTATCGTAAGCTATTGGCACAGCAACCGGACAGTTCTGTTACCATCATCTCCGTAGGTTTCTCCACAAACCTTGCACGCCTGTTGGATACTCCGGCTGACAATGTATCTCCGTTGACCGGAAAAGAGCTTGTTGCCCAAAAAGTAAAACTGCTGTGTACCATGGCAGGCTGCTTCAACAATCCCAACCTGTTCGAATATAACGTAGTGAAAGACATTCCGGCGGCAAAGAAGATATTCTCCGAATGGCCTACCACACTGGTGACCTCTCCTTTCGAAGTAGGTATCGCCATCAACTATCCCGGCAGCAGCATTGAAAACGATTTCGGATGGGCTCCTATGCACCCAGTGGTAGAAGCATATAAAAGCTACCAGCAGATGCCCTACGACCGTCCTACATGGGACTTGACTTCCGTACTATATTCCGTTGAAGGTCCATCCTATTTCAACGTTTCTCCGGCAGGTAAAATAAACGTAACAGACCAAGGTGCTACTGAATTTACTCCCGATGCCGCAGGAAACCGTTACTACCTGACAGTAGATTCCATTCAGGCTGAGAATATCAAACAACATTTCGTCCAGTTACTGACCAAGCAACCGGCTCACTTCAATAAATAATAAGCATTATGACTAAATATCTATTGGGTCTCATAGGTTTATGGCTCATGTGTTCCTGTTCGGACACCGACTCCGGAGAAACCCCTCCGATAGACCCGCCAACACCTACACCTACCGTAACCATCACAAAACCGGAATTTGTATTCGGCTTCCAAGGCCAGAGCAAGTATTCTTACTGCCCAAGTGCCTTGAAACAAGCTGATGGGACAGTTCATCTATACTTCTGCGGCAATCCGGAAAACCTGATCATGGTCGATAATATCTTCCATATCAAGATCAACCCGGATGGTACACAGACTGCTGCCAAAAGTGTATTGCAGCCTGGTGTACCAGGTTCATGGGACGATCACCATACCTGTGACCCTTCTGTTATCGAAGGTAACTTCACTTGGAAGAATACTACCTACAAGTATGCCATGTTCTTCCTGAGTAATATGTACGGAGTATATTACAATGAAATCGGTGTCGCGTTCAGCAACGACCTTGATGCAGATAGCTGGGTGAAGTATCCGCAGCAGATTGTAAAGAAAACATGGTCGAGCGAAGGTGACCAGGAAATAGGAGGCGGCGGTAAGTCATGGGGAGTAGGCCAGCCTTCTGTCGTATCTCTGGATGGAAAAGGTAAGCTACTGCTGACTTATACCGTAGGTGATATCGGGGGTACGCGCATCGTCTGGACCGAAGCGGATTTCAGTAATATGGATACATATTCCATCAGTACCCCGCAAACAATTGTACAGACAGGTTTAAAGGCCATTGACAACCAGTCAAGGGATTATACTTGTAACTCGGAATTTGCAATTGACAAGGATGCGGATAAAATCGTCATGATACGTCCGGTACAGCCTATGCCCAATGATTATCCCAATTATTTAAATTCTTCATTGGAAATAGACTACATGAACCTTTCTGACTTCACCAATCAAAGAGGTAACTGGACACCGATTTACCGGATCACCCCGGATGATACCGGCTATCCGAGAAACCACAATGCCACTCTGTTGAGGGATAATTTCGGCCACTTGCAAGACTGGGAAGAACCGGAATTCTACTTTACAGTCAGCAAGGCAGCCCCTGATGTACAACCTTCGGGCAGCAGCCATGCGGAGTGGACGTACCATATCTGGAAAAGTAAGGTAGTAAAGAGTAAATAAAAAGTAATTCCGGTAATCAACCGAATTTAGTAGTTTCAGTTGATTACCGGAAAAATAAGCTTATTATCATTGCTAAACATTCAAACAAGAAAGATCTTCCTTGACTATACATAAAAAACAGTAATCATCCGACAGTATATTTAAACCCAGTTGATCAGGTTCAATAGCACACCATGTATCTAACAACAAAGTACGAATAGCTTCAAACTCAGCCAATTCATATCTATGTTTATAGTAAAGTGCCTTTTCCCGCCAGTAATCCGTTTCTTCACATAAACCTCTCCAATTTCTATCAGTCACACAATCTGTCAGTCTTTTGCTTATCTGTGCCAAATCATTATTTGGTACATAAGGCATATCTTCTACAAACTGAATCAGATGATTAAACTCATCTACAGACAAGACAACCCATACATGACATACTCCTCCTTCTTTCTTTTTTCGCTCCGCCCAGCTTTTAGCCTGAGCCGCCACTCCGTCTCTAAAGATAAAGTAGTTATTCTTGTCTATACGATGACCCGACAATAGATTTTCGGAATGGCTTATCTTATTTTCCAATGAAGATGCACTTAAATTATCTACATTATCATACCCCATTCTCAACTCTACCAGCATCAACCGGGAAGTAGTAACACGATTATTCGCATAATTACCTATTCCAATGGCAGCATCCATTGTACAGTCATTACTCCCTTTAAGTACTTTAGCCTCATAGTCATCCAATGAAAGACAAGTGATACGTGGATCGAACCATCCCGTTCTCTGATAATCTTTTGCAGCAACATCATTCAAAGTAGCCTGACAATGACAAGCAAAAGGGTGGCTGACTATAATATCATTCTGACAGACCAGTTGAACCATAATCCTGTATACGTGAAATAGCAATATTGAATGACTTAAAGATTTCACTTATATCGCTGCCTAAGTTCTTATAGACATACTGCATGGAATCTTCTGAAGCTCTCTCTGCCTGATAGAAACAGGTATTCTGTAATACGCCCTCTTTACGGGCTATTGACTGAATAGCAGATACCATATCAGGATTATGGCTTGCAACTATTATTTTGAGCCCTACTTGTTTATGAAGCAACACCAGTAAACGAGCAAATTCTACAATCCATTGAGGATGAAGATGCGCCTCAGGTTCATCAATAAGCAAAAGAGACTCTTCATTCAAGTATCCATTTTCAAGCAAACGTTGCAAGTAAGCGAATGACTTGATTCCGGTGGCTGTAGACGCAAGCGTGATATCCAATCCATCAGTACGATGATAATGTAATTCGTCATTCTTAAACCATCCCTTATCCACTGAAATCTTACCATTAATGGAACGCATTATCCGGGCTAAAAGAAGTCTATTCCGCTCCGGTATATTAGTTCCCGTGGAGCTAAGCATCATATTCGCCAACTCTTTCCAATGATTTAACTCTGATCCTTCTACTGCTAATGCCATAGGGGTATCAATATATATTGCTCTATGCAACATATAAGGCATACTGAAACACCGTTCTGCCAAAAGAGGAATCTGGTCTTCATATAACTGAATAGAAGCAGGAGGATCAAAGATTCCTTCTTCAATCAGATATTCATAGATATACCCTTGTAATCTCCCAACCGGATGCATCCTTAAGTCATCTAAAAGATTGATGTATGCAGCCGCAACAATATTCTCTAAATCATCACAGTAATCATCCAAAGTAATACCTCCATCCAATGATATAGCAAGATATGTCAGAATTCGATTTTTATTCCCCTTGTCACCACTATTCATATAACTTACTAACTCTTTCCGGAAAGAGGCTAACACATCCAAACTCGCATGAAAAAGACTTTCAATATCCCCATATACAACTCTGGTCTCCAGCAAGCGGCTATAGGTAACATTGATATTCTCATCTCCTCGATTCACTATATCCCTACGCACTCGATCCGGTTTACGCAAGCAATCTTGTATCTGCTTCAACAAGTCGTTATAAGCAAACTCATCAAACCTGTTAAAACCATTAATCAGATAATAAAGCCAACGGGACAATGTACTTTTTCCACATCCATTTTCTCCGGCAAGCACAGTTATGCCATTAATAGCAATATCTGCTTCTTTAATCGCATTATAATCGGATAATGTATATCTGTAATTACTCATAAGTCTTCATCAAATCATTGAACACAACAAAAATAGAGTATTTATTTGAATTGATAGATAAACTCATTAGATTCTTTTCTTTCAAACTTCATCATTAAACTTTAACCATACAACCATTTTGCCAATCTGTCAATTTGATAATCCTATTCGCACGAGAAGCTTCCCTTTCCACCCTAAGTAGAAGAAAAAGAAAAAATCGCAGGGATTCCATTTCGCATGATTTCCCCTATCCTTTCTCCTTTACGCTTTTATGACACATCTATCTCCTTTTGTGTCATTCCCTTTCTGTAGTACATTAATGTCGCGAAATCGTATATCGTTTTACAGGTCGGCGAGTAACTTTGCATATTAAGAAAAAGTTTTGCCGACTGAAACAAAATATTAACCCAATAACAATCTAAATTAAGAATGATGAACTCAAAACAAGTATTCTTCGGGCTATTGGTATGCATAGCCGCACTGACCGGTTGCGACACCCGGAAACAGGTAGTCGTAAGCAATGAACTCTCCCTGACACGGGCCAAGCAAACATTGGATTCCCTATACCAGAACTACTCTGCTCCCGGCACATGCCTGCTTCGCGAAAATTATCCTTCGAATGTTGGCGACTACACCGCAACCTATCTAGCATCCGAAGAACAAAAGAATATACCCAACCAATATTCCTACTTATGGCCTTATTCCGGCACCTTCTCCGCAGTAAGTGCCTTATATGAGGTTACACAAGATACCCTCTACAAATCACTGCTCGACAAGAAGGTATTAATAGGCTTGGAAGAGTATTTCGATACCCAGAGAACACCCGAAGCTTACGCTTCCTATATCCGCACAGCTCCCCAATCCGACCGTTTCTACGATGACAATGTCTGGCTGGGCATTGACTTCACCGACACCTATTTAGCAACTAAAGAAGATAAGTACCTTCAGAAAGCAAAACTCATCTGGAAGTTTATAGAAAGCGGCATGGATGATAACTTAGGTGGTGGCATCTACTGGTGCGAACAAAAGAAGGGCTCCAAGAATACCTGTTCCAATGCTCCCGGCTCAGTCCTCGCATTGAAACTCTTTAAGGCTACCCAGGATAGTGCTTACCTGAAGCAAGGGGAACAACTGTACAAATGGACCCAAGCCCAATTACAAGACTCAACAGACTACCTGTACTTTGACAATATATCCCTGAATGGGAAAATAGGTAAAGCCAAGTTTGCCTACAACAGCGGACAAATGATGCAATCCGCCTCTTTACTATATCAACTCACCGGAAAAGAGGAGTATCTGACCGATGCACAAAATATAGCTCAGGCATGCCATAACTACTTCTTTACGGACTATACCCCGGAACATGGCGAAGCATTCAGAATGATCAAACAGGGAGATGTATGGTTTACCGCCGTCATGCTGAGGGGGTTCATCGAGCTTTATCATATAGACCACAATAAAACCTATCTGGATTCTTTCAATAAGAGTCTGGACCACGCCTGGGAACATGCCCGCGATGAGAAAGGTCTTTTCAACACCGACTTCACCGGCAATAACCGGAACGAACGGAAATGGCTTCTCACACAAGCTGCCATGGTAGAAATGTATGCCCGCCTTGCAGCTATCCAATAATAATCATACTAATAAAATATCAATACTTCAAGAATATGAAAAAGAAGAAGATCGGCCTATGCGCAGTGGCACTATTATGTATGAGTGGCACTGCCAAAGCAGCACTGCCTGCTCTGAAGCAAGATAACACGAAAGTAGTAAATCATGCTCAAATAACCGCTGCTTACAAAACAAATCGTCCGGCAGTAAAGAACCGCCTCTACACATCACAAGCAGTAGAAGCGGAAATCCTACGGGTAAAGAAGTTACTGACCAATGCCAAACTGGCATGGATGTTCGAAAACTGTTTCCCCAACACATTGGATACCACCGTACACTATCGTCTCTTGAATGGCAAACCGGATACTTTTGTCTACACCGGTGACATCCATGCCATGTGGTTACGTGATTCCGGTGCACAAGTGTGGCCTTACGTACAACTTGCCAACCAGGATCCGGAACTGAAGAAGATGCTGGAAGGTGTAATCCGCCGTCAGTTTATGTGCATCAACATCGATCCTTATGCCAATGCTTATAATGATGGTCCGGTAGGCGGCAGCTGGATGTCGGACCTGACAGACATGAAGCCCGAACTCCATGAACGCAAGTGGGAGATCGATTCACTCTGCTACCCGCTTCGTCTGGCCTATCAGTATTGGAAAGAAACCGGTGATGCCAGTGTCTTCGATCAAGCCTGGATTGAAGCGATTACCAATATCCTGAAAACGTTCAAGGAACAGCAACGCAAGGATGGTGTAGGTCCTTATAAGTTCCAACGCAAGACGGAACGTGCTCTCGATACCCTGAACAACGATGGTCTGGGTGCTCCTGTCAATCCTGTCGGACTAATTGTGTCCTGCTTCCGTCCATCCGATGATGCAACCACTTTCCAATATCTGGTTCCATCTAATTTCTTTGCCGTATCTTCTCTAAGAAAAGCGGCCGAAATTCTTTCAACGGTAAACAAGAACAACAGCTTATCGCAAGAATGTACAGCACTTGCCGATGAAGTGGAAACCGCACTGAAGAAATATGCTACTTACAACCACCCGGAATTCGGTACTATTTATGCTTTCGAAGTGGATGGCTTCGGCAATCACATGCTGATGGACGATGCCAATGTACCGAGCCTGCTCGCTATGCCTTATCTGGGTGATGTAGATGTAAACGATCCCATCTATCAGAACACCCGCCGTTTCGTATGGAGTGAAAGCAATCCGTATTTCTTCAAAGGAAAAGCTGGCGAAGGAATCGGTGGCCCGCACATCGGCTACAATATGGTATGGCCTATGAGTATCATGATGAAGGCATTCACCAGCCAAGACGATCAGGAAATCAAAGAATGTATCCGGATGCTGATAAACACAGATGCAGGTACAGGTTTCATGCACGAATCCTTCCATAAAGATGATCCGGCAAACTTCACCCGCGCTTGGTTCGCCTGGCAAAACACACTTTTCGGAGAATTGATTCTGAAACTGGTAAACGAAGGAAAACTGGATTTACTGAATAGTATTTAAAAAACAAGATGCAAAAACAAATGAAAAGTCTATTTACAACGATGTTGGCAATCGGACTGTTCTGCCAATCACAAGCAGCCGACTTGTTCACACCTGTACAGAAAACGGAACTTCGTGCACCATCTGTGCCACTGATTACTTCCGATCCATACCTTTCCATCTGGTCACCCTACGACAAACTGAATGAAGGAAGTACCGAACACTGGACTGGAACCGAGCATCCGCTTATCGGAGCTGTCCGTGTAGACGGAAAAGTATATCGTTTCATGGGAAAACAAACGTTGGAGGCTATACTCCCAATGGTTGAAGATGAAATATGGGAAGGTAACTACACCTTCCAACAACCCGCCGGAAGCTGGACAGACATCGAATACAATGCCAATGGTTGGAAAGCCGGAAAAGCTGCTTTCGGAAGTTCAGACAGATCTATGATCGGAACCCCTTGGAAAAGTGAACCGGACATTTGGGTACGCCGTGAATTCAATCTGAACGAAGATCTGAGCAACCGTCCGGTCTACCTGAAATACTCGCATGATGATGTCTTTGAACTCTATCTGAATGGCGAACGCTTGGTAGCAACAGATTATTGCTGGAGAGATAACGTACTCTTGGAATTGACTGCTGAAACCAAAAAGAAGCTTCGCAAAGGCAAAAATGTAATTGCCGCCCACTGTCACAATACAACCGGAGGCGCCTATGTAGATTTCGGGTTATTCGTGCCTAACAACCAAACGACTGCCTTTGAAAATCTTGCCATACAGAAATCTGTTTCCGTGTTGCCCACGCAGACTTATTATACATTCGCTTGCGGACCGGTAGAACTGAATGTCGTGTTTACAGCCCCCTTGATGCTGGACGATCTGGATCTCATCTCTACTCCGGTCAACTACATCTCTTATCTGGTGCGCTCCATCGACAAAAAACAGCATGATGTACAGGTATATATAGAAACCACTCCACAACTGGCAGTAAACAAACCCATACAACCTACAATTGCTAAAGTGATCCGCCGCAATGGTTTGAGTTATATACAGGCCGGAACAATCGACCAACCTGTCACAGCCCACAAAGGCGACCTGATTTGTATAGACTGGGGGTATGCTTATATTGCAGGCAATATGAATGCAACCACAGCAGTCAGCTTGGGCGATTACAATGAAATGAAATCGACATTTGCCTCAAGCGGAAAGTTACTTCCCAGCAAAGGGGAGATCGTCACACGTCAGGCAAAACTGATGCCTGCCATGGCATACACCGACAACTTGGGAATGGTATCTGCAACCGGAAAGTCCGGATTCATGATGGTAGGTTACGACGACATTTATTCCATCGAATACATGTACCAGCGTCGTATGGCTTACTGGAAACACGATGGTAAAGTAAGTATCTTCGATGCATTCGAACGTGCCAAAGAAAATTATGAAAGCATCATGCAACGTTGCCGTGCCTACGATGCCATGATTCTGAATGATGCCGAACAGGCTGGCGGTCGCAAATATGCCGAACTCTGCGCATTAGCTTACCGTCAGGTGATTGCCGCCCATAAGCTGTTTAAAGATGAAAAAGGCAATTTGCTGTTCTTCTCTAAAGAAAACAATAGCAACGGATGTGTCAATACGGTTGACCTGACTTATCCTTCCGCTCCCTTGTTCCTGATATATAATCCCGACCTCCAAAAAGCAATGATGACCAGTATCTTCGAATACAGTGCAAGCGGACGCTGGAATAAGCCGTTCCCTGCTCACGACCTGGGTACCTACCCCATAGCCAACGGTCAGGTGTACGGCGGTGATATGCCACTTGAGGAAGGGGGTAATATGGTAATTCTGACAGCAGCCATTGCCAAAGCAGAAGGCAATGCCAATTATGCCAAACGGTACTGGGATCTATTGACTATCTGGACCGACTATCTTGCAGAATACGGGCAGAATCCTGAGAACCAATTATGTACGGATGACTTTGCCGGACACTGGGCACACAATACCAACCTGTCCGTAAAAGCAATCATGGGCGTTGCCGCTTATAGCGAAATGGCACGTATGCTTGGCATGAATGATGTTGCTGACCGATACGCAACAACTGCAAAGAAGATGGCCGTAAAATGGGAAGAAATGGCACGTGAAGGTGACCACTACCGTCTGGCTTTCGACCGTGAAAACACTTGGAGCCAGAAGTATAATATGGTATGGGACAAGATGTGGAATTTGAACCTATTCCCCGGTGTTGCCGAAAAGGAAATCAAATATTACCTGACCAAACAGAATGCTTACGGTCTGCCGCTGGATAACCGCAAGACTTACAGCAAGTCCGATTGGATTATGTGGACAGCCGCCATGGCTTCCGACCAGGCTACATTTGAAAAGTTCATTGATCCCATTTACAAATATGCCAATGAAACAATCTCCCGTGTACCAATGAACGACTGGCACTATACCGATACAGGTACCTGGGTTGGTTTTAAGGCTCGTTCTGTAATCGGAGGTTACTGGATAAAAGTACTGATGGACAAAATGCAGGAGAAATAAGTATCTCCTGCACCATACCTGAGCCCTATCTGAAGCACACTTGCTCCGTACCTTCTCCATCCAGAGGTACCTCTGAGTGGAGAAAGTACGGCAATGGTACGAAGCAAGTATGTTTCAGATAGGGTTCAAATAGAAAATCCCCGATATCCCGTCATGAAGAAGGATACCGGGGATTTTAATTCAAACGCCTTTATTTAATACACATTAAATTCATAGATACGCACTGCATTCCCATTTTTGCTTTGTGTCGGTCTAGTTACCAAGAGACGAACATAACGCGCTTCTATCGGCTGCGAAAGATTTCTGGATACTTCGTTACTTGAGTTACCAAATATTCCGTCTACCGTCTTCCATTCTTCGTTAACAGCATTTTTCACCTGTAGGAAGCAGTCACTTGTAATCCAGGATTGGCTTTCTTGTCCGGCATTGAGTAATTTCCAGCCGCTGATAGTCTTGTTTTCACCCAGGTCGAAATCCACGTAGTTGGGTAATATACTGGTATCACACCACTTTGTTTCGCTATTTCCATCCACCATCAGACGGGGGTGTTCACCTTCACGCGTATATCCTGACCAACCCATCACATGGGCTTCTTTCAAGATGTTCTCCTTGGGAACGGTAGCTTCCTTGATGGTAACTGAACCTTTCACGGCAGTCCTGAATAATTGGGTAGCTACTTCCACTGGTTCCATTGTTTCTTTTACAGCAGTAGCGGCAAAAAGAACGATCTTTTCGTTTGCAGGCAATATAACTGTAGTGGCACCCTTAGGAATATCTACCCCTATCTTAAACATATAGGTAAATTCATAAGGAAGATCTTCGGTAGCTCCATGGCGGTGAGTACCTACATAGGCTATTTCAGCTTCTTTCAAATACCCTTCTGTATGATTCGTATGTCCCCATTGACCGATAAATCCGGTATAACAAGGGACAAAGGCTTTCTGCTGTGTTTTACCGGTGGTAAAGACAGCTTCATAATCTGCATCGGTGGCAGCTGCAAGGAAATAAATACGGTTATATCCTTTGCCTACAGGAATTTGCAGGGTATCTCCGTTACAAGTCATACCGTTGGCAGCATCTTTCTCACCCAGCTTGAAAGGAATCTGATTCACAGTCAATGATTCAGGAAGCAGTTCGGCTGCATAGGAATAGCCGGATTCAAAATTTCCTTCATTACGGAATTCGTTCCATGAAGCACATTTACGGTTATAATTCAACGCGAGATATTCTGAATCCAATGTGGCAGCCACTGACCCGGAAGGTTTCAACTTGATCTTGAATGTCTTGACAGAATAGGGTTTTAAAGAAACCTGCAAGGTGTTTCCTGCGAATGAAGCATTACCGATCTTCTTCTCCGTTCCGTCTGCTTCACAAGCAGCGGTTATCTCTCCGGCAAAAGTCAGAGTAGCTTTCTGTTCCTGCTTACCCTCAGTTTCGTACACACGTACCACATATTCATCAGAACTTTCAGCTTTCTTCAATGCTTTAAGCAGTACATTCCGATTATCAGATGAAGCGAAAGAGAAAGTTTTGCCTAATGTACCTTTATGACTATCAGTCTGGAAAGCCTTCAGACGCTGATTCAACAATTCTCCTTGCTGAACGGTTTCCGCTTTATCCAGCTTACCGTCATGACCTATCAAGCTATAAGTAAAGCTATGGAAACCAAAATCCTGACGATTCTGATAAGCATAGTTTCGCTTTGTTTCCGGTGTGTGCAATAGCGTGAGACGAATCGTATTGTCATTGGGCTTATCCCATCCGTATTTGCTGTCATTCAATATAGAAACTCCATAACTTTCATTCTTGTCGGTCAGATCGGCCCAATAATGTGCATATACTTCATAGGCTGTAGGGACATTATTGCCTCTCTGTATGCTGCCGATACCCAAATCATAGGTCGCCTTCTCATTAGAAACGTTCAGAGGAAACTCTGCTTTCAGCAGGGCGTTGGTACTCTGCCATTCTATTTCGTTATAGAAATCGATACGAGGTGCCTGACTTCCTTCATAAAGCCGGATGTATTGGCAGAAAACTGATTCATCATGCTGCTTCTTGATACGGATTGTCTTACGTAGCGGACCGTTTTCCACCAGTGTAACCTCAGCATTCTTATCCGTAATGGAAATAGGTTCTTTATCTATGGTTTCTTTCAGAATCTCCCAAGCCGGCCAGCTATAAGATTTGTTCTCCGTAAAGAGAGCCAGACGGATAGCCTTTCCGGGCTTCACAATCTCTTTATCGTTTTTCTTGTCCAGCAAAGAAATGATATCTCCGTTAGCATCCAGCTTCATACTGTATACGGAGTTTTCTACCCGGTAGTTTTCGCCTTCACGGACCGGTGCAGAGAGCTCTGTAGCCTTTTCACCGGAAGTACGGACATCATATACAGCATAACCTACCGGAGGTACCACAGCATCAATCAGCAGATTTGCTTTCCCGTTTTGATAAGAAAGCAATTGAGAAGCCACTTTCTTTCCCGCCTCATCAAAAACAGATACGCCTTTGGGAGCGCGCGGCATACTGACTTCCACTTCCACCACACTCTTTGCAGAGAAGCCCAACGGATTATAAAGTACTACAGGAATACCTTTTACGCGGGTATCCAGTTGGCTGGCAACGCCACGTACCGAGGATGTCAGCACATCTGAGAATTGAGAAAGAGAAATTAATTCATCATTCCATGAGAATTCATAGGCACGGGGAATACTGGTTCCCGTCAGGTCGTCATGGAACTGATGATATATAAAGCGTTTCCACGCATCAGTCAGGAAAGTACCGGGATAATCTGCAAGATTCAGCCACTCGGCACCTACTGCCGCACGTTCGGCTGCATCACCCAGAAGTTCGTTCTGGCGGTTATAGAGTTTCATAGCCGCTTGCGAAGTATAACATCCGGTACCATGTACGTCCATCAATAGTTCACCATCGTACATAGGAAGTTCAGGATGTTCTTTGTAAGGCTGATAATCCTTGAACAACTGGTCGCTCGTAGCACTTATAATTTGCAATGGACCCTTACCCTTCACGCCTTTCTCTACGGAACGTACGGAACCAATAGTAGGTGAACCGCCGATGTCACCTGTTCCATAATAACGGTAAACAGTTTTCAAAGGGGTACGCTCCGCTAATTCCATCAGCTCTTTATTTTCAGATAAATCTACATCATTCCATCTTTTACCATAGCCGTAACCATGAGCCAGCATGATAGAAGAACCATCTATTCCTTTCCACACTCCAATGGTGAAAGGATGTTTACTCTTTCCAAAGAAAGGATGTACACGCCAGTCCAGCTTTTGAGAGGAGAAACCTATCAGACTACAATGAGCGGCAATAGTGGGTAAAGTCCAGCCGAAACCGAAACAGTCGGGAAGAAAAATATCGGTACTCTCCACCCCGAATTCCTTCCGGTAGTATTCCTGACCCAACATAATGTTACGGATGAAGGATTCGGTGGAAGGAACTAAAGCATCATTGGCATCCCAGCTACTACCGGAAATGTGCCAACGTCCTTCTTTGATGTACTCCTTCAACAATTCGTATTCCCGGGGATAAAATTCCTTCATCCAGGCATACTTTACACCTCCTTCAAAATTAAAAATATAATTGGGATATTGCTTCAGTAGAAGAAGGTTCTGACTGATGGTGTTCCATACATGGTGTTTGATGGTGGTTTGCACATCCCAGTTCCATTGAGTGTCAAGATGCGCATCTGCAACCACGTAGGCTTTAGGCTTTTTTTCCGGCTGCGTATTTTGTGCGTAGGAACCGCCGCATAGCAGTAGAGCCGTTGCCATTAAGGCAATGTGTCTTTTCATTTTGGTCTGTTTTATAGTTTATATATTTCTTGGTTAATAACCTGTTTTTTATCTGTCTTTGAAAATGAGATGGAAGCAGATTTAAACAGGTCTTTGATTGGTAGGTGTTATTTTGCCGGTCTGCTTGGTATTTTCTCGAAGATGGCTTTGATGCGTTTCATGTCCAGCTTCGGGCGACGGTCGTAATAGTAGACACCGTTCTTCTCTTGCTCGACATCTGTTAATTGGGTGTAACAAAAACCGCATACATGTTTGGAAGCAATCAAGGCGTCTATCTGTCCTTCCAAGCGTTGGTAGAAAGCTTCTTCATCTTTAGGCATTCCACCGTATCCCCATGAATTGTTACGATCTGTGGCCGCCATCCAGGGGATGCCTCCGAATTCGTCCAGCATGTAAGGTTGTCCTTCATATACTGCTAAGTATTTTTTATCGCGTGAGTTACGATAAGGTTCTTGTCCCTCTGTTATTTTTAATTCATCGATGAGCTTGTCTTTTTCTTGTGTATAGTTATGCACGCTCCAGATATCTGTCAGTACATGGTTATCACCACTGGCATCGTTGATGGGGCGGGTGGGATCGATGGCTTTTGTAATGTGATATATGTCCTGAATTAATCGTACATAAGTATCCGGACCACCTCCCCACGTTTCGTTAAAAGGCGTCCAAGTGACAAGTGAAGGATGATTGCGGTCGCGTATGACGGTTTCGCTCCATTCGCTGATAAAATTGCGTACGGCAATTTCGTTATTGACGTCCGAACCCCAGCTGGGTGATTCGCCCCAAGTGATATAACCCAGTTTGTCGGCCCAATAGTAATATCTCTCTTCAAATATTTTTTGGTGTAGACGTGCGCCATTGAAGCCGGATTCTTTTCCCAACTCGATGTCGTGCTTCAGTGCTTCGTCCGTCGGTGCAGTCCATATTCCTTCGGGATAATAGCCTTGATCGAGTACAAGACGCTGGTAGTAAGGTTCGTTATTCAAATAGAAGAGTCCGTTGGCTGTATGTACTTTGCGCATACCATTTTACTTCATCTATGAGATGTCCTTGTGTATCTTTTATACGGTAGATGATGTCGTAAAGGTGTGGGGTTTCCGGAGTCCATAGTTTCGGTTTTTTTACAGGCAGGATGACGGTAGAACTGTTGGCACATTTTACAGATTTTCTGCCGATAGTTTTCTGTCCATCCAACAAAGTGACTTCCAGCGTACCGTCTGATTCATTGTAAAATTCCGGCTCTATGACGAACTGTTGCTGATCGATGTCCGGGCGGATCACTGCGGCTTTCAACCCGGCCGGGGCTACAGCTTCCAACCATACGGTCTGCCAGATACCTGTAACTCGGGTGTACGAACAACCACCGGAATAAAAATTATTGCATTGTTTACCTATTGTTTGCAAACCCGAACGTTGTTCGTCTTTCACGTATACGATCAGGTTGTGAGTGTTTCCGGCTTTGGCAAAGCGGGTCAGATCCATACAAAATGAAGAACTTCCTCCGATGTGTCGTCCGATGAATTGGCCATCGATAAATACTTCGGCTTGATAGTCCACAGCTCCGAAGTGCAGAAGAATTTTCTTTCCCTTCCAGTCTGTCGGGATGGAAATCTTTCTCTGATACCACATTTGATTGATAAAATCGGTATACTCTACGCCTGATAATTTACTCTCCGGACAGAAGGGTACAGTGATGTTTTTGGAAAATTTCTCCGCAGATTGTAGTTGACGGTCTTTGCCGGAGTTACCAAAGTCGAATTGAAAAGTCCAAGTTCCGTTCAAGTTTATCCATTCCGACCGTTCGAATTGAGGGCGCGGATACTCCGGGCGGGGAGTACTTTCGCTAAATCCGTCAGAGATGTTGATAAGTAGCAATAGCGCTACGGTTAATAATTTGTTCATGGTAGGATTAGTTTATATGGTTGTTGATTTATTCGTAGGTGTTTGGAAAAGCAGAAACTCTCAACCGGGCGGCGCCCATCGGTATCAATGTGATCTCTTCCCTGTCTCCTTTGGGGGCGTTGGTTTCGGGCAATTCGCTGCATAATCCGTACTTGTCGAGTGTCCAGGAAGGTATTTGCTTTCCGATGGCTTTCACCTCTAACGGCACGTTGGAAACAGTAAACGGAAAATTGTCCGATGGCCATTCCTTTCGTATGACTTTGAAGTTTTTCAAGGGAACTTTTGAGTCCAATACCAATGCATAGTTCCAGGGTGATTTTGGAAAAATCTCATAAGATGGCCATTGGGTGGCATCTGCTCCTTCCTGCCAGCGGGAATCGTATATGGCTGTGGAACGGCTGTCTTTTTGGATGTACTCCTCATTAATTTTCAGTGACAGGGTCAGTGGTCCGTAGTTTACGCTGACACTGTTTTTATTTACTTGCCAAGTATGTATGGAGAGCTTCATCGGTAAGTTCAATTCTACCTTGTCTCCATCGGTCCAGGTACGGTCAATATAAATATATTTTCCCGGTATGGGATCGATCTCTTTTTGTTTTCCGTTGATGG